>Ga0335080_10003240_pt1 | contig 16433 bp, 14 predicted proteins | sample Lox_Sample_34_FD_206720 | JGI IMG/M metagenome (GOLD analysis project Ga0335080, IMG submission 206720) | Soil microbial communities from Loxahatchee National Wildlife Refuge, Florida, United States - Lox_Sample_3.4 | ecosystem: Environmental > Terrestrial > Soil > Wetlands | place: USA...
CTCCATCTCTTCCAGGTCGGTTTCACCCTTGAATTGCGAGACGACCTTTCCTTCGCGGTCAATCAGAAGTGTCACGGGCAGGCCAAGCACACCGCCGTACGCTTCCCCTAATTTCGCGTCGCCCATTAGCACGGGAAAATCAAGATGCAGCCTGCGAACTGTTCTGCGAACCGGCGCATCACCATCGTCCATCGAAATCGCAATGACCTGGAGCCCCTGGGCGCCATATGCATGTTGCCATCTCTCAAATTCGGGCAGCTCGACCTGGCATGGAGCACACCAGGTCGCCCAGAAGTTCAGCAGCACCACTTTTCCGCGATTCTTCTTCAGGTCGACCTCGCGACCAGCGAGGTCGCTGCGCACAAACTCCGGCGCCGTTTTCCCCACCAACTCCAGTGACGACTGGGCAGGCACATCGAACCCGCACAGCAGGACCGCGCACATTATCAGTAGAGACCATCGGAAGATTCGCATAGTCAATTTCGCCTGAATCGTAGAGCCCTACTCGCCCTTCGCCACGGCGTATCCCCTGGCCATCCAGTCATCCCCAAAGTTGTTTGGCAGGTAAAGCGCCTTGACATTCGTGAATCCGAGATTGTGCAACCGTTGGAACGCAGGACCGATGTTCGGGCATCGGTTCCACGGGCAGCAGCCGCAATAGATCACGATCAGCTTCGGCTTTGGCGTCAACGCAACCGCTTTCTCGAGTAGCTGCAACCCGCTCAGCTGCGAGCCCGGGCCGGCATACCTGGAGCCAGGGATATGCGCCTGCGCAAACATCACGTGCGAGCCAACCTGCAGCATCACAGGCTGCTGCGCTCCGCCCGCCTTCAGCATGGCGGCCAGTTCCGCTGGTTGCATCAATTGGGCCTGCGGCACCGTCATGGCACTCAGCGGCTCTGAGGCTGGATCGGAAAACTGGGCATAGGCCCCTGGCGCCATCGCTGCCGGAACGACAGTTGTCAGTGATAAAACGATCTGCCACAACAACTTTGAAGACATCAGTGACTCCCTGGGTAACCCGTCATTCTACCGGGCAGTGCATTGGCGGCCTGTGATGGACGACAATAGAGTTGGACACTTTCAACAAAGGACTGGATTCGCTTGTCTTCCACCCAACTCGAAGCTTCCCGCTGGACAGCCCCGCAACTCGAACAACTCGTCTTGGGATCGGCTCCCAAAGTTGCCGTCTTTGACTGCGACGGCACCCTCTGGGGAGGCGACTCCGGTTATGGATTCATGGTGTGGACCCTCGAACAGGGCCTCGTTTCCCGCTCGACTTCCGACTGGATGGACACCCGCTATCGCTCCTACCTTGCCGGCAACGTAAGCGAACTTCAGATCTGTGGCGAGATGGTGCAGATGTACGCCGGATTGCATGAAGACGAGCTTCGTTCCGCCGCCGCTCGCTACTTCGCCGAACACGTCCGCCCGCACATCTTTTCTGAGATTGCCTCGCTTGTAGACATGCTCCGCAAGGCGGGCGTCCGGCTTTGGGCGGTCAGTTCCACCAACAAGTGGCTCATCTCCGAAGGAGTGCGTGACTTCGGCATTCCTGAAGAGCGGGTTCTGGCCGCTGAGGTGACAGTGGCCGACGGAATCATCGCCAGCGAGCTGGTTGACGTTCCGACGGGCCCTGCAAAGGCCGCTTCTCTCCGCCGCGTCGGTGTCCCCCGACCCGACGCAGTCTTCGGCAATTCCCTTCATGATCTCGGGATGCTCGAAATCGCCGCACATCCCTTTCCCATCAACCCGTCGCTCGGTCTCCTCGAACAGTGCGGAAGGCGCGGCTGGGGCTACTTTCGCCCCGTCGAGGTCGTCGAATCGTCGGGATCCGTTGCTGGAGAGTGAGACACCGGTTTGCCTATCGCAATGAATGGCAAGGGGTTGAAAACCTGTCGCAAGGGTCACATTCCTGGGGTTACCGACCGTTTACACTAGGGTTGTGGAAGAGCCGCAGTCCATCCCCAACTCGCGCCCGGCGGGGCCAGCGCTCCGCTTTGTATCTGCCGGACTTCTGCACCGAGACGGCCTGGTTCTGATTTGCCAGCGCCGGCCAGACCAGCCGATGGCGTTGCAGTGGGAGTTTCCGGGCGGCAAGATTGAATCGGGGGAGAGTCCAGAGCAAGCTCTATCCCGCGAATTGCACGAAGAGATCGGTATCCACGCCACGATCGGGCCGCGCGTCGCGCACATCCGGCACAACTACCGGCATGGCGGCGCCGTCGACCTCCAGTTCTTTTCTGTCCCTTCTTTTGAAGGCGAACTCGAGAACAAAATCTACCACCAGCTCAAGTGGGTGAAGCTCGAAGAACTTCCGGAATATGAATTCCTTGCCGCCGACCGCGGCCTGATCCGCGATCTCGCCGCCGGCAAGTTGCTGTAGCAATCCAGCCAGTTCGAGCGCTGGTTCCCTACTCCCTCTTCCCTGCCCTTACCAGCCCCAGCCGCACCAGGCTCTCCGCCGTAGCCACGACGCTCTCTTCGCGCGAACGCGGCGACCACCCCAGCACCCTCTGCGCCTTCTCACTGGTCGCATTCTTCCACTTGCCCAGTTCAGGAAGAATCTGCTTCACTGCCGGATCCTTGAAACGCGCCAGCCGCACAAGCCAGTCTGGCAACTGCCGCGTCGGCACGCGTTTCGCCGCCTCACCTAATCGGGCCTTTAGCAACTGCGCAATCTCGATCAGCCACATGAAATCGCCTGCCACCGCCAGGAACCGTTCGCCGCTGGCCGCGGGATTCGTCATCGCCCGCAGGTGCAGATCGGCAACGTCTCTTACATCCACCACGCCAAACGACATCCGCGGCACTCCTGGCATTGACCCATCCAGAAACTTCTGCACAATCAGAATTGACGTGGCAAAATCCGGTCCCAGCACAGGCCCGAAAACACCCACCGGATTCACCACCGCCAGTTCCAACCCTCTGCCCTCGCGTGCGATGAAGTCCCAGGCAGCCCTCTCCGCCAGCGTCTTCGATTTCGTGTACGGCATCACGTCCGCGCCGCTGGGATCGGTCCAGTCCTTCTCCGTGAACGGGGCCTGCTGCTCGGGATGCCCATAACCGATCGCCGCAAACGACGACGTCAGCACCACCCGCCTCGCGCCCGCATCCCGTGCTGCCCGCAGCACGCGCAGAGCACCCTCGCGAGCCGGAACAATCAGTTCATCTTCGTGCTTCGGGACTGTCGATGGAAACGGCGAAGCGATGTGCAGCACATATTCGCAGCCCGAGACAGCGGCGGGCCAGCTCGCATCACTCATCAGGTCCGCCACCGCGAACGATAAGTGATCGCCCGGTACACTTCCATCGCTTTTGAGGACGGCGCGCACCTCGCCCTCACGGTTCAGGTTTCGCACCGTTGTGCGTACTTTGTACCCTGCCGCCAGCAGTTGCAGAATCGTGTGGCCGGCGATAAATCCCGACCCGCCTGTGACCAGAACTGTGTTCATTCCACACCTCTATCACGATGGTCATGCTAACTACCACCTGCTGGCCACAGCCTGCCGGCTGCAGATAGCTGACGTGAGGGCTGCTCTCAACGCCCCGGGATCATTCCCCAAAGCATGATCGCAGTCATCACGATCACGATGATGCTGGTGCTCCATGCCACGATGTTCCACAGTCGCGAGTTCTTGTGCTCGCCCATAAGATCCTTGCGGTTGATCAGCAGCAGCATCAGGATGATGATTACTGGCAACAGAACGCCATTCAATACCTGAGAGAGAATTGCGAAGTTGATCAGTTGCGCATCCGGAAGCACCAGCACTGCCAGCGCTCCGCCCGCAATCAGCAGCGTGTAGAGCCAGTAAAAGAACGGCGCCTCACGAAAGCTCTTGTCCACGCCAGATTCGAACCCCATGCCCTCGCATACGGTGTAAGCCGTCGAAATCGGCAGGATTGAGGCTGCAAAGAGGGACGCATTGAAGAGTCCGAAGGCAAACAGGATGAAGGCGTAATCGCCTGCCAGCGGCCGCATCGCTTCAGCTGCATCTGCAGCCACGGCGATCGCTCCCATCCCGTGCACGTACAGCGTCGCTGCGCAGGCCACCACGATGAACCACGCCACCAGATCCTGGAAGAGGCTCCCGACCGTCACGTCAAGCCGCATCGCGAAGAATTTCTGGCTGCGTACGCCTTTCTCCACGATCGATGACTGCAGGTAGAACTGCATCCATGGCGCAATCGTGGTACCCACCATGCCGATCGCCATATAGACGTATGCCTTGTCGCGCCACGCCGACTCCTCCGGCGGTCGAATCGTCGCACGCAGCGCCTGGCTCCAGCTCGGCTGCGAAAGTACCCCTGCAAAGATGTAGGTGATGTAGACGAGGAGGCGATGATGAAGATCTTCTCGGTGCTCTTATAGCTTCCCTTCACCACCATCGCCCACACCAGCGCGGCGCACAAGGGCACGGAGATGAACTTCGTAACGTGGAAGAGGTGGAGTGAGCCCGCGATCCCGATGAACTCCGTCACGACGTTCGTGAAGTTCACCACAACCAGCACCAGCATCAGCACGAACGTAAGCCGCAACCCGAATTCTTCGCGAATCAGGTCGCTCAGGCCTTTGCCCGTCACCATGCCCATGCGGGCATTCATCTCCTGCACAACGGTAAGTGCGATGGTGATGGGAATCATCATCCAGAGCAGGTTGTAGCCGAACTGCGCGCCTGCCTGGGAGTAAGTGAGAATTCCGCCCGAGTCATTGTCGACGTTGGCTGTAATGAATCCGGGGCCAAGAACGGCGGCAAACAACAGTATCCGGTTTCTCCAGCGTCTCCACATGCGCTCGATCAGTTCCTATGGCGGATTCATTTCGGTTCCTTCACGACCATAACAGGCCATGCGACGATTTGCGAGTGACGAACCGTGGACCCCAGGTGCGGATCATCGTTTGCGCAGGGGAGACAAAGTCCTGCTGGCGTTCTGAAATGATCTTGCGTGGATCTATGTACTCTGGTACATTGGTACATATGCCACAGGAAAAGCAAGATCATGCTCCCGTCGAAGTCGAACGCGTGCAGACCGGCGTGCGCCTGGAAAAACGCATGCTCAAGGTCCTCAAGGGCGTTGCCGAGCAAAAGGACATGACTCTCGGCGATCTTCTCGAGGGAATCGTCCTTCACGCCTTTGAAGGCAAGGCTCCGTTCTCGCCGCAGACCCTCAAAGAGATTGAACAGTTCAAATCGCTCTACGGAATGACCCTCAAGTCCTCCGACAGCCACCACCTCAAGGAGCGCAAACGATGAAACCACGACTCATCACTCAGATCGCGACGTTCTTTGCCGCAGCTGCTCTTGGCGCCTCGGCTCCTGGGCAGACTGCTGCACCGCCAGCCCAACTGCTTCGGACGCAGACCGCATTTGACCTGACTGTCCGCCTGCCTTACGCGGAGGCTGCGGCTCTCTTCGGTCCTGAAGGTGAACGCACCTGGGCCGGAAAGCACTGGAATCCTCAATTCCTCTACCCGCAGCCCGCACACGACGAACAGGGCGCAGTATTCACCGTTCAGCATGGCCCGGTCACCGTTACCTGGGTCAACACTCTCTATGATCTTGAAGCGCGACACTTCATCTACGCCTACTTCATTCCTGGCATCATGGTCACCGCCATCGACGTCCGCTTTACATCGAGCGACCCTGCTATCACGCAGGTCCACATCATCTATACCCGCACAGCCCTCACTCGCGAAGGCAATGATCACGTCACAGCCTTCACCCAAACAGACAAATCCGCCGGCCACGACTGGCAGGAGTCAATAGACACCTATCTCGCTTCGCGCAAATACTGATCCTTTGGGAGTGTCTTCCCGAGTGACGTGCACAGACTTGGGACCTTTCGACATCTGTGTGTGTCTACGTGAGGGGTTCCAGCCGAATCGCGCCTGCTATATTGAAGAGTCTTTGCGAACTGCTTTCTGAATCGACCGCAAAAGGAGCCGCGCAATGCCTCCCATCGATCCATCCGAAGTACCTTCCGCTCCCGAGTCCACATCAGCCCCGACTCGCCGCAAAGTGATCGGCACGCTTGCCGCCGCCGGCGCGATTCTCGGCCTCGACGCAACCAACGCCTCAGCATCAACAAAGAAGCCCGCTGAACCGCCCGCACCGGCTGCTCCGCCAGCTGTCCCTGACACCCTTTTCGGCATGGCCCGCCTGCGCGACTACAAGTGCCATCGCTCTTCCAGTTGGGACCGCACCGGTGGCAATGCCGACTTCACTCCTGTCGATCCGGGAGCTTCGATCACTCTCATCGACACCAAGGGGCCCGGAGTAATCACCCACATCTGGTTCACCATCAACTCCGAAGACCACATGCACCTCAAGAATCTTGTTCTCCGTGCATGGTGGGACGGCGAATCCTCCCCCTCCATCGAAGCTCCCATCGGTGACTTCTACGGCCTCATGCTGGGCGAGTATTTCACGTACCAATCAGCTCTCCTCGCCGTCGCGCCGATGAAAGCCCTGAATTGCTACTTCCAGATGCCGTTCGACTCGGCCGCGCGAATCACTCTCACCAACGAGGGTAAGGTCCGAACCAACAATCTCTACTACGCCATCGACTACACCACTGTTCCTGCACTGCCGCCCAACGTCGGCCGCTTTCACGCCCAGTACCGGCAAATGGCGCCCTGCAAAAAATCCTTAGAGACCAGCGGCAAGAATCTCAACGGAACGGATAACTACGTCTTCTTCGAAGCCACCGGCCGCGGACACTTCGTCGGCGTTACGCAGGGTGTCCTGCAAAACTCGGACGGCTGGTTCGGGGAAGGCGACGACATGATCTTCATCGACGGCGACCCGCAGCCCACCATCAATGGCACCGGCACCGAGGACTACTACAACGGCGCATGGGACTTCTACGGCAATGCCTTTGCCAACATGCGCCAGGGCGCGCCGTACATCATCGATCCCGAACGCACCGGCGGCCGCTATTGCCTCTACCGCTGGCATACGGAGAGCTTCATCACCTTCGAGAAATCCATCAAGGTTAGCATCGAACATGGCCATGCCAACGACCGCGCGGACAACTTCTACTCCGTCGGCTACTGGTATCAGACAGAGCCGCACGCCGAGTTCCCGCCGCTCCCACTCATCGAAGCCCGCGTCCCGAAAGTGATCATGTCCTCTTGAACGTGGCGAGGTCGGCCCCTTTCTACCCATCCCAATAAGAGTGGGTGCCCCCTCCATGCGGCGCTCTTGCCGCATGGAGGGGGATAATTCTCGCAACAGAAGTGGCATTTTCCCTCTCCAGATCATCCGCCCGTCACATTCCCGCACGGCGGAACCCGCATCGGTTACCCTACCCCGAGGTGCGCCGTCTTTCAATTGAGGGGAGAAGCCATGCAAACCCTGTTGCGCGACCTTCGCTATGCCGCCCGCCAATTGCGGAAGTCTCCGGGCTTCGCCACCACGGTCGTCCTCACGCTGGCGCTTGGCATTGGAGCCACAACCGCGATCTTCAGCTGCGTCTACGGCCTCCTCCTCAAGTCGCTCCCCTTCCGCGATGAACGCAGCATCGTGGCTCTTACAGAAACCAATTCGCGAGTGAAAGGCGGCATCGAAGCCACCTATCCCGATTTTCTTGACTGGCGCCGTCAGCAGTCCAGCTTCAGCCAGCTCGCGGCGTACTCCACAATCAATCCCACCACGGTCTCGCTTTTGATCGGCGGCCGACCGGAACAACTTCGTCGCGTGCTCGCCTCCGGCAACTTCTTCCCGCTCCTGGGTGTCTCTCCTCTCGCTGGCCGTCTTTTCGACGAACAGGACGACGCTCCCGGGAAGGACCACGTCGCCGTGATCAGCGCATCTGCCTGGGCTGCCTACTTCGGTCGCGATCCGAATGCCATTGGCCGGCCAGTGTCTCTCAATGGAATCACCTACACCGTGATTGGCGTGCTGCCGCAGAACGCCGCCTTCCCTGCCGACGGCGAAGTCTGGCTGCCGCTCTCCCTTCTCGATAAACCCACGCAGGAATCCCGCGTCTGGCATTCCGTCAAGGTGCTTGGCCGCCTCCGTCCAGGCGTTTCGATTTCCACGGCACGCGCTGACATGCTCACTATTGCCCAGCGCATCTCGGCTGCCTACCCCGCCACCAATCGCAATGAAAGCGTCTCGCTCACTCCTCTCCACCGCGAACTTGTCGGCTCCTTTCGTCCCGCTATGCTTTGCCTGATGGGTGCGGTCGTCCTTGTACTTCTTGTCGCCTGCGTCAATGTCGCGAACCTTCTTCTTGTGCGTGCAACTGAGAACCGCCGCGACGTGGCCATCCGTCAGGCTCTCGGCGCAGACCGCACACGCCTCTTCCGCCAGTTCCTCGTCCAGACGCTTTTGCTCACCCTGCTCGGCGGAGCCCTGGGAGTTGCCCTCGCTGCTCTCGCTCTTCCACTGATCCGCGTTGCCCTGGCACACACCGACGGCATCGATCCCGCTCTGCTCCAATCGATAAGCCTCAACATCCCCGTACTCCTCTTCACCCTCATCATCTGCACACTCACCGCGCTACTCTTCGGAATTCTCCCCGCGACCCGCACCGCTGTGCCTCTCGTAGATACCCTTCGATCGGGTGATCGCGGCAGCAGCGCCAACCATCGTGGGCACGCCACTCTCGTTATCGCGGAGATCGCCGTTGCCGTCGTCGTAGTCTTTCTCAGCACGCTGGTCGTGCGCAGCTTTCAAAAGCTCATTGCAATCGATCCAGGCTTCCGCACAGACCATCTCCTCAGCGCGGAACTCACGCTTCCCGATCCGCGGTATTCCGACACCAGCCCTCTCACAAATCGTTTTTACGAGCAGGCGCTCGATCGAATCGCACACGCCCCCGGCGTTATCTCCGCATCAACAACCACCCAGGTGCCGCTGCGCCCCTCGCAAGTCATGACGCGCTTTCTCATCGAAGGTGCTCCTCCGCTGGCCGCCGGCACCTACCCCTATGCGCAAATACGCTTTATCAGCCCGGAGTACTTCCGCACCATGGGTATCGCGCTTCTCAAAGGACGCACTTTTACCCAAAGTGACATCGACAGCACCACTGGGTTCTTCATCGTGAACCAAGCCTTTGCTCAGCAATACCTCGCCGGACGCGACCCGCTCGGCGCCAACATCCTCATCGGAGTCCTCAGCCCCAGCCCCAGCAAAATTCCGGTCATCGGTGTGGTCGCCAATGCCCGGGATCTCGGTATCGACTCCGACCCTGAGCCCGAAATCTATCTTCCAGGCTTCGGACTCCATGCCGTCCTTCTCGTTCGCTCACCGCTCGATCCACAGTCCCTCGCGCCAGTTATCCGCAACGCCGTGCAGTCGGTCGATCCCGCGCAGCCCATCTACCACGTTCAATCCCTCGACGAAGTGCTCTCCGACTCCGTCGCTCGCCAGCGCATGACCGCCGCACTCCTGGGCAGCTTCGCCCTTCTCACGCTCGCCCTCGCCGCCATCGGCATGTTCGGTGTCCTCTCCTACTCGGTTGCCCAGCGAAGCCGCGAGATCGGCGTCCGCATGGCCGTGGGAGCCGATCGCGGCGACATCCTGCGGCTCGTTCTCAGGCAGGCAACGGCCTTCCTCATTACCGGAGTTGTCGCGGGTCTGGTTGCCGGCCTGTTCGGCGCCCGCCTCATCAGCGGCCTCCTTTTCGAGACAACTTCGAGCGATCCGCTCTCCGTTTCCGTCTCCATCGCCGCACTCGCGCTGGTCACGTTCATTGCGGTCAGTCTTCCTGCCGTGCGCGCCGTCTCTGTCGATCCCGTGGAGTCCCTTCGTTCCGAGTAGCCGGACGGAGCAGACCGGTAGACAGGGCGGGACCACAGTGTCAGTGCCCAGTGTGTCCTCCTGATTCACCGGCCTGCTACAATTCCCGGCACCCGAGGTCTTCTGAATGCAATCCAGCAATGACGTGCTTATTCGCCGCGCCACGCCGCAAGACATCCCCGCCTGCGCGAAAATCTGTTTCGACGCTTTCGCCGCTATCAACGCCGAACACAACTTCCCCTGCGACTTCCCCGTGCCCGAAGCCGCACATGGCGCTATCGGCGCAATGTTCACCGCGCCTGGTTTCTACGCTGTGGTCGCCGAGTCCAATGGCAGGATTATCGGATCCAACTGCCTCGACGAACGTTCCATCATCCAAGGTATTGGCCCTATCACCATCGATCCGCACAGCCAGAACCGCGGCGCTGGCCGCAAACTGATGCAGGACGCCCTCGACCGCTCTCGCGAGAGCGGCGCTGCCGGCGTTCGTCTCGTGCAGGCTGCCTTCCACAATCGCTCACTCTCCCTCTATGCCTCTCTCGGATTCGATATTCGCGAACCTCTGGCTGTCATGCAGGGCCGGACTCGTGAGCGTTCCATCCCCGGCTATGTCGTGCGACCCGCCACCGCCGGAGATCTTGCCGCATGCAACGCCCTCTCTTATCGGATTCATGGCTTCGACCGCGGCGCTGATCTGGACCACTCCGTTCATCAAGGGTCCGCTCTGGTTGTCGAGCGCGGAGGCCGTATCACCGGATACAGCTCCTCTCTCGCCTTCTTCGGCCATACCACCGCTGAATCCAACCAGGACCTTCAGGCTCTGCTCGCTTCCGCCGATTCGTTTGGAGGTCCCGGTATTCTGCTGCCTGTGCGCAATAGTGAGCTTTTCCGCTGGTGCCTCTCCAATGGTCTCCGCGTCGTCGAGCCTATGACCCTCATGTCGATGGGCCTCTACAACGAACCACAGGGCGCATGGCTTCCTTCGATTTTGTTTTGATCATCCAATTCCAGGTGAACTAGAATTGGCGCGGCTCCCCACACATTCCCGGAGGTCATTCGCATGCTTCCCATGCCGTCCACCATGTCGGACTTTCAGCTCACCATCGGTTCGATCTTCGAGCATGGTGTCCGCATTCATGCCGAGAGCGAAGTCCTCACCTGGATGGGCGACCATGCCCGCCGCGCAACCTTCGCCGAGGTTGGCCTTCGAGTCCGCCGACTTGCCCGTGCACTTCAACGCCTCGGCATCGTTCCCGGCGATCGCGTCGGCACCTTCTGCTGGAATCACCAGGAGCATCTCGAAGCCTACTACGCCATCTCCTCCATGGGCGCGGTTGTCCACACCCTGAACATCCGGCTCTTCCCCGATCAGCTCAGCTTTGTGATCAATCACGGGGGCGACCGCATCATTCTCGTCGATGCGTCGCTTTATCCCGCTCTCGTCCGCGTCGCCAAAGACCTTCGCACCGTCGAGCACATCATCGTCATCGGCGATGCGTCGAGCCTGCCAGACAATCTTTTGCGCTACGAAGAGCTCCTCGCCGCCGAAGAACCTGAATTCACCTGGCCGGACCTCGACGAGCGATCCGCTGCCGCCATGTGCCACACCACCGGGACTACGGGCGATCCCAAGGGGGTTGTCTACAGTCATCGTTCCATCTACCTGCATGCTCTTGGGATCTGCGCGCCCTGGTGCCTCGGCATCAGCATCAACGATCGCGCCCTCTGCATCGTTCCGATGTTCCATGCCAATGCCTGGGGGATGCCCTACGCCGGATGGCTTGCGGGTAATGACTTCCTCATGCCCGGCCCCTATCTCCAGCCGGACCCTCTCTGCCGCTTCATCTCCACCTGTCGGCCCACCGTCTCCGCGGCTATACCAACCATCCTCGCCGGCATGCTCCATCACGCCGTCGCCAACAAAGTCGATCTCTCCATGTTCCGCATTCTCTTCTCTGGCGGAGCCGCACTACCCCGAAGCATCGCCGAAGGCTTCAAACGGCACTTCAACGTACAGGTTGTGCAAGGCTGGGGACTCACCGAAACCAGCCCCGTCGGCGCCTCTGCCCGCCCGCCTCGCCATTGCCCCGAGAACGAAGAACTCAACTGGACAACGAAAACCGGCCGCATTATCCCCGGCGTCGAAATGCGCCTGTGCGATGGCGACACCGTTCTTCCCTGGGACGACGAATCCATCGGCGAAATTGAAGTGCGTGGTCCCTGGATCACCGCCGCCTACTACGGCAATCCCGCGCCCGAACGCTTCCACGACGGCTGGCTCCGCACTGGAGACGTTGGAGTCCTTAACAAGCACGGCTACCTGCGCATCACCGATCGCTCCAAGGACGTTATCAAGTCCGGCGGCGAGTGGATCTCCTCCGTCGAACTCGAAAACGCGATCACCGACCACCCCGATGTCCGCGAAGCCGCCGTCATCGGAGTTCCCGACGAGCGCTGGGACGAGCGCCCGCTAGCCTGTGTCGTCACCCACTCTGGCACTCCGCTTGATATCGCCGTCCTCCGTGCCCATCTCGCCACGCGTGTCGCCAAGTGGTGGGTCCCCGAGCGTTGGGCATTTATCCCTGAAGTTCCAAAGACCAGCGTAGGCAAATACGACAAGAAGGCGCTGCGCGCTCAATACGCCGGCGGTGCGATCAAGGAAATTATCGACTCCCGCGAGCGCGCAAAGAAAGAGACACTCTCCGCGGATCTCGTCGGATGATTAAAGGTCTCCCGTTGATGGCGCATTGAGAGATCGACCACAAAATGAGCTAGTAGCGAGGAGCTATCCTCACTGCTATCCTTCCGCCCATGAAGCAAGCGATTTTGATTGCCCTCCTCGCGTTCGTACTGCCTCTGAATGCTTGCAAGTCCTCTGCGCCAACAGCCCCGGCAAACCCAGCATCCTCCGAGCGCGCCGCGCTCCCAACTGGCACAGGCTTCGACTACTACCTGCTCAACCTTTCCTGGTCACCTGAGTTCTGCCACTCGCACCCCGATGCCGCCGAGTGCGCCGCCCACAGCACCTTCGTGCTCCACGGTCTCTGGCCGCAGAACTTCGATGGCACCTATCCCGAAACCTGTTCCAATGCCCCCGGCCCGGCTGACCCGTCAACTTTCAGCGACATCTACCCCGATCCGGGCCTTCTTCAGCACGAATGGCGCACTCACGGCACGTGTTCCGGCCTGCCAGCCGACACCTTCTTCACAACGGCCCGCACAGCATATCGCTCCATTGTCGTCCCCCAAAAACTACAGACCCTCACCCGCCAGACCTCGATGCCGCCAAACGAGGTCATGGACTTATTCATGCAGGACAATCCCAAAATACCGCGCGAAAGCCTGGCCATCAGTTGCGGCAACAACTACCTCACCGCCGTAGAAGTCTGTCTCGACAAAGCCCTGCGTCCAGTCCAGTGTGGCCCCATCCGCTCCTGCAAGGCCGTCATCATCCGCATCCCGCCTCCGCGTTAAATCGCGTTAATTGCGACCCGGTGTGAGGAAGAAAATCTGGGCGCCCCATCCAAGCGGTGTATTTGCGGCTTGGGTGGGTGAGCACAGGCTCAGCCACTTTCGCCCTCACCACTCACGCTTGGTTTAATTCGGTAGACTGCTCACAACCCCATGAGGCACCCGACTCTATCTGCGTTCCCCATGCCGCAAAACTGCCAACCACTTCGAGCGATCGTGTTTGCACTCCTCGCCTGCTCCGCCCTACCTCTCGCGGCTCAACGCGATCCAGTACTCAAGCAGATCGATCTTCCCCATCGCTACTACTACCGCGAAATGTATCTCCCCCAACTGACTACCGGTCCGAATGCCGCCGCATGGACACCCGATTCGAAATCGTTGGTGTATTCGATGGCCGGCAACCTCTGGCAGCAGGCGCTCGATTCAAACACCGCTCAGCAGCTCACAGCGGGCCCGGGTTACGACTACCAGCCCGATTGCTCTCCCGATGCCCGCTGGATCGTCTTCGTCACCTATCTGCACGACGCTCTTGAGCTCTGGGCTCTCGATCTCCAGACAAAGAAGTCTCACCAGCTCACATTCGGAGGTGCTGTCAACGTCGAGCCGCGCTTCTCTCCCGATGGCACGCGCGTCGCGTTCGTCTCCACCTCCTATAACAAGCGCTTCCACATCTTCGTCGGCGACTTCATTGGTGGAGAGCTCACCAACGTACACCGGCTCACCGGAGAGACTCGAAACGACCAGCCACGCTTCTACTACAGCAATTTCAATCACGAGATCAGCCCAGCCTGGTCGCCGGACGGCGAGGACCTGATCTACATCTCCAATCGCGGACACATTTACGGAACCGGCGGCATCTGGCGCATGAAGGCAGAGCCGGGCGCGGAGCCGCATGAGATCCACTACGAGGAGACGGCATGGAAGGCCCGGCCGCAGTTTTCGCCCGACGGAAAGCGCATCGTCTATGCTTCTTATTTCGGCGGCCAATGGCATCAGCTCTGGGTCATGCCCTCACGAGGGGGAGACCCATTCCCTCTCTCCTACGGCGACTTCGACAACACGAACCCGCGATGGTCGCCCGATGGCAGGCGCATCGCGTTCATCTCCAATCGCGACGGAAATACATCGCTCTGGGTACAGGACGCACTCGGTGGTGCACAACACCAGCTAGTCGGCAGACAAAAGCAATACCTCAAGCCGATGGGGCATCTGAGCATCATTGTCCTCAATGCATCGGGAAACCGCACACCTGCTCGCGTTTCGGTCACGGGCGAAGACGGTCGGGCCTACGCGCCAGACGATGCATGGATGTATGCAGAAGACAATTTCGTCCGTGCCGAAGCTCCTTTCGAAAGTCACTACTTCCACAGCCCTGGCAAATCGGAACTGACCGTCCCGGCCGGCCGCATTCAGATCGAGGTCACCAAGGGCTTTGAATACTCCATCGAGAAGCAATCTGTAGTCTGCGCACCCAACGGACAGGTGATCATTCACCTGAAGCCTCTTCAAATTCCTACCGGGGTAAACTCCCGCTGGGTCAGCGCCGATCTGCATGTGCATATGAATTACGGCGGCGCGTACCGCAACACTCCCGCTCATCTCGTCTCAGAGCAAGCGGCCGAGAATCTCTTTCTCGTCGAGAATCTTGTAGTCAACAAGGAACAGCGAATCCCGGACATCTCTTACTTCCGCACAACACCGGACCCGGAATCATTGCCTGAGAGCTGGCTTCTCCATGGTCAGGAGTTTCACACGCCGTTCTGGGGTCACCTCAGCCTGCTACACCTCACGCGCAATTTCCTTCTGCCGGACTACGCCGCATACGCCAACACCGCTGCCGCAAGCCTCTTTCCAACCAACGTGGATGTAGAGAATCTCGCGCACGACCAACAGGCCCTCGTAGGCTACGCTCATCCCTTCGATATCGCAGTGGACCCGGCAAGCGACCCGACCCTCACTCACGGCGAACCCCTCGATGAAGGCCTCGAACTCCCCGTCGACGTGGCTCTCGGCAAAGTCGATTACATCGAAGCCCTGGGTTTCAGCGATCACCGCGATACCGCATCCACCTGGTACCGCCTGCTCAACTGCGGCTTCCGTCTACCCGCAGGCGCAGGATCTGACACCATGGCCAACTACGCCTCCCTTCGCGGACCCGTCGGACTTAATCGCGTCTACGCTCAAATTCCAAACGCCGCCACTGGACCCGAGCCCTTGCTGGATGCGCTCAGGCATGGACACACATTTGCGACTAACGGCCCACTCCTCGGATTCACGCTCGGCAGCAAGATTCCGGGAGAAGATTTGAGCCTAACGGCTGGCAGCAACGAGGTTGAGTTCACAGCGTGGTTGCGTTCCTACGTTCCCGTGGATCACCTCGAACTCCTCTGCAACGGGAAAGTCATTCGCGATCTAAAGCTGAACAACGACCGTCAATCAGCCGACGTGAAAGCTTCAATTCCAATTTCGCAGACCGGGTGGTGTCTTCTGCGCGCCTCCAGCGACAAACCCGAACATCCGGTGCTCGACGATTACGTCTTTGCCACGACTAGCCCCGTCTACATCAAAGTTGCCAGATCAAATCCAAAGCCCACAGACGACGCCGCATTTTTCGTCGCATGGATCGACCGCCTGACCGATTCGGCAAAGACCAACACCAACTGGAACACCACCGCAGAAAAAGCTTCGGTGTTGCACACGCTCGACCAGGCGCGACAGATCTATACCGCCTTACAGAAGTAGCCTCAACACCGCGGCGTGGCCGGTGCACTAGAGGTTCGACCCAAACGCCAGCAGCCTGCCGTCGCAATCCTTCACGACAAACTCCCGCGAATTCCATGGCATGTTGGCAAGTCCGCGCGTGAACACCACACCCTTGCCCGCATACTCGGCGTAAAGCGCATCCGCATCCTCGACAAAAAGATAGGCGTCGAGGAATTCTTCAGCATATTTGGCCGGATTGGGCGTGGGCGGGTCGGCGCAACGAAAGTGGATCGCGTGGTCATCGCGCGCCACGATGGCGTAAACCGGCGGATCCAACCACGTCCCAATGCACTCGAAGCCCAGCTTTTCCTTGTAGTACGTCAGCGTCTGGGGAATGTTGGTGGTGAAGAACTGGGGAGCTATTTGATGAATCATGGACCAAGTGTACGGCAACTTATTCCGCAGAGGCGTCGATCGCGAAGCTATCATTCTGAAAGGTGACCGCGACCG
>Ga0335080_10003241_pt1 | contig 16426 bp, 16 predicted proteins | sample Lox_Sample_34_FD_206720 | JGI IMG/M metagenome (GOLD analysis project Ga0335080, IMG submission 206720) | Soil microbial communities from Loxahatchee National Wildlife Refuge, Florida, United States - Lox_Sample_3.4 | ecosystem: Environmental > Terrestrial > Soil > Wetlands | place: USA...
CGTGACCGAAACGCCGGAGAAGGCGCTCGAGATGGCGGTCGCTTCCGACGTGCGCATCGCGCATGGCGAGGCGCGTCCTCTAGAGGGTCTGCCGCTCGCCATCAAGGACCTGTTCTGCACCAAGGGCGTCAAAACGACGGCGGGAAGCAGGATCCTCTCGAACTTCGTTCCGCCCTATGAGTCGACCGTTTCCCAGAATTTGTGGGACGCCGGCGCGGTCATGCTGGGCAAGACGAACATGGACGAGTTCGCCATGGGCTCGTCGAATGAAACCAGCCACTTCGGCCCCGTCTTCAATCCATGGCGCGCACGCAACTCGAACGCCAACCTCGTTCCCGGCGGATCGTCCGGCGGATCGGCAGCGGCGGTATCGGGCAATCTCTGTCTGGCGGCGACAGGTACCGACACGGGCGGATCGATCCGCCAGCCGGCGGCCGTGACCGGGACGGTCGGCCTCAAACCGACCTACGGCCGCTGCTCGCGCTGGGGCATCGTCGCCTTCGCATCGTCACTCGACCAGGCCGGTCCGATGACCCGGACGGTGCGCGACTCCGCGATTCTCCTTACTCACATGGCGAGCGTCGATCCCAAGGATTCGACCTCGGTCGACCGCCCCGTCCCCGATTACGAGGCACAGCTCGAGGCGGGCGTGAAGGGACTTCGGGTCGGCATTCCCAAGGAATACCGGATCGACGGCGTGCCGCCGGAAATCAATGCGCTCTGGACCAAGGGTGCGGAATGGCTGCAGGCGCAAGGCGCCGAGATCGTCGAGGTTTCGCTCCCGCACACCAAATACGCGCTGCCCACATATTATATTGTCGCGCCGGCGGAGGCGTCCTCGAACCTCGCCCGCTATGACGGGGTCCGCTACGGCCATCGGGCGGCGGGCGCGGCCGACATCACGGACCTGTATGAAAAGAGCAGGGCCGAAGGATTCGGCAAGGAGGTCCAGCGCCGTATCCTGATCGGCACCTACGTGCTTTCGTCCGGCTACTACGATGCCTATTACGCGCGGGCGCAGAAATTGCGGACGCTGATTTCGCGGGATTTCGCCGAAGCCTTCAAGACCTGCGACGTGCTGCTGACGCCCGCCACGCCGGGACCCGCCTTCGGCGTCGGCGAGAAGACCGCCGATCCGGTGTCGATGTACCTGAACGACGTCTTCACTGTGACCGTGAACCTCGCCGGGCTGCCGGGCATTTCCGTTCCCGCCGGGCTGACAGCCAGCGGACTGCCGCTCGGACTTCAGTTCGTCGGCAAGGCGTTCGATGAGGCCACCATCCTGCGGGCGGCGCGTGCAATCGAAACCGCGTCCGCCTTCAGCGCGAAGCCGACGCAGTGGTGGAGGGCAGCATGAGCGTAGACGAGAAACGTTCTGCGCGGCTCCTCAAAGGATCGACCGGGGAGTGGGAAATCGTCATCGGCATGGAGGTCCATGCCCAGATTCTCTCGGAATCCAAGCTGTTTTCCGGTGCCTCGACCCTGTTCGGCGCGGAACAAAACACGCAGGTTTCGTACGTCGATGCGGCCCTCCCGGGCATGCTGCCGGTTATCAACAGGAAATGTGTCGAGCAGGCAGTGCGTACCGGCCTTGGTCTCAAGGCGAAGATCAACCTGACGAGCGTGTTCGACCGGAAGAACTATTTCTATCCCGACCTGCCAGCCGGCTATCAGATCAGCCAGTACAAAAGCCCGATCGTCGGCGAGGGCGAGATCCTGCTCGACATGAAGGACGGCGAGACCATCCGCGTCGGCATCGAGCGGCTGCACATGGAGCAGGACGCCGCCAAGACCCTGCACGACCAGCATCCCGACCACTCGTACGTCGATCTCAACCGCGCCGGCGTCGCGCTGATGGAGATCGTCTCCAAGCCGCACATGCGTTCGTCGGAAGAAGCGGCGGCGTTTCTGCGAAAGCTGCGCGCGATCGTGCGCTATCTCGGCACCTGCGACGGCAATATGGACGAAGGTTCCATGCGCGCCGACGTCAATGTTTCTGTGTGCCGCGCCGGCGGCTATGACAGGTTCCGTGAGACCGGGGACTTCCGCCATCTCGGCACGCGCTGCGAGATCAAGAACGTCAATTCGATACGCTTCATCGCGCAGGCGGTTGAATTCGAAGCGCGCCGTCAGGTCGACCTGATCGAGGACGGCGGGACGGTGAAGCAGGAAACGCGCCTGTTCGATTCGCGCGCCGGCGAGACCCGCTCGATGCGTTCGAAGGAAGAAGCGCATGATTACAGGTACTTCCCCGATCCCGACCTGCTGCCGCTGGTGCTCGACGAAGCCTGGGTGCGTGAAATCCAGGCATCGCTCCCCGAACTTCCCGATGAGAAGAAGGCGCGGCTGATCAAGGCCGGGCTTTCCGCCTACGACGCCTCTGTGCTCGTGGCGGAGAAGGAGAACGCGGATTATTTCGAGGAGATGGTGGCGGCGGGGGCCGAGCCAAAGGCCGCTGCAAACTGGCTGAACAACGAATATTTCGGCCGCCTCAACAAGGCCGGCGTGTCGGTCACCGACGGTCCGGTATCGGCGAAGGCAAATGCCGCGATCATCGCTATGGTCGCCAACAACACGATCTCCGGAAAGATCGCCAAGGACCTTCTCGACATCGTCTGGAACGAAGGCGGTGACCCGCGCGTCATCGTCGAGAGCCGCGGCCTCAAGCAGGTCACGGACACGTCGGCGATCGAGAAGGCGATCGATGCCGTGATCGCGGCGAATCCCGACAAGGTCGAAGAGGTGAAGGCGAAACCGAAAATGGCTTCGTGGTTCGTCGGTCAGGTGATGAAAGCGACCGGCGGAAAAGCCAATCCGGGTGTCGTCAACGCGCTGCTCAAGACGCGACTCGGTTTGCCCGAAGAGGGGTGATTCGCACAATTTTGCATTTTCGGGCTTGACACGCGATTTTTCCGACCCGAAAGGTCCGTACACGGATCGATCAATCTAAGCCCTGATTTTATTGGCTTAGATGAATTATTTGCAAAGGTGCGGATTCACGCAGACCCCATGGATATTGCATTCCTGATTGCAACCCACTCATATTGTTCACGTTTTGGGGGGCGGTCGATTCGCCCGACCCGGACGAAACGTTAGAGGAGTTACCACTCATGCCGAAGGCAAAGAAGAAGGCAGTCAAGAAGAAGGCCAAGAAGGCGAAGAAGAAGAAGTAAAGAGCGTTGACCTGGTCAACGCTTACGTTGCCGGTCGCTCACGGGCCAAATTCGTGAGCATCGGCTGCGAAGGCTAAGGCCGCGGCCCGGAACCTTTCAGGATCCCATGGTCGCGGCCCAGCCCGCAGGAAAAAGAGACTTTTCAAACCGCGCTTCGGCGCGGTTTTTTTTACGCCGCCTCTCGCGAACTCCGTCCGTACACGGACGACACCCGCGGCCGGCGCCGGTCCGTTAACAATGTGTGAAAATCACGGTTAATGGCATTAACCCTGCTTTAGCTTCTTCGACGCAACGATTGCTCCCACGTCGCGGCCTGGTCCGTCGCGCAGAGTCGAGGGGAGTGTTATGGCGTGCATAGATGTCGATGCACTGGCGCAGTTTGAAGTAGACGCCAGACAGGGGCGTCCAGATGCCCTGTACAATCTGGGTCTGGCCTATTCCACCGGCCAAGGTGTGGGGGTCGATTTCGTGGCGGCGCACAAATGGTTCAACCTGGCGGCGATGAAGGGTGTGGACGAGGCAAAGTCCTGGCGCGCCTCGATCGCCAAGGAAATGAACACGTCGCAGATCGCCGAGGCCCAGCGCCTGGCGCGCGAATGGCTCTCGATCTTCCGGGCGGCCTGAACCGAAATGCCCGCCGCCGCTAGGGCGGGTATGGCGACAGCGGCTTTGCCGCCGGCGCGAGCGGCGCATACAGATTGGCAAGGATGCGGAGCGGCTGATCGCGCCCGGCGAGTCTGTTCCGATAAATCTGCGTATTTTCAAGCACCCGCATCACGTAATTTCGCGTCTCGTTGAACGGGATGAGCTCGATCCAGTCGATCGGGTCGGTCGCAGGGTTTCTTGGATCCCCGTTCGCGGCCAGCCACCTTTTCACATTGCCCGGCCCGGCATTGTAGGACGCGATCGCCAGCACCAGAGAGCCGTCCCAGCCGTTCACATAGGACTGGAACTCGGCCATGCCGAGCTGGATGTTGTAGTTCGGATCGGCGGTAAGGTCGTTCGGCCGCCAGGCGAGGCCGGCGCGCACCGCATCGGCCCGCGCCGAAGCGGGCATGAGCTGCATCAGGCCGCGGGCGCCGGCACGGCTCACGGAATCCGGGTCGAACTCCGTTTCCTGCCGGATCAACCCCAGCACGAGAGCGGGATCGGGCGCGGTACCGGCGACCGTGTAGGGCGGCAGCGGAATGACCGGATGGGTAAAGGTCAGCATCGGCATGCCGGCATAGCTCGCGGTCTTTCCGATGCGGACGGCGATCTCGCGGAAACCCAGATCGACCATCGTCTGGGCCAGGATTTTGACGCGCTTGATGTCGGGATGCAGTTCCTGATCGCGAAGCGCGAAGACGCGCAAAATGTTTTCCTGCCCCAGATCGGCGAGAACGCGGACGGCCCGGACGAGTTCGTCCTTGTCGAATTCGGGCTTCACGTCGTCGGCATCCGCCTGCAGGTCGTTCACATGCAGCACCGGCGCCGGATCGACGCGCGCGAGAGCGACCTGGCCGTAGAACGTCTCCGGCGCCCGCGCGGCGAGCTTGTATTGCGCGATGGCGCTCGCGAAATCGCCCATGGCCTCGTAGCAGCGGCCTTTCCAATATTCGGCGCGCGCCAGGCTGATGGGCCGCGATACACCGGATTCGAGGCGCGCGAAGTGCTTGAGCGCCTGCAGCGGGGACTTCAGGAAGCGGAGCGCGATCCAGCCCGCCATGAATTCGGATTCGGAAAACTCGCTCCCGTTCACGAGGCCCGTGTCCGAGACCACGCCGTAGGCGCTGCGATAGTCGCCGTTCTGGATCAGGCCGCGCGCCACGAGGTTGGCCTCTACCCACCAGCGCGCGGGGTGCGCCTGGATGAAATTCCTGAGCGTGCCGCGGCCGAGGAAGATCGCCGCCGCCTCGAAATCGTTGGCGCGCCTCGCCGCCCGCGCGCGGTCGAACAGGAGCTCCGGGTCGGACGCCACCGACGCCGGCAGACGGGCGACCAGCTTTTCCCCGGCCGCGCGGCTCGTGCGAAAGGCAAGTCTGGCCTCCCCGAGCTTCTGGACGTCGTCCGTGACGCGGGAGAGTTCGCGGCGCGCCGCGGTCGCGTCGTCGAGCGAGATGAGATTGCTCAGCCTTTCCCGGTCGATGTCGGGCGAGAGCAGGCCGCCGTCCTTGCGTACGATGGCGAGTTCCTGGTCCGGCTGGAAATTGCCGCTGATCCAGCCGCGCTCGACCAGCTCGCGCCCGGCATCGAGCCGGCCAGTTGCGATCATCGCATCGCCCAGGCGGATCATCCCGATTCCCGTGACGGGCGAGCGGCCGGCGAACCACGCCTCCACGGCCGCCGGAGACATGGCCGGGTCCATCGCCACCTCCGCGCGGGCGAAAATCGTGTCGCGAAGCGGCCAGTCCGGATTGTTTCGCAGGAACCCGTCGACATCCGCGAACGTGGCGCCGCTGTTCTTGTCCAGCACATAGCGCCAGGTGATCAGGCGGGTCGCGATCGCATCGTGGCCCTGCGCCGCCAGCGCGCGTGCGGCGGTCCAGTCCCCGCGGTCGGCGGCATCGAAGGCCCGGGAATAGGGGTCGTGATCGCCGGCGCTCAGGACGTGCACGGCGCTCGGGCGCCGCTCATGGTCGACGGGAAGGCCGTTGTCCGTCGAACCGTCCGGGACCGGCTGCATCATGATGACGTTGCCGAGCTGGGTCAGGCCATTCGGCAGCGTGGTCTGCGCATAGGTCGCGAGCGCGGCTACCGAGGTTCCGAGCAGCAGGACGGCGGCGCGGCGAAATTTCATGGGGCGAAGTGCTCGGGCGAATCGGATGCGGTCATTTCCGCCACAGCGATGTGGCGAAGTCGAGGCGTCGTCCCGTCTATTGCGACTTCTTCATGCGGCGCGGCCGCGGCACAAGTTCGCCGCCGCAGTTCGGGCAGCGTCCCTGCATCGCGTCGGCGCAGTCGGTGCAGAAAGTGCATTCGTAGGAACATATGCGCGCCTTGGGGCTGTCCTCGGCGAGAGCCGTTTCGCAGCGTTCGCAGATCGATCTCATCTCCAACGGCATGTGTGTCCTTCCTCTTCGCCGCCTTGCCGCACCCGCGCCCGGCCCTGTAGTTTGCGCCAGCACTGGACAAGAGCAGGCCGATAATGGCGTTCGCGCGCGAGAGTATCAAAGGATCAATTCCCGCACTCATAACACCCATGCAGGACGGCAAGGTCGACGAGCGCGCGTTCCGCAGCCTCGTCGCCTGGCAGATCGAGCAGGGCAGCCACGGTCTCGTTCCCTGCGGCACGACCGGCGAGTCGCCGACGTTGAGCCACGAGGAACATATGCGGGTCGTCGAGATCTGCGTCGACGAAGCGAACGGACGCGTGCCCGTGATCGCCGGGGCGGGTTCCAACTCGACATCGGAAGCCATCATGCTCAGCCGCCACGCCAAGAAGGTCGGCGCCGACGCGGTGCTCTCCGTGACCGGCTACTACAACCGGCCGTCGCAAGAGGGTCTGTACCGCCATTTCGCGGCCGTCGCCGAAGCGGTCGACATCCCGATCCTGCTCTACAACATTCCCGGCCGGGCCATCGTCGACATTTCCGTCGAGACGATGGCGCGGCTTTCCCGGATCGCGAACATCATCGGCGTTAAGGACGCGACGGCCAATCTGATGCGCCCGACGCGGGAGCGCGCGGCCTGCGGCAAGAACTGGCGGCTGATTTCGGGCGAGGACGGCACAGCGCTCGGCTACATGGCCCACGGCGGTCATGGCTGCATCTCGGTCACGGCGAACATCGCGCCCCGGCTCTGCGCGGATTTCCAGAATGCCTGCATGAAAGGCGATTTCCAGACCGCACTGACGCTGCAGGACCGGCTGATGCCGGTTCACGATGCCATGTTCATCGAGCCGAGCCCGGCGCCCGTGAAGTTCGCGGCCTCTCTTCTCGGCATTTGCCGGGACGAAGTCCGGCTGCCCCTCGTGCCCGCGACCGAACCCGCGCGCGCCACCATTCGCGCCGCACTGGCGTCGGCCGGGATCAAGCCTTAGAACTCCGTCGCTTCGAACGGCTCATGCTTCGACAGGCTCATGCTCCGACAGGCTCAGCATGAGGTAATCCAGTTTCCTCATCGTGAGCTTGTCGAAGGATGAGGACACAGATTTCCGCCATGGCCAAGAAGAAGGACGACGGCACCAAGATCATCGCCGACAACCGCAAGGCGCGTTACGCCTATGCGATCGACGACACGCTGGAGGCCGGCATCATGCTGACGGGTTCGGAGGTCAAGTCGCTGCGCACCGGCAAGGCGACGATCGGCGAGTCCTACGCCTTCGCCAAGGACGGCGAACTGTTCCTGGTGAACGCCTACATCCCGGAATACACCCAGGCCAGCCGGTTCAATCACGAACCGAAACGCATGCGCAAACTGCTCGTACACAAGCGCGAAGCGGCCAAGCTCGCCGCGGCGACGCAGCGCGAGGGCATGACGCTCATACCCCTCAAGCTCTACTTCAATCCCAAGGGCATCGCCAAAATCGAGCTCGGCATCGCCAAGGGCAAGAAGCTCCACGACAAGCGCGAGACCGAAAAGAACCGCGACTGGCAGCGCGACAAGGCGCGCCTCATGCGCGCCAAGGGGTAACTACATGCGCGTCGCCATCGTCGGAACGTCGGGGTCGGGCAAGACGACACTCGCGAAGCGCCTGGCTTCCGCCTTGTCGCTTTCCTATGTCAGCTTGGACGCGATCAGCTGGCAGGCCGGTTGGCGCGACCTCAACACCCACGATCCGACCGAGTTCAAGCGCCGCGTCGGCGAAGCGCTCGCGGTCGAGCGTTGGGTGACCGACGGCAATTACGGGTCTGCGGTCGGCCCGATCATCCTCGGCCGCGCGACCCATCTCGTCTGGCTGGACTATTCCAGAAGCGTCGTCATGCGCCGCGTGATCTGGCGATCGCTCGTGCGTGCGATGACGCGCGAGGAACTCTGGCCGGGAACCGGCAATGTCGAGACGTTCGCGAAGTGGCTCGAGAAGGACCATCCGATCCGCTGGGCGTGGGACACGTTTTCGCGCCGGCGTAAACAGTACGAGGCGCTGACCGCCGATCCGGCGTACGCACATCTCGAGGTCTTGCGCTTACGAAAGACGCGGGACGCCGACAACGTCGCGGCAACGCTGAGCGCCACCTGATCGTAGAAACTTTTCCAGTAAAGCGACGACGTATTGCCCGCGCGTCTCTTGAACCGAGTCGGTCAAATCACCATTTCGGCTAAATCCCCACAATTGCATGCACGCCATCGCCGTATTGCGAACGCTGGCGCTGCGTGCGGGGGAGGGGGACACAGAAGTGCCGAAAATCGACGAACAATTATGTTGTTGAAACCTTTTTGTTCCGCATACGAATATGTCTTTACAGAAGTGCCGACCGGGAGTGGCCATGACTGACGAAGACCCCAACCTGATCGGCAAGATCAAAGACAAGCTCATCCGCTCCAAGCAGGCTTGGGCGGCAGAAGGGCGCCTGATCACGGGCCGCCCGGACATGGGCCACGTGAATCGCCTGCCGCCGGGACAAAAAGAGGTCAAGAATTGGCCGGTGCTCGATCTCGGCGTCCAGCCCGACGTGAAGCTCGAGAACTGGCGGCTCCAGGTGATGGGCCTCGTCGAGAATCCCGTCGCGCTGACTTGGGAGCAGTTCAACGCGCTGCCGCAGGACGATTTCGTCAGCGACATCCATTGCGTCACCTCGTGGAGCCGATACGACAATCACTGGCGCGGCGTGTCGTCGAAGACGCTTCTGGACCTGGTGAAGCCCAAGTCCGGGGCCGGGCATATCGTTTTCCACTCTTATGACGGCTACACCACCAACGTGAAGGCATCGGCATTCGCCGACGGCAATGTGCTGCTCGCGCATAGCTGGGAGGGAAAGCCGATCCCGCGCGAACATGGCGGACCTGTCCGGGTCGTCGTGCCGGACTGGTATTTCTGGAAGAGCGCGAAGTGGGTCACGCGCATCGTGTTCCACGCCGAAGATCACCCCGGCTTCTGGGAGGTTCGCGGATACCACAATGAAGGCGATCCCTGGAAGGAAGAGCGCTACAGCTGAGGCATCGCGGCGATCTTCGCCTGCTTCACGACGGCATCGAACATCTCCGTGGTGAGAACACCGGTGTTGGTGTTGTAGCGCGAGCAATGATAGCTCGAGATCAACGCGATCTTGCCGATCTGGTGAGCGCCTCCGTGCCTGAACGCGTGCGCCGACTTCTTCGCGCCCAGCGTGTCGCAGACGCTGTCATGCGCGATCTTGCCTAAGGCGAGGATCGCATGCAGACGCGGCATGCTGCCGATCAGGCCCGCGAGGAAGGGTCGACAGGTCCGGATCTCCTCGGGCGTCGGCTTGTTTTGCGGCGGAGCGCAGCGCACCGCATTGCTGATCGCGCAGTCGACCAAATCGAGACCGTCGTCGGCGCGCTCCTGATACCGGCCCCTTGCCAGGCCGTGCTTGAGTAAGGTGGCGTACAAGAGGTCGCCCGCGTAATCGCCGGTGAACGGGCGGCCGGTGCGGTTGGCGCCGTGCAGGCCGGGAGCGAGGCCGACGATCAGAAGCCGCGCCGACGGCGTGCCGAACGTCGGAACCGGATTGTTGAAATAGTCGGCGAACTGCTTGCGATTTTCCCGCCGGAACGCGGCCAGGCGCGGGCAGAGCGCACAATTCTTCAGCGGCTCGGCGGAGGGGCTCATGCGCCGACCTCCCCATAACGGGGACGAAAATTCAAGTCCGGCCTAGGCAGACTGGGCGTAATGCGGAGCAGGCGCCGCAGCCGTGGTCCGGGGACCGCCTTCGCGCGCGATCTGGGCCTTCAGTTCGTCCAGTTCGATAAAATTGTCGGCCTGGCGGCGTAGCTCGTCCGCCACCATCGGCGGTTGCGTGCGGATGGTCGAGACGACGCTCACGCGGCGTCCCTTGCGCTGAGCGGCTTCGACCAGCCGGCGGAAGTCGCCGTCGCCCGAGAAGATCACGATGTGGTCGACCTGTTCGGCCATCTCCATGACGTCGATGGCGAGCTCGATGTCCATATTGCCCTTCACGCGGCGCCGGCCCTGCGCGTCGGTGAACTCCTTGAGCGGCTTGGTGACGACCGAGAAGCCGTTGTAGTCCAGCCAGTCCACGAGTGGCCGGAGCGGCGAGAATTCCTGGTCCTCGGCAACCGCTGTATAGTAGAAGGCGCGCACGAGTATGCCCTTGCGCGCGAACAGTTCCAGCAATCGCTTGTAGTCGATATCGAACTGAAGTCCCTTCGCGGCGCCGTAGAGGTTCGCGCCGTCGATGAACAACGCCAGTTTTTCCTGCGGATAGAACAACATGATGAACTCCCATCAACAAGAAGGCAGAAGCGGTCAACGTCCCCCGCACGCCGTCTTTTGTTCTAATCCTTCGCGCCGCCTGTTCAAGAGAGATGCGCACATATGATTGTGATCGCGCTGGGCGCTAATATTCCATCGCGCGCGGGAATGCCGCGCGATACGTTGAATGCAGCGTTAACGGCGTTGCGCGAGCAGGGCATTCGCATTGCCGCGATTTCATCTTTTTACGCGACGCCCGCTTGGCCGGATCCCGGCGATCCGCCGTTTGTGAATGCCGTCGCCAGAATTGAAACCGGACTTTCGCCGCCCGAACTCATGACTCTGCTGCACGCGACTGAGGAAAGTTTCGGGCGTCAACGTACGAAAAAGAATGCGCCACGAACGTTGGACCTCGATCTTCTCGACTATGACGGGCGTATCGAGGAGGGCCCGCCTGTCCTGCCGCATCCAAGGCTCGGCGAGCGCTCTTTTGTCCTCATCCCGCTCGCGGACATCGCGCCCCTGTGGCGGCATCCCGCGACGAAGGCATCGCTCGCCGAACTGATCGAGGCGCTGCCGCCAAATGAACGTCAAATCACGCGTCTGGAAGCTTGAGCCGCGCCGCGCGAACGGCGAACATGACGGACTAAGACTGGGGCTTATCCTTGACGTACTTCATTCCGACCTTCGGTTCCCTGCTGCCGACCCTGCTGGTCGTCTGGCTGATCATCCGGCGAGGCTCAAAGCCGCGGCGCGTGAAACTCAATTCGCTGTTCCGGTTTCCCGCCATCGTCGCGGTCATGGCGCTGCTCTCGCTCTATGGCCACGCGCCCAAGAACGTTCTCGCGATCGCGATGTATTTCGCCGCGGCACCGGCGGGAGCGGTGTTGGGCTGGTTTTCGGCCCGACACGTCGAACTGACGCTGGACGACAAGACGGGCACGATCATGAGCCAGCCCAGTTTCTGGGGCACCGCGATGACGGCGGGGGCGTTCATCGCGCGCTCGCTGGCGGACTATGTGATGAAGGGCGCGGGGGGTGCGCTACCGGCGCACCACGCAATCGCCGGCGCCACCGATGCGGCGCTGCTGTTCGTGGCGGCGCGCGGTCTGGCGAGCGCCTATCATATGTGGGTGCGGACCCGGCCGCTGCTCGAACAGCACCGCGCGGCCCAGATCGCCGCCAAAGAGACGCCGTAGCCCCGGTCCGCACAGGCTTGTACCGCCCTCGGGCCTCGTATAACGTCCGCCGCCTTCTTAGCGGTCGTCACCCGGCGTCTTGCGTCGTCGCCGTTAAGACTCTGAAATATAAGGAATTCCATGGCACGCGTTACCGTTGAAGACTGCGTCGACAAGATTCCCAACCGCTTCGATCTGGTGCTCCTGGCCGGTTTTCGGGCCCGCCAGCTCTCCGGCGGGTCGGAGCCGATGGTCGAGCGCGATCGCGACAAGAACCCCGTCGTGGCGCTGCGCGAGATCGCGTCCAAGGAATTGAAGCCCGATGAGGCCAAGGAAGAGTACATCAAGAGCCTGCAGAAACACGCCGAAGTCGACGAGCCCGAAGAGGCGCGTCCGGATTCGGACGATGCCCGCGAGGACAGCGCCTTCCGTCAGGTGACGGAGGAGGAATTGCTGCGGGCGTTGACGACCGAAGCCCAGCGGCGCGCGGAACCGCAGCCCGAGCCGGAGGCGGATTACGAGGAGTAGTCCTTTCCGCAGCGAGAAATCAGGCAAGGCGGCGCCAAAAGCGCCGCCTTTTGCCGTTTTGGGACGATATCGGCAATCCGATTTTGGCAAGTCTTCCTATATATTGACCTTATGAGCGCACCGGTTTCGCCAGAGACGAGAGCCGCAGGACAGGCGGAGCCTGCTCCCGCGGTCGCGCCGGCGGCGAAAGGTCCGACTCGGCGCCGGCTGATGCGCCAGACCGAGCTGGTCGACCGGGTGAAGGCCTACGATCCCGACGCGGACGAGGCGCTGCTGAACAAGGCCTATGTCTACGCCATGAAGGCGCACGGCAAGCAGTTCCGCGCCTCGGGCGATCCCTACTTCGCTCATCCGCTCGAAGTCGCGGCCATCCTGACGGACCTCAAGCTCGACGTGGCGACGATCGTCACCGCGCTGCTGCACGATACGATCGAGGACACGCTCGCCACCTACGACGACATCAAGACGAATTTCGGCGAGGAGATCGCCAATCTGGTCGACGGCGTGACCAAGCTGTCCCAATTGGAGCTTTTCTCCGAGCGCACCAAGCAGGCGGAAAATTTCCGCAAGCTGATGCTCGCGATCACCAACGACATCCGCGTCCTGCTCGTGAAGCTGGCCGACCGGCTGCACAACATGCGCACGCTGCACTTCATTGAGGACGCCGAGAAGCGCCGTCGCATCGCGCAGGAGACCCAGGACATCTACGCCCCGCTGGCGGGCCGCATCGGCATGCAGAACATGCGTGAGGAACTCGAAGACCTCGCCTTCGCCGAACTGAACCCGGACGCGCGCAACTCGATCGTGACGCGCCTCGCGCGCCTCGACGATGCCTCCGGCGACCGCATCGGGCGCATCGCCGACCAGATCAAGCGCAAGCTTGCCGAGCACGGTATCGACGCCTGGGTGTACGGCCGCGCCAAGCGCCCGTTCTCGATCTGGCGCAAGCTGAAGGACAAACAGCTCAACTTTGAAGCGCTGTCCGACATTTTCGGCTTCCGCGTCATCGTGAAGAACGAGGATGACTGCTATCGCGCGCTCGGCGTGCTGCACCAGAACTGGCAGATGGTGCCGTCGCGGTTCAAGGATTTCATCTCGACGCCGAAGACGAACGGATACCGATCGATCCATACGACGGTGATCGGTCCGGAAAAGCAGCGTGTCGAAGTCCAGATCCGGACGCAGGCGATGCACGACGTCGCCGAGCGCGGCGTCGCCGCGCACTGGCGCTATCGCGAGCGCACCGGCTCGGAAGGCGAGGGTGAGGATCGCGCCTATGGCTGGCTGCGCGAGATGGTGGATTTGCTCGAGCGCGACGATACGGCCGAGGAGTTTCTCGAGAACTCCCGTCTCAACATGTATCAGGACCAGGTGTTCTGCTTCACGCCCAAGGGCGATCTGATCGCCTTGCCGCGCGGCGCGACGCCGATCGATTTCGCCTACACGCTGCATACCGACATCGGCAATTCGACCGTCGGCGCGAAGGTGAACGGCGCGCACGTTCCGTTGCATACGCCGCTGCGCAACGGAGATCAGGTCGAGATCATCCGCACCAAGGAACAGACGCCGTCGCCCCTGTGGGAGCAGTTCGTCGTCACGGGCCGCGCCCGCGCCGAAATCCGCCGCTTCCTGCGGCACGCGCAGCGCGGCGAGCATGTGAAGTTCGGCCGCAACATCCTGAAGAAGGTCTTTTCCGATGAGGGCGCGGAACTGACCGACAAGGCGGTCGGCGAAGTCGCCAAGAAACTGCATCTCTCCAAGGCGGAAGACGTCTTCGCCGAAGTGGGTCGCGGTGCGCTGCGCGGCAACGAAGTGCTGGAGGCCGTGTTCCCGGAGCTCAAAAAGGACCCCGAGAAGCGCAAGAAGGCCGCGTTCGCCGAGCCCAAGGCCAAGAAGCCCATTTCGATTCGCGGCTTGACCGAGGGGATATCCTATCGCCTCGGCCAGTGCTGCCACCCGCTGCCGGGCGACCGGATTGTCGGGCTGATGGTCCCGGGAGAGGGCGCGGTCATCCACACCATCGACTGCGCCGAGCTCGAGAAGGCGCAGACAGGTATGGGCGACTGGCTCGACGTCACCTGGGGCCTGCACGCGGCGGAAGGCGGGCCGTCCATCGCCCGCGTGCTGGTCCGGGTGAAGAACGCGCCCGGCTCGCTCGCGGCCGTGATGAACGTGATCGCCAACAATGGCGGCAACATCTTCAACATGAAAGTGACCAGCCGGAACCCGCTGTTCTTCGAATTCAACGTCGATATCGAAGTGCGCGATCTTGCCCACTTGCAGAACATTCTGGGCGCGCTACGCGTGAACGCGGCGGTCGAATCGGTCGACCGCGTGCGCGACGCGTCGACAAGCTCGGCGTGAGCGGGGGCTTCGTCCTGCGGGACGAGCGAGGCGGGATATGACGAACGAACAGGTTCTAAACGAATTCAAGAAGGCCGGCGCACTGCTCGAGGGCCACTTCATCCTGTCATCCGGGTTGCACGCGGACATGTTCCTGCAAAAGGCACTCGTCTTCCAGGATGCCAAACGCACGGCGAAACTCTGCAAGGCGCTTGCGCAGAAGGTGCGCGACGAGGTCAAGCAGGAGTTCACCGCAATCATCTCGCCGGCGGTCGGCGGGATCGTGCCCGGGTACGAGATGGGTCGCCAGCTCGGCCTGCCGGCGATGTATGTGGAGCGGGTGGAGGGAAAGTTCCAGCTCCGCCGCAATTTCAAGCTCACCAGGAACCAGCCGGTTCTCATGGTCGAGGACATCATTTCGACCGGAGTCTCGTCGCGCGAATGCATCGAGGCGATCAAGGCGGCGGGCGGCAAACCCATCGCCGCGGCCTGCCTGATCGACCGGTCCGGCGGCAAGGCCAAGGTCGGCGTCAAGCTCGTCGCGCTTGCCACGCTCAAGGTTCCGGCCTGGGAGGCCGACAAGCTACCGCCGCATCTCCGCAACGTGCCCGCGGTGAAGCCGGGAAGCCGGGGATTGCAATAGCCTCATGACTGGCAGTCTGCGATCGAACATTGCCGCGGTTTGCTTCGTCCCGGATAGTCCGAGCTCGAGGCGAAGCGGGAGATCGCCATGAAGGCCCTGCGTCTTGGCGTGAACATCGATCATGTCGCGACCGTGCGCGAGGCACGCGGTGCGCCCTATCCCGATCCGCTGCGCGCCGCTTTGATCGCAGCGCAGGCGGGGGCCGACAGCATCACGGCGCATCTGCGCGAAGACCGCCGGCACATCGGCGACGCCGACATCGAGAAGCTGTCTCGTGAGCTCGGCATTCCGCTGAACCTCGAAATGGCTGCGACGCAGGAGATGTTGGAGATTGCGCTGCGCACCAGGCCGCATGCGGTTTGTCTCGTCCCTGAGAAGCGCGAGGAACGCACCACGGAAGGCGGCATCGACGCGGCGCGCCAGCACAACCATCTGGCGCCGATGGTGGAACGTCTCAGCGACGCCGGCATCCGCGTCTCGCTCTTCATCGATCCGGATGTGCGACAAATCGAGGCCGCTAAGGCGCTTCGGTCTCCGGTCGTCGAACTCTGCACCGGCGCTTATTGCGAGGCCGTGTTGGCGAACGACGCCGCGGCGGTTGCGCGACATCTCGAGGCGGCACGAAAAAGCGCCGCGGCGGCGGGACGGCTCGGCCTCGAGGTGCATGCCGGGCACGGCCTGACCTACGACAACGTCAAAGCCATCGCGGCAATTCCGGAAGTCCGGGAGCTCAATATCGGACACTTCCTGATCGGCGAAGCGATCTTCGTCGGGCTCGAAAATTCGGTTCGCCGGATGCGGGCGCTGATGGATGAAGCGCGCGGCATCGACCGCATGGCGGCCAAATGATGTCGCTGTGGGCTCGAGACGGCGCGTCGGACGGTACATCGCCATGATCATCGGACTGGGTTCCGACCTGATCGACATCCGAAGGGTCGACAAGAGCATTGAGCGCTTCGGCGACCGGTTCCTGAACCGGATCTTCACGACGGTGGAGCGCGCGAAGTCGGACGGCAGGGCGCAGCGCGCCGCGTCCTACGCCAAGCGCTTTGCCGCGAAGGAAGCCTGCTCCAAGGCCCTCGGAACCGGCCTCCGCCGAGGCGTGTTCTGGCGCGACATGGGCGTCGTCAATCTCGCCGGCGGAAAGCCGAGCATGACGCTGACGGGCGGCGCCCTGAAACGGTTGGAGGAGATAACGCCGCCCGGTCACCGTCCGCAGATCGATTTGACGATCACGGACGACTTT
>Ga0335080_10003243_pt1 | contig 16423 bp, 13 predicted proteins | sample Lox_Sample_34_FD_206720 | JGI IMG/M metagenome (GOLD analysis project Ga0335080, IMG submission 206720) | Soil microbial communities from Loxahatchee National Wildlife Refuge, Florida, United States - Lox_Sample_3.4 | ecosystem: Environmental > Terrestrial > Soil > Wetlands | place: USA...
ACATTCGCCCACCAGGCGAGAACCGATACCCAAACCACGCGCAGAGGGTTCCACCAGAAGCAGGCGCAATTTGGCAACGCTTTGCGTTTTGCGGACGATGAAAACGGAACCTGCGATTTCGCCGTCCCGCTCGGCGATCCAGCAGCGTTCCCGTCTGGGATCAAAGTGGGCAATGAATTCCGCCACGATTTCGGCGACCAGCGCTTCGAAACGCTCGTCGTAGCCGTACTCCTCGGAATAGAGCACGCCGTGGCGATGGACGATCCAGCCCATGTCGCCGGGTTGATGCGCGCGGAGCGCATACGAGTCTTGCTTTGCCGGTTGTGGACTCAGTACATCTTGGATGGTGCGCATGGCTTCGAGCAGCCGCAGTTGGCCGCCCGGAGGAACCTTGGCCAGCATGACGCCGACTTCCCGGCTTTGGCGCGCTTCGAGGGGCGCGAAAACCCTGCGTCCTTGAGGCGTCAATGCAAGCAGGCTCCGACGGCCATCGGAGCGCGACGGCGTCTTCCGGACTAGATGCTGTTTTTCGAAGTGGCGCAGGATACGGCTGAGGTAGCCGGCATCGAGGTTGAGGTCTTTGCGCAGTTCAGTCGCTGTGGGGCGGGCCCGGTGGGCAATTTCGTAGAGCACGCGGACTTCGGTCAAGGAGAAGGCGCTGTCGAGCAAGCCTTCTCGAAGCAACCCAATCTGCCGGGTGTAGAAACGGTTGAAGCGGCGCACTGCTTCAATGTTCCGGACCGCGACGGCGGTTGAGTGGACAGCCATGACGGGAGCCTGTTCTGCAGAATTCATTGTCTGTCATATAGTTGACTGAGTCAACTAATTCTGACGCGCTCTTAGTTCACCCCGGAGCTGGGACCAAGAAAACCAGTTATCAGATCCCGGTTCCCGGTTCTCAGTTGCCGGAGACTTGGCGGTAGCGAAAGCAATCTACGGAGTGATCGTTCACCAGCCCGACGGCCTGCATGAAGGCATAGCAAATGGTTGATCCGACGAAGTTAAAGCCGCGCTGACGGAGGTCTTTGCTCATACGGTCGGACTCGGGTGTCGACGCGGGGACCGGGTTCGATTTACTCCGGGAATTCTGGCGTGGCTTGCCGTCGACAAACTGCCAGATGTAGCGGTTGAAAGATCCGAACTCGTCCCGGATTTCGAGGAACGCTTTGGCGTTCTGCACTGCCGAAGCAATCTTGAGGCGGTTGCGGACGATGCCGGGATTGCGCAACAGACTCTGCATCTTTCGTCGGTCATAGAGGGCAACTCGATGGGGATCGAAGCGGTCGAAGGCAGCGCGGTAGTTCTTGCGTTTCTGCAAGATCGTGTCCCAGCTCAAGCCGGCCTGAGCGCCTTCCAGAATAAGGAATTCGAAGAGCACCCGGTCGCGGTGCTGAGGCACGCCCCATTCCTTGTCGTGATAGCGAATGGCGAGCGGGTTTTGCGCCCAGTGACAACGGATGAGCTGGGGCGAGGAAGTTTTCATCCAGAGTGCTTCCGTGGTGCCAGGAAGGAACATCTTAAACCAGAATCGGGATGGGGTTGGAGGCTGCAACTATTGACCACCACAGGTGTTAAGCTCCATGACCAAACGTGTGCTCCTTTTGTAACTTGGCGCTGGGCAGGGGGTCTCCTAGAGTCAGAGGGTAAAAGCCACAAGCAGAGAGGCTTTCGGCCCATCAGTTGCATCCATATGTATGGGAAGCTGGAAGCTGTGGGCAGGCATGCAAATTTGGGGTGGATGGGGAATGAAGTACACAGGGCGGCTGGTTTGTCTCGTAGGAATATGGTTGCTGACGGCGAGCTTTCCGCTGGCCGCCCAATCGAGCTATGTCGCCACTCCCGGGGTAGCGCTCCCCGTTGCTCCCGCTGCGTCGCCAGAGGCGGCCGTCGATCCTAATGAGCCGATTCTCACCATCAAGACCCGAGTCGATGAAGTCAACGTGCTGTTCATCGCCATGGACCGACACGGCAAGTTTGTGCGCAATCTGAACCAGGGTGACTTCAATATTCTGGACGACCACAAGCCGCCGCAATCGATCGTAGGCTTCCGGCGGGAAACCGATCTTCCGCTGGAACTGGGGTTGTTAGTGGATACGAGCGGTTCGGTGCGCGGGCGGTTCGACTTTGAGCAAGAAGCAACCGTTGGGTTCCTGCAACACATTTTGCGGCCGAATTTCGACCGCGCTTTTGTGATGGGCTTCAGCAGTCACAGCCAGATGGCGCAGGATTTCACCGACAATGTGCATCTGCTGGAGACCGGGGTGAAGAGCCTGCATGACGGCGGCGGCACAGCGCTCTACGACGCCATCTACCGGGCTTGCCGCGACAAACTGCTGAAGGACAAGCCGGATCATCCCGTGAGACGGGCGTTGGTCATCGTAAGCGACGGCGAGGACAATCAGAGCGAAGTAAGCCGGGCGCAGGCGATTGAGATGGCCCAGCGCGCCGAGGTGCTCATTTATGCAATCTCGACCGACGACAGCGGACTGATTCTGCGGGGAGACAAAGTTTTGCAGCAACTTGCCGACGCCACCGGCGGTCGGGCGTTCTTTCCATTCAAGATGAAAGACATCAAAGGCTCATTTTCGGCGATCGAAGATGAACTGCGCAGCCAGTACGTGATTTCTTATCGTCCGGCAGATTTTGACGCCGATGGCCGCTACCACTCGATCGAAATCACCGCGTTGAAGAAAGATCTGCAAGTGCGAGCCCGCAAAGGCTACTTCGCACCGGTGCGGTAGGGGCACCCTTCCCGCGCAATTCCTGCCGCGACTCTCGTAAGTGATTGCATGGACTGGTGAAACATCCCCCCGGCCGCACAAGAAAGCGATGCTACAATGAAGTTGCTTCGATCCGGCATCTAACCTTCCGACAGCCCTGAGGACGTTAGAAACTTGCACCATGTCAGCCCCGCGCATCAACATCGCCGTGCTCGCAGTGGGCCTGCTGCTTAGTGGGTGGGCGTGCTCCATCGCGGGGGCACAGGAGCCACTGCCAGCCACAAAATTGAAGCGGACAGCGGCGAAGCGCACACCCGCCGGAGCTGCGGAACAGCCTTCCGCGCCGCCACAGGCCCAGCCCCAGCCAACTGTGCCGTCTGGGCCGTTGCCTCCACTGACTTTGGCGGAGAGCCCGGCTTCACCTCCTAAAGTCTCGTTTGGCAACGGTCTGTTGACGATTGTGGCCCAGAACTCGACGCTGGCGGATGTTTTGCAGGCGGTGCGAACCCAGACCGGTGCGACCATGGATATCCCCCCGAACGCGACGGAGCGCATCGTGGCCCACCTGGGCCCGGGGCCGGCGCACGATGTGCTGGTCGCCCTGCTGAATGGATCGCATTTCAACTACGTGATCATGGGCTCTCCGACCGATCCACAAGCGGTCCAACAGATTATCCTGACCTCCAAATCAGGCGGAGAGCAAGCGGCGCCCGTGGCAAACGCTAGAAGACCGGTACCACCGCCACAAGAGGAAGAAGCGGCCCCGGAAGAGCCGGCCGATGACTCCGCCAATGACGCGGACAACCAGCAGGATCAGAACGCAGCGGAAGAAACGCCCGCGCAACAGCCCAATACGCCCCCTGCAGTGAAGAGTCCTGAAGAATTGCTTAAGGAACTGCAACTGCAGCAGCAGTTACAACAGCAGTTGCAGCAGCAACAGCAACAGGGCGGGGCGCCGCAAAACCCGCCGCAACCGCCACAACAGTAGCGGCAACTCAACTCAATTTTTGATATTCAGCCTTGGCTTCCTTGAGCAGCGGGACGTCGGGGTCGGCGTCTTTCCAGGATGCAAAGAAATCCTGGTAGGCAGCGCGGCTCTTGGCAGTGTCGCCGGAGAGAGCATAGGCACGGGCGAGGCCGAGTTGCGACATCGACATCAGGGGATCGGCGGCAGCCGCGTTGCGCAACGCCAGGACTTTCTGAAATTCATGGACTGCGTTGGCTCCCTGTTTGGATTTCAAGTAGGCCAGCCCGCGGACGTAGAGCACGCCGGTATTTCCCTTGTCGTAGGGCGAAGCTGAGTTTAGAAGAGTAATCGCTTTGGCGGCATCGCCGCCGTTCAGGGCGGCAGTGGCCTGCACCCAGGGCCCAAAGGCGGATTGGACGAGGGTATCGTCGGGCCGGTTGTGCATAGCCTCGGAAGTTAGGTCCAAGGCTCGCCGGGCTTCGCCTGCCAGCGCCAACGTGCCCGCCGCCTGCAGCTTAATAAAGTAAACGGGGGCGACACTCACGGCGGTGTTGGCGGTTTCGATGGCGCGCTTGTTATCTCCTGCGAGGGCCAGCACCCAGGCCTGCTCGGCGAGGGCGCCGGCCTCCAATTCCTTGATTTGAACTCTCTGTGCAATTTGCCGGGCCTTGCCGAAGAAGTCCTCAGACTGTTTGAGTTGCCCATGAGAAGCGGCAAGGTCGCCGTGACGAAAATCCACGTTGTATTCCAGGTCAGGTTTGCCCATGAGGAACGCTTCCTCTTTTTCCATGGTCGCCTGATCGCCCTGGAGGAGCGCAGTGTAAGCCAGAACATCATGCAGGAAGACAAAATCGGGGTTTCTTTGCAACCCGGCTTTGGCTACGGCCTTGGCTTCGTCCGGGCGGCCGAGAGCAGCGTAATCAAAGGCGGCCTGTCCGTAGCCGCGGGATTCGTCGGGATCGACTTGAATAGCTCCCTTGGCATAGTCGAGGCTCTTTTGGTACTCGCCAAGATTCACATAGGTGACCGACAGGTTGACGTAGGGAGTTACCTCGCGGGGATAAGTCTGCTTGAAGAGTTCGTATTCGGAGATCCCCTTTTCCAGTTGGCCGCTGTCGCTGTAGTAATGGGATGTGATGTAGAGACGTTCGCGCTCGCTGGTGCGGTCCTTCAGATCGAAGGCTCTCTTGCGATATTGTTCGGAGAGATCGGTCTGACCATAATTGCCGTACACCACACCCAGGCGGGCGGAGGCCATGGCGAAGTTCGGGTCAAGCTCGATGGCGCGCTTGTAGAAGGGGATCGACCCCAGGTCGTCGCCGGAGGAATGTTTGGCGTCACCCATGGTAAAGGATTTCAGCGCCTCGAGCGAAGAGGTAGTCGCCTCTTCCAGCGGTTTGTCGAACTTTTGAATCGAGGCCAGCGATTCTCCCAGCTTGCCCCGCAGTTCGTTGGTGGCGCCATCGAGCGTCTTGAGTACCTGCTCTTTGCTGTCGGCGCGGCCCTGCACTTCGGCTAAAGTGTCGCCGTTGGCGGCGTTGATGGCATCGAGCGTCACGATGTATTGGCTTCCCACGTTGGCGATGGATCCCGTGAGCAGTGCCTTCGCCGCGTTGCGCTGGGCAATGTCGCGGCCAATCTCGGATGTGACCCGCTCGTCTGGAGACTTGCCCATCAGGGTGAGCGTCTGGCGCACCTTCTGATCGGAAAGCACATTCAGGAAAGGAGACTGCGCCAGATCGACGGCCAGGGCTTTCTTCAGCGTTCCGTCAAAGACGGGGTCGTTGGTGGTGTTTACGAAATCCGCAACCAGGATGGAGTCCTTCTCCGTCAAGGCATGGCTGCGGTAAGACCGGAAGTACAAGACAGCGCCGACGATGACCGCGATCGCGACTGCGGCGGCAACCGGAAGCACCCAGGCACGGCGGGAGGCCACGGGCACAGGTCCAGAAGCGGGAACTTGGACTGCCGCGGCGGAATCCGGGCGCACCGCAGCCACTGAATGCTTGCTGGAACTGGGCGCACGTTCCAGTGCCGCGCTTGAAACAGGCGGAAGTTCCACTGCCCCGCTTTGTGCTGCCGGGCTTTGTACAGAACTTTGTGCGGCGGAGCGGCCGGAATCCGAATCTCGTTTCAGACGCTGTAAATCAGTTCGCAGATCGGAGGCGTGCTGATAACGCAGATTGCGGTCTTTCTCCAAAGCTTTGTTGATGATTTCTTCCAGCTTGACCGGCAGATCAGGGTTCAGGCGCACTGGAGCAATGGGCGCCCGGTTCATGATGGCGTCAAAAATCACGGCGGAAGTTTCGCCGCGAAAGGGCAGCGTGCCGGTGGCCATTTCGTAAAGCACGGCTCCGAAGGAGAAAAGATCGGTGCGGGGATCAAGGTCTTTCCCGCGGGCCTGCTCGGGAGACATGTAGGAAACCGTGCCCAGCGCAGTGCCGGGACTGGTGAGATTCTCCGCGGCGCTGACCGCAGCGGTGGCCTGCGATGCTCCCACGTCGGCCGGCTTGCTGGGCGCGATGACTTTGGCCAATCCGAAATCAAGGATCTTGGCGTGCCCGCGCTTGGTGACGAAAATGTTTGCCGGCTTGATGTCGCGGTGAACGATGCCTTCGGCGTGGGCGGCGTCGAGGGCGTCGGCGATTTCGATCCCCAGAGTGAGGAGGGATTCGAGCTCAAGCGGGCGGCTGGTGATCATGTGCTTCAGCGTCACGCCGTCGAGGAACTCCATGGCGATGAAGGCCATGCCGCCTTGTTCCCCGATATCATGAATGGTGCAGATATTCGGGTGATTCAGGGCTGACGCGGCTTGCGCTTCGCGCTCAAAGCGGCTCAAGGCTTGAGGATCTTTGGCTACCTCGTCTGGCAGAAACTTGAGGGCGACGAAGCGATGAAGGCGAGTGTCTTCGGCTTTGTAAACCACACCCATGCCGCCACCGCCCAGTCTTTCCACAATGCGGTAGTGGGAGATGGTCTGGCCGATCATGGTTTGGCCACTCGAGGTCTGGTCGGGCATAGCTGTGACCGGTTGAAAGGAGAAACCTTAACGCGCGGAAATCATATGGCGCGGAAGGGGGCATGTCAACGCGGGGCTAAAATGGGCAGAGTCCCCCAGGGGATGGCACGTTGGTGACCTTATACAGATTGACGGGCGTGGACTAGACTAAGTGCATATTGCAGGAAGGGATCCTTCGATGGCTACATCTCCGATCAAGAAAAAATCCGCGGTCGATACTCTTCTGGAGAGTATGGACAAACTGGTTGACTCTGCCTCACGGAAAATGACCAGAGAAGAGCTGCGCAAAACCCGCCGGGAGATCAACGATGTGGTAGACCGCGCTGTTGCCGCTCATAAACGGCGTCGCGAAACTGCTTGATCAGCTCTTTCCGTCTCTCCTTTGTTATCTCAGGTTCCAATCTGTTGATTATTTCTACATAGTCGCCTTCTGCTTCGAGACCGATATCGATCAGCTCGCGTACTCGCGCAACATCGCGGCGCAGCTGTCTTATTTCGTCCTCGTCTTGATAGGTTCGTCCAGGATCACGGCGCGTTTTTATCCGCTTGCCCATCGACGCCTGCGCTTTGAATTCGAGACTGCTACAAACGGGGGGAGTGTGTCAAAGATAGCGGGGATTGTTGGCGAAGGCGAGCTTGGGGCGGGCGGCTACATACCAGACTGCGGGTTCAGTCCCCGCTGGCGTGGCTTTCGCTGGGTACAAGTGCCGGCGAGGTTACGCGAGTCCGGTGGCGAGCACGGTAGGCGAAGGCGTACAGGATGCCGGTGACCAGTCCGTAGGTGGCGATGACTCCCAGGGCGACAACTGAAATAACGGTAAAGGATAAGATGAAGGCGGCAACCAACCCACTCAAGTTCGGCCTGCTTTCCCGCGAGTTCACGCTGCGCAACTCGGGATGATTTGCGCAGTTCAAGCCTTTCAACCGCGCCGCGCACTCACTCTAACCGCGTTGACGCTTGCCGGGGTTAGCAACTAAGATACGTGAGTAGAAGTGCGCAACTCCAATCTCCAACATTTCTGATGACCCGTCCACGTTACGGAAGGACAGCAATTACTTCGGATAGTTCATGGCCCTTACCAAGATTTCGGTGCGCGGGGCGCGCCAGCACAATCTCAAGAACATAGACGTCGAGATTCCCCGCAATAGCCTTACCGTGGTCACCGGGTTGAGCGGTTCGGGCAAATCATCGCTGGCGTTCGACACCATATATGCCGAAGGACAAAGGCGTTACGTGGAGACGCTTTCAGCCTATGCACGCCAGTTTCTGGACCAGATGGAGCGTCCGGACGTGGACGCGATCGACGGGCTGAGCCCCTCCATCTCGATCGAGCAGAAAACCACCAGCCGCAGCCCCCGTTCAACCGTCGGAACGATTACAGAAATTTACGATTATCTTCGCTTGTTATTCGCCTCCGTCGGGGTGCCGCACTGCCCCAAGTGCGGGCGGGCCATCACGCGGCAGTCCGCAGACCAGATTGTGCAGCGGGTGATGGCGCTGACTCCGGAAGACCGGGTGATGGTGATGGCGCCGATTGTCCGCGGGCGCAAGGGAGAGTTCAAGAAAGAGATGGAGAAGCTGGTGCAGCATGGCTTCACCCGGGCCCGGATAGATGGCGAGCTGGTGAACCTGGAAGATGAAATCCAGCTCGATAAGCGGAAAAATCACACCATTGAAGTGGTGATCGACCGGTTGCTGGTGAAGCCGGGAATTGAACGGCGCCTGGAGATGTCGGTGGGGCTGGCCATGAAGCTGGCGGGCGGCCTGGTGCAGGTGGCGGTGGTCGGTGGCGAGGAAAAACTCTATTCGGAACGGCTGGCGTGTCCGGATTGCGGCATTAACGTGCCGCAACTCGAGCCGCGGTCGTTTTCGTTCAACTCTGCATATGGCGCCTGCCCGGAATGTCATGGCCTGGGCAGCAAGTACGACTTTGATCCCGCGAAGGTGATCAACGACTGGTCGAAGCCGCTGCTCGATGGCGGGTTGGGGCCGGGATCGGCTTCGCAGAATTTGATTCATCAACTGCAGCTTGTGGCCGCGGCCCATAGCTTCGATCTGGCGACGCCGGTAGAACAGTTCTCGGAGAAGATCCAGAACCTGTTGTTTTATGGGGAAGCCGGAAGGGGCGGGAAGACGGGTTTTGCCGGCATCTTTGGATATCTGAAGCAGGGCCTCGAAGAGTCGACCTCAGAAGCCTATCGCGACTGGCTGATGGATCACATGTCGGCGACGGAGTGTCCGGCTTGTCACGGGCGAAGATTAAGACCTGAGAGTTTGGCAGTGAAGGTCAATGGCATGTCGATCGCCGACTTCACTGCCTTGCCGCTGACTCGGGCGCTGGAGATGGCAAAGAAGATCCAGCTCGCCGGCCGCGAGGCTTTGATTGCCGGACGAATTGTGCACGAGATTATCGAACGGCTGCAATTTCTGACTGCCGTGGGGCTGGGCTACATCTCGCTCGACCGCTCGGCGGCTTCGCTTTCGGGCGGCGAAGGGCAGCGCATTCGTTTGGCAACGCAGATTGGGTCGAAGCTGCGAGGCGTGCTCTATGTGCTGGATGAGCCGTCGATCGGATTGCATCATCGCGATAACGGCCGCTTGCTGACCGCTCTTGAAGACTTACGAGACTTGGGAAACACCGTTCTGGTAGTGGAGCACGATGAAGAAACCATCCGGCGGGCGGACTATGTGATCGATCTCGGGCCCGGCGCGGGGCGGCACGGCGGAGAAATGGTGGCGCACGGCACGCCCGAACAAATTATGGACACGCCTCGGTCACTGACCGGGGCGTATATCGCCGGCCGGGTGCAGATTGAGATGCGCGCGCAGCGCAGGCAACCGAACGGGGCGGCCGTCACGATTCTCGGAGCGCGGGAAAATAACCTGAAGAGCCTCGATGTCACATTTCCGTTGGGCGTGATGACCGTCGTGACCGGTGTTTCGGGCTCTGGCAAGTCCACGCTGGTCAACGACATTCTTTATCGCGCTCTGGCCAAGAAGCTCTACCGTTCGCGAGAGGAACCGGGCACACACAAAGCAATTTCGGGCACAGAAAAGATCGATAAAGTCATCCGCATCGATCAGTCGCCAATCGGGCGCACGCCGCGGTCGAATCCGGCGACCTACACCGGCGTGTTTGCGCAGATTCGAGATTTATATGCCATGCTGCCGGAGTCGCGCGAACGCGGGTACAAGCCAGGGCGATTCTCGTTCAATGTCTCCGGCGGACGCTGCGAGGCGTGCCAGGGCGAGGGGCAGCGGCGAATCGAGATGAATTTTCTGCCCGATGTTTATGTGCTTTGCGAAGTTTGCGGCGGACATCGTTACAACCAGGAAACCCTGGCAGTGAAGTACAAGGGATACTCGATTGCGGATTTGCTGGAGAGTTCGATTTCCGACGCTCTGCCTATTCTCGAGAACATCCCGCAGGTGAGGCAGAAGCTGCAGACGCTGGTGGATGTGGGATTGGGTTACATTCATCTGGGGCAGTCGGCGGTGACACTGTCGGGAGGTGAAGCTCAGCGGATCAAGCTGGCGCGAGAGTTGAGCAAGCGACAGACTGGCAAGACGTTATATTTACTCGACGAGCCGACCACCGGGTTGCATTTCGATGACGTCAAGAAACTGCTCGACGTGCTCCATCGCCTGACCGACCTCGGCAATACCATTGTGATTATCGAGCACAACCTGGATGTTATTCGCAATGCCGATTGGATCATCGACCTTGGTCCCGAAGGCGGGGACGAAGGTGGCCGCATTGTGGCTCAGGGGACGCCAGAGCAAGTGGCGCGGAATAAGAAGTCGTATACCGGGCAGGCATTGGCCGGGTATTTCGGCAGGGAGAACGGGTTCCGCGGGAAGCGAAAAGATTCGATTGCTTGAGGGAAGTGCAAATGCATGAACCACAAAGGACACGAAGTTACACGAAGGGAAAAACCTTGGGTTCCCTTTGTGAACCTTCGTGTCCTTCGTGGTTCATTAGAATTGCTCGCGCAGTGAAGATGATCGAGAAAGTTAACTTGTGTCCTCACCCAATCAACTGATTCCCGAATTGCCCGAACTGGCGCCCGCTGTACAGGCCGAGACGCTACCGCCTGCCGTCATCAACCCGGGCGCAGAAGATCCGCCGTGGAATGGCCCCGATCTGCTGATCATCGGACTGGTTTTCGTGGTCGCGCTGTTTTTCTTCAGCATGGTTTTCCTGGGCGTAGCAGCCGGGAGCAAGCACGGCATTTCCGCTTCCGATCTGGGGAAGAACCAAAGCCCCTTGGTGATCGTCCCCACCATGACGCTGGCGTACGTGGCGATGCTCGCCGCGATGTATGTGCTGGTGACGCGCCACCGAAAGCGCCCCTTTTGGCAGACCGTAGGATGGCGCTGGCCGGATCCCACCTTGCAGGTGGGCTGCCTGGCCGCCGGAGGAGTGCTGGCGATTGGGTTGGGGCTGCTTTCGCAGTTGCTGCCGATTCCCAAGTCCATGCCCATGGACCAGTTTTTTCGCGACCCGCAAGGCGCGTATCTCATGGCATTCTTCGGCGTAGCGATTGCGCCACTGGCGGAAGAGATGCTGTTTCGCGGATTTCTCTATCCCGTGCTCGACCGCTGGCTGCAGACGCTGTTCATGGTGAGGCAGCAAGTGCTCCGCGGCGGCTTGTGGCTATTGCTTCTGGCCCCCTGGGGATATGCAGAGCACAAGCTGCCCGTGAAGGGCTCTGTTCTGCTGGCGCTGGGGGCGCTCTTGATTACGGGAGGGATCTTCCTGGCTCGAAGCGTTGCCAACCGTGGTGTGCCGATGCGGGCCGGCCTTTTCCCCGGGATCGGCTTCTTTGTCTGGGGATTGGCTTCCAGTGCGCTCTCGGGCCGCGCCTCAACTCTCGCAACCGCGGCACTGTTCGCGATCGGCCTGGTTCTGATGCTCTTCGGTCTGGCCACCCAGCTAACTCCCCGCGCCGCGGGTTGGGCGGGAAGATTTCTTGCGGTTTCGATCACCGCCATGGCGTTTGCTCTTGTGCACAGCGAGCAACTGGGACGTGCCTGGGCGCCGCTGCTGGTGCTGTTCGTCGTCGGCCTGGTGTTAACCATCACCCGGGCGGTGACCCGCTCGGTCGCTCCCGGATTCTTGATTCACGCGGGATACAACTTGACGCTGTTCTTGTCGCTCTACGTTCTCACCGACCATTTCCGCCATCTGGAACGGATTACGCAGTGAGGCGAAGGCTGGTGGGGGCTGCGCCAGATCCCGCAGAGGGCGAAGCCTAACTCGCGGGCTCTGTCATGTTATCGTAGGGTCTTTATGTCCACTGCCCGTCAGGAATTATTGCGGCTGCTGGCCTCCAAGAGCTTCCGCCGGGGAGAGTTTGTGCTCTCTTCCGGCGGGGTGAGCGACTATTACATCGATTGCCGCATCACTACTCTTGACGCCAAGGGCGCGCGCCTGACCGGACAGGTGTTCTTGGATGAAATCAAAGCGCGGGGCTGGAGGCCAAAAGCCATCGGCGGGCTGACCATGGGAGCCGACCCGATTGTGACCGCCGTGGCTGTAACCAGCGGCGAGTTGAACGGCTTTCTCGTCCGCAAAGCCGAGAAAGAACATGGCACGGGCCAGCGGATTGAAGGCTTCCGGGAAAAGGGCGCGAAAGTGGTGATCGTGGATGACGTCTGTACCACCGGCGCCTCCACGGTGCAAGCCATTCAAGCGGCGCGAGAATTTGGTTTTGAGGTCATCGGCGCGATGTGCCTGGTGGAGCGTCAGGAAGCGAAAGGCCGCGCCAGCGTTGAAGAGGCCGCTGCGCCGGCGCCGTTCGTCTCGATTTTTAATGCCGTTGACATAAGACGCGAGAACGCCATGCAGAACGACGAGACGTCGCCCTCGATTATGGCGGTCGGCGCAGGCTGCGAGATCTGCGGACGTCCGGCCATCGTGAACAAGCCACGAGTACGCTGCCAAGAGCACAAGGTGTAGATTTTGGCCGTTAGCCGTTCGTCGTTGGTCGTTAGCAAACCAAACTGCTTGAGGCGGCAAGCAACTCGCAGCCCAAGACGAACGGCCCGAGACTAACGACGAAACGACCGACGACTAAAGACCAACGACCAAAATGATTCAAACCCTCGAATGGACCGACTCCGGTGTGCGCTTCCTCGACCAGACGAAGCTGCCCACCGAGGAAACCTACGTCAACTGCACGACCTATGAACAGGTCGCCGATGTGATCCGCAATATGGTGGTGCGCGGAGCGCCGGCCATCGGCGTGTCGGCCGCCATGGGAATCGCCCTGGGGATCAAGAACTCAAAAGCAGACAACGTGGCCGAACTGAAGCAGGACCTCGACCGCATCTGCGACGCGATAGCAAAAACCCGGCCCACGGCAGTCAACTTATTCTGGGCGATCCGGCGCATGCAGGAAAAGTTCGAACGGGCGCGGGTCAGGCCGGTTGCGCAGATCAAGCAAACGCTGATTGAAGAAGCCCAGCGCATGCACGCCGAAGACATTGCCGCCAACCAGGCGATGGGCCGCCATGGCGCGACATTGATGCCCTCCAGCGGAGGCGTGCTCACCCACTGCAATGCGGGCGCGCTGGCTACGTGCGGTTATGGCACGGCGCTGGGAGTGATCCGCGCGGCTGTGGAAGCAGGTAAAAAGATTCACGTCTATGCCGATGAGACGCGCCCGTTCCTGCAAGGCGCGAGACTAACCGCCTGGGAGCTGATGAAAGACGGCATCCCGACCACGGTCATCTCCGACAACATGGCCGGCGCCATCATGAAGCAAGGGAAAATTGGCGCGATCGTGGTGGGCGCCGACCGCATCGCCGCCAATGGCGACGTGGCCAACAAGATCGGAACATATACCGTGGCCGTTCTTGCGAAGGAGCATGGCATTCCTTTTTACGTCGCCGCGCCGTTCTCGACCATCGACATGGACACGCCCGATGGCAGCAAAATCCCCATCGAGCAGCGCAACGCCCGTGAAGTCACCCACATCGGGGGCCGGCAGATGGTGCCCGATGGCGTCGGCGTGGAGAACCCGGCGTTTGACGTCACCCCGGCGAAATATGTGACGGCGATTGTGACCGAGCGCGGGATCGCAAGAGCGCCGTACGAAGAATCGCTGGCGAAATTTGCAGAGGCTGTTGGCGCTTACTGATGCGAGACCGGTTTGTATCACAAATACGTAGTCCGGAGGCCTCTTTCGACTTCGCTCAGGACCCGGGTGCAAGCTCTAGCACGCCGGGATGGGCAGCCGCGCCCCCACGCGGTCCTGGTGGCTCTCCATCTCCTGTCATCGAGAATTTGCGCTTTGACTGACCCCATACAGCAATCCGCGATCACGTTCCCAAGCGGCGGCAAAGACATTCGCCTTGATCGTTTCCTTCCCGAAGGCCATCGTCGTGAATCGAACCCTCAACTCCCCGCAATTATCGGCCTCTACGGCTCCGGCGGCGATCACGAAGGAATGTCCGAACCAGCCGGTCAACTTGCCGAGAAGGGCTTCGCCGTCTATGTTCTGCACTATTTCGACCGCACCGGTATGGTTGAAATGGAGAAATCCGCGCTGATTCAAAACTTCCCGGTCTGGATGAAAACCTTGTGGGATGCCATCAGCTTCATCGAACAACAGCCGCAGGTTGATCCATCCCGCATCGGGCTGTTGGGATTTTCCTTGGGAGCATATCTCGCAGTTTGCGGCGCCGCCATCGATCCTCGCGTACGAGCCGTAGTCGAATTCTTTGGCGGACTTCCCAAAGAAATGAAATTCTTCATGCGACGCCTATGCCCCATGCTGATTCTTCACGGTGAAGCGGACCCCACCGTTCCCGTATCCGAGGCTTATCACCTGCAAGAGGTTCTTGAACGCAAGCGAATCGCGTATGAAATCCAGATCTACCCCGGAGTGGGCCATGGATTCGAAGGAGCGGTATGGGACGACGCTCGAGCACGAACTCTGGCCTTTCTGCAAAAATATGTCGCCTCCTCCTCGAACGGCAGCTCCGCCTGATTGAAGGAACATTCGTCCTGCCAGAACCGTATGATCAAGTAGAAGCAGTCAGGAGGTCCGCCATGTTTGCTTTTCTGCTTTGGTGCCTGTTATTCGTGCTCTGCTGGCCGATTGCCCTGGTAGCGCTGGTGCTCTATCCCTTCGTCTGGCTGTTGCTCTTGCCCTTCCGGCTGGTCGGCATTGCTGTCCAAGGCGTGCTGGAACTGGTGAAGGCGGCAGTAATGTTGCCAGCGCGGCTGCTTACGGCGCCCTTTCGCATTTGACCGCGGCCTGAACACGCTCCTTCACTGGCGAGTGGTTAGCTCTCCCTGCTACCATCGCTTGCAATGGCGCCCGGAAAACCCAGCCACAAGTCCCGGCGGTCCAGCCCCAAAAAACCGCGCAAGACTGCTCTCGCGCGTCCTCGTGGCGAACTCGTCATCATTACCGGCATGAGCGGGTCGGGAAAAGCCTCCGTCCTTAAAGCTTTTGAAGACCTCGGCTACTACTGTGTGGACAATCTGCCGGTGGGCTTGATCCCCAGCTTTGCCGAACTCGTTGGGCAGAGCTCCGAGATTGAGCGCACCGCGCTAGTGGTCGACGTGCGCGAAGGCTCGCAACTGGAAGCGCTGCCCGCGATTCTGAAATCGGTCAAGCGCATGCTCCCCACCAAGATGATTTTTCTGGAGGCCGAGGAATCGGTCCTCCTGCGCCGCTTCAGCGAGACCCGCCGCCCACATCCCCTGGGCACCGACGCGCCGGTGAAATCGTCTCTGGCCACCGAACGCCGCCATCTAAAGCCCATTCAGGCCATCGCCGACCTGGTGATCGATACTTCCCGCTTCAACGTGCACGAACTGCGGGCATACATCACGGAACGTTTCCGCAAGCAGGAATCGGGCCGGGACATTCTGGTCTCCTGCGTAAGCTTCGGCTTCAAACACGGCGTGCCCCAGGATGCCGACCTGGTTTTCGATGTGCGCTTTCTGCCCAATCCGCACTTCGTGCCCGAATTTCGCCCGCTCACCGGGCGCGATCCCAAGGTCGCGAGATACATTCGCTCTTTTCCGCAGAGCCGCGAATTCGTTGCGCGCATTTCCAAGTTGCTGGTGTACCTGCTGCCGCACTACATCCGCGAGGGTAAGAGCTATCTGACGATTTCTTTCGGCTGCACCGGCGGACAGCACCGCTCGGTCATGATCGCAGAAGAAGTCAGCAAGCAGTTGCGCAAGGCAGGATACCGGGTGAAAGTGTTGCATCGCGACAGTCCGACGTAACCAGGCGGCCAACGACGAACCGCTCGTCCCTAAAGTAGAATATGGCCTTGGCACTTATGCCGATCCCCACAGCCGAACCATCCCGCCGGCTGCGCCCTGAGGGCCCGCCATGCGGCAATTAAGCCGTCTGGTCCGTTACGTTGTGCCCTACTGGTGGCAGACCCTGCTGTCAGTCGTGCTACTTGCCGCCGTTGGCCTTCTCGATGCTTTCCGTATTCTGCTGGTCGGGCCAATTCTCGACCGGGTGTTGAACCCCTCGTCGGGATCAAATGACATTCAACTGTTCACCATCCCCGGCACCCAGCGCACCATTTATCTGCAGGAATTTGTTCCATCCCACTTTCACAATGCCTGGACCATCGTCGCGTTTGCGCTCGTGGGGTCGACAATTCTCAAAGGGATATTCGACTATACCGGGACGTACCTGGTGAACTATGCCGGCTTCGGCATGATCACCGACCTG
>Ga0335080_10003244_pt1 | contig 16414 bp, 13 predicted proteins | sample Lox_Sample_34_FD_206720 | JGI IMG/M metagenome (GOLD analysis project Ga0335080, IMG submission 206720) | Soil microbial communities from Loxahatchee National Wildlife Refuge, Florida, United States - Lox_Sample_3.4 | ecosystem: Environmental > Terrestrial > Soil > Wetlands | place: USA...
CGCGCGGCGAGTGCTTGAAGCACTCTATGCGCAGGCTGTTAAGGGTCACGATTTGACGCAAGGCGACGTCGAAGGCGCGATTCGCGCCGTGATCGCACAGGGCTCGCTGTTCGAATACGATGCCAAAGCCGCCAAATCGGCCTTCGAGATCATCAATCTGCGCAAGCGCCCGGTGCGCGCGCGCACGGCGGCGCAGGATTCCTACATTCGCGCGCTCAAGCGCCATGAGCTCGTATTCGGCATCGGCCCCGCGGGCACCGGCAAGACCTGGCTTGCGGTGGCGCATGCCGCGCAGCTGTTCGAGCGCAAGGAGGTCGACCGCATCATCCTGTCGCGTCCGGCGGTCGAGGCCGGCGAGCGCCTCGGCTTCTTGCCCGGCGATTTGCGCGAGAAGGTCGATCCTTATCTGAGGCCGATCTACGATGCGCTCTACGACCTGATGGATGCGCGGATCGTCGAGCGCGCGCTGCAGACCGGCGAAATCGAGATCGCGCCGCTTGCCTTCATGCGCGGCCGCACGCTGACCAATGCCGCCATCATCCTGGACGAGGCGCAAAACACCACGTCCATGCAGATGAAGATGTTCTTGACCCGACTCGGCGAGAACAGCCGCATGATCGTTACGGGCGACCCCTCCCAGGTCGATCTGCCGCACGGACAGACGTCGGGCCTTGCGGAAGCCGCGAAGCTGCTCGACGGTGTCGACGGCATCTCGCAGGTGAAGTTCACCTCCGAGGACGTGATCCGCCACGAGCTGGTAGCGCGCATTGTCGCGGCTTATGAAGGCGCGCCACAGAAGTCTGTGCCCGGCAAGTGACAATATCGTTGCCGCGCCACCGTGCGCGGCGTGCAAGAAGCTTCCTGAAACGACCATGCCGCATCTCACCCTTCCCATGACCGAGGTCCTCGTGGTCGCCGATTGCTGGCAGAATGCCCCCGACGCGGAGGCGGTGATCCAGCGGGCGATCGCGGCCGCCTCGCAGAATGTCGACGCCGATGTCGGCGACGCCGAGCTTGCGATCATGCTGACCGACGATTCCGGCATCCGCACGCTCAACAGCAATTGGCGCGGCATCGACAAGCCGACCAACGTGCTGTCGTTTCCCGCGCTGCAGCCCGTGGCGCCGCAGAAGCCCGGCGACGCGCCACGGATGCTCGGCGACATCGCGATCGCCTATGAGACCGTGCGCCGGGAGGCCGATGACGAAGGCAAGCCGTTCGATCATCATCTGAGCCACCTTGCCGTGCACGGTTTCCTGCACCTGGTCGGCTTCGATCACGAAAACGACGGCGATGCCGAAGCGATGGAAGCTCTTGAAACGGAGATTCTGGCACAGCTCGGGATTTCCGATCCCTATGCGGACCGCGAGCGGACGGACTGAGATGCCGGACTCCGAGCCCACCCACGACAATCCGCGCAACACGCGCAACCTGCCGGCGATCGTTTCGCAGGGCGAGGTCGCACGCACGCCGGCGGAAAACTGGCTGGTGCGGGCGATCCGCACGCTGTTCGGCTGGAAGGCGGGATCGGTGCGCGACGATTTGCAGGTGGTGCTCGACGCCTCGCAACCCGACGATGTCGGCTTTTCGGCTGTCGAGCGCACCATGCTGCGCAACATCCTGGGCCTGCATGAGCGGCGCATCGCCGACGTCATGGTACACCGCGCCGACGTCGTCGCGGTCAAGCGCGACATTCCGCTCGGCGAATTGATGGACCTGTTCGAACGCGCCGCGCATTCGCGGCTTGTGGTCTACAACGAGACCCTCGACGACCCCGAGGGCATGGTCCATATCCGCGACCTGCTGGCGTTCATGACCGCGAAAGCGCGGGTCACGGAGGGCGCGCGGACCCGCCGCAAGAAGCCTTTTCCCGCCGGGCTCGATTTGCGCGCGGTCGACCTTTCGCTGCCGCTTGCGGACGCCAATATCATCCGCAAGCTGCTCTATGTGCCGCCGTCGATGCGCGCCATCGATCTGCTCGCGCAGATGCAGGCCTCCCGCATTCATCTCGCGCTGGTGGTCGACGAATATGGGGGCACCGACGGCCTGGTCACGATCGAGGACATTGTCGAGCAGATCGTCGGCGAGATCGACGACGAGCATGACAGCGACGAGCCGCCGGCGATTGTGCGTCAGGCCGACAATTCCTTCATCGCCGATGCGCGCGCGAGTCTCGATGATGTCCGCTCCGTGATCGGGGAGGAGTTCGTCACCGGCGAGGCCGGCGAGGAAGTGCAGACGCTGGGCGGCTATCTGGTGAGCCAGGTCGGCCGCCTGCCGGTGCGCGGCGAGGTTATCTCAGGCCCCGGCAACTACGAGATCGAGGTGCTCGACGCCGATCCGCGGCGGGTGAAACGTCTGCGGATCGCCACGCGAAGAGAACGTCCTGCGTCGCGAACGCAGCGTGAGAGCAGGCGTCGGGAAGCTCCGCCCGACACACCCCCGACACAGGCCAACGACAATAACAACAGCCCGCCGCCCGGCGACGGAGCCGGCCCGCAGTGAAGAAGCCGGACAAACTGCGCGGGCTCGGCCTTGCCATCATCCTGACCTGGGGATGGAAGCGCGCATTCATCGCACTTGCAGCCGGTGCATTGTCGGCGCTTGCGATGGCGCCGATCAACGCCTGGCCGGTGCTGTTCCTGACCTTTCCGGTTGCAGTTTGGCTGATCGACGGCGCCGGTGCCGGACGCCTTCGCGGCGTGCCCGCCGCCGCGCTCGCCGGCTGGTGCTTCGGGCTCGGCTATTTCGTGCCGGGACTTTACTGGATCGGCAACGCTTTCCTGGTCGATGCGTCGACTTTCGCCTGGCTGATACCGTTCGCGGTGTTCGGTCTGCCCGCTTATCTTGCGCTGTTCACAGCGCTTGGCTTTGCGCTGGCGCGGCTGATCTGGACTGGCGATGCGTCGCGCGTGCTCGCGCTTGCGGTTTGCCTGACCTTGAGCGAGTGGCTGCGGGGTCAGGTCCTGACCGGCTTTCCCTGGAACGCGTTCGGCTACGCGTTGTCGGAGCCGCTGGCGCTGGCACAGACCTACTCGCTGATCGGGCTGTGGGGCATGACCTTTCTTGCGGTTGCGATCTTCGCTTCGCCTGCGGTCCTGATCGACGGCCGCTCGCGCGGGCGCGGCGGGTGGATCGCTCCGACCGTGGCGATTGCGCTTCTCGTCGCTATGGGGATCTACGGTGCCGTTCGCCTCTCGCAGAACCCGCCCCGGACGGTTGCCGGCGTCAAACTGCGCATCATGCAGCCCAACCTGCAGCAGGACGTCAAATTCAACTACTCCGCCAAGGCGGAGGTGATGAAGAAATATCTGACGCTGTCCGATCGCGCCTCGGGACCGCAATCGACCGGCGTGCGCGATGCCACCATACTGGTCTGGCCGGAGTCGGCATTCCCGTTCTTTCTGACCCGCGAGCCCGATGCCCTTGCCCAGATCGCCGACTTCTTGCCGAAGGGCACGGTGCTGATTACGGGCTCGGTGCGGGCACCCGATACGGCGCCGCCCGGTGTACGCATCACGCGCGCCTACAACTCGATCTATGTCATCGACCATGACGGCGGCGTGCTCTCTGTCTATGACAAACTGCACCTGGTGCCGTTCGGCGAGTACCTGCCGTTTCAGAACTGGATGGAGCGGCTGGGGTTCGAGCAGCTCACCAGGGTGCAGGGCGGCTTCATCCCGGGCACCGTGCGCCGATCCATGCAAATCCCGAACGCACCGCGCGTGCTACCCCTGATTTGTTATGAAGCGATCTTTCCCGGCGGCGTTGCGACGCGCGACGACCGTCCGGGCTGGATCATCAATGTGACCAACGACGGCTGGTTCGGAATGTCGACCGGTCCCTATCAGCATCTGCAGCAGGCGCAGATGCGCGCGATCGAGCAGGGCCTGCCGATCGTCCGCGCCGCGAACACCGGCATTTCCGCTGTCATCGATCCGCTCGGACGAATCGTCGCCCGGCTCGGCCTCGGCATCGAAGGCGTACTTGATTCCAGCCTGCCGCAGGCTGCCGGCCCAACCATCTATGCGCGTGTCGGCGATCTTCCCGCTGTCACAATCGTCGCCATTGCCCTCCTATTCGTCATCCGCCGCCGCTTCATCAAACGGAAATCCTGATGTCTGCGACTTGGCGCCGGCAGATTGATGTCTGATCTTCGATTTCGATTGTAGAATTCGAGCTCCCCCAGTTGACAGACTGACGCGACAATTCGCATTCTCCCCCGCCTCCAGAAACCAGTCAGTCCATTGCTCGATTTGCCTGCAATCATCCCCGGCGTCCGAGCAAGATTTGACGGTGCTGGCGTCAAAGATGGACGCGATCTCGTCCGTCTCTCCCCCCGCCCGATCCCAAGGAGAGTTGGCGATGTCGAGTAAGGCCCCGGACCCTGTTGACAGATATGTCGGCAGTCGGGTGCGGATGCGACGCATCATGCTGGGCATGAGCCAGGAAAAGCTGGGCGAGGCCCTGGGGCTCACATTCCAACAGATTCAGAAATACGAAAAAGGCACCAACCGGGTGGGCGCAAGCCGCATCCAGCAGATCTCCGAAGTCCTGCAGGTGCCGATCTCGTTCCTGTTCGAGGGCGGGCCTACCCGCACTGGCGGCGGGCAAAGCTTCGATGGCACGTCCCCTTCCCCCACTTACGTGTCGGACTTCCTGGCAACCTCGGAAGGTTTGGCGTTGACGCGCGCCTTCACGCGCATCGCCGATGCGAAGCTCAGGCGCAGCATTGTCGACCTGGTCGAGCAGATCGCCGCCCGCGAGGATCCGGAGAAGCGCTGATCCCCCGATGTTTGGGGTTTGAGCGCCTCAAAATCTGGACTATGTCGTCAGTCGCGGCAGCGGCCATCGGAGACCGTGTGCCGACAAGGCTTTATCGATCCATGACAGCGATCAACCCGTTCGATTCGAAGACCATCCTCGACGGCATCCGCCAATGGGTCGAGATCGAAACACCCACGGAGGCGCCCGAGCAGGTCAACAAGCTCGCGACGCTTGTGGCCGAGGGCTATCGTGATCTGCCCGTCACCATCGAGCGCATTGCCGGCAGCGGCGGCTGCGGCGATCATCTGGTGGCGCGCTCGCGCTGGGGACAGGAGGTGCCCGGTATTCTGGTGCTGAGCCATCTCGACACCGTGCATCCCCTCGGGTTCATCGCGCGCCTGCCGTTCCGGATCGAGGGCGACAGCGCTTTTGGGCCCGGCATCTACGACATGAAGGGCGGCGCCTATCTTGCCTACCATGCCTTCCGGCAGCTTTGCGCCGATGGCGCAGGCGAGACGCTCGGCGTGACCCAACTCTACGTTTCCGATGAGGAGATCGGCAGCCCGACCTCGCGCGCGCTGATCGAAGCCGAGGGCGCGAAGGCAAAATACGTCCTCGTGACGGAGCCCGCGCGAGATGGCGGCAAGATCGTGACGAGCCGCAAGGGCGTCGGACGCTTCGAGGTGTTCGTGACGGGCGTACCGGCGCATGCGGGATCGCGGCCCGAGGACGGGCGAAGCGCGATCCGCGAACTGGCCAACGTCATCCAGGCGCTGGAAGCAATGAACGATGTGGAGCGCGGCATCACCGTCAATGTCGGCGTGGTCAAGGGCGGCACGCGCCCCAACGTGATTGCGGAGGAGGCCTATGCGGAAGTCGATCTGCGCGTGCCGACGCTGGCCTGCGCCGACGAGCTCGTCGCAAGAATCCTCGGCCTGAAATCGCGTAGCGAAGGCGTCGGCGTCAGGGTGACGGGCGAGCTGAACCGGCCGCCCTACGAGAAGGGCAATGCGGGCGCCGCGCTGTTCGAGCATGCGAAGACGCTGGCTGCGGAAATCGGCTTCGAGCTCGTCGACACCTTTACGGGCGGCGGCTCCGACGGCAATTTCACCGCGCCGCATACCGCAACGCTCGACGGCCTCGGGGTCGACGGCAAGGGCGCGCATACCCATTACGAGCAGATGTTCATCTCCTCGATCGAGCCGCGCGCACGCCTGTTGCATCGGCTCTATCAGACGCTGCGATGAGCGCCGCGCCCGCCGACCCCAGGCCCGAAGCACCGGGCGGCGCCGCGCGCGAAAAGCGCACCTCCTTCTTCGGCCGCCGCAAGGGCCACAGGCTCCGCGCCCATCAGGCCGGCCTGATCGAGACGCTGCTGCCGCAGCTTGCGCTCGACATCAAAGACGCGGCGCCGGCCGGCCTTGCCAAGCTCTTCGGTCCGACCGCAGGAGACGTCAGGCTCGAAATCGGCTTCGGTGGCGGCGAACACCTGACCGCGGAAGCGCACAACGCACCCGATACCGGCTTCATCGGCTGCGAGCCCTATGTCAACGGCATGGCGAAAATCCTCGCGCAAATCGAGGCGCAGGGCATCGGCAACATCCGCCTGTTTGCGGGTGATGCCGCCGAGCTGCTGGCCTGGCTGCCGTCGCGATCGCTCGATCGGATCGACCTGATCCATCCCGATCCGTGGCCGAAGCGGCGACACTGGAAGCGCCGTTTCGTTCAGGACGAGACCATTGCCGCGATGGCGCGCGTCCTGAAGCCAAACGGCGAGTTCCGCTTTGTCAGCGACATCGCCGACTATTGCGCCTGGACGCTGTGGCATCTGTCGCGCTCGCCCGACTTTGTCTGGCTCGCCGAACGGGCCTGCGATTGGCGCCTTCCCTGGGAGGGTTTTACCATCACGCGTTATGGCAAGAAGGCCGAGCGCGAAGGGCGCCTCGCCACTTATCTTCGGTTTCGGCGCCTGGGCTAGTAGTCTAGCGCTTCGCAGCCTCCGACAAGCGCGCCTTTTTCACGTCGGTCGCTTCCCACACCATGCGCTTGCCTCGCTCGCGGCCGAGCAGCTCGATCGGGTCGTGGTTGTCGATGTGCCCGAACTGCCCCTTGTAGACGCTGTAGCCGCACAATTCCTGCAGACGGCGCGGAAAACGCCTAGCCGTTTCGCGGGGGATGCCGAGCTGCAAATTCTCCTGCTGGCGCATCCAGCCCCAGCAATAGGCGCAGGAGAAGGCGAACCGCCGCGCCTCGCTCGCATTGGCGCCGCCGCCATGCCATAGCGCGCTGTCGAACAGCATCACGCTGCCGGAGGGCATGGTCGCCGTCACGGCGTCGTACTCCTTGCCGTATTCCGGCGACGAATCGAATTTGTGGCTGCCGGGCACGATCCGCGTCGCGCCGTTGTCGTCGCGGAAATCCGATAGCGCCCAGATCGCGTTGACGGTGATCGGGATGTGCGGACGCGGCAGCGGGATGAGCTGGGTGTCCTCGTGGATCGGCTGCGCCTCCTGGCCCGGACCGAGCACCAGCGAACAGAACGACGACAACAGGCATTCCTTGTCGAGCACGCGCTCCACGATCGGCAGCACGTTCTCATGAAGCGGCACCTCCCAGAAGATATCGTCATAGGTCAGGAGATTGTTGATACGCAGCGTCTTGAAACCTTCGAACGACGTTTTGGCGAGACCCAGACTGTGCTCGCGCTCGATGCGTTCCAGCGCCTGCTTGAACGCTTCGACCAGCGCAGGCTGGGCAGCGTGCTCGATCACCGTGTATCCGTCGTCGCGGATCCGCTGCGCGTGCGATTGCATGGCGCTTTCCGACAACATTCGTTCTCTCCCGCTGACGCCTTGTCCCGCGTCTTTTCGGCACCAGCATAACGCGGACCTTGAGGGAGGGAAGCCTTTAATAGGCTGCGAAGCGCGTCTTCCAGAAGCCCACCACGCGCGCTGCGGTCGATGGCATCAGGCGCGAAAAATTCGCTCGCGTATTCTCGATGTCGGCGGGCGCCGGCGTGCGGTTCGGCCCGAGCCGCAGCAGGATCAGGGCGCGCACCGTCGCCCATTCAAGACCGATGGTCTTGCCGACGATCAGGACCGGGTCATGGCGATCGCCTGACATCAGATTGTCGAGGGTTGCGATCTTCACGCCCGACATCGCCGAGAGCGCCGCGACCGATTCCTCGTAACGATAGGCCCTGGCAAAATTGAGCAGCGCAGCCTCGGAGAGGTTGCCCGCCTGGTGCAGCGCCAGGATCGTGCGTTGCGCCGGCACGAAATCGCGCTTGCTGTCGAAGCGCTCGGCAACGCCCGTCAGCTCGGCGACGGCTTGCTTGATCGCGTTCTGCCGCTCCGGCTTCACAACGTCGAACAGGCGGCGGCGCACCACATCGAGCGAGCCGGCAAGCAGCTGCTTCAAACGCGTATCCGAGAGGTCGTTGCGCTGGCCGACGGTGATGGTCAGCACGCCATCCTGGCTTGCGCGCCTGATCAATTCCGAATACCCGCCCTCGGAAAACGTCGCGCCGTTGTTTCCGGCGGCACGACGCACCACCTCGCGGTCGCCCCGGCGGAGCATCACATCGGTCAGATCGGGCGAAAGCACCGACCGTTCCGACATTGCCAGGAGATGTCCCTGCCCCTTGGCTTGCGCGATCTCGAGCAGGACCTGCTCGTCAAGCACCGGCGAGCGCCGCAGCAGGGGCCCGGCAACCAACAGCTCGTTCTCGCGGGCGAGCCGACCGACCAGGACGCGCGGCGCGTTGTCGAACAGCGACAGCCGCTCCGCCAGCTCGGCGCGCGTGATCAATTCGGCCGTTGGCACAAGGTCGAGCAGGATTTTGTCGAGCAATTCGACCTGCCTCGGCCGCAAGGTCGCTGCGTCCTGGAAGAACAGCTCGGCGATGCGGCGTGCAGCCTCGGTCCGTCGTTTTGGATCGGTTCCCTTGACGATGTCATCGAGCCCGGGGACCAGCAATGTAGCGACTGTCATCGAACCTGCCCGGAACGCACCCGATCCACCCGCCTCAATACCAGGGTCTCGCGCCCGGACCTTTGGCCCGGAGGAAGGAGGCGCGCTGTCAGGCAATCTAGAAGGGCTTGGTGAAGGAAGGGTTAGGCTCTAAATTTGCGTTTCCGAGCAAGCTCCCGGCCTTGCCGCCCATCCCAAAAAGGGCTATATGGGCGGCAACTTAACGTCTCATACGAAACGCGTATTGAGAGTGGGCCCCTCGGGACCCGCTCTTTTTTATTACCTGAGCCCCCCGATGCCGAAATTGGCGCGGTCAGGCTTCAGGTCCATGCGCTGGAACCGCCCGGTGGCGGGCTCCGGCTAACTCCAAGGCAAGTTAGGACGAATTTGACGCTTGCGATGATCGATCCTGGTCCTCCTTCCGTGGACGCTGAACTGCTGGCCGAACCGCGCCTCGTGGTCGAGCCCGGCGCGGCGGCGCGCGTCTCGGCGATCGCAGGTCCAGTTCTGCTTCAGCTGGGCTATCGGCTGGTCCGGGTCAGGATTTCCGGGGAAGCAGGCTGCACGGTGCAGATCATGGCGGAGCGGCCGGACGGTTCGATGCAGATCGAGGATTGCGAAGCAGTCTCGCGGGCGCTGTCGCCCGTGCTCGACATCGCCGATCCCATCGACCGCGCCTATCGTCTGGAAATTTCCTCGCCGGGAATCGACCGCCCTCTGGTACGTCGCTCCGATTTCGAGCGCCACAGAGGCCACCTCGCCAGGATCGAGATGGCCGCAGCCCATCACGGCCGCAAACGGTTCCGCGGCACCATCGACGGCATCGACGGCGATGCGGTGCGGCTCGTACGCGACGACGTGACCGAGGGCGAGGACAAGGAAATCCTGCTGGCAATTAACGACATCGCCGAAGCAAAGCTTGTGCTCACCGACGCGCTGATCGCCGAATCCATGCGACGCGGCAAGAACGCCGAACGCGAGCTGAAACGCAATCTTGGGCTCGCACCGCCGCTTGCGCCGCACGCGGCGACACATTCGTCCAAATCGAGGCCGCCGAAGAAGCAGGCTCCGACCAATACCAAGCAACACCGCCTCGCCGCCGAGAGAGCGCGCAGGGGCGACACCGATACCGATTAGAGGAGACCAAGCCCATGGCAGTCAGTGCCAACAAACTCGAACTGCTGCAGATCGCGGATGCGGTCGCGCGCGAGAAATCGATCGACCGCGGCATCGTGATCTCCGCGATGGAAGACGCCATTGCCAAGGCCGCGCGTGCTCGCTACGGCAGCGAGACCGATGTGCACGCCGAGATCGACGCCAAGAAAGGCGAGCTTCGGCTGTCGCGCCACATGCTGGTCGTCGAACTGGTGGAAAACTCCGCCAACCAGATCTCTCTGGAGGACGCCCGCCGCGCCAATCCTGGCGCGCAAATCGGCGACACCATCGCCGATACGCTGCCGCCGCTGGAATATGGCCGAATCGCGGCGCAATCCGCCAAGCAGGTGATCGTGCAGAAGGTGCGCGAAGCCGAGCGCGACCGGCAATACCAGGAGTTCAAGGACCGCATCGGCGATATCGTCAACGGCATCGTCAAGCGCGTCGAATATGGCAGCGTCATCGTCGATCTCGGCCGCGGCGAGGCCATTATCCGGCGCGACGAGATGCTGCCGCGCGAGGTGTTCCGCAACGGCGACCGCGTCCGCGCCTATATCTTCGACGTGCGGCGCGAAACCCGAGGACCGCAGATCTTCCTGTCGCGCACCCATCCGCAATTCATGGCCAAGCTGTTCGCGCAGGAGGTGCCGGAAATCTATGACGGCATCGTCGAGATCAAGGCGGTGGCCCGCGATCCCGGCTCGCGCGCCAAGATCGGCGTGATCTCGCGGGATTCCTCGGTCGACCCGGTCGGCGCCTGCGTCGGCATGCGCGGCTCGCGCGTGCAGGCCGTGGTCAACGAGCTGCAGGGCGAAAAGATCGACATCATTCCGTGGTCGCCCGATATCGCGACCTTCGTAGTCAACGCGCTGGCGCCCGCCGAAGTCGCCAAGGTCGTGATCGACGAAGACCGCGAGCGCATCGAGGTCGTGGTGCCCGACACCAACAACCAGCTCTCGCTCGCGATCGGCCGGCGCGGCCAGAACGTGCGGCTCGCCTCGCAGCTGACCGGATGGGATATCGACATCCTGACCGAGCAGGAGGAATCGGAGCGCCGGCAGGCCGACTTCGAGAACTCGACGCGCGTGTTCATGGAAGCGCTCAATGTCGACGAAGTCGTCGGCCAGTTGCTGGCGTCGGAAGGCTTCACCTCGGTCGAGGAACTGGCGCTGGTCGACGCCAAGGAACTCGCCGGTATCGAAGGTTTCGACGAGGAGACCGCGGCCGAGCTGCAGAACCGCGCGAAAGAATATCTCGAGCAGCAGGAAGCCGAGCTTGAAGCTAGGCGCAAGGAACTCGGTGTCGAAGACGACGTGAAAACGGTTCCCGGCGTCACGTCCAAGATGCTCGTGAAGTTCGGCGAGAACGACGTCAAGACGGTCGATGATCTCGCCGGCTGCGCCACCGACGACCTGGTCGGCTGGACCGAGCGCAAGGAAGGGAGCGAGCCTGTCAAACATGCCGGCGTGCTCGACGGCATCGGCATCTCCCGCGACGAAGCCGAGGCGATGATCATGCAGGCTCGCGTCAAGGCCGGCTGGATCAGCGAGGCCGATCTCGTCAAGGAAGACGCTGAAGGCGAGACTGCCGAACAGCCGTCGGCCTAAGGTCCAAAAGGAGATGCCCACCGGATGCTCGCTTTCGCTGACCCCAATCTCGACGACGGACCGCGGACCGACAAGTCCGCGCGGTCGCGGATGTGCGCGGTCAGCCGCGAGGTCAAGCCGATCGACGAACTGATCCGCTTTGTGGTTTCTCCCGGCGGCGAGGTGATAGCCGACGTGAAGCGGAAGCTCCCCGGGCGGGGATTATGGATTTCCGCATCGCGTCAAACGGTTGCGGAAGCGGTGCGGCGTAACCAATTTGCTAGGGGATTCAAGCGCGACGTCCGTGTCGCGCCGACGCTTGCAACCGACACCGAAGGCCTTTTGGCCCGTAGCGCCATCGAGGCTCTGGCAATCGCTGCCAAGGCGGGTCAGGTGATCTCGGGCTTTGCCAAGGTCGAGGTAGCGCTGAAGACCCCCCAGGGCCGCGGTACCATCGCAGCCCTGATCCACGCCTCGGACGGAGCGGCCGACGGAATCCGCAAGCTGGATGCTGTGGCGCGACAAAATCCCGGGATTCGTGGTGAATCTGCGGAAATTCCGGCGTTGACGGCGTTGACGTCGGCAGAATTGGATTTGGCATTGGGCCGGTCAAATGTGGTACATGCTGCGCTGCTCGCGGGCCCGGCGAGCAAGACATTCCTGTCGCGCAGCGAGATCCTGGTCCGATATCGACCGGCCGACGACGACAAGACTGCCGGAACCGCGGCCAGGAATTCGAATTCGAAATAAGCGTTGCATCAAACGGTGCGCTCCGCGCGCCCACAAGATTAGGACGAGTGAATGGCCGACAAGACGACTCCCGGCGACAAGAAACTGAGTGTCCCGAGCAAGACATTGACGCTCAAACCGCGCGTCGAGACGGGCACCGTGCGCCAGAGTTTTCCCCACGGCCGCACCAAGCAGGTGGTGGTCGAGAAGCGCGGCAAGCGCCGCATCGGAGGCGATGGACCGGCCGAGGTGCAGCACGCAGCCCCCGAGCCCGTCGCCGCCAGGCAAGCCCCTGCAGGGGCAGGACGCCCCGCGGCAAGTCCGCCGCCGTCCGCCGCCCGCAACACCTCAGGCGTCGTGCTGCGCACGCTGACTGAGGACGAGCACGCCGCGCGCGTCAGTGCGCTGGCCGACGCGCGGGTCCGCGAGCAGGAAGAACGCCGGCAAGCCGAAGAGGAAGCCAAGCGCCGCGCCAGCCGCGAGAGCATCGAGCAGGCCGAGCGCGAGGCCGCCGAAGCCCGCCGCAAGGCGGAGGATGAGCGCCATCGCGCCGATGAGGAGGCCAAGCGCAAGGCCGAGCTCGAGGCCAAGAAGCGGTTTGGTGAGGGCGAGACTCCTGCCCCCGCTCCCGCTGCTGCGCGCCAGGCGACCGCTGCTGCTGCGCCCGCGCCGGCTCGTCTGCCTGCACAGACCCGGGCCCCGAGCATCGTCGCCGAACCGGACGACGACGAGGGTCCGCGCCAGATCCGCAGGGGCCACGGCGGCGCCGCGCGTCCGGCCGCAGCCCCCAAGACCACCCACAAGCCGTCGCCGCAGAAGCAGCGCGGCCGGCTGACGCTCGTCACCGCGCTCGATGCCGACGATGTGCGCGAGCGCTCGATCGCCTCGTTCCGGCGCCGCACTCAGCGATTGAAGGGCCACGCCTCGAACGAGCCCAAGGAAAAGCTGATCCGCGAGGTGATCATTCCCGAAGCGATCACCATCCAGGAACTCGCCAACCGCATGTCGGAGCGGGCCGTGGACGTGATCCGTCTCTTGATGAAGCAGGGTGCGATGCACAAGATCACCGACGTGATCGACGCGGATACCGCCCAGCTCATCGCCGAGGAAATGGGGCACACCGTCAAGCGCGTCGCCGCCTCCGACGTCGAGGAAGGCCTGTTTGACGTTGTCGACGATTCCACCGACACCGAACCACGCTCGCCGGTCGTGACCGTGATGGGCCATGTCGATCACGGCAAGACCTCGCTGCTCGACGCGCTGCGCCACGCCAATGTGGTGTCCGGAGAAGCCGGCGGCATCACCCAGCATATCGGCGCCTATCAGGTCACCTCGCCCGAGAGCGGCAAGAAGATCACCTTCATCGATACGCCGGGCCACGCCGCCTTCACCGCGATGCGCGCGCGCGGCGCCAAGGTCACCGATATCGTCGTGCTGGTGGTTGCCGCCGACGACGGCGTGATGCCGCAGACGGTCGAAGCCATCCATCATGCGAAAGCGGCCAAGGTGCCGATGATCGTGGCGATCAACAAGATCGACAAGCCGGACGCCAGGCCCGAGCGCGTGCGCACCGAGCTCTTGCAGCACGAGGTTCAGGTCGAATCGCTCGGCGGCGACGTCGTCGATGTCGAGGTCTCGGCCAAGAACAAGACCAATCTCGATCGCCTGCTGGAGATGATCGCGCTGCAGGCCGACATCCTCGAGCTCAAGACCAATTCGCAGCGCCCCGCCGAAGGCACAGTGATCGAGGCGAAGCTCGATCGCGGTCGCGGCCCGGTCGCAACCGTGCTGGTCCAGCGCGGCACGCTCAGGGTCGGCGACATCGTGGTGGCCGGCGCGGAAATGGGCCGAGTCCGCGCGCTGATCTCCGATCAGGGCGAGACGGTCGAGGAGGCGGGCCCCGCGGTGCCGGTCGAAGTGCTCGGCTTCAACGGCCCGCCGGAGGCTGGCGACCGCCTCGCAGTGGTCGAAAACGAAGCGCGCGCCCGCCAGATCACGAGCTATCGCGCCCACCAGAAGCGCGAGAATGCGGCTGCCTCGATCTCCGGCATGCGCGGCTCGCTCGAGCAGATGATGTCGCAGCTCAAGACCTCGGGCCGCAAGGAGTTTCCGCTCGTTATCAAGGCCGACGTGCAGGGCTCGCTCGAAGCGATTTTGGGGTCGCTGGAAAAGCTCGGTACTGAAGAAGTTGCAGCGCGCATCCTGCATGCGGGCGTCGGCGGCATCTCGGAATCTGACGTGACGCTTGCGGAAGGCTTTAATGCCGCGATCATCGGCTTTTCTGTGCGAGCCAACAAGGAAGCGGCGGCCGCCGCCAAACGCAACGGTATCGAAATTCGCTACTACAACATCATCTACGACCTTGTGGATGACGTGAAAAAGGCGATGAGCGGCCTGCTTGCGCCCACTTTGCGCGAGACCATGCTGGGCAACGCCCAGATCCTGGAAATCTTCAACATTTCCAAGGTCGGCAAGGTTGCGGGCTGTCGCGTCACCGACGGCACGGTGGAGCGCGGCGCCAATGTCCGGTTGATCCGCGACAATGTCGTCGTGCACGAGGGCAAGCTCTCGACACTGAAGCGCTTCAAGGACGAGGTGAAGGAAGTGCAGGCTGGTCAGGAATGCGGCATGGCCTTCGAAAACTATCACGACATGCGCGTCGGCGACGTGATCGAATGCTATCGCGTGGAGACGATCCAGCGCTCACTGTAAGTCCAAATCTTACGAAGCGCCGGGTTTTTGACCAACTGTGTGCCCAGACGGCGCGTCAAGTCGCCGCTGACATTTCGGAAACAAAATGCTGGATCGCCCGCCGCCTGAGCGGGCGACGCATCGATCGGATTTTTTGAATGCCTCGCCATCAACAGAATAAGAACTCCGCGCACGGCGGTTCACAGCGGCAATTGCGCGTCGGCGAAGCTGTGCGCCACGCTGTTGCCGATATTCTCGCGCATGGTAGCGCGCACGACACGGACCTCGAAGGTCATATCATTACCGTGCCGGAGGTTCGAATGTCGCCGGACCTCAAGCTTGCCACCATTTATGTGATGCCGCTCGGCGGACGCGACACGGATATCGTGATCGCGGCGCTTGAGCGGAACAAGAAGTTCTTGCGCGGCGAGGTCGCACGCCGCGTTAACCTGAAATTTGCTCCGGATATCCGCTTCCGCGTCGACGAGCGATTCGACGAAGCGGAACGGATCGAGAAATTATTGCGAACGCCTGCGGTGCAAAGAGACCTTGCACCAGATTCGGACAAGGAACGATGATTGCAACTCCCGCAAAGAGCGCGCTCTCGTCGCAGGACGAGTTGGAATCGCGCGGCGCCGGAAAAAATTTTTCCGACCTGCAAGCCCACGATGCGCGCGGCAACGACGATCCCCGCGCAGGCGCCAAGCAGCGCCCGGGCAATCAGCCACGGCGCGACAAGCGCGACATCCATGGCTGGATCGTGCTCGACAAGCCGATCGGCATGACGTCGACGCAGGCGGTCGCGGCGGTGAAGCGGCTGTTCTCGGCCAAGCGCGCCGGACACGCCGGCACGCTCGATCCGCTCGCGTCCGGCGGCTTGCCGATTGCGCTTGGCGAGGCGACCAAGACTGTCCCCTTCGTGATGGACGGCCGCAAGCGCTACCGTTTCATGGTGCGCTGGGGCGAAGAGCGCGACACCGATGACACCGAGGGCCGCGTGGTCAAGCACAGCGACGTCCGGCCGACGCCGGAGGCGATTCGTGCCCTGCTGCCCCAGTTCACCGGCCTGATCGAGCAGACCCCGCCACGCTACTCTGCGATCAAGGTCCAGGGCGAGCGGGCCTACGATCTGGCGCGGGACGGCGAAATCGTGGAGTTGACGCCGCGCCCGGTCGAGATTCATCAATTAGCTCTTGTAGACCAGATAGATAGAAACCTTTCGGTATTCGAGGCCGAGTGCGGCAAGGGAACCTATGTGCGGGCCCTCGCCCGCGATATCGGCCGGATTCTCGGCTGTTTCGGCCATATTTGCGCGCTGCGGCGGACCCTGGTCGGCCCATTCGGCGAAAATGACATGATTCAGCTGGAACAGTTGGAAGCTTTATGTAATAGAGCCGCGTCCGGCGAGGGTAGCCTCGCCGACGCGCTTTTGCCCGTTGAGACCGCGCTGGACGACATCCCGGCACTGGCCGTCACTCGGGCTGATGCGGCAAGGCTCCATCGGGGCCAAACCG
>Ga0335080_10003245_pt1 | contig 16412 bp, 17 predicted proteins | sample Lox_Sample_34_FD_206720 | JGI IMG/M metagenome (GOLD analysis project Ga0335080, IMG submission 206720) | Soil microbial communities from Loxahatchee National Wildlife Refuge, Florida, United States - Lox_Sample_3.4 | ecosystem: Environmental > Terrestrial > Soil > Wetlands | place: USA...
TCAGTGAGCTTCATGCCGATGGCCGAGACGCCTGATGGTCGCTACCACTCGGTCGCGATCGTCTAATGGACAATCCGTGAAAGGCGCCTTTCCGCGCGCTCCTGCCAGACGATGCAGCCGAGCGAGGCGTTTTGCCGAATGGCGGCATCGAGGTGCCGCACCGCCTCGTCATGTCTCCCGAGTAGCTCGGCCAGGTCGCCAAGCAGCCGGTCGACCGCGCCGTAGCTGGTAACTCCGCGGCCAGCCGTCGCTGGTCGACCCGCGAACGGCAGGAGCCGCTCGTAGAGGGTGGCGGTATGAGCGTCGTCTCCGATCAGGACGCACGCCTCCGCGCACTCCGCCTGGAGGGAGAGCCAGTTGGCGTCGAAGGCGTGCAGCAGCGCCATCGTTGCGTGGAGCTCTTCGCGGGCGCGCTCGGTGTCGCCACGGCCTGCGAGGATCCAGGCGTACGAGCTGCGGTATGCGACGCCTATGGGCGAGTTGGCGATCCTGTCCTCGATGAACTCGACATCGATCTCCTCGAACTCCTCACGCTCGAGCTGTGCGCAAAAGCGCACCATCCCGGCGAACAGTTCGGCGTTGCGGTCGCCGGCGCGAAGGCCAGCTTGTTCCGCTTCGCGCTCAGGCGCTCGACGTCGTCCCGTGCGACTCGGGCCGCGCGCAGCTCCGTCATACGGTCGGGCGAATCGCCGAACCATCCCCGGTCGCCGGTGTCGCCCTATCGCGTTAGGTGGCGCTCGAGCTTACTTTCACACATATCGACCGAAACGCGCGTGCCGGGCGTGTCGGCCGAGTCCATCGCGCTGAACGCTTCGGCTCCCATGCGCATGTCTTCGGCGGTGTCGAAGAGTTGCAGCACGACGGCGGTTCCCTGCGCTTCGTCGAATAGCAGTTGGAGGCCGGTTGTCGGCACTCCTGGCGGCGGTCCGTCGGCTTCGTCAATCCGGGCGACGAGCTGCTGAACTCGCTCGGGAGTGACGTCAGTAAAACGGACGGCTCGAACATACATGCGGCTCTCCTCTCGACTGCGGTGGGTTGAGCCAATCCGCCTGAGCTGTAACGCATGGCGTCGCGTAGCGCGAGCGCGAGCTCGGCGGGAGGTGACTCGGTCGGATGTTCTGGTTAGCGCGAGGTCTTATGAACTGCTCGAGCATCGCCTCATCAAAAGCCCCGGTGGCCATCGCCCATCGCCCTCGTCAGGATATGGCGCCCCCAGCCCTGAGCCCTGCTGGTAGGTATGCAAACTACCAGACGAAACCTACGATTCGTGAAAACTGCACCAGTACCTGCGACCCGCGCGCGAGAGCAATTGACTTCGTCGTCTGCCTTGCATCGTATGCGAACATACGTTCGTGCGCGAGTACGGCTACACGGTGACGGAGCACGACGCTGACCGCCCATGGATCGTGCGCGACCAGCGCCATGAGACTGTGCGGCTCGGCGACGGCATGAACTTCTTCCAATGGGCGGCCGGCCAGTACCCGCGAGAGCGTTTTACGGTCCAGCTGGATCCATGGGAGCTCTCAGCCGCGGCCGACCATTCGTGAGCTCGCCAGAAAACGTCAAGCGGGACGCCTGCGCGTCGCCTCGAGCTCCGCGGCGCGCTCCCGGATGCGGTCCTCATCTGTTATCGCGTGCCATCGGGTGGCGCGGCGTTGGCCGCTCCGCCGCACCCGGCCGGCGGTCTCCAGCTCTCGAAGCATCCCGAGGACCCGGTCGCGGTCCACGTCAGCCCGGGCGGCAAGCTCCGACGTGGTCAATCCGCCATTGCCGTTGCCGGACAGCAACGACTCGAGCCGGTCTGGGGCAAAAGCATTCCCCGCTCGCTTCGCCTTTGGGCGAGAAGCCTTCAACGGTGCGCGCCGTGATCGGCGCGGCCGTTCGTGAGCAGCCGGCGCCGAGGGCCGCCCGTTGGACTTCGCGGCCGTCCGCGCGCGGATCTTCCCGCCGGAGGCCGAGGCATCTCGCCCCGTCACCCCGCGAGCGGCACGCTGCGGTGAACCGGCCTCTCGGGCTTTCAGCGCCGCGCGGGCCGTGTCCAACGTCTTGATTTCCTCGCGTAGTTCGCGAAGGCGGGTATCGATTGAGTCGACGATTTCTTGGGTTGTTCGCATGCTCTTGATGCTACGCAGGTTCTCGGCGGCGGCTCAGCCGTTTGGCCCGATGTCGTGGCGAGCCGCGCAAGAACTTGCCTGTTGTGGCGAGTAGGCGCCGAGGGAGGTCTGAGTTAGATCGACCTCGGCGTTCGGATCGCTGGTTCCGGCGATGGCGCACGTGATCGTGCCGCTGCCTGTCGAGCAGCTGGCGCTGTAGTACTGCGGGCACGACAGACTCAGACCGACGTGAACTCAGCTTTGAGACGGTGGGCGCAACGCGCGGAATGAGAGAGCGCTCAGCCATCCGAATCCGGTGGCGATCGACAGGCGCTGGAAGAGCCCTCCGCGTGGAGCGAGCGTTGGCGCACCGCCGAACGCCGCGCCGAACAGCGCGCACGTGCTGGCCATACCAATCGCCGACGCAGCGCAATACGCGGCCCATCGGTACTCCCGCCGACGGCCGGCAGAGCCCGCGGCGAGTAGGGCCGCCACAGGAAGACCGAGAAAGACCGGGATCGCGCACAGGTTGTGTAGTTGGCCACGCCGCGATGGCACGACCTCTGCCACGGCGGTGCCGGCGCCGGCTTCAGCGTGCTCGGGCGGGAAGCCAGCGACAGGATCGGTCACGAACACTCCAGCGCCGATCAGCCCCAGGCCGGCCGCAAACACAAGCGCCGGAACCATCGCGGGGCCGACGACTCGACTCGAGCTGCGCGCAAGGCCACATGCCGAGACGCAGTAAAGCCCACCCACAAGCATGAAGTTCGCACGCTGGCCGCAGCCCTCGCGACCGACCGCCAGGGAACTCACCGCATGACGTCGCCAGTCATAACCTGCTCTCCTGGCCCCAAGCACTGTGAACGCCACTACGAACCCAGGGCCGGCTACAACGCCGCAACCGATCTCCGTCTTCACGACCGGCCATCTCCGATCACATCGCGGTAAGTTGGGATTAGGGTACCCTAATACACGCTGATGACTGCCGCCGCCCAGAACCCGCGTCCCGAGCGCCGCCGAACGCCCCGCCTCGTCGAGGTCGTCGACGTCACGGAACTGACCCCGCGCATGGTTCGGGTCGAGTTTGGCGGCGCCGGCCTTGAAGGATTCTCTGCGGGCGAGTTCACCGACCACTACGTGAAGCTTCAGTTCCCGCCGGCAGACGCGGACTACACGGCGCCCTTCGACCAGGAGGAGATCCGAGCGACACGTCCGCGGGAGCGCTGGCCGCGCACGCGCACGTATTCGGTGCGCAGGTGGGATGCGGACCGCGTCCTGCTCACGGTCGATTTCGTCGTGCATGGCGATGAGGGCGTCGCGGGCCCGTGGGCACGGCGGGCGACGCCGGGGGATCGGCTCCAGCTGCAAGGCCCCGGTGGCGCGTACACGCCCGATCCCGACGCGCCCGCGTATCTGTTCGTCGGTGACCCGAGCGTGATGCCCGCGATTGCGGCCTCGCTGGAGCGAGTCCCCGCAGGGCGCCCCGTCGACGTTGTCGTTCAGGTCGCCGACGCGGACGATGAGCTTCAATTCACGACGCCCGGGGATCTGCGTGTTACCTGGCTGTATGACCAAGGGGATGATGTGCTCGCCACCGCAGCGCGCGAGCTCGAGCTACCCCAGGGGACCGACGCCTTCGTGCACGGTGAGGCGTCGTCGGTGAGAGCCCTCCGTCGCCATCTCATCGTCGAGCGCGGCATGTCCCGGGATGCGCTCTCAGTCTCGGGCTACTGGAAGCGCTCGCGGACCGAGGAGGGCTGGCGCGAGGACAAGCCCGAGTGGAAGCGTCTCGTCGAGGTCGACGAGCACATGGCGGCGTAGCCGCTAATCGGGTCCAAAGAGAACCACGTGCTCCGAGTTGCTGGGCGGCGCTGGTGTCTAGACTCCGGACCGATTGGGCGTGAAGCGGATCGAGCTGAAGTACCTGAACGGTCCCGACATCGCCCGGCTCGGGCCTTCCGATGAGCTAATTCTGGCGGCGGTTGAGCGGGGGTTGCGCGCGCAGGGACGCGGCGAGACGGTGATCGAGCCGCGTGTGCATCTGCATGCGGATCCCCTCGCCGACGGACATTTCAATGTGTTGCGCGGCTCGATTCCGGAGCTGGGGCTGGCCGGCGTGAAGGTGGTGGGCGACTTCGTGGAGAACTACCGAAAGGGCCTTCCGTCGGAGATGGCGCTGCTGTGTCTGTTCGATCCGTCGACCGGGATGCCGAAGGCGATCGTCGACGCGACCGCGATCACCGAGATGCGCACCGGGGCGATGACCGCGATCGGCGCGCGCCATCTGGCGCGGAGTGACGCGCAGGTGCTCGGGCACGTGGGTGCGCGCGGAACCGCCTACTGGAACGTGCGGCTGCTCGACAGGGTGTTCGACCTCCGCGAGATCCGGGTGCATTCCCGCCGCCGTGCGAGCAGGGACGAGTTCGCCCGGCGGCTATCGGAGGATCTCGGCAAGCACGTGCGCGCCACCGATGACTGGCGCAGCTGCGTCGGGGGTGCGGACATCGTTGTCGAGGCGTCGCGGCTGAGCCAGCCAGAACCGCTGTTGAAGACGGAGTGGATTTCGCCGGGCGCGCTCGTTGTCCCGTACGGGACGATGAGTGCGGTCGAGCTGTCGCTCACCGAGATCATGGACAAGATCGTGGTCGACGACTGGGGCCAGTGCGCAACGGGTGAGCTTGGCGCACTTCGCGCGCACGTCCAGGCGGGGCGGCTGACGCGCGAAACGCTACATGCGGAGCTGTGTGAGATTGTCGTCGGCAAGCGGCCGGGTCGCGAGTCCGCGCGCGAGACGATCCTGTTCTGGCATCGCGGGTTGTCTCTGTCGGATATCGCGCTGGCGCACTCGCTGCTCGAGCAGGCCGAGCGCGAGGGCGTCGGAACCAGTCTGCGATTCGCGTGATCATCGACGGTCACGGTCTCACGCCCGTCGCGGTGGCGGCGGTAGCTCGCGCTGGCGAGCACGTTGAACTGGACGCTGCGGCGCGCCGGCGGGTGGAACGCGACCGCGCTGTGGTCGATGATGCCGTCGCGCGGAAGCTGCCGGTCTACGGTCTGACCACCGGCCTCGGAGCACGCGCTACGTTCGCGCTGCCCGCCGAGGAGCTTGCGAGTTTCAGTCTCCGGACGGTTCGGGGCCGTGCCAACGCCGTCGGTTCACCGCTGCCCCGCGACGTCGTTCGCGCTGCTTTGCTCGTGCGCTGCAACGGGATCGCTCACGGTGGCAGTGGCATACACCCGGCGGTGCTTGAGTCGCTGCTCGCGATGCTGACTACGGGTGTGCATCCGTACGTGCCGGAGACGGGCTCGATCGGCGCCTCGGATCTCGGGCAGATGGCGCACATCGCGCTCGTGGCAATCGGAGAGGGACGCGCCGAGTACCGGGGCGAGCTGCTGCCGGCCCATGTCGCGCTGCAACGCGCGGGGCTCAAGGCAGTAGCGCTGGGTCCAAAGGACGGACTGGCGCTGTGCAACAGCAGCGCGCTCAGCGCCGGTCTCGCCGCGCTCGCGTACGACGACGCTCGCAAGCTGCTTGCCGCCGCGCAACTGGTGACGTCGCTCAGCTTCGAGGGCTTCCGCGCCAGTACAACGCCCCTGGACCCGCGCGTGCAGGCCGCTCGGCCGCTGGCCGGTGCGCAGGCCTGCGCGGCCCAATTGCGCCACCTCCTGGCGGGGGGCCAGTTACTCGACGCTGGTGCTGCTCGCCGCCTTCAGGATCCGCTCAGCTTCCGATGCGCCGCCCACGTGCACGGCGCGTTTCACTCGGCGATGGGGCTGCTCGCCGGCTCGTTGAATCCGGAGCTCAACGGCGCCGGCGACAATCCGCTGGTGCTCGGCGAGGACCGGGAGATCCTCTCGACCGGGAACTTCAACACCGCAGCGCTCGCACTCGCGCTCGACACGGTCGCGCTGGCGGTATTTCAAACTGCCAGCATCTGCGCGCAGCGCACGCAGCGGCTGTTGTCGGGTTCGCTCACAGGCTTGTCGGAGAACCTCTCGCCGCACGGGTCCGAGCACTCGGGGTACGCGCCGCTGATCAAAACGGTGCAGGCTCTCGTGGCGGAGATGCGGCACCTCGGCTCCCCGTTCTCCACAGACCCGCGGCCGGGCGCCGCACTTGTCGAGGACGACGCCAGCAACGCCCCGGCCGCTGCCGGACGGATCGCGTCGATGCTCGACCGACTCCGCTACCTGCTCGCCATAGAGACGCTGGTCGCCACTCAGGCGGTCGACCTGGCCGCGCCTGCACTGATCGGCCGGGGACCCACAGCCCTCCACCAAGCCGTCCGGGAGCGCATCACACCTCTTGACGAAGATCGCGCATCCACCGATGACATCGAGCAGCTAGCCGCCGATCTGTTCGGCCAGGCGGTAGTCGGCGCACTCCTCGACCAGAGCGGGATCGGGGCGAACTATTCGCTTGGCGAGCGCGCCGGCTGGTAGCCGCCCCGGGTTCCGGAACCCACCTGCGGCAGATCGCCTGCGTCGCCCGTTCGCGCAAACCCGGGTCATCGCGTCATGAGAAGTGGAGAACGGTGCTTCCCTCCGTGATTGCGGGCCGGTCAACCGTCGTGCTCACGTTCTCCTTCACCCACTCCGCCGCACGCCGTGAAGTCTCATCCGTCCCTGCCTTGTCTTGGCATATCGTCACTGCCACCCCGCCGCCGTCGGTGCGAAAGGCTGCATAGCTGACGAAGCCGGGCACTCCGGTGAGAACCGCCTTGACGTCCTCCTCCCGCTGCTCGAGGAGATCGAACAGATCAGACGCACCCTGCCCGGAGTAGGTCCGAATTACCACGTGCATCACGCGCCCCTTTCCGTGGCTAGCGCCACCTCGGTTCTTCTACGCCCACGCTACCCAAGCGTTGCCGCCCTCGCCGGAAATCTTCGCCACTTTTTCCGCTAGTTAGGTTACCATCCGACCGACCAAAGCCCGTAGCGACTCCTGGTGCGGCGATGAGCTCATCCGAACAGGTCCCGACGACACGCGAGTGTCCCTACTGCAAAGAGAAGGTGCTCGCCGAGGCAGTGCGGTGCAAGCACTGCCACGCGTCGATCCCGGCAGTCAGGCCTGATCATCACGGCGTGTGTCCGTACTGCAAGGAGAGCATCCATCCAGACGCCGTGAGGTGCAAGCACTGCCATGCGGATCTTGTCCCATCCCGCATGTGCGGCTGCGGCCAGGCGACCCCAGCTCGGATGACACGCGCCGTGGCGAGCGGTGCGTCCGGAGGCAGACAGCGCAAGACCCTGATGCGCGCGGCCGGGCATTTCGATCCAGTCCGAGAGCCGGAGCAGTACCCGGACCCGGCGCCCGGATGCGCGGCGACGGATAAGGACGAAGATGGACTCTGGTGCTTCATCGAAGCGAGCGAGCATTACTGCATCTACGAGCTCTGCGTTCCCGCAGTAGGCCCCACGCTTCCAACCTGACCTTGCCGTAGCGGCAAGCTAGGCCGGGCGTTTCAGGGGACCGCCGGCGGCAAGCTGCCGTGAGAGTGTGCTGAACTGCCCCGATGGCCAAACCCGAGTTCGAGTTCTTTGACATAGAGACGCTCGAGTGGCGCGCCGTGCGCGGTGAAGCTGGGGTTTCAGAGCGGGTACTCGCGGAAGATTCAGCCACCGGCCTGCTTACGCGACTGGTGCGCTGGGACCCTGGTGTGAAGACGTCGGCCGCGGGGCCGATCGCGCACGAGTACTTCGAGGAAGTGCTGCTCCTATCCGGCTCGCTGCACGATCTCAGACTCAACCAGACATTCGGTGCAGGCTATTACGCGTGTCGGCCGCCCGGCATGATTCACGGTCCGTGGGAAAGCGCCGAGGGGTGCATCATGCTCGAGACTCGCTACTAGTGTCGTGAATCATTAATTCGTCCGCAGTAGCGGGCGATTGATTCGAGGATTTGGTCGGCGGTTTTGGTCCAGACGAATGGGCGTGGGTTCTCGTTCCATGTCGCGATCCACTCGCGGATGTCCTGGTTGAGCGCGCGGACGGAGCGGTGCGTGCCGCGTCTGAGTTTCTTGTTGGTCAACTCGGCGAACCAGCGCTCGACCAGGTTCAGCCACGATGAGCTGGTCGGCGTGAAGTGCAGGACGAACCGCGGGTGCGCCACGAGCCATTTCTGGATCGCCGGCGTCTTGTGGGTCGAGGAGTTGTCGAGGATCACGTGCACATCGAGGTTCCGCGGAACCTCCTGGTCCAAGGTGATCAGGAACTTCTTGAACTCGATCGCGCGGTGGCGCGGGTGCAGCGAGCCGATCACCTTGCCGGTGGTGATGTCCAGCGCGGCATACAGACTCGAGGTGCCCGAGCGCTTGTAGTCGTGGGTCGCTCGCTGCGGGGTGCCGGGGAGCATCGGCAGGACGGGCGCGGTCCGGTCGAGCGCCTGGATCTGGGACTTCTCATCGACGCACAAAACGACCGCCCGCTCAGGCGGATCAAGGTACAGGCCGACGACATCGCGGACCTTGTCGATGAACTGCGGATCCTTGGAGAGCTTCCACGTCTGCTGGCGGTGCGGCTGCAGCCCAAACGCCCGCCAGATCCGCGCGACAGCCGACTGCGAGAGCCCGACCTCGGCCGCCATCGACCGCGTCGACCAATGCGTCGCGTCCCTCGGCGTGGACTCCAACGTCTTGACGATCACCTCCTCGACCTGCGCATCGCTCACGGTCCGCGGCCGACCGGGACGAGGCTCGTCCAACAGCCCCTCCAGCCGATCGGCCGCGAACCGGTTGCGCCACTTCCGGACCGTCGCGTGATCCACCGAGAACCGCTCCGCGATCTCGGTGTTCTTCAGACCCTCAGCCGCCGCGAGCACGATCCGCGAGCGCTGCGCCAACGCCTGCGCGCTCTTCGCCCGCCGAGACCACGACTCCAACTGCTCGCGCTCCGCATCGGTGAGAACGACTTCAACCGCAATCGGACTTGGCATCCACCAAGTCTAAAACCAGCTCAAGACGAACTTTTGACTCAGGACACTAGATCGAGTCTCCGAGGTGAGCCGGACGCTCGACGCGTGGGCACCTCGATCGTCGCTTCTTGGCATGGAGAGCAGCAGCCGCTGCTGGGCATGCTCGAGAACTCGGCAAAATGGTAGGGGACGCTGTCGTGCGGGTAGCAACTCAGCATGGGAAGCGACGACGTCATCGGGGTACCGGGCGCTGAGCGGTGGAGCTATGGCGCCTTCCAACAAGACCATGAGGGCGACACGCTTACGGTGCCGCTCCGTCGCGACGACGGAAAGTCTGCGGAGTTCACGGTGCCCACGTTCGTCAATGACCCGGAGGACCTTCGTTGTATTGCCACTGTCGTCATCGGCGCGGTTGAGAAGTGGGAAGACGTCGAAGGACTTGGCGGTTGATCGCCCGGCTTCTTTAGGACCGCCGCAAGACGAGGGCGCTGCCGATGCCGCTCAACTGGAGACGGCGACCCTTGCCGGGGAGTGTTGCCCGTGTCCGTGGATCACGCGCTCAAGGGCGCGCACCGCGGCGCAGGTAAGCTGATCGAACCGGGGGCCGAAACGGCCGGACAGCCTGCGAACAGGAGAGACCGATGACAGAGGCGCAGTTGGCTGAGAGTCAGCTGGGCGCGCTGGCGGTCGAGGCGTTCTTCTACGGATTCCCGCTCGTGTTCGACCTGAGCCAGGTTCGCCGGTTTGAGCGCGAGGGTATCGGTGCGGTTCCGGCGAACCCGTACAACCGGTTCGGGCACGCCAACCGTCTGGCGGGGCCAGAGACGAAATTCGTCTCGGTCAACAATGACACCGTCTACTCGATCGCGAACGTGGATGTCAGCGGCGGCCCTGTGCGCCTCGAGGTGCCCGACACTCAGGGTCGCTACTACGTGCTTCAGTTCGTCGATGCATGGACGAACAACTTCGCCTACGTCGGCCATCGTGCCACCGGCACCGAGGCCGGGTCCTTCCTGTTGGTCGACCGCGAGTGGGACGGTGAGGCGCCGCGCGGCGTGCGCGTGATCCGCTTCCCGACCAACATTGCGACGATCGTCGGGCGCTGGGCGGTGGACGGCGAAGCGGACCTAGCGAACGTCGCCGAGCTGCAACAGCATCTGACGCTGACACCAGCCGCGTCCGGCGACGGCGTGCCCGACGGCGACCCCTCGGTCCCCGAAGACCTCCGCTTCTTTGAACAGCTACGCATGTGGATGGCCGCGTTCCCGCCCTCAGCGCGCGACCAGGCCTATCAGCGGCGCTTCGCGCCGCTCGGCCTGTTCGAGGCGCAATCGCCGTACACCGACGGCTCCGGCGCGAAGGCGGACATGCTGCGGGGGGCGCTCGGAGTCGCTCGGCAGAAAATGGAAGAGGCGTTGAAGGGTGACACCAGCCCGATCCAGAACGGCTGGAGCCTGACCTACCACGTGTTCGACTACAACCTCGATTTCTTCGAGGTTGGCGCCCTGGACGATGACGCATGGAAGCTGACGGACGGAACGATGCGCTATGCGCAGCGCGCGCTGGCTGCGCGTGCCGGTCTGTGGGGCAACCACGGATACGAAGCCGCGTATGCGATGGTCTACCTCGACGGCGACGGCGACCCGCTCGACGGCGCAAACCGATACGAGTTGCGCTTCGAGCGCGAGCCGCCGGTCGATGCGTTCTGGTCGGTGACGATGTACGACAACACCGACTTCTTCCTGGTTGCCAACCCGATCAACCGCTACTCGATCGGCGACCGAACTCCCGGGCTTCAGCGCGACGCCGACGGCGCGCTGAGGATCGCCTTGCAGCACGACGAGCCCGCCGAGCCCGAACGCCGCGCCAACTGGCTACCAACGCCCGACGGCGGGTTCCGGCCGATCCTGCGCATGTACGAACCCCACCCCGCCGTCTTCGACGGCAAATACGAGCTTCCCCCGATACGCAAAGCCGGCTGACCCGGTTTCCCACCGCGTTGCGGGTGCTGACATCAGCGTGCAACGGACACGCGAGTAATTGCCGATGCTAGGGGTGCAGACGGCCTAGGATCTGACTTAGCGCGGCCTGCAGGATCGCCGACTGGAGGACGGAGTTGAGTTGGCGCGGGTCATTGAGCTCGTGGAGGAGCCGGTTGATGTCGAGCTCGTCGATGGTCCGGCGCAACAGCGGTGCGGTGGGGAGCAAGTTGTCGACGACCGAGTCAGGGATCGCTTCGATGATCGTCTTGGCGATGCCGGGGAGATTGGACTGGTCGAGCGCTTGCGGAAGCAGCTGGGACACCTTGGGCAGGCGCCCTTGGCGAGCCAGCATGTCGACCGCGTCGACCAGGCCCGCCTTGAGCGCGGCGGACTCGCGGGGGTTCGGCGTGCGGGATTCCGCCAGTGCCAGGACGAGGCGCTCGCGGGAGATGCCGAGCTGGCATGCGGCGCTGTCGAGGCCGAGCAGGACGATCTGCTCAGCGAGTGGTTCGAGCTGCGCCGGGATGGGGGGAACCGAGACCGGCGTGCAGGGATTGGCCGGGCTGACAGGCACGTAGCGGCCGCCGCCGGCCGCGACCTGAACGCCGAGGACGGCGCCCACTAGCACCACGGCGATCAGCGGAAGCGAAAGTCGGCTCATGAGCGACTCCGGTCACGCAGTGCCAGCGCCGGTCCGAGCGCCAGCAGCGCCAGTCCCGCGGCGACGAGAAACGACGTGCGGAAGGCGCGGGTAGCGGCGCGCTTGAGCTGATCCTCGAGGTCATTCTCCAGGGAGGCGACCGCGTGCGCCTGCGTCGCCGGCACCCGCAAGGCCTTGAACGCGGGCCGCAGGTCGGGCACCCGGCCGCGTTCGGCTGACAGCCGGCGCCCCAACTGCTCGGCGAGGTCGAGCTTTGTCGATGCGGGGAGCGGCGCGTCGAGGACGAGTCGCGCAATCGCCTCCTCGGCGGGGGTCTGGGCGTGGCGCAGGTCGGCGGTGAAGATGGGGGTGAGGATCGCGAGGCCGACCACCACGCCGGCGTGCCGCGCCGCGATGGTCCAGCCCCCGTGAATTGCGCGTGGGATCCGGTCGCGGAGCGCGGCCGCGGTGAGCGAGTCGACCGAGAGGCCAAGTCCGAGACCGATTAACACCTGCGGCGCGAGCGTCCAGGCGAGCTGTGCACCGGGCAGGAGCGCGAGCCCGGTGAGGCCGCCCGCGATCAAGACTGATCCAGCGACCGCCTCCGACCGTGTTCCGGCGCGCATACCCCGGAATACGGGACCGGCCGCTAGGGCCGCGACCGGCACCGCGGTGACGGCAACCGCGGCCACGGCGGGCGAGCGGCTCCAGCCATCCACGAGCAGCAGCACCAGCAGGAACAACGCCGCCGTGAGCGCCGCCGACAGCAGCGCGAGCGCGAGGTTGGCCAGCAGGTGCGGACGATCCGGCAATGTGTCGGGCGTCGGCCGGCGCCGCTGCACTACCCGGCCGCGCAGCGCGATCGCGGCGGGCAACGCGAGCAGCACGATCGGGATCTGCACCACGAAGATCGCTCGCCACGAGAACGCCGAGGTCAGGAGCCCTCCGATCACGGGCCCGAGCGCAGCCCCCGCGACACCGGCCACGGCCCACCGCCGCACACCCGCGCGCTCGACCCCGGTGGTCGCAACCAGCAGCTCGAGGCTTCCGACGATCACCAGCGCGCCGCCCGCCGCCTGCGCGGCTCGCGCCGCAATCAGCACGCCCAGCGACCGTGCCACGGCGCACACCGTCGTCGCCGCCGCGAAGCCAATTACGCCGCCCGCGGTCGCCACGGCCGGGTCTCCGCGCACGCACAGACGCGCCGCGGGGACCGCCACCAGCGCAAGCACGAGGTTGAACGAGATCAGAACCCACGCGACCCCCCAAACCTGAGCCCCGAAATCCCGCAGGATCTCCGGCAGCGCCAGCGTCACCACGCCCGCGTCGCCGAGCACCACGGCCACGCCCAGCGACAGCGCCACGACGGTGGCGGTGCGTCCCGTCAAGGGAATCGCTGGCTGGTCGCTCCGATCCGTACCCATCAGCTGGGAACCCTGCCCCATCTTGACATCCGCCCTCGGGCCGCGGCAATGGACGCTAGACCTGCTGCTGCCGCCCGGGTCAACATGTCAGTTCGAGGTATCACCGCCGGCCTTTCCGACTCATAGCGGAGGAGAAGGGCACGGCGACGTGTTTTCACGTCTGGGACCAATGACGTGCGGAACGGTCGCCCTGTCGAACGACAAGAGTTCCGGGAGCCTCATGACAGTTGACCAACTTACGGAGATCAAGACTTCGGTCGCCGAGTTCGCCAAGCGGGAAGCGGTAACGCCTCGTCGGCGTGTCCGGGCCGATCATCGCCCTGGGCCTGCGCCGAGCGAAAAGAATCAGTTGCAATCGCTCCTGTCGTCAGATCCGAATCTCGGCAAGCTCACCGGGATCCTGACCCGACGTCGCGATGAGCAACGTAAGGCGCTGCTCGCGGTGCAGAAGGAGATGCGAAGCGAGGCTCAGAAGTGGCAGCCCGCCGCGGCGGCGTCCCTCGGTGCCTCGATTGCGGCGAGGCGCCACGCGCTCGGGTTGCTCACCGAACCGTTCCTGTCGCAATATGTTCCGCTCGAAGAGCCGTTTCTGATCTGGGAGTTGCCCCACCCGGAACTTAACATCTGGCGGGACGACCAGATCGTGCCGGGCGGAAGCTGGGTGAAGCTCATCCTTGAGACGAGCTCAAGCCCTGGCGGCCAGAACAGCACCGATTTCCGGTTCTACTTCCTCTGGGAGAATCCCAGCGACTACTACGCCGTCGCAAATGTGGCGAGTTCCCTCGCCCTGAACGGGCAGGCAGTCGCCTCGGGGAACGCGGGGATCCTGTCCGGGGACACGGCCAGCCTGTACGTCAACGCGTATCTGTCGGTCGTCCGGTGGTCCGGCTGGGGCGATGACCCGATCACTGGACAACCCGAGGACCAGACCCCGTATCCGGTGTACAACTACCAAGACACGACCAAATCCGTCGTCGCCTTCGATGCGTACGGCGGGGACTGGTTCGACGACGCCGAACCGAAGTCGGCGACCTTCGACCCACAGATGCCCTACGACGTGTCCGCCGAGCTGATCGCCATTCCCGGAGGCGCGGTCACGCTATTCGAGGTCGGCCTCACGGTTTCGTGGTGGTTCCACAACGGCGACGACACCGTCGACTCCGACTATCAGAGCATCTCGCTCGACCTCGGGTACGACCCGTTGGGCTACGAGGCCGTCTGCCCGATGGTCGAACTCGAGATCCTGACCCCGCCGGGGGCGTGACAAACACGAGGGCAAGACAGCGACCGGCCCGACGCGAGCCGTGACGGACGCTCCCCGCCGCGCGCCGTGACGGACGCTCCTCGCCGCGCCGGGCACGATGATGAACGCCAAAAGCGATCGTCACGTCCCGGCGACTATCGGCGTGGTGCGTCCGTCAGGGGCACGGGTTTGACCCGTTCGCGGCGCCGACGCGAGGCACCACTTCGGGCACAACCAGCGCGATAAGGCGCTGCCCCTAGTAGTAGTGCGCTCTCCCTCCGATAGCGCGCCCCATCCTGCCCATCAGCGCGAGAACGAGGCCGAGCACCAGCAGGACGATGCCGATCACCCACAAGATCCCGATCTTGGCGATGAAGCCGATGATTAGGAGTATCACTCCGAGTGTTATCACTGACCCTCCCCGGGTTTTGAGATGTGAGCGCCGAATACCCTCGAATCACGCTTTGAAGCCGATCGTCGTCCGCGTTGGCGATCAGCTCCGAACTCGTCGACCGGTCAGGTCGAAGGCGACCCGGCAGAGTCGATCTCCGCAGCGATGGTCAGCGCGAACGCGTCCGGGCGCGAGAGAAACGGATGATGCCCGGCATCAAATTCGACGACCCGAGCGCCGGCTCTGACGCGCCGGCGCTGCACCTCGGCCGGGGTCGCCAGGTCTTCGGTGCAGACGACGTATGTCGCCGGTTTCTGCTGCCAGGCGATTTGGCGAGGTGGCTGCGTAAAGGGCGTAAGCGACTGCCGCGTGAGGCGGGCGAGTGCCTGCTCGGTCGTCACTTCGTCGCAGTCCTGCAGGAAGAACTCACGGACCATGTTGGGGTCGACGCCGACGGTGCCGTCGTCGCTCGGCGCCAACCACGGCGCGGGCTCGGAACCGATGAGGTCGGCTTGGGTCTGACCGGCGCCAGGCATCACCGAGGTCACGTACAGCAGTTGGGTCACATGGTCATCGACCCCGGCTTCGGTGATGATCACCCCGCCGTACGAGTGGCCGCAGAGGACGACCGGGTCGTCGGCCTCGGCGATCGCTTGGCGGCACGCCTCGACATCGTCGTAAAGATCGCCGAGCGTCTCGCCCGCTTCGCCACAGCTCGGGAGCGGCACGACGGCGGTGGCGATCCCGTCATCTTCAAGCGGCTTGGCCATTTTGCTCCACCACCACGCCGCGTCTCGAACGCAGGCGCCGTGGACAAAGATCAGGGTGGGCACGACGCCACCATATCGCAACCTTCCGGTTGCACGACCCGCGGGCCTGCTTCCGCATCCAAGGATGCTCACGGGCTCGGCAATAGGATGGCGCTCCATTGGCAGCGTTTGAGATCTCCGCCTGGAAAGACCTCTTCGTCGCAACCGCGGGAGCGTCTGCAGCGCTCGCGGGCCTCGTATTCGTTGCCGTGTCGATCAACATCGACCGCATCCTGAAGTTCAAGGGGCTTCCGGAACGAGCGCTGCAAGCCGTGCTGCTCCTGCTCAGCGTCGTTCTGGTTTCAATCATCGGCCTGATTCCCGGTCAAAGCCACATTGCGCTCGGAGCAGAACTACTCGGCGAAGCGCTGCTCTTCGGGGTCGCAATCGCGATGCTCTTGAAGCGGAGCTTGCCACCTCGCTCGAGCCCGCACTCCTGGCGGCTCAGTCGTGAGTTGGTCATAGCCGCGGGGACAGTGCCACTGATGATTGGCGGTGCGAGCATCCTTGCCCAATCCGGCGGCGGGCTCTACTGGACCGTTGGCGGCATGATCTTCGCGATCGCGGGCGCGGTGGCAAATGCCTGGGTGCTCATGGTGGAAATTCTGCGTTAGCTCGATCACTCGCCTGCTTGAGAGAAGAACGCCCAGACGGCTTCGCTGGCTGACGGGCCGCGGGGGTCGGTATACGAGCCGCCGGGCGCACCGCCCGACCAAGCGTGCCCGAGGCCGTGGACTTCGATTGATTCGTGCATCAGCGCGCCATGTGTGTCAACCCAGCGCTTTTTCGTGTAGTCGAGACCGCCCTCAGCGCGGCCCTGCTCTGAGTCGCTTGGTCTCGCGGGGTCGTGCTGGCAGGTCTCGGGTGCGGCGAGATGGTTGGCGCGCATCAGCTGGCTAAGGATGTGCTGCGCGTTT
>Ga0335080_10003246_pt1 | contig 16407 bp, 12 predicted proteins | sample Lox_Sample_34_FD_206720 | JGI IMG/M metagenome (GOLD analysis project Ga0335080, IMG submission 206720) | Soil microbial communities from Loxahatchee National Wildlife Refuge, Florida, United States - Lox_Sample_3.4 | ecosystem: Environmental > Terrestrial > Soil > Wetlands | place: USA...
GCGAGCTGCTTGGGCCGCTCTACCCCAAGAATTTGCCGTACATTCAAGCCGCCTATGCCGGGCACAAGCAGGTCTTTGAGCGTGAAATACGGACGCCGGACGGTCGGCTGCGCCATAGCCTGGCAACGTACACACCGTATACCGTCGACGGAGCAGTTCGGGGCATTTTCGTACACGTAGCCGACGTGACTCGGTTGAAACTCTTGGAGCACGAACTGAAGACGGAGAAGGCGAAGGCCGAATTACTGGCGACACATGACTTTCTGACCGGGCTCCCCAACCGAGTGCTGTGGCAGGATCGAATTACGCAGGCGCTTGCGCTTGCGAATCGCCAGAACGACATGCTCGCGGTGCTCAGCGTCGATATAGACGACTTCAAGAAGGTAAACGACACCTACGGGCACAGCGAAGGCGACCGACTGCTCGTCGAAATTGGAAGTCGAATCAAAGCCACACTCCGCAACGTGGATACTGTCGCGCGATTTGGCGGTGACGAGTTGCTCGTATTGATCCCTGGAATCGACTCGCAGTCACAAGTCGAAGTGGTGGCGGATCGACTGCTCGCCGCCGCAGGACGGCCAGTTACACTTGGGTCTGAAACCATGGCACCGGCGTGCAGCCTGGGAATTGCCCTCTACCCGCGTGATGGCACAACTCCTGAGGAGTTGATGGTCAACTCGGATCGAGCGTTATATGCAGCGAAGAAACGCGGCAAGGGTTGCTATGCGTTCTTTGCCAAAGAGGGGCATTGAGCCAGACACCATCACCGTGAGGAGGCAAATTTGCGATGGCCGCTTCAGAGGAACCTGGTGCTGCATGATTGATGTCGGCTGTTGGCCCGCATCCGGTCACGGCAGCACGCGCTCGCCCTCCATCTTGACCTGCACCGATCCGCTGACCCGGTGCCCGCCGGCGTCAAAGAAAGTTGCGCTCGCCATTCCGCCGAAAGTGTTGCCACTCACTTTGAGCGTGAAGGAGATCTCCCCTCGAGCGGCGAAATGGTGGCTGGTTCGGTCTGCCGTAATCTCAACGACTTTGCCCCTATAGCCATCGCCGTCAGCACGCCACGCGCCCATTAGGTTGCTGTCACTGGTATTGGGATCGCCTGCATCGGGGTTGGACTGTTCGACCGTGCCATCGGAATGAAACACGAACATGTGTAGTGGAAATGGCGCGTCCGGAATCGCCACGATCCAGGCGCCCACAATGTCCGGCGGAGCGCCTTGGCCGTGGTGGGCTTGCTGACAACCGGCGAGGCACAATGCCACCAGGGCAACCGCTCCAAGAGTCCTCCGCACAGTCGTACTTCCTCTCGCGCAAGCCATTCAACGTCCGCTGCTGGGGAGTTTAGCCGCCTGGAGCGGCTGACCGCTCCTGGCCGGGAACCGCCTGGCGCCCTTCCCGGAACCCGCCGCTCGGGTTGATTCACCGCGAACTTCCGGGTTTGACCCCAAGCAGCCGCCGAGCCATCCCGGAAGCAGTCATCCATGACGCCTTAAGCGGACACGCCCGCCAGCGCAGACGGTCCCTGTCAGCGCTCGCCCCCTACGTGCGTAGCGGCCGGAAGAACTGCCGCACGTCATCTGTCATCGCACCGGGTTGTTCCCAGAAGGCGAAGTGTCCGCCCTTCGGGACTTGCGTGAAGCGCACCAGGTTGAAATGGCGCTCTAGCACACTCCGGGGAGGCTTGAAAGTCAGCATCTCGCGCGGTGAGTACACGATGCCGGTCGGAACACCGACTCTGCGGGTGGTGACCGGGTCGTCGTCGACGCCGCGATAGAACCAAACGCTCGAGGCCATCGTGTCGGTCACCAGGTAGATCATCACGTCCGTGAGCACCTGATCCATCGTGAATACCGGTTCGCGCCGATCCGGTGAGTCGCTCCAGAGCTTGATTTTCTCGACCAGCCACGCCGCTGCTCCGAGAGGATTGTCCGTCAGTGCAAAAGCGGCGGTCCCGGGCCTGGTGTGGTGCTCGCGCGAATAGGCGCCTTCGATATGCCACTCGGCGTCGCTATCGCGTATCCAGGCCCTCTCCTCCGCTGTCAGTTCCTTGTCTTCCGGAAGCGTCAGGTCCTCTGCGATGTCGTTGAGATGAATGCCGATGAGAGATTCCGGATACGCGCGGCCGAGTTCTGCTGTGACCTTCTCGCCAAGGTCCCCTCCCTGTGCACCATACCTGGGATAACCGAGAGCCTGCGTCATCAGCGTATTCCACAGCCTCGCTGTGGTCGCCGGCCCGATGGGCTTGCCCAACGGCTTAGACGAGAAGCCATATCCGGGTAGCGAAGGAACAATCACGTCAAAAGCATCGTCTGCAGAGGCACCGAAGCTCGCCGGATCGCTGAGTGGGCCGATAGCTTCGAGAAACTCAAATACGGATCCCGGCCAGCCATGGGTAAGAATGAGCGGCATCGGTTTGGGGCCGCGTCCCTTCACGTAATAGAAATGGATGTCGTAATCGTCGACGCGCGCCAGAACTTGGGGGTAGCGGTTAAGGTTAGCCTCTGCCTTACGCCAATCAAACTGCTCAACCCAATACTTGGCCAAGGTCCTCATGTAGTCCCAATTGGCGCCATAGCGCCAATCGTCGGCGTCCAGTCGCTCAGGCCACTCCGCCTCACGGACCCTCTTGATAATGTGATCGACCTTGGCCTGGGGGATATTCACGCGAAAGGACTTCAATCGGGAGGCGCTGCTCGCGGCAAACACACTGTGTGGCAGCAGCGCCGACCCAATCGTTCCCAAGATCATTGAGCCAGCCGAGCGTCGCGAATATCGGACAGTCAGGTTGTTGTTTGAACTGGGTATGTCAGTTGCTCGCGCAGGGAACCCAGATACCGCTCCCCTTCATGGTAAGGATGATGCGCGATGTCCGCTACCAAGAGTTTATGAGCGGTGCGGTCGACCGGCTTCTAGTGGCCCGCAGGCGGTCCCCCGGTCTCGGCGGTAAGCGCTTGGCAGCAAGATCTGGCGTTGCTCCCCGATGTTTGCGGCGCTTGCAAGCAGGGCGCATGCTGTCCTCGAGCACTTCGACTGCTGTAGTCACGGCAAGACGATAGGGGGCAAGATGCGCCGGACACACTTGGCGAGTTTGCTGGCGGTCCTCTGCGCGGTTGGTGGCGCTGTTGCGGGGGAGAGCGATGTTGGGACGATTCTGTCCCTTCGGGCAGATTCGAATGCCGGCCTGCTGGCTCACGACGTCGAACGGGTTCTTCGCCACACGACCGACGACTTCATTCTGATAGGCGGTCGCAGCGGCGGCCACGTCGGTAAGGCGGTCATACATGACTATTTCGTCAAGGGCTTCGCGGACGCGAGTCTTGTCACTTACATCCGCACGCCCGACAAAGTCACGATCTCCGACACCGGTGATCGGGCGTTCGAGCGGGGCAAGTGGCAGGGAATCTGGCGCGACGCGAAGAGCGGCTCACTCATGAGCGGTGAATATTCCGCGCACTGGCTGAAGAAAGACGGTGCCTGGCTCACGCTGGCCGAGGTTTACGTGACCCTGCACTGCAGCGGACCGGCCTGCGCGCCCTGAATCCCGCCCTCGATCCGACCGAGGAGATGCCGATGCCGTGCAGCCGGAAATTCGCAAGACTTGTATTCCCCACAGCTTCGCTCGCACTGATGCTGGCGGCGCACGCGGAAACAGCCGCCATTCCGGAGAACGTCCGACACGCCGCCGACGCTGACATTACGCGCGCGGCGCTCGAAGCACCGATACGGTTTCTGTCTTCGGATCTGCTCGAGGGCCGCGGACCCGGCACGCGCGGAGATGAGCTGGCGCGGCTGTATCTGCAGACGCAGCTTGAGGCGATGGGCTACCACCCCGCCTTCGCCGATGGTGCGTGGCAGCAACCCGTTGAGCTCGTCCACATAAAGTCCGCGGTTCCCGCCTCCTGGAGCTTCCAGACCAAGGACGAACGCGTCGACCTGAAACTCGCCGAGGACTACAGCGCCACGAGCGGCCTGCAGACCAAGCGGGTGACCGTTCCCGACGCGGAGCTGGTCTTTGTCGGTTACGGCATCCAAGCGCCGGAGGACCGCTGGGACGACTTCAAGCACGCGAACCTCACGGGAAAGATTCTCGTGATGATGAACAACAACCCGGATTGGGACCCGCACCTGTTTGCCGGCAAACGGCGTCTCTACTACGGGCGCTGGACCTACAAGTTCGAGAGCGCTGCCCGACAGGGCGCCGTGGGCGCGATCATCATCCACACCACGGACTCCGCCGGCTATCCATGGCAGGTCGTTCAGGACACGAGTGAGTATTTCGAGCTGCCGGCTGGCAATGAGCCGCGGCTGCGACTCAAGGCCTGGATAACCGAAGATGCGGTGCGGCGCGTTCTTAAGGCGGGGAGTTACGACCTCGACAGGCTCGTGGCATCGGCCCGGTCGCGGGACTTCAAGCCGGTGCCGCTTGGTATTCGAACCTCGATCGATTTCACCAACGACCTGTCGGTGGTCCGCACCGCCAATGTCGGTGGGCTGCTGCCGGGCTCGGATCCCCAGCTTACGAAGCAATTGGTGGTTCTATCGGCGCACCATGATCACCTCGGGATCGGCAAGCCAGATGCGACCGGCGATCGCATTTACCACGGCGCGGTCGACAACGCGTTGGGATGTGCACAGGTGCTGGCCGCCGCGCGGGCGTTTGCGGCGCTGCCGGAGCACACGCGCCGTTCGCTGCTGGTGCTGTTCGTCGCCGCCGAGGAGCAGCAGTACCTCGGGTCGAAGTACTATGCTGAGCACCCTACGGTCCCGGCGGGACGGATCGCCGCGGATGTCAACCTCGAGGGGGCGTTCGATCGCGCGATTTTCGGGCGCACACGCGATGTCACCCTCATCGGAATGGGAAAGTCATCGCTCGATAAGATCGCGGACAGCGTTGCGAGATTGCAGGGACGCACGCTGAGGCCAGACCAGTTTCCGGACCGCGGCTACTTCTACCGTTCCGACCAATTCTCGTTCGCCCGAATTGGGGTCCCGGTGCTGAACTTCGGTGAGGGCACGGATGTCATCGGGCGTCCGGCTGAATGGGGCCGCCAGCAGGTTGAGGCTTGGGAAAAGCAGAAGTATCACCAGCCGGCAGACAAGCTGGACGACAGCTGGAATTTCGACGGCGTGATCGAGGACGCAAAGCTCGCGATGCTATCGACCTGGCTTATCGCGCAAGCCGACAACATGCCTTCGTGGAAGCCCGGCGATGAATTTGCCGTCGTCCGCAAACGGACTTTGGCTGAGACGGGACCCTAGCCATCTGACGTCCATTCGTTCGAACGACTGCTTTCGGAAAGGTCGCGCAGATACGGTACGTGACCGCTCCTGGCCGGTCAGCGCCAGTCGAGGCTGACGCAGCGACTCAAGGGCAGAAACGGACCCCTTCAGAGAGATGCCTCATGGCGGTCATTTGATGCGGCCAGAGCCGACACTCGGTCGCGGCCGTGAACGGGACGCAGGGCATCCTAATGGATCGAGGTCAATTCTCTCCGCTTGCGCCTTAGCCAGAGGATTGGAACGAGAACAGTCAGAATCGTAAGGCTGGCCCGAAGACCGCCGGTTAGCCCCAGGTCTGGGAGGTGAAGGCCGATGCCGCCAGACAGCACGCCTCGCGGGACCGCAGGCGACCACTCGAAGCTCGCGTTCGTAGCAGCACCTAGAAGGGCGACCAGGGCGCAGCCCGCGATAGGCCAGGTGAGCGGTGCGCCGGAGCGCACCGCCAGGAAGCAGGCAGCGGCGGCAGCGGCTATAGGCGCAATCCACACTCCGTAGGCCTGCAGACCTCGCACAACCCAGGGAACGGGGCCGGGGTAAAGAGCGGTGATCCCTAAGACCTGAGTGGAAAAGGCGATCACGGCGACGGCCGCCAGCATCGACAGGGCAAACTGCACTGCCAAGGCAAACAACGGCAGCAGGACAAAGGCCAAGCACGGCCGCTGCCTAGCCCAGGATCGCAGTTCGGGGTGCGCGAGGATGTTCGCGATGAGGACGTCTTCTGTCCCTAGACGAACAGCGGCCTGGGACTCGCTCTCGGCTTGAGAGAGCCCTGCCGACCGCAGTTCCGCAACGAGATCGGCAAAGTGCGCCTCGATCTCTGCAACCATGCGCTTCACATGGCGAGGGGCTATCCCGGCCCGCAACAGCCGCTGAGACAGACCCTCGAAACGTTGGGCGGTCATATCAGGTGCCCTCCAACAACGCTCGAACGCCACCGGCAATCCGGCGCCACTCGCCGCTCAATTCACCGAGCCGGCGATTCCCGCGGGCCGTAATTGCGTAGTACACACGTGTGCGCCCGGACACCGTTCGCCGGCGGGCCTTCACGAAGCCGCGGCTCTCCATTGCGTGAAGCGACGGATACAACACGCCCTCCCCAAGGGAGATGGCTTGTCGAGTTGACTCGCGAACGGCGCGAGCGAGCTCATATCCGTACATTTCCCGAGTGCTCAGCAGTCGCAACACCAGGAGCTCGGGAACTCCGGACATTAATGAGGCGTTCTGTGTCAATCCAATACCTCGTATGACGAGGCATACTACCCGCACCGGTGCGAATTGCAAGAAGCCGTCAGCTCAGCCCGAGCCTGCGGCTCTCTCACAACTCCCGGGCGGCCGCTAGGGAACACGGTAAGTTGATGGCGAACGCCAGCTATTGCTGCCTGGCCTGTACTTCCGATATTGACCCACCCCCGCCGCTCACATGCGACAGGACATCTTGCGCAACGGTCTGGCAACCGTATGGTGCACTGCGGTGCCCGTCGGGGCAGACGACCAACTTGACACAAGGGGCTCGGGGCTCCCTCGCGAGCTCGGGCTTAGACAGTGCGTTTCATTTATGAGCGATAGTGGCTGAAGCGACCCGAGCGTAAGATCCGCGCCACGTCGAATTCGAGTACAGTGGGGAGGTCAGCGCCCAGCTGGCAGCCCATTCGGTTGAGATCGTTCGATCCGGAATCACCGGGGACGGAAGCTTCCGACAAGCGTATAAATCGTCAGTCCCATTAACAGGGAAGTGCATGTATGCAACCTAAGCACCTTGCCGCGTCGCTGCTGTTAGCCGCTATGCTTTTCGGAGCAGCGTCCATTGCTCAAGCGGCTGACAAGAAGCCAAACATCCTCGTCATCATGGGTGATGACATTGGCTACTGGAACATCAGCGCCAACAGCCACGGCATGATGGGATACCGCACGCCCAACATAGATCGTATCGCCAAGGAAGGTGCGAACTTCACCGACCTCTATGCGCAGCAATCATGCACCGCGGGACGCGCCGCGTTCATCACCGGACAGTCGCCGTTTCGCACCGGCCTGCTCAAGGTCGGCTTGCCAGCTGCCAAGGAAGGACTGTCCGACAAGGACCCGACGCTTGCCGAGTTGCTCAAGCCGCAGGGCTACGCCACCGGCCAGTTCGGCAAGAACCATCTGGGTGACCGTAACGAGTTTCTGCCTACCGTGCACGGTTTCGACGAGTTCTTCGGCAATCTTTATCACCTTAACGCCGAGGAAGAGCCGGAGAATGTTGACTACCCGAAGCCCCCTGATTTTCCGCATTTCCTCGAGCGATTCGGCCCGCGCGGGGTGTTCAAGTGCGTGGCGACCAACACGGACGATCCTACCGACGACGGACGCTTCGGCAAGTGGGGTAAGCAGAAGTGCCAGGATACCGGCCCGCTGACCAAGAAACGCATGGAGACGGTGGACGAGGAGTTTCTCGCCGCCGCGCTCAATTTTATCGACCGACAGCACAAGGCCGGCAAGCCCTTCTTCGTCTGGTTCAACTCGACCCGGATGCACATCCACACTCACCTGAAGCCGGGGGTCGACGGCAGAACCGGTTTAGGTGTCGAAGCCGACGGCATGCTCGAGCACGACGCCATGGTCGGCCAACTCCTCAAGAAGCTCGATGACCTGGGCATCGCCGGCAACACCATCGTCCTATACACCACCGACAACGGCGCTGAAGAGTTCTCCTGGCCGGATGGCGGCACGACCCCATTCCAGGGCGAGAAGAATTCGCCCTGGGACGGCGGCTACCGGGTTCCGGGCATGATCCGCTGGCCGGGCGTCATCAAGCCGGGCACCGAGATCAACGGCATCGTGTCGCACGAGGACTGGGTGCCGACCTTTGTGGCCGCCGCAGGCGAGCCCAATGTCACCGAGAAGCTGCTGACCGGCTACGAGGCGGCGGGCAAGACCTTCAAGGTCCACTTGGACGGATACAACCTGCGACCCCTGCTGGACGGTTCGGGAGCGGATCCACGTAAAGAGTTCTTCTACTGGACCGATGACGGTAACCTCGCCGCCGTACGCTATGACCGCTGGAAGATGATGTTCCTGGAGCAGCGGGCTACAGGCTTCAAGACCTGGTCGGAGCCCCTGGTGGTACTGCGTGTGCCGTTGATCGAAGACCTTCGAGCCGATCCTTTCGAGCGGGCTCAGGAGGTCGCCGAAGGGTACGGCACCTACATCCTCAATCACGCGTTCCTGCTCGTGGGGGCGCAGGCATTTGTGGGCAAGCACCTGCAAAGCTACGCTGAATATCCCCCGCGACAAAAGCCGGGCAGCTTCACGTTGGCTGACGTGCTCGAGAAGCTCCAGGAAGGGGGAGCGAGCGGCAAGCACTGAACCGAGTCATCGAACGACCGCCACAGGAAGCTGAGACACGATGAAACGGTCATCTGATTGCGAGCGGACCGGTCGAGGCGTACTCGCCGCCCTCGTGATAGCGATTGGATCGTTTGCAACGGCGCACACGGCGGCCGCTCAGTCCGCCAGGACCAACTCAATCTCTCATGCCGGGTTGCCGTCGATCGCGCACGAGGTAAACGCCAAGACACCGCTAGAGCTTCCCGATGTGACCGTGACCGCCCCGGCCCCTCCCACGCAGGAGGAATTGGCGGGCGACAGCCTCTATCAATTCATCGCGCACCACGCGACGGTGCACTACGTGACGACCTCGACGACGCGCAACCTCGCGCGCTGGCGGGGAGGCAAGCAGAGTATTTGCCCGCTCACGGTCGGGCTCTCTGCGGCAGACAACGCCTTGGTGACGGCGCGGCTGCGCGCGGTGGCCGCCTACGTGGGCGCACCGGTGCAGCCGAACCCGGGGTGCGAAGACGACAACGTGCAGATAGTTTTCACGAGCAACCCGCGTGAGCCAATGGATGCCGTCCTGAATTGGGCGACCGCTGCCTTCGGCAGCAGGTATTCGGGCGGGATGAGGGACCTCATCGAGTACAAGGGCGACCACGCGATTCAGGGCTTCTACATCACGACGCGAGGCGGCGCCGTCGTGTTGAATACCGACGCGGCCCTGGTAGGACTCGACGTGCGGCCCGTGTGGCCACAGATCAGCGAGAAGTATCTCGGAAGCCAGCACGTGGGGACGCGCTTGGGCGGCGGCAGCGGCAGTGGCATCGGGATCGGCGGCGTCATCCTGGTGGTCGACACGACGAAAGTCGCCGGCTACCCCATCGGAACGCTCGCTGACTACCTGGCGATGCTGACCCTGTCGGTGGCGCAATCGCCGGATCATTGCGATCCACTGCCGAGCATTCTGGACCTCATGTCATCGGGCTGCGGCACACGTGCAAAGCCTGCTGCGCTGACGGCCGGCGATCTGGCGTTCCTGAAGGCGCTTTATTACCGCGACTCGGGCCTGGGGCCGTCGCTGTCACGGGCCGCAATCCACGACAACATGACGCGGCAGTTCGAACTGCGTTAGCCGCGCACCAGGCGCATCATGTTCCCGGCATAGCGCGCGTACCGCGTGGATCGAGCCCCGACTACTTCCCGCGCTTCAGTATCTCGGCATGAGTGGCGATCGTTTCCGCGGAAGGCGAGACGCCCAGATGCTGCGACAACGTCTTGCGGCAGCGCTCATATACATTCAATGCTTCGGCACGATTCCCGGCCGCAACGTGCGCACGCATCAGCTCCTGATAGGCCGTTTCCCGCAAGGGAGCGGCGGCGATTACCTGCTCTGCCACATCTGCCGCGACGGCGGGCTCTCCATTCCAGATGTATATTTTTGCCAGGCACTCGCCGGCACGTGCACATACCCCTGCCAGTCGTTCGCGCTGCCTTAGTGCCCATTCACTACTGGTCTCTCCGGCAAGGAATGGTCGCTTGAGTATGTGATAGGCCACCTGCGCCGCTGACCAGGCCTCGCGATACCGTCCCCGGGCGAACAGGCCTTCGGCCTCGTGCAGCGAGTCGGTCCCCACTTCGATGTCGACCCAGGTGTTGGCTGGCAGGTTGAGCTGGTGACAGCCGAGTGCCGTGCCAAGGGCTTCCGTCTTGTCCAGGCCCGCGTGCCGCAGGAGAAGCCGGAGCTTGCTGACGATGGCATTCAGCGCTGAGTCCCAGGCGCGCGGCATTTCCTCGGGCCAGAGCACCTCGGCCAGCTCGCTGCGGCTGACAGCTGCTTCGCGTGTCAACAGCAGCCGCGCAAATGCGAGCAGGCCCTGTCGTCCCGGGAAAGCTTCCTGCCCGATCAGGCCATGGCTGTGCTCGATGGCAACACTGCCCATCACGTATATTCGCAGCGGCTTGGTCACGCAGAGATCATGCCAAGGTAATTCCAAGGTTACGCCAACAGCATATCGCCATTATCGCCGCCAGGCGCAAGGGAGATCCGTCGTGCCTACAAAGTTGGTCAAATGTGACTGTGGGTTCATCGTCCGCTCCGACAACGACGACCGGTTGGTTGCCGAATTGCAGCAGCACGCCAGGGAGCATCATCAGATGAACCTGAGTCGCGAACAGGTCCTCGCCATGGCGCAGTTGGAGCGAGCGGGCACCGCGGGCTCCGGTGGTCGAGGCGGACGAGGATCGGCATAGCAGGAGATGGCAATGGGTGTCGAGGTCGGCAAGTTCGATCCCGCAAGGTACAAGGAAACGACGCTGCAGCAATGGCAGGCGGCTGCGGCGGCCTGGCATCGTTGGGGACCGACACTCGACGAGTGGCTGGGAGCGCCAACCCGGGTAATGCTCGACCTTGCGCAAACGGGCCCGGGACAGCGGGTGCTGGATGTGGCGGCAGGCGCGGGTGGGCAAAGCCTCGAGGCGGCGCGCCGCGTGGGACCGACCGGCTACGTGCTGGCGACCGACATTTCGCCCAACATCCTGTCTTTTGCGCGCGCTGCTGCAGCGGCAGCCGATGTTCACAACATGGACACCCGCGTGGTCGACGGTGAGGAAATCGACCTGCCGGAGGAGTCCTTCGACGTCGTGATCTCCCGTGTTGGCCTGATCTATTTTCCGGATCAGCACAAGGCACTCACGAGCATGCGCCGTGTTCTGAAGCCGAACGGCCGCGTGGCCGCCATCACGTATTCCACGCCCGAGAACAACAAGTTCTTCTCGGTGCCCGTGAGCATCATTCGCCGGCGGACTCGATTGCCGGCGCCGTTGCCCGGGCAACCCGGACCGTTCAGCCTCGGAGCACCCGGGGTTCTGGAGGCGGCGTTGCTGCGCGCGGGCTTCCGCGAGGTGCGCGTGTGCGTCGTGCCGGCACCGCTGCGCCTGCCATCCGCCTCAGAATGCGTCCGCTTTGAGCGCGAGTCGTTCGGGGCACTGCACCAGATGCTTGGAGCCATGACGGAAGCAGAGAAAGGCTCCATATGGGCTGAGATCGAGACGGAGCTGAAGCAGTTTCAAACTGATGAAGGCTTCCTGGGTCCATGCGAAATGCTGGTAGCGGTCGGCACCAAGTAGGCCCCTCTCAGCCGCGCACCAGGCGCATCATGTTCTCGGCGTAGCGTGCGCCCGCGACCGCGCTCGCCGGAAACACCGCCTCGATGGCGGCGAGCTCCTCGGGCGACATCCGCACCTCGAGCGCGCCGAGATTCTCCTCGAGGTTCTTCACCCGGCGCGTGCCCGGGATGGGCACGATGTCCTCGCCCTGCGCCAGCACCCAGGCGAGCGCCAGCTGCGCGGCCGTGCAGCCCTTCTCGCGCGCGAGCGACTGGACCTTCTCGACCAGCGCCAGGTTGCGCGCGAAATTCTCGCCCTGGAAGCGCGGACTCTCGCGCCGGTAATCATCGGGCGCGAAGTCCGCGGTGCTGCGGATGCGGCCGGTGAGAAAGCCGCGCCCGAGCGGGCAGTAGGGTACGAAGCCGACCCCGAGCTGCCGGCAGGTCTCGAGCACCCCGTCCTCGGGATCGCGCGTCCACAGCGAGTACTCGCTCTGCAGCGCTGTGATCGGGTGGACGCGATGCGCGCGCTCGAGGGTTTGCGGGGCGACCTCGGAGAGGCCGAGATAGCGCACCTTGCCGGCGCGCACCAGCTCCGCCATGGCACCGACCGTGTCCTCGATCGGTACCTCGCGGTCGACGCGGTGCAGGTAGTACAGATCGACGAACTCGACCCCGAGCCGCCTGAGACTCGCCTCGCACGCGGCGCGCACGCGCGCGGGGCGCGCGTCGATGGCACGCGCGGCACGGTCGTCGGGATCGCGCACGAAGCCGAACTTGGTGGCGATGAACACCCGCTCGCGCCGGCCGGCGAACGCCCGCCCGAGCAGCTCCTCGTTGGTGTACGGCCCGTAGGCGTCCGCGGTATCGAAGAAGTTGACGCCGAGCTCGAGCGCGCGCTCGAGGGTCGCGAGCGACTCCGCATCCGAGTGCGCGCCATAGAACTCGCTCATGCCCATGCAGCCCAAGCCGAGGGCGGATACGTTCGGCCCCTTGGGTCCGAGTGTGCGCGTCTGCATGCGGGTGCTCCTCGAAGGGGGCAGGTGAGCGCTCATTCTGCGCCCGCCGGCCGCGGCCACGAATACTCACTTCGGCAGAGCGGCCGCCGACACTAGCTGCGCGCCGCACCCGCCGGCAGCATGTGGGCGTGGCGCCAGCCGCCCCACTTGTAATAAAGGACGGCGAGGAGCGCGGAGAGCGCGGAGGAGATCGGGAAGCTCCACCACACCGCGTCCACGCCGTAGCGGCCGAGGTAGAGCTCGGCAAGTGGAAAGCGCACCACCAGCAGCGTAATGGTGAGGATCACGAGCGGCGCGATGACCGCGCCCGTGGCGCGCACCACGCCGAAGAGTGCCACCGCCACCCCGAAGAACACGAACGACGGCGTGACCACGTGGTTCAGGTGCGAGGCGATGACGCGTGCCGCCGACCCCTGCGGCAGGAACAGCGCGAACAGCGGCGCATCGAGCAGCTCCATGGCGACGGCGATGCCGCCGCACAGCACCACGTTGTAGAGCACGCCCCAGCGCGCGATGTGCCTCACCCGCGGCCACTTGCCGGCGCCGACGTTCTGCGCCGTCATGGCCGACATCGCCATGGCGACCGCGAAGGCCGGCATCTGGATGTAGTTCCACAGCTGCAGCGCCGCGCCGAAAGCCGCGGTGGTGTCGACCCCGAAGCGGTTGACCAGCGTGATCATCAGCACTCCGGAGAGCGACATCACCAGCATCTGCGCGCTCATCGGCACGCCCTTCTTCACCAGCGCTCCGACCAGCGACCAGTCCACCCTGAGGAGCGCGAGCTCGTCCTGGTGCAGAACCAGCAGGTGCCGCCGGCGGTAGAGGTGCCGGATGAGCGCGGTGAGGCTCACCGCCTGGGCGACGAAGGTGGCGAGCGCGGAGCCGGCGATGCCGAGGCGCGGCACGGGGCCCACGCCGAAGATGAATACGGGGTTGAGCACGATGTCGAGGCCCACCGAGAGCAGCATGAAGTAGAAGGGCGTCTTCGAGTCGCCGGCCCCGCGCAGCATCGCCCCGACGAACGCGTACAGGTAGAGGAAGGGCAGCGCCAGGAAGATGACGCGCATGTAGGCGACCGCAAGGTCGAGCGAGCCGGCGGGCGTGCTCATGGCGATGAGCAGCGGCCGGCAGAGCGTAAGTCCCGCGATCGCCATCGCGACCGAGATGCCGGTGAAGAAGGTGGCACTGGTCCCGACCACGCGCTTGGTCTCGCGCACGTCGTTGGCCCCGATGCACTGCCCGACGAGGATCGTGGCCGCGAGCGCCACGCCGAACGCCGCGCCGATCAGCAGGAACATCACCGTATTGGCGTTGGAGGTGGCGGTGAGCGCCGCCTCGCCTAAGTAGCGCCCCACCCACACGGAATTCACCGAGCCGTTGAGGGACTGCAGCACGTTGGCGTAGAGGATCGGCAGTGCGAACTTGAACAGCGTGACGGGGATCGACCCCTCGATCAGCGCGCGCTGCATCTAGCGGCCCGCGCCCGCGAGGAAGGCCACGACGCCCGCGGCCAGCAGCGCCCAGCCGGTCGCGGCATGCGTGCCGGACACGGCGAGCCACACGAGCCCGCCGAGCAGCAGCGCCGCCCCCACGGTGACGAAGTCGCGGCGACGACCCTCGGCCCGCAGCTCCGCGCGCAGCTCTGCCGTGTCGGGCGGCGGCGGTGGGCGCTCGCCGCCGTCGCGCCCGCGGCGCAGCTGTGCCGCGAGCAGCGCCGGCAGCCCCCGCAGCGCCTCGAGGATCTCCGGGGCGTGGGCGCGCACGCTCCGGAGCAGCGCGCCGAGACTCGTGCGCTCGCGCATCCACTCGCGCAGGATCGGACTCGCGGTGTTCCAGATGTCGAGCTCCGGATAGAGCTCACGACCCAGGCCCTCGACGTTGAGCAGGGTCTTCTGCAGCAGCAGCAGCTGCGGCTGGATCTGCATGTCGAAGCGCTGCGAGATCTCGAAGAGGCGCAGCAGGATGCGGCCGAAGGAGATGTCCTTCAGTGGCCGGTCGAAGATCGGCTCGAGCACCGTGCGCGCCGCGGACTCCATCTCATCGATGCGCGTGCCCGGCGGCACCCAGCCGGACTCGAGGTGCAGCTGCGCCACGCGGCGGTAGTCGCGGTCGAACACCGCGAGGAAGTTTTCCGCGAGGTAGTGCTGGTCGCGCGGATCGAGAGTGCCGACGATGCCGAAGTCGACCGCCGCGTAGCGCGGCCGTCGTGGATCGCCGAGCAGCACGAAGATGTTCCCCGGATGCATGTCCGCGTGGAAGAAGTTGTGGCGGAACACCTGGGTGAAGAAGATGCGCACGCCGTTCTCGGCGAGACGTGCGATGTCGGTGCCCGCGGCTCTGAGCGACGCCATGTCGCTGATCGGCACGCCATGGATGCGCTCCATCACCATGACGTCGGACCGGCAGTAGTCCCAGTGCACCTCGGGAACGTACAGCAGGTCCGAGCCCGCGAAGTTGCGCTTGAGCTGCGAGGCGTTGGCCGCCTCGCGCATGAGATCCAGCTCATCGAGCACCGTCTTGCGGTACTCGGTGACCAGCTCGCGCGGCTTGAGGCGCCGGCCCTCGCGCCAGTAGCGCTCGGCGAGCCGGGCGAGCGCCTCCAGCACCTCGAGGTCGCGCTCGATGACCGCGCGCATCCCGGGGCGCAGCACCTTCACCACGACCTCGGCTCCATTCCTGAGGCGCGCCGGATGCACCTGGGCGATGGAGGCGGCGGCGAGCGGGGTCTCATCGAAGGCGGCGAAGACCTCGGCGACCGGCCGGCCGTAGCTCGCCTCGATCTGGGCGCGTGCCAGCGCGCCGTCGAAGGGCGGCACGCGGTCCTGGAGCTTCGCGAGCTCGTCGGCGATGTCGGGCGGCAACAGGTCGCGGCGCGTCGAGACCGCCTGGCCGAACTTCACGAAAATCGGCCCGAGCTCCTCGAGCGCGAGCCGCAGCCGCTCGCCGCGCGCTCCGCCGCGGCGCCGCTCGAGCCACACGCCGGGCGACAGGATGAGGAGGAACTTGAGCGGCCTATATAGATGAGTGGCGCGGACGTAGTCGTCGAGGCGGTGCTTGAGCAGCACCCGCTGGATCTCGAGCAGCCGCAGCACGACGCGCGGCTTCACGGCGTGCGGCTTCCGCCCGCCGCCGCGTTGCGCTGCCGCGCGATGAGCTCGAGGCGCGCGGCGAGGCGGTCGACGTCCTCGCGCAGGGCGTCCACCCCCTTGAGGAACTGCTCACCCTCGCGCCGCGGCACGAGGTGCGCGCGCTCGTGTCCGAGGTAGTCGCCGGCGCTGCGCCAGGCGGTATCCGCGGCACTACGGCTCCAGCTGAGCGCGAGACGTCCGAGGCGCGCGAGCCGGTGCGCCGGCACGTCGCCGAGCACGGCCGACAGCTCTTCCTCGGGATCGGGCTTCAGGAGCGTCAGCAGCTCGCGGAACTTCGCGGCGACCTCGCTATCGCCGGACAGCGCAGCGTCGCCCCGCTGCACGGCGGCTTGCGCGCCCGCGCCGGCGAGCGCGATCAGGCCGAGGGGCCCGACGCTGAGCTCGGCGTCGGCCGCGGCCGCATCCTCCGCCACGGCGAGCGTCGTGCCGTCCGATCGCACCGACAGCCGACCCAGCCCCCGCACCTCGAGGCTCAAGGTTCGCCCGGCGAGCTCGGCGCACAGCTGCCGGGCGCGCTCCGAGCGCGGCAGAGCGCGG
>Ga0335080_10003247_pt1 | contig 16403 bp, 13 predicted proteins | sample Lox_Sample_34_FD_206720 | JGI IMG/M metagenome (GOLD analysis project Ga0335080, IMG submission 206720) | Soil microbial communities from Loxahatchee National Wildlife Refuge, Florida, United States - Lox_Sample_3.4 | ecosystem: Environmental > Terrestrial > Soil > Wetlands | place: USA...
CAATCCCGGCCTCGAAGCGGAGCTGACGCGCCGGCGGACGCGCTTCGGCAACGGCGTGATCGCCAAGCGCGAGGCGCTGCGCGAGATGCTCCGCGCCATGCGCGAGAACCGGACCGTGGCGATCCTGCTCGATCAGAACGTCATGCCCGACGAGGCGATCTTCGTGCCTTTCTTCGGGCGGCTCGCCGCGACGACGTCGTCCGTCGCGCTCCTGCAGCGAAAGACCGGCGCGGCGGTCGTGCCCGTCTTCACCTGGCCGGAAGCGGGGGGCGGCTGGCGGCTCGCGTTCGAGACGCCGATCCTTGCGGAGGAGTTCTCGGCGGGCGATCCCGGACGCGCCGAGCACGTGCGGCGCGCGACCGCGCGCTACGCCGAGGTGACCGAGGCCGCGATCCGGAAGGCGCCCGAGGCGTGGCTGTGGTTACACGACCGGTGGAAGACGAGACCGGAGTAGCTATCGGCTATCAGCTATCAGCTGTCAGCCAGAGCGGAAGATGCCGTCTGGCTGAGAGCTGAAAGCTGGCGGCTGACAGCCCGTCACTTGAGCTCCGAGTTCCAATAAGCCACATCCAGAAAGTTCCGCCACGCCGGGTGGAACTTGTTCGCGCCGAAATGGCCGACCGGATGCCAGCGCGGCTTCTTCGGGTGCGCGATGAGCTTCATCGACGCCTCCTGCGGCGTGCGGTTGCCCTTGCGCACGTTGCACGCGAGGCAGGCGCAGACGACGTTCTCCCAGGACGAGTTGCCGCCGCGCGAGAGCGGGATGACGTGATCGAGCGACAGCTCGGCCGACGGGAACTTGTGCCCGCAGTACTGGCAACGGTTCCCGTCGCGCACGTAGATGTTGTGGCGCGAGAACTTCACTTCCTGCCGCGGGAGATGGTCGTAGTCCTTGAGCGCCACGACCCGCGGAATGCGAATCGCCATCGAGGGCGTCAGAACGACTTCGTCCTGAGGCTGCGGCGGAATGTCGCACCAGTTCTCGAACTCGTAGGTCGAATAGTCCGGCAGCACCGCACGCACGTGGCCCTTGTAGAAGAGCGAGAACGCCTTGCGGACGGACGTGACCTGGACCGCCTGGAAGACGCGATTGAGGACGAGGACGTTCGAGTCGAGCATTGGCGTTGCCGTTTGCCGGTCTTGCCGGAGGCCGATCATTATAATCCGCTCATTCCATGGCTTTTGACGTCCCGCGCGACCGGCTCCTCGGGCTCGTGGCCTCGTTCTCCGGGCGGCGCCTCGCGGTCGCGGGCGATTTCGTCCTCGACCGCTTCGTCTACGGCCATCCCCGCCGCATCAGCCGCGAGGCCCCGGTCCTCATCCTCCGCTTCGCGCGCGAGGAGAGTCTCCCGGGCGGCGCCGGCAATACTGCCGCCAACGTGCGCTCTCTCGGCGGCGCGCCGATTCCGGTCGGGGCGATCGGCGCGGACGAAGAGGGCCGGGCGCTCCGGCGGGGCTTCGAGGAACGCGGCATCGCGACCGGCGGCCTCCTCGAGGTTCCGGGCTACGCGACGCCGTCGAAGACGCGAATCCTCGGCGGCGCGCCGCACGCGATCAAACAGCAGATCGTGCGGTACGACCGCGGCGAGCCGCTGCCCGCGGATCCCCGGATCGCGGCTGCGCTCGCCCGCAGTCTCGCCGACGCGGCGCGTGGCGCGGCGGGAGCGATCGTGTCCGACTATGCCTACGGCGCAGTGTCGCCGGCGTCGGTGACGGCGCTGCGCGCGGCGCTGCCCGCCGCCGCGCCGATCCTCGTCGATTCGCGGCATGCCCTCCTCTCCTACCGCGGCGTGGACGCGGCGACGCCCAACGAGGAAGAGCTCGAAGAGAGTGCCGGCGCCGTGTTCGGGGATTCGGAGGAGGCGCTTTCGCGGGCCGCGGCCGACATGGCGAAGAAGATCGGATGTCGCACCCTCCTCGTCACCCTCGGCTCCCGCGGGATGGCGCTCTTCGACGGGCCCGGGCCGCCCCGCCGCATCCCGGTGCACGGGACGGATCAGGTGGCCGACGTCACGGGCGCGGGCGACACCGTGCTGGCGACCTTCTCGCTCGCGCTCGCGTCCGGGGGCACGGCCCTCGAAGCCGCGCTGCTCGCCAACTTCGCCGGCGGCGTCGTCGTGATGAAGATGGGAACGGCGGTGGTCACGGGGGACGAGCTTCGAGAGGCGATTGCGGCGGACCGGACGATTTTGGCGTGAAGAAAAAAGCTATCAGCTCTCAGCTATCAGCTGTCAGCCAGACACGACCTTTCGCCTTCTGGCTGAAAGCTGAGAGCTGAAAGCCGACAGCTTGAAACTCCTCATCGTCCGCCTCTCCGCCTTCGGCGACATCGTCCACGCGCTCCCGCTCGCCGCGAACGCGCAGCGCGCGGGCGCGACGGTCGGATGGCTCTGCGAGGCGCGCTACCGGGAGCTGCTCGAAGGGAACCCGAACGTCGATCGCCTCTTCCTCGCCGACACGCGCGGCTGGCGCCGCAAACCGGCGGAGGGCGGCACGCGCTCCGCGTTCGCGCAGATGCGCCGCGACCTCGCCGCCTTCGGCGCCGACTTCACGATCGACGTGCAGGGACTCTGGAAGTCCGCGATCCTCGCCCGCGCGGCGCGCGCCCCGGTCGTGGGCTTCGACTCCTCGGAGCGCCGCGAGGGGCTCTCGTCGCTCCTCGCGTCGCGAAAGGTGCGGCCGCCGGATTCGTCGCGTCACATCGTGGACCGCAACCTCGCGCTCCTCTCGGCGATCGGCATCCCCGTCGTCGAGCCCGCTCCCGACGCGCGCTATCTCCTCGCGGCGCCGAGCGCCGAGGCCGCCGAGTTCCTTCCGTCGGTCCGGCGCCCCTACGTCCTCTACCATCCGGGCGCGGGCTGGCCCGAGAAGCGGTGGGACCCCGAGAAGCTCGCTGCCGTCGCGCGCACCCTCGAAGCGCGATGGGGCCTCTCTCCCGTCATTTCCTGGGGACCGGGCGACGAGGCGGTCGTTGCGATCTTCGAAGCCGCGCTGCCCGGCGCCCGGCGGATCCCGCGGCTCTCGCCTCGCGCCCTCGCGCACGTCGCCGCGGGCGCGGCGCTTTTCGTGGGAAACGACACCGGACCGCTCCATCTGGCCGACGCCCTCGGCACGCCCACGCTCGCGCTCTTCGGCCCGACCGATCCCGCCCGCAACGGACCCTATCGGGGAGCGTCGTTCAAGTTCGATGCGTCCACCACGACCGCCGAGGTCGCCCGGAAAGCGGCTGAAATCGTCGCGGTCGACGCGCCCTGATGCGTCCCGCTGTTGACTGACGGCGGTCGACGCCTTACCATCGTCCAAATCCCATGGTCGTCAAGTTAGGGGATCTGCTTCTCAAAGCGAAGCTGATCACTCAGGAGCAGCTCGAAGCCGCGTTGAAGCTCCAGCGCGAAGAGGGCGGAAAGCTGGGCGAAGCCCTCGTCCGCGTCGGCGCCGTGTCCGAAAGCGACATCACCGAGACGCTTTCGCAGCAATTCGGCGTCCCCTCGATCGATCTGGGCAGCTTCGCGATCGATCCCAACGTCATCAAGATCGTTCCGGGCGAGGTCGCGCGCAAGTACGGTGTCCTCCCGGTGAACAAAACCGGCGCGACGCTCACCATCGCAATGGGCGATCCCACGAACGTCTTCGCGATGGACGACATCAAGTTCATGACCGGCTACAACGTCGAGCCGGTCGTGGCTTCCGAGGTCGCGCTCCGCAAGGCGATCGACAAGCACTACGGCACGCCGCGGTCCGTCGTGCTCAAGGAGAAGGCGAAGTCGGGCGGCGCGTTCGTCCCCGAGGCGAACCTCGAAGACGTCATGGCCTCTTCCTCGCTGACGATCGACGACATGGCGGGCGTCGGCCTCGGCGAGCTCAACATGGACGAGATCACCGGGATCGACGCCGGCGCCGACGTCGACGTCCTGAAGCAGGACGAAGGCGAAGAGATCGACCTGTCGGACCTCACCAAGTCGACCGAGTCGGCTCCGATCATCAAGGTCTCGAACCTGATCCTCATCGAGGCGCTCAAGGCCGGCGCTTCGGATATCCACGTCGAGCCCTACGAGAAGGAGTTCCGCGTCCGGTTCCGCATCGACGGCGTTCTCCACAACATCATGGCGCTGCCGATGCGCACCCGCGATCCCCTCGTTTCGCGCCTGAAGATCATGGCGAAACTCGACATCTCGGAGAAGCGCCTGCCGCAGGACGGCCGCATCAAGATCCGCCTGCGCGTCGAGGAACGGTCCCGCGACCTCGACCTGCGCGTCTCGACCGTCCCGACCCAGTTCGGCGAAAAAGTCGTCATGCGGCTGCTCGACAAGTCGAAGCTGCAGCTCGACATGACGCAGCTCGGCTTCGACCAGGAGGCGCTGCGCCGCTTCAAGGACGCGATCGACCGCCCCTACGGGATCGTGCTCGTCACCGGGCCGACCGGCTCGGGCAAGACGAACACGCTCTACTCCGCGATCGCGGCCCTGAACGACCCGACGGTCAACATCATGACCGCCGAAGACCCGATCGAGTTCAACCTCGCCGGCATCAACCAGGTCCAGATGAAGGAGCAGATCGGCCTCACCTTCGCCTCGGCGCTGCGCTCCTTCCTCCGTCAGGACCCGGACATCATCCTCGTCGGCGAGATCCGCGACTTCGAGACCGCCGAGATCGCCGTCAAGGCGGCGCTGACGGGACACCTCGTGCTCTCGACGCTCCACACCAACGACGCCCCCTCGACGATCAACCGTCTGATGAACATGGGCATCGAGCCCTTCCTCGTCGCGACGTCGATCAACGCGATCTGCGCGCAGCGGCTCGTGCGCCGCATCTGCTCGGGCTGCGTCGAGGAGGTCGAGACGCCGCCGCAGATGCTGATCCAGGTCGGCTTCGCGCCCGACGAGGTCAAGACGATCAAGATCAAGCGGGGCCGGGGCTGCGAGAAGTGCAACAACGGCGGATACAAGGGCCGCATCGGCCTCTTCGAAGCCCTTCAGTTCTCCGACGAGATCCGGGACATGATCCTTTCGGGCGCCTCCTCGATCGAGTTGAAGCGCAAGGCAATCGAGGAAGGCATGGTGTCGCTGCGCATGGCGGGACTCCAGAAGATCCGCGAAGGCGTCACGACGCTCGAGGAAGTGCTCCGGGAGACTGTCCTCTAGGACAGGGATTCCCTCCGTTTGCGGCGAATCGCGCGGCGGAAAGCTGCTTCGTTTCTGAACAATTCGCCTTCCTTTTTCTCTGCCGTGGGCCTAAACTAGCGGGACACAAATTGTCATAGAGCCTGGGGGACCGATGGCCAGCGATACCACGCTCCATCAACTATTGAAACAGATGGTCGAAATGGGGGCGTCCGACCTCCATTTGACGACGCAATCGCCACCCATGGTTCGGCTCGACGGCCGCCTGATCCCGCTGCCGTATCCCCCGCTCACGGTCGCCGAGACCAAGCAGCTCGCTTACTCGGTTCTGACCGACACGCAGAAGCATCGCTTCGAGGAAAATCTCGAGCTCGACCTCTCCTTCGGCGTCAAGGGACTCGCGCGCTTCCGCGGCAACAACTTCCTGCAGCGCGGCGCCGTCGGCGGCGTCTACCGGCAGATCCCGTACGAGATCCTCGGGTTCCGCGAGCTGGGGCTCCCCCCGGTCGTCGAGAGCCTCTGCGAGAAGCCGCGCGGCCTGATCCTCGTGACCGGGCCGACGGGCTCCGGCAAGACCACGACGCTCGCGTCGATGCTCGACAAGATCAACCGCGAGAAGCAGCTCCACATCATCACGATCGAAGACCCGATCGAGTTCCTCCACACGCACAAGAAGTGCCTCGTCAACCAGCGCGAGCTGCACGCCGACACGCATTCGTTCCCCAACGCGCTCAAGTCGGTCCTCCGCGAGGACCCGGACGTCGTGCTCGTCGGCGAGATGCGCGACCTCGAGACGATCGAGTCGGCCCTGCGCATCGCGGAGACCGGCCACCTCACGCTCGCGACCCTGCACACGAACTCGGCCGTCTCCTCGATCAACCGCATCATCGACGTCTTCCCGGCGCACCAGCAGACGCAGATTCGCACGCAGCTCTCCTTCGTGCTCGAGGGAATCATGTGTCAGTCGCTGATCGAGCGCTCGAGCGGGAAGGGGCGTGCGATGGCGATGGAGATCATGGTGCCCAACGCTGCCATCCGGAACCTCATCCGCGAGGACAAGGTCCACCAGATCTACTCCATGATGCAGACCGGCCAGGCCAAGTACGGGATGCAGACCTTCAACCAGTCGCTCGCGACGCTGTACCACAAGAAACAGATCACGCTCGAAAACGCGCTTTCGCGCTCGTCCAACGCGGACGAGCTGCAGGACATCATCAACCGGGGCGCCGGAATCAACGCTCCCACGGGACCGTTGACTCCCGCCGCCGCCGCCGCCGCCGCCCGGAAGGCCGGGGCCGGATCGGCCGGTTCGTAACGGGGGACACGCGCCATGCCCAACTACGCCTGGAAGGGGCGCAACCGCGCCGGGATGGTCCAGGAGGGCGTCCTCGCCGCCGACACGAAGGACGTCGCGCTCGCGACGCTGCGGCGCCAGAACATCGTCGTCACCGGCATCCGCGAGCGCGGCAAGGAGATCTCGCTCAGCAAGATGGGCCGCAGGGTCCCGCCGAAGGTGCTCGCGGTCTTCACGCGGCAGTTCTCCGTCATGATCGACGCCGGTCTCCCCCTCGTGCAGTGCCTCGAGATTCTTGCGAATCAGCAGGAGCACAAGAACTTCCAGAAGATCCTCCTGCAGGTGCGCCAGGACGTCGAGGCCGGCTCGACGCTCGCCGACGCGATGCGCCGTCATCCCAAGGCGTTCGACAACCTCTACGTGAACATGATCGCCGCCGGCGAGGCGGGCGGTATTCTCGACGTCATCCTGCAGCGCCTCTCGACCTACATCGAGAAGGCGGTCAAGCTGCGCAACCAGGTCCGCGCGGCGCTGATCTATCCCGTCGCCGTCATCGTGATCGCCGCGATCGTCGTCGCGGTCATCCTGCTGAAGGTCATCCCGACTTTCGCCGCCCTCTTCACGAGCCTCGGGGCGGAGCTGCCGCTGCCGACCCGCGTCGTCATCTTCTGTTCCAACTTCCTCGCCCGCTACTGGTGGGCGTTCGTGGCGCTGATCGCCGCGGCCGTTTTCGCGTTCCGGCGCTACTACGCGACCTACAAGGGCCGCCGCGTCGTGGACGGGGCAATGCTCAAGGCGCCGATCATCGGCATGATCCTGCGAAAGATCGCCGTCGCCCGGTTCTGCCGAACGCTCGCGACACTGACCTCGTCGGGCGTCCCGATCCTCGAGGCCCTCGACATCACGGCGCGCACGTCGGGCAACGCGATCGTCGAGGATGCGATCATCGGCGTCCGGAAGAGCGTCGAGGGCGGCAAGACGATCGTCGAGCCCCTCCGGGAATCGGGCGTCTTCCCGAACATGGTCGTGCAGATGATCGGCGTCGGCGAACAGACCGGCGCGCTCGATGCAATGCTCAACAAGATCGCCGAGTTCTACGAGGACGAGGTGGACGTGGCGGTCGCCGGCCTCGTGAAGCTGCTCGAGCCGCTCATGATCTTCATCCTCGGCGTCGTCATCGGTGGCATCGTCATCGCCATGTACCTGCCGATGTTCACGCTGATCAACAAGATCGGATAAGGGTAGAGTTATCAGTCTTCAGTTGTCAGTTATCAGTTCCGGAACTGATAACTGATGACTGATCACTGACGACTTCAAGGCGTCCGGTATGGACAACTCCCTCAAACGATCCGTCGGGTGGCTGACGGCGGCGCGCATCGTCGTTCTGCTGCTGATCCTTCTGTCCGCGATCCTCGTCCAGGCGACTCCCGGAGTGCAGTTCGACCGGCAGGCTTTGCGGGACCATGGGCCGGCGCGGGACGAGCTCTCGTTCCTCTACCTGCTCAACGGCGCGGCGGTCCTCCTCGCTCTTTTCCACTGGACGCTCGGCCGGCACCTGCCGGCGCGGCTCGAGGCGGGGATCCAGCTGCTGGGCGACCTCGCGATCGTCACGACGCTCGTTTACGCTTCGGGAGGCCCGGACTCCGTCTTCAACTTCCTCTACCTCGTCGTCATCGGCGTTTCGGCGTTCCTGCTCTACCGCACGGGCGCCGTCTTCATCGCGTCGGTGGCCGCGGTGCTCTACGGATCGGTCGTGCAGCTGCTCGCCTACGGCATCCTGCCGCCGCCGCCGCTCGCGCCGGTGTCCGACTGGGGCGGCACGCGCATCCGCTACAACCTGGCGATCACGGTCGCCGGCTTCTACGGGATCGCGTTCATGGTCTCGTACCTCTCGGAGAAGCTGCGCGCGGCGCGCGACGAGCTCGACCTCCGGCAGAAGGCCCTCCAGCGTCTCCAGCATCTCCACGGCAACGTCATCGCGACGATGTCGTCCGGCCTCATGACGGCGGACGCGCAGCAGCGCGTGACGTTCCTCAACCGCGCCGGCGGGGAGCTGCTCGGCGTCGATCCGGGGCGCGCGCCGGGACGCCTCCTCGCCGACGTCGGATTCCGTTTTGGCGAGGACTGGGACCGCATCCGGGAGCGCGCGCGCGGACCGGAGACCTACCGCGACGAGATCGAGATCGCCCGCGGCAACGAGCGGCGGATGCTCGGCTACTCGTTCCGCCTGCTCAAGGACACGGAAGGCGAGGAAGGCGCGCTGCTCCTCTTCCAGGACCTCACGGACCTGAAGAAGCTCGAGCGCCAGGCCCGGTTCCACGCGCAGCTCGCGGCGGTCGGCGAGCTCGCGGCGGGCATCGCCCACGAGATCCGGAACCCGCTCGCCTCGATCTCGGGATCCGTGCAGGTCCTCTCGAAGGAGATCCCTGCCGGCTCCGCGGAGCGGCGGCTCATGGAGATCATCGTCTCGGAATCGAACCGCCTGTCGAAGATCCTCGAGGAGTTCCTCCGCTTCGTGCGGCCGCAGGAGCGCCGGGTCGCGGAGTTCGACGTGGCGCGCACGATCATCGAGGTGATGGACCTCTTCCGCCTCTCCGACGAAGTGTCCGACGCGCACCGCATCGAGGCGGACGTCGTGCCGGAGCACTCGATGATCGAGGGAGACCGCGATCAGTTGCGCCAGATTCTCTACAACATTGCCAAGAATGCCGTCCACGCGATGTCCGCGGGCGGAACGCTCCGGGTCGTCGGCCGCGAGGAGGATGCCTGGTATCGCATCCGATTTGCCGACACCGGGCGCGGGATGAGCGAAGAGGAGCTGTCGCGCCTCTTCACGCCTTTCTCGACGGCATTCGACGGAGGAACGGGGCTCGGCATGGCCATTGTCCGGAAGATCGTGGAAGACCATGGAGGCGCGATCGACGCGGAGTCGCGACCGGGCGAGGGGACGGCGGTCACCGTCCTCCTCCCCCGCTCCGCCCGTCGCCGGTCCGACGGCGCGCGGCGCGAGCACGTCGCGGCGGGGGTGGCATGAGCAAAGCGCGGCTTCTCATCGTCGATGACGAGGCGCTCCTGCGGGAGACGCTCGGAATCCTGTTCAACAAGGAAGGATTCGAGGTGCGCCTCGCGTCCAACTTCACCGAAGGCCTGGCCGACGCGCTGAAGTCGTCGCCGGACGCGATCATCTGCGACATCCGGATGCCGGACGGCAACGGCCTCGACCTGCTGCGCCGCGTCAAGGAAGAGAACGCGCGCATCCCCGTCATCATGATCACCGGCCACGGCTCGACCGCCGACGCCGTCGAGGCGATGAAGGCCGGCGCCATCGACTACGTCAACAAGCCCTTCGACAACGACGAGCTCGTCCTCAAGGTCCGCCGCGCAATCGGCGAGAAGACGCTCGAGCAGGAAAACGTCTACCTCAAGCAGGAGCTCGCGGCGCGCTACACCTTCGCCAACATCATCGGCAAGGGCTCGCGGATGCAGGAGATCTTCCGCACGATCGAGCGGATCGGCAAGGTCTCCTCGACGGTCCTGATCACCGGCGAGAGCGGCACCGGCAAGGAGCTCATCGCGCGCGCGATCCACTTCACCTCGATCCGCAAGGAGCGCAAGTTCGTCTCGATCAACTGCGGTGCGCTGCCGGAGACGCTGCTGGAGTCGGAGCTCTTCGGCCACGAGCGCGGCGCGTTCACGGGCGCCGTCAAGGAGAAGCGCGGCCTGTTCGCCGAGGCGGACGGCGGCACGCTCTTCCTCGACGAAATCTCCGAGACTTCGCCCACGATGCAGGTCAAGCTCCTGCGGGCGATCCAGGAGAAGCTCATCCGCAAAGTCGGCGGCAACGAGGAGACGTCCGTGGACGTCCGGATCATCGCCGCGACGAACAAAGACCTCTCCGAGCTCGTCTCGCAGGGCAAGTTTCGCGAGGATCTCTTCTACCGGATCAACGTCATCCCGATCGTCCTGCCGCCCCTGCGCGCGCGGCCCGAGGACATCGCGCCGCTGACGCAGCACTTCATCGCGAAGGTCTGCAAGGAGCAGCGCATTCCGGAGAAGAAGATCTCCGCCGAGGCGATGCGGCTCATCGAGGCGTATCCCTGGCCGGGCAACGTGCGCGAGCTCGAGAACACGCTCGAGCGCACCGTGGCACTCGAGCCCGGGCCGGTCATCAACGTCTCGAGCCTGCCGGAGGCGATCGCGCTCGGCGTGCGGACGAAGGTCCCCGACTTCGAGAGCCTGCCGGCCGAGGGCATCAACCTCGAGGCATTTCTCGAGGCTGTGGGCAAGCGCCTGATGCGCGAGGCGCTCGATCGCTGCGACGGCGTCCAGACGAAGGCCGCGGAGCTCCTGCGAATGTCCTTCCGCTCCTTCCGCTATTACGCCAAGAAGTACAACCTCGTGAAGAAGGAAGACCTCTACGAGGAGCCCGACGCGCAGCAGGCGGGAGCCGAGGCGGAGAGTCGGTGAGGTCCGGCTCGGGCCTCCTGGCAGCCGGTCTCGTCTTTCTCGCGGCCTGCGGCGCCGCGCCGAGCGCCTCGCCGACGCCGGCGGCGGCTCCGACTCCCGCCGCGGGCCCGCGCGTCATCATGCCGTCCGGCGCCGTCTACACGGTCGAGGTCGCGCGCACGCCGGAGGACCAGGCTCAAGGGCTCATGTATCGCGAGAGCCTGCCGCCGCGCGCCGGGATGATCTTCCTCTTCACCGACGGCGGCGCGCACAACTTCTGGATGAAGAACACGATGATCCCGCTCGACATCATCTGGATCGACGCCGGCGGCAAAGTCGTCTTCGTCTCGGCCGACACGCCGCCCTGCAAGTCCGACCCGTGCCCGAACTACGGTCCAAAGACTCCGGCACCGACCGTCCTCGAGATCGCGGGCGGGATGGCCGCGAAGGAAGGGATCGTCGCCGGCGCGACGATCCAGGTCGCCGACGTCGGCCGCTGACGAGCTATCAGCTATCAGCTATCAGCCGGATGGCTCGAGTCGGACTCTGGCTGACAGCTGACAGCTGACAGCTGACAGCTAATTCCTCACGGCTCGAAGAGGTAGAGCCCGTCGCCCGCCGTCCCGATGTAGACCCGTCCGCCCGCGGCCGACGCGGCGGTCGCGAGAGCCAGACCCGCGCGCGGGCTCGTCAGCGCAAGACGGCGGTTGCCCTCCTCCCACACGAGCTGCCCGTCCACGTCCTCGAGGCGGCTCCAGGCGCCGGCGGACGAGGCCGCGTTAGCTTCCGCGGCGAAGAGGCCGCCCGAGAGGACCGCGCGCTTGCGCTGCGTCCACCAGCGGCCGTCCCATCGGTAGTCCGTGTCGGACGTCTTGACCTCGAGCACCGGCGCGCGAGCGGCGCCCGCGACGAGCTCCGCCGCAATCGCGCCCGTCGGCGACCCGCGGATGGCCTCGAACGTCGCGCCGCCGTCGGCGGTACGGAAGACGCCTTCGGACGTCACAAGCACCGGCTGGCGATAGGGCGGACCGAAGACCGCGACCGGCGATCCCGCCGGCGCCGCGGCCGCGGCCGTCCAGCGCGCGCCGCCGTCGCGCGAGAGCTTCAGTCCCGCCGACGACGCGAGGAGGAGCACCGTCTTTCCCGCCGGATCGCGGAACGCCGTGAGCGAACCCGCCGGCGGCAGCGGGTCGACCGAGACCCGGCGCACCGACGTGCCCTCGGCCGCCCAGACGCCGCTTTCCTCGCCGCCGTACGCTCGGAAGAAGTAGACGCGCGACGGATCGTTCGGATCGGCCACGAGATCGGCCACGCGCCCCTCGGCCAGGCCGCTCGAGGCGGCGGCGAGCGTCGTCCCGGCATCGTCCGACGTGAAGACGCCCTCGCCCTCCGTGCCGACGAAGAGGCGGCCGCTGCGGGGATCCACGGCGAGCGCCGTCACGACGAGCGATTCGCGCGAGATGCGCTGCCAGGATTTCCCGCCGTCGATCGAGCGATGGAGGCCGCCGACCGTCGCCGCGTAGATCGTTCCGGGCCGCGTCGGGTCGCGCCGCACCGCTTGCGAGCGCCGGTTGGTGAAGCCCTGCGTGAAGCGCGTCCAGCGGTCGCCGCCGTCGTCGGAGTGATAGACCCAGCCGCAGGTCGACACCCAGACGTCCCGGGGATCGTTCGCCGCGAAGTCCCAGGAGTACACCGTCGCGTCGAGCACCATGCCGTCGGCGATGCGCACCCACGTCGCGCCGCCGTCCTTCGTGCGGAAGGCCTGGCGCCACGTGCCGGCGTAGAGCGTCTGCGGATCCTTCGGGTCGAAGGCGAGCGACTCGACCTGCCGCAGTCCGTCGGTGTCGCCGCCGGTCGGCGTCCAGGTCCGGCCGCCGTCGCGGGAGAGCCGCACGCCGTCGTCGCCGCCGATCGCGAGCACCGGCCGAGGACCGGGCGAGAGCGCGAGCGCCCGCGTCGCGACGGAGTGCTGCCACCGCGCGAGCGTCGTCCAGGTCGCGCCGTGGTCCGAGCTGACCGCGACGAGGCCGCCCTCGTACGGTCCCGCCAGCGCGGCCCAGAGCCGGCCGGGAGCCGACGGATCGGCCACGAGCCCCGTCGCGACGAAGCCGAGGAAAGCCGGGCCCGGCGCGAGCGGCTTCCAGGTCGCGCCGCCGTCCGTCGAGCCGTAGAGGTTGCCGCGGGACGTGCCGAGATAGACGCGCCCGGCGTCGAACGGGTCCACGGCGAAGGCGCGCACCTCCGCGCCCCAGAGCGGCAGGCGGAGCCAGCGCGCCGCGGAGGCGATGCCGGGAAGGCACGTCGCGAGCGCGGCAGCGCACAAGAGGGCGCGCCGGCGCGGAGACCGCGGCCGTTTCGTTCCGCCGTTGGACATGGACGGCACCATTGTAGCGTCCGGCCGGGTCGAACGGTGCCGTCGGGCCTTCGGCTACTATCTGGCGATGCCGAAGATCCGCGTCGCGGTGTTCCCGGCCGCTGGCCTGGGAACGCGATTCCTCCCGGCCACCAAGGCGCAGCCCAAGGAGATGCTGCCGCTCGTCGACCGGCCGCTCGTGCAGTACGTCGTCGAGGAGGCGCGCCGCGCCGGCCTCGAGCGCATCGTGATCGTGACCGGCCGCGGCAAGAACGCGATCGAGGACCACTTCGACACGTCCTTCGAGCTCGAAGCGATGCTCGAGGAGCGCGGGAAGGCGGATCTGCTCGAGGAAGTGCGGGCGATCTCCGACCTGATCCCCGTCTCCTACGTCCGGCAAAAGAGCGCGCTCGGACTCGGACACGCCGTGCTCCAGGCGAAGGATCTCGTCGGGAACGAGCCGTTCGCCGTGATGCTCGGCGACGACATCGTGGACGCCGACGAGCCGTGCATCGGGCAGATGCTGCGGCTCTACGAGCGCCGCGGCAATCCGGTGATCGCGCTCCAGGAAGTCCCGCGCTCGGAGACGCGGCAGTACGGGATCGTGGCAGGAAAGAAGATCGAGGACCGCGTCGTCGCGATCGAGGACATGGTCGAGAAGCCGTCGCCGGACAAGGCGCCGTCGAACCTGGCGATCATCGGGCGGTATCTGCTGCCGCCGGAGATCTTCCAGATCCTCGAGGAGACGCACTCCGACGTGGGCGGCGAAATCCAGTTGACGTCCGCGCTCAAGACGTTGCTCGCGCGGCGGCCGATCGACGGCTATCTGTTCGAGGGCAAGCGCTACGACGCGGGCGACAAGCTCGGGTTCCTGAAGGCGACCGTCGAGTTCGCTCTGAAGCGGAAGGACCTGGGCGCGCCGTTTCGGGGTTATCTGAAGGGGCTGAAGCTGTAGTCCGCTCCACGGCGCCCCGCCCGGGCGGCCGCGAGGGCCGCCCCTACTCCTTCGCCGCCTTCTTCTCCTTCTTTTCCTTCTTCTCGACCTTCTCGGATTTCCCGGCGGACTCGGACTTGGTCTCGCTCTTCGATTCGCTCTTCGATTCGGTCTTCGACTCGCTCTTGCCGCCGCCGCCCTCGCCGCTCGCGCGCGCGTAGTCGGTGATGTAGAACCCGCTCCCCTTGAACTGGATGGCGGGCGCGGAGATCGCCTTCTTCAGTTTCCCGCCACAATGCGGGCAGACTCTCAGCGGCCGCTCGCCGATCCGCTGGATGACCTCGGTCTTCTTGCGGCATTTCTCGCAGAGGTACTCGTAGATGGGCATGGAAATAAGCTATCAGCTATCAGCTTTCGGCTCTCCGCTCTGGCTGAAAGCTGAGAGCTGAGGGCTGATAGCTATGCCAGGCTTCCCCCACCCGTGTTGTACCGGATCTTCTTCGCGCCGGGCGGAGTGGCCGCGCTCTTGCGCAGAAGACCGAGACAGAAGAACGCGTACAGGAGGCGCGCGTTGTCCGCCGCGGCGCCCGGGCCCTTGCCGCACAGCGGCTGGAGCGCCGTCTTCCCGTCCACACGGTCGTAGTACGCGCGTTCCTCCGGGGCGAAGAGCGACAGGAGATCGCCCGGTGTGCGCTCGAGCAGCGTCGTGGCCTGCCCGAGCCGCTGGACGAGCCGGCGCGGGTCGGCCGACCGCCGAATCCCTTCGACGATGACTTCCGGAATCGAGAGATCGATGCGGATGACCTCGTCCGACCGCCGCTCGCCGATGTCGAAGACGACTTCTCCCGAATCCCAGTCGAAGGCGCCCCAGAGGATCTCGCGGATCTGGCCCGACACGGCGTCGCGCAGGCCGTCCTCGTCGAGGACTCCCATCTCGAGCAGGATCTGCCCGAGACGCACGCCCTGCCGAACCTGCCGCGCCGCTTCGCGGGCGACGTCGGCCGCCAGGATCCGCCGCCGCAGCAAATACGCGCCGAGGCTCGCTTCGCGCTCGTTGGTCGCGGCGAAGACGACGAGCCCGTCGTCGATGTAGACGAGCCGCTGCCGCGCCTCCCGCGAGACGCGGACGACGCCGGGAACCCGGTAGCGATGGATCGTGGCCAGGATCTCGGCGAGCGGAGTCACCGCGAGGTCGCCGCGGTACTCGAAGCGCTTTTCCATTCTCGGCTTGGGATCATGGTAGCGCGGCCGGGCGGCGCGCGGTAGGGGATTCCGGGCGCCGGGACCGTAGAATCGGGCGGCAATGATGACGGTCGCCGAAGCCCTCGCCGCGATCGGCCGCCTGACGCCCCTCGGAACGGAGGAGATTCCGCTCGCCGAGGCGTCGGAGCGCGTGCTCGCCCGCGCGGTTCGCGCCGACGTCGACTGGCCGCCGTTCGAGACCTCGGCGATGGACGGTTACGCCGTGCGGCTCGAGGACGTGCGCGCGCCCGGGACGACGCTCGCCGAGCGCGAGGGACTCGTCGCGGCCGGCGACGCGCCTCCCCCGCCGATCCGGCCCGGACAGGCCGTTCGCGTCATGACCGGCGCCGCGATGCCGGAGAACGCCGAGGCCGTCGTCCCGGTCGAGCAGGTGCGCCGCGAAGCCGGGCGCGTCCGGCTGGAGGTCGTCCCGGCTGCCGGTGCGCATCTGCGCCGGCGCGGCGAAAGCATCGCGGCCGGCACCGAGCTGCTGGCCGCCGGCCGGCGCCTCGCGGCGAGCGACATCGCCCTCGCGGCGATGGCCGGCGCCGATCCCGTGGCGGTCTTCCGGCGGCCGAGGATCGCGATCGCGGCCACCGGCAACGAGCTCGTCCCCGCCGGCGAGACGCCGAGGGCCGGGCAGCTGCGCGACTCGAACGGCCCCATGCTCGCGGCGCTCTGCCGCGAGCGAGGATGGCCCGCGGCGGCGCGTCCGCGCGTGGCGGACGACCACGCCGGCGTGGCCCGGCTCTTCGCCGAAGCGGGGGCGCACGAGGACATCCTCATGACGTCCGGCGGCGTCTCGGCGGGCGACCTCGACCTGCTGCCTCCCGCGGCGCAGAAGGCCGGCTTCGAGCTGCTCTTCCACGGCGTCGCCATGCGTCCGGGAAAACCCGTCGCCGTCGCGCGCCGCGGCGCGACGATCTGGATCGGGTTGCCGGGCAATCCCGTGTCCACGTCGGTCGGCTTCCACCTCTTCGCCCGCGAGATCGCGGGCCGCCTCGAGGGCGACGC
>Ga0335080_10003251_pt1 | contig 16397 bp, 8 predicted proteins | sample Lox_Sample_34_FD_206720 | JGI IMG/M metagenome (GOLD analysis project Ga0335080, IMG submission 206720) | Soil microbial communities from Loxahatchee National Wildlife Refuge, Florida, United States - Lox_Sample_3.4 | ecosystem: Environmental > Terrestrial > Soil > Wetlands | place: USA: Florida...
CAGATCGCACTCGGATATCGCCATACCTTGCGCGAGATTTGCCAGCAGCCCTCCACCTGGTTGGAGACCTGCGAGAACGCGTTAGAGGGCCGAACGGCTCTGGCGCGCGCAGTTTACGATACGAAGCAGGCGGCGGCGCTGGTGCTGACCGGCTCGGGCAGCTCTCTGTACGTCGGTGATTGCCTGGTGTTGCCCTTGCAGGGATCCCTTGGTGTCCCGGTTGCGAGCCTATCCGGGGGACAACTTCTCACCGACGGCATCCGGGTACTGCCTCCATGTACACCGCGTCTGATCGTCTCCTTCGCGCGCTCCGGCAACAGCCCGGAAAGCTGCGGCGTCGTCGACCACCTTTTAGAGGAAGATCCATCCTGCCGCCATCTGGCGATCACCTGCAACCGTGCTGGGAAACTGGCCACTAGCTATCGCGGCAACCCGCGCGTTACTGCGTTGACCCTGGCGGACCGGACGTGCGACCGCAGCCTGGTAATGACCAGCAGCTTCACGAACATGGTGCTGGCCGGCCTTTCGCTGGCATACTTCGAACAGGCGGCCGAGTACCGGCGCGTGACCGCAGCATTGGCCTCCGCTGCCCGTGCGCTGTTGCTTTCGCATACGGGATGCCTGGCTGAAATGGCTCGCAAGCCTTTCACATCTGCGGTTTTTCTGGCAAGCGGGCCCAGTTTCGGCGCTGCCAGGGAGTCGGCCCTGAAGCTGCTCGAGAGCACCAGCGGAAGGGTGAGGGCGTTTGCCGAGACCTACCTCGGGCTACGCCACGGCCCGATGGCGGCGGTACACGACGACACGCTGCTGGTCTGTTTCCTCTCCTCCAACCCGCTGGTAAGGGCATACGAGTTCGATCTCATCGAAGAACTGGATCGCAAGAAGCTTGGGCTAGCCAAAGTGATCGTGGGCGAGGATCTCCCTGCCGGGTTTTTGAATCCTCAGGACCTCGCGGTGGCATGCTCGGGCATGGCGGCCGCGGGCGACGACGCGGCGCCGGTTCTGCACGTTCTCGCCGGGCAGTTAATGGCTTTTTTCCGATGCATGCACGAAGGGCTGCATCCGGACGCACCCTCGGTCGATGGCGTCATCAGCCGGGTGGTCGAGAATTTCTTCATTCACCGGTCCTTGCCTTCAGGCGCTGGGACGGATCGGGGGCCAGTGCCGACTGCGGGACCGGTTGCGGAAGAATTCGACTGAGCTCCTGCCGACCCTTCAGCGTTTTTTCCTTTTTCTGTCTTTTCCATTGCTTTCTTCCCTTCTTTATGTTACGTTTCTGGCAAGGTTTTCCGATGGGTTGGTAGGGGCTTGCCAGAACCATGGCTATCCCTTGGAAAGGAGTCGGAAATGAGTTTGCGCCTGAACTTGCGGTTTTTGTCCAGGACGAGCGGGGTGATCCTCGTCTTGTTTGCGCTATTGGCCGTCCCCGCCTGGCCTCAATCCAGTAATGGCAGCGTTCGCGGAATCGTTCAAGACTCGACGGGCGCCGTGATTCCGAATGTCACCGTGGTCCTGACCAATACGGTGACCGGCGTCGAGCTGCGGACCGTCAGCAACGCGGTGGGGCTCTACGTGTATCCTGCCGTGATTCCGGGTCCCTATAAGGTAGTTGCCGAGTTTGCCGGAATGAGCAAATTCGAAGCCACGGTTGAGGTGCGGACACAGCTATCTTCAACCGTTGATATTACTTTTCAGCCCGCGGGGACGAAAACCGCGGTGACCGTGCAGGACGCGACTCCCGTAGTCATCGCCGACTCGGCTTCACTGGGCCATACGCTGGAACGTACGCGCATCGAGCAGTTGCCCATCAACGGCCGCAACGTCATGAACCTGATGTACACGGTTCCCGGAGTGACGTTCGATAACGGCGGCAACCTGCGCACGTTCGGCGGCCGCATCGGGACGCATGACGTCATTCTCGACGGCTCGGCCCTGACCGACGAGGTGTACGGCTCGGGCACCATCGGCCGTCCTCCCAGCCTGGACAGCATCCAGGAGTTTCAGGTGGAGGTCAACGCGAGCTCCGCCAAGTTCTCGCGGCCCACGAACGTGATCATGGTGACGCGGGGCGGCTCGAACCAGATTCACGGATCTTTGTTTGAGACCAACCGGGATTACGGCTACGGCGTGGCCCGCGCCCGCGACAACTTCACTAACACGGCCGCCAAGCTGATCCGTAACGAATTCGGCGGCTCGGTAGGCGGGCCGGTCTGGATTCCGAAGGTCTACAACGGCAAGAACAAGACGTTCTGGTTCTTTTCCTATGAAGGATACAAGCAGCGTACCGGCTCCTTCGGCAACTACCGGGTTCCCACCGATGCCATGAAAGCTGGAGATTTCTCCAACCTGGTCAGTTCCGCGGGTACGCTCCAGACCCTCTACGACCCGCTGACCACCGGGACGGCCGCCAACAATTATGCCCGCACGCCTTTCATGTACAACGGGAAGATCAACAACATCGACCCGTCACGGATCAGCCCGCTGATGAAGTACATCTACGGCGACTTGCCGGAACCGAACATCCCGAATGTGAATCCGGTGCTGGGCACCAACTTCAGCGCGCCCAATCCGAACATTCAGGATCAGTTCACCCTTTCCGCAAGGTTCGACGAGCGCATTACGCCGAAGGACCTGGTGTGGGGCCGCTTCACCTATGCCAACGGCACCACGTATCGGCCGAATGCGGGCGGCGTGCCCACGCTTGACGGGTTCGGCAACTCCCGCACGGACACGCTGCCCAACATGAGCGGAGCCGTGGACTACAACCGCACTTTTTCATCGACTCTGTTCAACGAGTTCATGTTCAGCGCCAGCCGCACGGTTTCTACCAGTTTCTCGGGCGATCCTTCTGTAAACTACGCTGGCCAACTCGGTCTGCCGAACCCCAACGCCCAGCCCGGTTACCCGGTGATCAACAACATCGGAGTGGGCACGGGGACCGGCAGCAACTACTTCCAGCCGGTGAACTGGAACCTGCGATACTTCAACTATTTCATCCTGGAAGACAACGCCACCAAGGTAAGAGGCAAACACGAGATCCAGTTCGGCGTTCACCTCCGCGCCGACCGCAACAACTGGACACCGCAGCAGCAGCGCACCGCCGGGGCGGAGACCTTCCAGGCCAACACCACGCAGCTCTATGACCCGGCCCACAGCTCGGCAACCAACCGCGTGGCGCTGGGCAACACCGGCAACGTAGCCGGAGCGGCTTATCTCGGGTACGCGATTTACGAGGTCCGCGTGGCCAAGGGAATGTACTACTTGAGGCAAAACGAAGATTCGGGATACGTTCAGGACAATATCCGGGTCACGAACCGCCTGAAGCTGAACATGGGCCTGCGCTGGCAGTTCACGCCGTATCCGTCCGACAAGTACAACGAATGGTCCAGTTTCGACCTGAAGAACATGGCCATCGTCCTGGGGCAGGACTTGAACACCATGTACCGTGTGGGAGCGACCACCCCGGCCCTGATCAACACCCTGAAGGCTGCCGGCGCCAAATTCGAGACCCCGCAGCAGGCGGGCCTGCCGAACAAGATGGTCAACAACAACTACCACGATGTCGGGCCGCACCTCGGGTTCGCATATCGCGCATTTGACGGGGCGAAATCCTTTGTCCTCCGCGGCGGGATGAGCCTGAACTACTACTGGCAGCCGATGTACGGCTGGAACGACCGGATGCGACTGAACGCGCCGTTCGCCGGCTTCTATCAGAACTACGCGCTGAGCTCGGCCGGGCAATCCCCTGACGGCCTTTCGAACTACGGCCTGGTCAGCGTTCCCACTATCGTAGCCGGGAAGAACAGCCAGAATGCCGTGAGCTTCGACAATCCGCAAGGAATCACCATCGGCGGAGATTCTTTCCGGGCCTCGTGGTTCGATCCCAACCAGCCCAGTTCGCGGGTGTGGGATTACAATCTGACCGCCGAAAAAGAGATCATGAAGGACACTCTCCTGCGCGTGGCTTATGTGGGCAACCACTCCACCCACCTGGACAGCTACGACGATCTCAACGCTCAGATACCGACTTACGTCTGGCTGATGACCACGCACACGATGCCTCCCAACGATCCGAATTCCAACGCGGAGATCCGGCCGCTCAACACCGGGGGCTTGCCTTATGGCGATCTTCAGTTGTACGGCAAGAACGGCTGGGGCTGGTCGAACGGAATCCAGGCCGAAGTGGAGCGGCGCTTTTCGAAAGGCGCGGCTTTCCAGGTGATGTACATGTTCGTGAACTCCACCAAGGCCGCCAATCACGGCTGGTATTACGATTCGGCGGTGGAACCGGTGACCTCGTTCCTGCCCGGCACCGTCCCCACCGACGAACACCAGAGGATGCGGCTGCTGATGTACGGCCGCGACACGACCGTCCCGCAACACGAAATCCGCTGGAACTGGATTGTGGATCTGCCGTTCGGCAAAGGCAAGCCCCTTGGCAGGAACGCCGGCGGCTGGCTGAATGCGCTCATCGGCGGGTGGCAGGTTTCCGGTCTGGGCCGCTGGAACACCAACTGGTTCATGCTGCCCACCAACAACTTTCCGACTGGAGTTCCGGTTCAGTATTACGGCCACAAGTATCCCATCCAGGACTGCCGGAGCGGCCAGTGCCGTCCCGGCTACCTGATGTGGAACGGGTACATACCGGCCATGCAGATCAACAGCCACGATGCTCATACAGGTTTGCCGAACGGCGTGGAGGGAGTGCCGGCGGACTACAAGCCGGCGGTCGCGCCGCTATGGCCGTACCCGGCGGATTACTACAGCCGCAGCGCGGCCACCGATCCGAACTTCAACTACTACGGCACGAACACGGTCTGGATTCCGGTGACGAACGGCACGCCGTACCAGATTGACATCACGCCTTACGGGAACGGCGGGCTGGCCGGGAGTCCGGTTTCTCCCTGGATCAACCAGCCGATCCTGAGCACGAACACGTGGGTTCAGGATGCATCGTTGGTCAAGAACTTCGCCTTCAAGGAGCGGGTGAACCTGCGCCTGCAGTTCGACTTTTTCAATGTGTTCAACATTCCTGGTAACTCGCCGAGCGCCGGCGGCGACGGAACTGTGAGCACATACAGCGGCTACAACAACCCGCGAACGATGCAGATCTCCGGGCGGCTCACCTGGTAATCTCAGTCTGCCCGGGACCGCCAACTGGCGGTCCCGGCTCTTGTCCCTTACTGGACCGCCGCCAGTTCTTTCCGCACTTCCGGAATCATACGCTGGTATTCCGCGCTTGAAGAGCGAGCGGCTAAGAACGCCTCGAACGCGGCCCGAGCGCGCGGGTTGTCCCCGGCCATCTTGTAGAACCGGCCGAGGTTCAACTGGTAGGTCGGGTCGAGCCGCGCGGCTTTCTCGAAATACTGCTGGGCCGCCGCTACGTCGCCCTTCTGAAATGCCGTCATTCCCAGTTCGTTGTAGGCCGGGGCAAATTCTTCGCCAGATTTCAGGATGGCATTGAGGATGCGCTCGCAATCCGCGATGCGCCCGGTTTCGCGGTAGGCGACCGCCAGGTTCTGCATGCTCTCGTAATCGGAGGGGTTCAGCCGCACCGCGATCTCGAAGTGCCGGATCGCTTCCGCCTTGTTCCCCTGCCGCAGATACAGGCTGCCTACGCGCGAGAAAAGCCAGGCGGTATGGACGCCGCGCTGAAGCGCGTCCTGGTAGAGCTTCATCGCGTCCGCCGGACGTCCGGCCTCGGCATACAGATTGCCGAGATTGTTATAGAGTGTGGGGTTGTCGGGATCCTGCGCGATGGCTCTGCGAAGCATGGCGATCCGCTCTGGCATGGGAGCGCCGGAGTGCACCGCCAGATGCAGCAGACGCAGGACCTCGATGCGGTCCTTGGGGTCGGTTCCCTTGCCGGTGAGCTCCTGCGGCGAAGAACCTCCCAGGTATCCCAGGGACTTGAGTTGCTGCATGGTGCGGGGGTCCTCGGCGGCAGGCGCCACCTTCTCCGTGGTCCCGCTGATCGCCTTCAACTGGGCGGCAAGCTCCTGCACTTCCGCCGGGTGACTGGCGATGACATTGGCGCTCTCGGCGGGGTCCTTCTCCAGATCGTAGAGCTCGGGTTTGGGCGCCAGGATGTATTTCCAGCGGTTCGTGCGAATGGCCCGTGTTTCAGCCCAGCCCATGTTGAGTTTTGGGAACAGCGTTTCGGAGTACGAATATGCAGTGGGAACCTCGTTGCCACGGAACGCCGGCGCGAGGCTGGTTCCCTGGGTTCCGGGCGGCGCCTTTCCCCCGGTCAGCTCGAGCACGGTGGGAAGCAGGTCGATGGTTCGCGCCTGCTGCTTCACCCGCACGCCGCCGGGAAGTCCTCCGCCGGCCATCAGGAACGCGATGCGCAGCGTGGTGTCGTAGAGGAAGATGCCGTGGGTGTACTCGCCGTGTTCGGAGAAACTCTCACCGTGATCGGACAACACTGCGATCAGCGTCTCCTCCGGCTTCGATTTTCCGGCGACGGCATCAAACAGGCGGCCCAACTGCTGATCGGTGTAGGCGATTTCGCCGTCGTAGGGCCGGTCGCGGTACTTCTCCCGGAAGGGAGACGGCGGGTCGTAAGGAATGTGCGGGTCGTAGACGTGGACCCAGAGGAAGAACGGCTTTCCCGACTGTGTCTGGAGCCATTGGACAGCGCGATCCACGACTTCCCCGGCGCGGCGCTCCGGCTCTTCCAGGGCGGAGCCGCTGGCCGAAGTCGGCATCTGGTCATCGTAGATGGCGAAGCCCTGGTTGAGGCCGTAGCGCCGTTTCAGCACGGAAGATCCGATAAACGCGGCGGTGTCCCAGCCCTGACCCTGGAGGATCGACGCCAGCGTGGTATTGGCCGGGGACAACATGAAGCCTCCGGTGTTGCGGACCTTGTGAACGGTCGGGTAGACGCCGGTCATCATGCTGGCGTGCGATGGCGCGGTAAGCGGAGCGGGAGCCACTGCGTTCTCGAAGAGCACGCCGCGGCGCGCGAGCTGATCGAGGTTTGGTGTTTCGATTTGCGAATAGCCGTAGCACCCCAGACGGTCGGCGCGCAGCGTGTCGATGGTGACCAGGAGGAGGTTCAGCCGCCGTGCGGGAGGAGGGCTGGCGGACCTACAGTCGCCAAGGATTACGAGAGCGGCGAGGAGCAGCCAGAGGCCCGTGCGCCTGAACATCGGGGGTGTGGCTCCCGTCATGGGCTCACGTTATCACAGTGCGTCTTTGCGCCTTCACTGCGGCCACACTCTACGGTTTTCCCCTGGTTCAGAATCGACTCGCGCGCCGCCTCGATCACCAGCTCGTTGTAGCTGCTGTTCGCCGGGGTCGCCATGATTCCGTCGGCATCGATCTGCTTCAGCCGCTTACGCCGCTCGTCGAGATTTCCAGTGGTCGCGATACACGTCCGCACGATGTGCTCCACCGATCGGTACCCGTACCCCACCGGCACGAGCCCTGGTCCGCCCATATCGACGTATTGGAAGTAGTCCGGGCTGGGTTCCGCATAGATCGTGGCTCCCGGGTCATCGCCGGCCCGCGTGTACGAGTACTTTAAGCCGCGATATTGGTCCGAGTGCGCGATCAGCGCGCCGTCGGTCTCGCCCTTGCAGTACATCACCAGCCCCTGCGTGTTGCCGCCCGGGGCGGCATCGGGGAAGCCGAGGGCATTCTGAACGTTCAGGCACGCGCCGTTGCTCCAAACGATGCGCGCGTCGGTCCACAGAAAACCTTCGTTGCCGTTCGGAAACCGGTCGGGGACTCCGTAGACGCTGACTGTGGCGGGCAGCAATCCGGTAATGAAGTGAACCAGGTCGACATAGTGGCAGCCTATGTAAGTGAAGGCGTCGGAATTGCCCGTGGTCATCCAATTCTGGAAATTCGAGCGGCGGTAGTACCACTTCTCCAGCAGGCACGCGGCGCCGAGCTTGAATTCGCCAAACAGGCCGGCGCGATACTTGCGCCTTGCCATCAGGCAGCGGTCGTCGAAGCGCTTGTGGTAATCCACTCCCACCGCCAGCCCGCGCGAATAGGCCGCGTGCCGGATCTCCTCTGCCTGGGCGTGCTTCAGCACCAGCGGCTTCACGGCACAAACGTGCTGCTGCCAGTGCAGGGCGGTCATCACTACGTCATAGTGCAGATGATCGGGCACGGCGACCACAACGATATTGTGCGGCGGCATGCGGCCGATGAGCGCGCGGAACAGCTCCGGCTCGGGCGTGTCGGAATCGCCTTCCGGGTATCGATGAAACGATTGCCCGGGGAAGGCTGCTGCCAGGTCGGTTGCAGCCGCCAGAGGCCGCACATCGCTCCCGCGCAGCCCGCAGACGGCGATCTCGCCGATCCATCCCTGCCGCTGCATGTGGTACAGCGAAGGCAGAAGCTGGTCGTGCGTGATCATTCCCCCGCCGACGACGAGCACCTGGCGTTTCATACCGGGACCGGCGCCGATTTCCGGCTGGTAACTTCCCCGAACGCCTCCTCGAGCACTCCTACGCTCTCCAAAATGGCCGCTGCGGGAATTACCAGCGGCGGAGAAATCTTGATCGTGGCCCCGCCGAATCCCACCGGGCTGAACATCAGCACACCTTTTTCCACGCACCGCGCCACCACGTCCCAGGCCAGGTTGCCGTCCGGTTCCTTGCGGCCTGGGACTACGCAGGCGACGCCCGCTACCAGGCCCTTGCCATCCACGCTGCCGATTTGTTTGAATCGCGATCCAAGCCCGCACAGCAGTTCGTGCAAGAGCCGCCCCATCTCTCGCGCTTTGCCGGCGAGGTCTTCGCCGACCACGAGGTCGATCGAGGCCAGCGCCGCCGCGCAGCACACCGGATTGCCGGTGTGGGTGGAGGTCATGCTGCCCGCCGGGTGGAGATCCATCACGTCCGGCCGCCCGGCCACAGCGGCGATGGGCATCGAGCTTGCCATGCCTTTGCCAAACAGTGCCAGGTCTGGGACCACGCCGTAATGTTCGAATCCCCAGAGTGTCCCGGTGCGGCCGAACCCGGCCTGGACTTCATCGCAGACCAGCAGCGCGGCGTGGCCGGTGCACCACCGCCGCAAAGACTGCATGTATTCCACGGGCGCGAAGGCCGCGCTGCCGCCCTGGTAAGTTTCGAGGATCACTCCAGCGACGCTGCGCGGCTCCACATTGAGCTCGCGCAGGGCGCGTTCGAATCCTTCGAAGGAATTGTCGGCGGTTCGGAATCCGTCCGGAAACGGAACCTGTACGAAGCCGGGATCCAGGTTGCCGATCCATTCTTTCAACGCCGGGATGCCGCCGGCCTGCTGCGAGCCGAGCGTGCGGCCGTGGAAGGAATTGTCGAAGGAGACGATCACGTGCTTCGTGCGCCCGCCGACCTTCGCGCCATGCGTGCGGCACAGCTTGATGGCGCACTCGACTGTTTCCGAGCCCGTGGTCAGCAGGAATACCTTCTTCAGCGGTTCCGGCAGCAACCCGGCCAGCCGCTCCACCAGGCGGGCGCGGATCTCGCTCGGGAAGCAGTAATTCGTCAGCAGCCCGACACAAGCCTGGCGCGCGATGGCATCCGCGATCTCGCGCCGCCCGTGCCCGGCGTTGGCGATCAGGACGCCGCTCGACCAGTCGATCCATTGGTTGCCCCACGCGTCACAAACCTGAAATCCTTCCGCGCGGTTCCACACCACCGGCGGCTGGCCACGCATGGCTACCGGCTCGTAGGCGTGCAACTTCTCCAGGATGGGGAGCGACTCCGGAACCGGGAACTCGGTCACGACGCGGCGAAACTGCGTCTCGACTCGCGGTACGCGTCTGGGAGTCAGGTCATATTCTCTGGCCATCTTCGTTCACGATTCCTTCCTCTTACGGATTAGCAGGAAAACCAGCGCCGTGGCGAGCAGGGGAACCAGGCTCGCGCCCACCAGGATCGGCCCGAACGAATACCGGTCCGAGATCCAGCCGATCAGCCAGGTGGAAAGGATGGTCCCCGCGCCGGCGCCCGACCCGCTCATCCCGCTCACGGTGGCCACGGACTCACTCGGGTACAAGTCCGAAGGCAGCGCCAGTCCCATGGTGGACCAGGCGGCATAGGAGAATGTCGCAATCGCGAACAGCGTCACAATCGCGGCGAACGATGTGGCACCGACGGTCGGAATGAGCAGAGTCATGCCGAAGCCGCAGATCAGGATGACGAACTTGCGGGCCTTCAACACCGGCCAGCCCCGCTGAATCAGGTGGCTGGAAAGGCCGCCGCCGAAGAAATTGCCGAGGTCGGCTGCCAGGAACGGCACCCAGAACCCGAGCACCGTGTTCTCCAGCGTGAATCCCCTGGAGATCAGATAGATGGCAAACCAGTCGGTGATGAAAAACCATACCGGATCGGTCAGCGACTTGCCCAGGATGATGCCCCAGGTTTCCTTCAAACCCAGGAGCTGACGCCACGACGCGGGATGGCCCTCGGCGCTGCCGATGGCGCGCGCTTCCGTTCGACGCTCTTCCTCGCGTGCCTCCAGAATCATCGTTCGTTCCGCGCTGCCCAGATTCGGATGCACTTCCGGGGGATGATAGAACGCGCGCCAGACCAGCACCCACGCGAAACCCAAAAGAGACGTAAATAGGAATGCGGGCCGCCAGCTTCCGAAGCTCCGATAAATCCAGAACACCAGGATGGGCGCGACCGCGCCGCCGACAGCGGACCCGCTATCGAAGAGCGCCACAGCCCAGCCCCTCTCGGACTTGGGAAACCACTCCGAAACGGTCTTCGTCGCTCCAGGCCAATTGGCTGCTTCGCCTGTGCCCAGCAGAAAGCGGAAGCACATGAAGCTCTTCATGCCGGCGGCGAGCGACGTGGCCGCCGCCGCGACCGAGTACCAGGTCACAGTCAGCAGTAGGCCGCGCCGGCTTCCCAGCCAGTCCAACAGGCGCCCGGCGACAGTCTGCATCAGCGTGTAGGCAATGCGGAAAGAAATGACGATCAGCGCCCAATCCGAGTTGTTCCACGAGAATTCAGTTTTCAGGCGCGGGGCGAGCACGCTGAGCGTCTGCCGGTCGATGTAGTTGATCACCGTGGAGGTAAACAGCAGCCCGCCGATCCACCAGCGGAGATTCGGAATAACACGGTTCCTTGCCAGAGTGGAGTCCGTCAAAGTATCAAAACAGAGAAGAACAATGATAAAGGACAGGAAGCACAGGATCAACGCCCGCGTCTGTCTGCTAGTATTTCTGTGCATGACGATGACGCGGAGACGGCTGATGGGCGGCGGCGTCGCGACCTTGGCGGCTGGCCCGTTGCTGCGGGCGGACGTGCCCGACCATTTGTGGCAAGGCTACGACTACGGCCCCGGACCGAAGGTCGCCGACCGTCTCAACCCGGGGCCATTCCCGGTAGAGCAGGATCAAGGCTGGCGCACGCTGGCCACCACCACGCAATCCGCGGCGCCCGTGCGGAATTTCGGTGCCGGCCTCTGCGGTTACACCTGGGAAGAAGGTGGGCCCTCCCTCGCCGCCCGTGCCGGCAGGCAGACGCTGGAGAAGCATGTCGAGCAGATGGCGGCGCTTCCCTTCGTGGACGTGCTCTACATCCGATGCGAATGGCGTGACGTGCAGAACACGCCGGGCAGGCTCGGCCTGAACCCGGTCTGGAAGCTGACGCTGGACGCGGCCAAATCCAACGGCAAGCGCGTGGCGTTTCGAGTCATGTTGTCCAACACGGTGTTCCAGCCCGGAAGGCTCGCCATGCCCGATTTCCTCGATGGCAAGGTGCCGGTCGTCGCCATCGGGAAGGCGCGCGACCTGGGCGGCAAGGTCGGATATCGCGAACCGCGCTATGACCATCCGGAATTCCAGCGCGCCTTTCGCGAGCTGAACGATCTGATGGCTGCGGAGTTCGATGGCCATCCGCAGATCGAATTCGCCGACCTGATGATGTACGGCTTCTGGGGCGAGGGGCACACCAGCGATTTACCGAGCCCGTTTCCGGATTACCTCACCGCCGAGCGAACTATGGTGGGAATGACGAGGCTGCAACTGGAAGCGTGGAAGAAGACGCCGTTGGCCGTCAACACCGAGCCCGACATCAGCCGCGTGGGCAACCGGGAAGTGCAGGACCTCTGCGTGCGGGAGGGTTGTTGGCTGCGTTCGGATTCGATCCTGAACATCGAGGAGCCGCTGCAAATCGAGACGCTCGCGAATCGCCCGCCATGGCTGGCTGTCGTCATGGAGGACGGGGAGCACCGTGACTACGACGTGCGCACGATTCCGCGCGACGCGGCGGGCATCAACCTGCGCGAGAAGGCCATGTTGCACGTGCTGGATCTGGGCGCCAACTACTGGTCGCTTTGGACGGAGAGCGAGAACCTCGAGCGCTACCGGCAGCAATATCCTCGCGGCTTTCTGGCCTTGCAGCAGCGCATGGGCTACCGCGTCCGCCCCTCATGGATCTGGCAGCGCAAGCGCGACAACGCCAATGAGGTGATCGTGTGCATCACCAACGACGGCGTTGCGGGTGTACCCGGAGTGCTCCGGCTATGGCTCGAGAGCGCGGACGGCAAGTTCCGCATGACCGGCGGTCTGGACGCCGGCCATCCCTACGGAGGTCGAATCCGCCAAGCCAGCTTCATGGTGCCCGGCGAGATCCCGCCGCAGCGCTTCCTACTGCGCGCCGAGATCGAAGTCCGGGGCGTGCGGCGCCCCATTCAGTGGGCCTGCGAGCAGCGCGTCGAAAGCAACGGCTCCTTCGCGTTCGATCTGCAGCCGCACAACGTCCCGGGGTGGCGGAAGGGGGTTTGAGAGCCGTCGCTCAGCTTTCATTTACTTGTAGTATTCTTTTCTTATGAGGCTTCTGGCTATCGGATTTATTGCTTTTCCTTTGCTTTCGATTTTCGCCGCCGGCGGGCCGGAAGTCCTCGCCAGCAGCCGAGCGGAACGCGACGTTACTGCCGATACCGACCCGAATTCGCCGTTCTGGCGGGGAGCACCCGCCGTCATCGCTGCCTCGGACAGCCTTGGACGCGAAGTCCCCGGTCACCGGACCGAGATCCGCTCCCGGTGGACGGATAGCAACCTGTACTTCCTTTTCATCTGTCCCTACGAACAGCTCTATCTGAAACCGCAGCCGGAAACCGTCAAAGAGACCAACGAACTCTGGAAATGGGACGTGGCCGAGGTGTTTGCCGGCTCCGATTTCCAAAACATCCGGAGGTACAAGGAATTCGAAGTTTCGCCGCAGGGCGAGTGGGTCGATCTGGATATCGACCTCGATAAACCGCATCACGAGGATGGCTGGACCTGGAATTCGGGCTTCCAGAGCGCTGCCCGGATCGATGCCTCGGCCCGCGTGTGGTACTGCTTCATGCGCATCCCGTTTTCCGAGATCGATTCCCGTCCGCCCGCCGCGGGCAACGAGCTGCGCGTGAATCTCTATCGATCGCAAGGCCCGCCGGGAGCGCACAGAGCCATCGCCTGGCGCCCCACCGGCAAAGCCACGTTCCACGCGCCGGAAGCGTTCGGTATCCTGAAGCTCGAAAAATGAAAAGCCAGAGCAAACTTCCGCTACGCGCCGTCATCCTTGCCGCCGGCAAGGACGCGATCGGCGCGGACGGACGCTCGATGATGCTGTCCCGTCTGGGAGACCGCAGCGTACTCGAGTGGGTGCTTCAGAATGCCCTTGAAGTCGTGCCGCCGGAGAGCGTCTACATCGTGGTCGGATACCGCCGGGAAGAGGTGTGCGCCCACCTGGGTCCGGCCCATCGTTATGTGAACCAGGAGGAGCCCTTGGGCACCGGACACGCGGTGTTGCAGGCGGCGCACGCTCTTCCGGATACTGGCGGGAGCCTGCTGATCCTGTACGGCGATACTCCGCTGTTCCGTCCAGGCTCCATTCGCGGGCTGCTCAACCGGCATCACCTCAAGGGCGCGCAGTTGACGCTGCTGACCGCCGTGCCGGATCGTCCGCTGCCTTACGGGCGCATCATTCGCGACGCCGCGGGCCAAATTGTGGACATTATCGAAGATACAGAGGCCTCGCCCAAGGTCCGCGAGATCGATGAACTGAACGTCGGGGCGTATGTGGTGGACACGTCCGTGATCGTTCCGGCGCTGGAACGGCTGTCTCCGTCTCCCGGCGACGGGGAATACCGGCTCACCGACTGCGTGCACCAGCTCATCCGCGCCGGCCACCGCGTGGAGAGCTACCGCCTCTACGACCAGGATGAAGTCCAGGGCATCAACTCCGCTGAAGACATGGCGCAGGCTGAATTCATTCTGCAAAAGCGCATGTTCCGGCCGCGTCGCCAGGAAGAGCAGAACCTGGTGACCTTCGGCACCGGCGGCTGGCGGGCCATCATCGGCGAGGGCTTCACCATGCACAATGTGCGCCGGCTGAGCCAGGCCCTGGCCAATGAGATCACCCGCCAGGGCACGGAGAAGCGCGGCGTGATCATCGGCTACGATCGCCGCTTCCTCTCCCGGCAGGCCGCTGAAGCCTCGGCGGAAGTGTTCGCCGGCAACGACGTTTTCGCCGTCCTGCTGAACGAGGATGCGCCCACGCCGCTGATCACCTACGCCACCGCCGTCCGCGGCTCCGCCTACGGGCTGGCGTTCACGGCCAGCCACAATCCGCCGGAGTGGAACGGCCTGAAGGTCTTCCGCGGCGATGGATCGCTGCTGCTCGACCACGAGACCCGGCAGATCGAGGCCGAAACCAATTCGCTTTCTCCACAGGACGTGATTAAGCTGGAGCTCGACATCGCGATGGAATCCGGCATCGTGGAGCGCGGCGATTTCACCAACGACTACGTGGATGCCGTCGAAAAGCTGATCGACCTGCAGGCGATTCGCAATGCAGCCCTCAAGGTCATCGTGGATCCCATGTATGGCGTGGGACAGCTCACTCTGGGCACGGTTCTGACCGAAGCCCGCTGCCGCGTCGCGTTCATCCACGAACGCCACAACCCGCTGTTCGGCGGACGATCGCCCGCTCCCAACCCCGAAGCGCTCCGCCTCCTGACGTCATCCATGCGCGAGGGCGGCTACGATCTTGGCCTGGCGATGGACGGCGACGCGGATCGCGTGGCCATCGTGGACGAGCTCGGGGAATACATCTCCATCAACGACGTTCTCCTGCTGCTCTACTGGTACATGCACGAGGTGCGCGGCGAGCGCGGAGGAGTAGTGCGCAACCTGGCGACGACCCACCTGCTGGACCGGCTCGCGCGTGGCCTCGGCGAAGAGTGCTACGAGGTGCCGGTCGGTTTCAAGCACATCGTCTCCACCATGGTGGAGCACCAGGCCGTGCTGGGAGGCGAATCCTCCGGCGGATTGACCATTCGCGGACACATCCTGGGCAAGGACGGGATCTTCGCCTGTGCGCTATTCGTGGAGATGCTGGCGCGCACGGGCCGGAAGATCTCGCAGTTGCGATCCACCGTGTACGACCTCACCGGCCGTTTGTATGACGTAGAAGAGACTTTTCCGGCCACCCCCGAGATGCGCATTGCCGTACCGAAGAGGCTGCGCGAGGCGCCCTGCAGCCACATCGGCGGTTACAAGGTGGTGAAGATCTCGCACATGGATGGGATCAAGCTCTACCTGGAGAATGACAACTGGGCGCTGCTCCGCTTCTCCGGGACGGAGCCGGTGTTGCGGCTGGTAGTGGAGGCGGATACGCCGCAGAAGGCAGGCGAGCTGATGGAATGGCTCAAGCAGTTCGTGGGATCCCCATCGCTCGGTTGACCCGAGCGCGGCAGAATGATATCGGTACGTCAGGGAATCGCGATGAATCGAAGAACCTGGTTAGGGATTAGCGCGGCGATGGCGGCCGCGGAGAAACGCTCGGCCGGACAGCAAGTTCGCCCGCCGGCGAATGCAGAGCCGGGTCAGCAGCCCCCCGGGCTGCCGATCGAGCAGTTCGAACCGAAGAGCATGCTCCACGTGCCCGAAACGCAGGTGCCGCGAGCTCGCTTCCCGGTCATCGACTTCCACACCCATATCACGGGAGCGCGAGCGGACGGAGCCATCCGCTTCAGCCTCGATCCGGCCACCTGTCTTGGGGTGATGGATCGCCGCAACATCCGGATGATGGTGGATGTCACGGGCGGCTACGGCGACGGGCTGCGCGAAGCCATCGCGCGGTTGCAGACCGCGCACCCGGGCCGGTTCGTCGTGTTCACCGAGCCATCCTGGGCCAACGCCTCCGACGCGGGATATCCCAAGCTGCAGGCCGACCGCATCGAGGAGGCCCATCGCGCCGGCGCGAAGGGACTGAAGGTGCTGAAGAACCTCGGGCTCTTCCTGCGCGAACATGGCAACGGAAACCTGGTGCGCATCGACGATCCGCGCTTCGACCCGATGTGGGAGGCCGTCGGATCGCTGAAGATGCCGGTGGCGATCCACACCTCCGATCCGGAAGCCTTCTTCCTGCCGATCGACCGCTTCAACGAACGCTGGG
>Ga0335080_10003252_pt1 | contig 16394 bp, 14 predicted proteins | sample Lox_Sample_34_FD_206720 | JGI IMG/M metagenome (GOLD analysis project Ga0335080, IMG submission 206720) | Soil microbial communities from Loxahatchee National Wildlife Refuge, Florida, United States - Lox_Sample_3.4 | ecosystem: Environmental > Terrestrial > Soil > Wetlands | place: USA...
ACCTTTCACTACAGTTTTACAGTTAAGAGCCTACCCGCCGGAGAAAAGTTACGCGTGTGGTTTCCTGTGGCTCAGTCCGACGATTTTCAGGAGGTGAAAGTCGTCTCCTCGAGCGGAGATTTGCCCCTTAAGAAGAACCGCGAAGGTGAGTACGGGAACGAAATGTACTACGCCGAGACGTCGAAAGCCAAGCAGGCGGAGTTTCGCTTTGACGTCGTCTACGACGTGGTTCGCCACGAACGGCTGACGCTGGGAATCTATTCGCCGCACCTCGAAGCGGCAAAACTGGGCGACAAGGAACGGAAACGGGATCTGGCGCCGGATGCCCTGGTTCCCATCACCGGGCTGCCTGCGGAGCTGGCGGTGAAAGTCACCGAGGGAAAAACCGCACCGCTCGATAAGGCCCGCTCCATCTACGACTACGTTTTCACCACCATGCGCTATGACAAGACCGGCACCGGATGGGGCCGCGGCGATGTGCTTTACGCATGTGACGCCAAGAAAGGTAACTGCACCGATTTTCACTCCCTGTTCATCGCCATGGCGCGATCGCAGGGAATTCCGGCGCGCTTTGAAATCGGATTTCCCCTGCCGCCCGACAAACGAAGCTCAGAAATCGCGGGCTATCACTGCTGGGCGGATTTCTTCGAGCCGCAGCACGGGTGGATTCCCGTCGATATCTCGGAAGCCTGGAAGCACCAGGAGAAGCGCGATTATTTCTTCGGCGCTCATGACGCCAACCGGGTGCAATTCACCGCTGGGCGCGATCTGGAGCTGAATCCGAAGCAGGACGGCAAGCGGCTGAACTATTTTGTGTATCCCTATGTGGAGGTGGCGGGCAAGGATTATGCCAACGTCTCCACGGCGTTTTCCTTTGCCGACGTGGATAGCGGGAAAACAGCGAGCCGCTAGAGCGGGTCAGGTCCGCAAGGGTCCAGGGCTTCGAATCCCGCGAACTCAGTTTCCGGATGACTTCTCGCCCGGTTCGGATTTCGCCGGAAACATGCTGTGCTTCGCCGCCGGAAGCGGAGCATCTCCCTTTCGGTCGCGCCACAGGATGGCATTGAGGACAGTGGTATTCGCCGCGTCGGGCCGGGAGAAATCCATCTTCTCCGATTCCTTCTCGCCCTCCCCGCGGGGCGGATTCGCGAGGTAAATCAATCCGTTGTCGCGGTTGCTCCAATCTGCGGTAAAGGGCGGCTGGGTGCCATCGCCGGTGAACATCGGCGCCATCACCGGAGCGTAGGCATCGTTCTGATTCATCGGGGGCAGGCCCAGCAGCATCTCGAGCGTGTGGACCAGGTTTACGGTCGTGTAGAAATGATGGTCAACGAACGGCCTGGCAGTCGAACCCGGCGAATACTTGCTGACGGCAAACGCGATCGAGCGATGGGCGTCGACGTGATCGGCCCCGTCCTGCGCATCGTCTTCAAGGATGAGAATGGCGGTGTCATCCCAATAAGAGCTATGCGAGACCGCCTCCACGACACGCCCGACAGCAAGATCATTGTCGGCGACTGAGGCTGCCGGGCGCGGTTTACCGCCGCTCATGCCGTGGGTGTGGTCGTCAGGTAGATACAGCAAAACAAACGCCGGCAATTGCGTTCCCTGCCCTTCTTTTTTGGCGCGCACGAACCCCTCGAATTCATTCAGGAACTCGTCGGCTCGGAGTTGGTCGGGATACTCGGTGTTGAAATCGGGATAGAGTGGATCAAAGTGATCCCGCAGCGCCGCCTTGGTCGGCCTGACCAGTTTAAGCAGGGGCACATCCCATGGCCAGGGACTGGCCGAGCCATGCGGCTGGCCCACATTCGAAGGCAATGCCTCCCCTTTTTTCACCGCTGGAAGAGGACACTTGCCCTCGAACGGCGACGGCGTGCCCTTCTTCGGCGAGCCTGCTCCCTCCGGCTTGCACCAGATCACGGAGAGGAACTCGCCGTAATCGCGATAGGTCAGGCCGTGACTCGCCACGTTGTCCCAGATGTAGCCGGTGAGTGGGGCGTCGATGTCCGGCTCATGGTTCTCCAGTGGCAGCTCGTCGGCCACGGTGCCGCCGTAGTCGTAAGTTCGCTCCCGGCTGCGATAGGCGATCTGCCACGTGTTTTCGTTGTAATCGCTGGTGATGGCGGCCATCGACCAGTCGTGGCCGTCGCCAGACACCTCCCCGCTGTCGTAGAAATTGTCCAGCACGCCGAATTGAAGGGCGAGTTTGTGCTCGTTGGGCGTGACCTCCGCTCCATACATCGTAAGCGAAGGATCAGCGTTCCCCACCTTGAGGTCGCCCAGCACCTGGTCGTACGTCCGATTCTCTTTGAGGATGTAGATCACGTGGCGAATCGGATTGAAACCGCCGTGAAATTCAATTCTTCCCGGATCGTTCAGGAAAAGATTGTCACTCTCTACCTGCCGGGTAAGCGCAGGAAGCCTGGCTTCGACATCGCGATAGTTCAGGCGGGCAATCGAGCCATACAGCAGCGTGGGCAGGTAAGCGTGCTCACGATGCCGCCGTTCCCAGGAAGTCCCGCCCGGGCCCTTGTTCGGCGCGGTTCCCTCTCCCTTGGAAGTTGCGATCAGCAGATCGTCTCCTACCACCGCCAGGGCGGTCGGATACCATTCCGTGGGGATCAGCCCGAGATCGCCTTGGGAGCGAGTTTCGTCGTTCGCGAGGAGACCCGACGTATCGTAGACGGCCACGGCGTTGATGGAAGATTCGGCAACAAAGAGCCGTTTGCCGTCAGCCGATTGAGCGAGAGCGCTGGGATAAGCGCCGCCGTAGGGTTTCTGTTCTCGCCACGCGCGGCGCAGAAGGCTTACCACCTTACCTTCTCCGGTGGAAACCACGCCCACCAGGTCGGCATTCGCCAGCGCCACGTACAGGAGCTTCTCATCGGGGCTCAGCAGCAAGGCCGTGGGATGTGAACCGGGTTGTAGCGGATCGGCGGCATCGGCGAGTGCGATCGTGCGCGCCACCGTTCCTTTCTTCAGGTCCAGTTCAGCCACTCGCGACGCATTCCACAAGCTGCACCAGGCGCGGCTTCCATCATGCGTGGCGACACAGGTGTATGGAAACTCCGACGGAATAATTTCGTGCGCGCTGAGATCGAAGGTCTCGGGGATTCTCCCCGTCGATGGGTCCAGCAGCACGACGTTGTCGGCATAGTTGTTGGCGACCAGCAGCAAGTCCGGTTCCCCCGGCTCGCTGATCACGGCAAGGCCCGCCGGATATGGAATGGCAGTCCCCGCCGGCGTCTTGCGCAAACCAAAGGCAACAGTTTTTCCGGAAGCAACTTTCTGCGGCGGGATCTTTATGAAACGTTCGGCGGAAACCTTGCCGCCCTGGAAGCTGTACACGGCGATTCCGTTCCCGGTGTTGTCCTTCTTTTCGCCAGTGGGATCGGTGATCGAGCCCATCGAGGCATAGAGATGATTGCCATCGGAGCTGAATGCCAAACCGATAAAGTAGCTCTGGTGAGTTTCCTCGCCCAGACGGGACTCAGGAAAGTCGGCGATCTGGTTGCTGTTGAGGTCCAGAATTGCGATCGACTGGTGCGCCTGGTTGGTCTGGGTTCCATAGCCATCGTTGAGCAGCGCGGCGTAGCGGTGATCCGGGCTGATAGCGATGGTGGGGGTAAATCCATTGAGCGTTCCCACGACACCGGGGACGGGCGCAGTCAGATTCTTGCCGGTGGGGAGCGGGATCGTCCTCGGATTCGAGCCGCTCTTTTGTGCCAGCAGGATGGGGACTGCGATACCCAGCATCAACAGAATCGGGAAACGAAAGCGTTTGCGCAATGACCGTCCTCCGCAACCCTAGCCTAGCACCCGCAAACGAAAACGCCGGCCAGAGGGACTGGGCCGGCGCCGTCTCCGCTTCAGCAAGACTTTAAGGTGTGTCGGTAACTTCCTGGTGAACCGGTGGTTCCGGAGCCACATTGTGGCGAACGTCCGCGCCGCGCACCCAGAAAATGACGTCTTCCGCGATGTTGGTGGCATGATCGGCCACGCGCTCCAGGTTGCGGGCGATGAGAAGAGCATCCAGCGCCTGGCGGGTGACCTCGGGACGGTCATTCATCGTTTTGACCAGGGTGATGAAGGCGTCGTCGCGCATCCGGTCGACTACATTGTCCATCTCCAGCACTGCCTGGGCCAACTCGGCCTTGCCTTCGATGAACGACTCCAGAGAACGCCGCACCATCGCAGAAACAGCAGCGGCCATACGGGCGATGTCGACCGGCAGATCGGCCTTGGGCAACTCCACCATGTCCATGATGCGCTCGGCGATGTTAACCGCCTGGTCGCCGACCCGTTCCAGATCGGAGTTGATCTTCGTGACCGCCAGGATGAAGCGCAAATCGACGGCCATGGGCTGCTGCATGGCGAGCAGGTCAAAGGCCAGCTCGTCGATTTCCCGTTCGGCCTGGTTGATCTGGGATTCGCCCTCCAGCACCATGTGACAGCGTGCCAGATCACGGTCGGTGTAAGCCTGACAGGCGCGGTCCACGGCCTGTTCCGCGAGTCCGCCCATGCGGAGCAAACGCGCGCGCAACTCGTCCAGTCCTTGTTGAAAGCGGGTGCGCATTATCCAAACCTGCCTGTGATGTAGTCTTCCGTTCGCTTGTCGGACGGAGTGGTAAAGATTTTTTCCGTCTTGTCGAACTCGATCAGCTTGCCCAGAAGAAAGAAGCCGGTAAATTCAGCTACGCGCGACGCCTGCTGCATGTTATGGGTGACGATGACAATGGTGAATTTCTCCTTGAGCTGAAAGATCAGCTCCTCGATCTTGCCGGTCGAGATGGGGTCCAGCGCCGAGCAGGGTTCGTCCATCAGCAAAACCTGGGGCTCGACCGCCAGCGCCCGCGCGATGCAGAGCCGCTGCTGCTGGCCTCCGGAAAGGCTGGCGCCCGACTTCTTCTTCAGCGTGTCTTTCACCTCTTCCCACAAGGCGGAAAGCTTGAGCGAACGCTCTACGATTTCGTTCAGGCGTTTACGGTCGCTGAAACCGTTCAGGCGCAGGCCCGCAGCCACGTTGTCATAGATCGACATCGTCGGGAAGGGATTGGGCTTCTGAAACACCATGCCGATTTGGCGCCGAATCTGTACCGCCGAGGTGCCGTTGTAGATGTCCAGGTCGCCCATGCGAACCCGCCCCGTCGCCCGGGCCTCGGGGACGGTCTCGTGCATGCGGTTCAGGCAGCGAACGAAGGTGGACTTCCCGCACCCCGAGGGACCGATGACCGCGGTCGCATGGTTCGCCGGAACTTCAATGCTGATGTCGTGCAAAGCCTGGGTCTTGCCAAACCAGGCGTTGAGCTTGTCGACTTTGATGCCGACTCCCATGATCAGTTCGCTCCCTTAAGCATACCGCGACTCGCCGCAATGCGCACTGCGCTGACGGCCCCCATGATCAGCACAATCAGGATCAGTGCCCCCGCCCACGCCTGGCGGTGCCATTCGTCGAAGGGCGAGATGGCATAAGTGAAGACTTGCAGCGACAAGGCCGCGGTCGGCTGATTCACGTTCCAGTTCCAGTATTGGTTGCCGAATGCGGTAAACAGCAACGGGGCCGTCTCTCCCGCAACCCTGGCGAAGGCCAGCATCACGCCGGTGATGACGCCCGATGTGGCCGTCCGCAAAGTGATCGAAAGCGTGGTGCGCCAACGCGAAACTCCCAGGCCATAAGCGGCTTCGCGCACAGCGTTCGGAACCAGCAGGAGCATCTCTTCAGTGGCGCGGGTTATGGTTGGAATCATCATGATCGCCAGGGCGGCGCCGCCTGCCAGCGCGGAAAAATGCCCCTGACTGATCACCACAATGCCGTAGGCCACGATTCCCACTACGATCGAAGGCACACCATTCAAGACGTCGGCGGTGAAGCGCACCAGATCGCCAAAGCGGTTCCGCCCGTATTCCGCAAGGAAAATGCCGGCGCCGATTCCGATCGGCACCCCCACCGTGCTGGCGATCAGCAGGATCAGCGCGGTGCCGGCGATGGCGTTGGCCATTCCGCCGCCGGCCTCGCCCACCGGCTTGGGTGTCTGCGTAAGAAACGCCCAGTTGATCGACCCCACGCCCTTGTAGAGCAGATAGGCGAGAATGGCCGCCAGGGGCAGCAGCACCAGCACTACCGCTCCTCCGGCGGCAAGGGTAACCAGATTATCCTTGACCCGCCGGCCCAGGCTGAGGGGCGCTACCGAAGTGTGGCGGAGGGACTCAGCCATTGCTCCTCGCAGGCATGCCTCGGGTCACCGACCATACCAGAACCTGGGCGAGAATATTGACCACGATGGTCACCAGAAACAGCGCCAGCCCCACTTCCACCAGCGCGCTGAGATAAACGTTCCCTGTGGCCTCACTGAACTCATTCGCGATGACGCTGGCCATGGTGTAGCCGGGCGCAAACAGCGACGCGGCAATTTCCGGCCGGTTGCCGATCACCATGGTCACCGCCATGGTCTCCCCGAGTGCGCGGCCAAGGCCAAGAATGACGCCGCCCAGAATTCCGGCCCGGGCATTGCGCAGAACGCCGGTGCGAATCATCTCCCAGCGGGTCGCTCCCAGGGCAAGCACCGCCTCCCGCTGCTGCTGCGGGACCGCCGTCATGACCTCGCGGGTAATCGAGGAGATGATCGGCACAACCATGACCGCGAGAATCATGCCCGCCGCCAGCATTCCGATGCCGAACGGTGGCCCTTCAAAGGGTCCCTGGAAGCCCAGGCGGTGAGTGATGCCGGAGGTCCAGCCAAAATAACGTGCCAGGAAAGGCTCGACGTAGGTGCGCAGCAACGGCACTAGCACAAAGATCGCCCACAGCCCGTAGATCACGCTGGGAATGGCGGCCAGCAACTCCGTGGTGAAGGCGATCGGACCTTTCAGCCAGGGAGGGCACATCTCCGTAATAAAGACGGCCACGCCAATCGCCAGCGGCACGGCAAGAAGGAGCGCGAGCAGCGACGAAACAATCGTACCGTAAACAAAGGGGAGGGCGCCGAACTGTTCATTGACCGGGTCCCACTCACTGCGCAGAAAAAACTTCCAGCCAAAGGCGTGCCACGACAAGCCGGACTTCGCGATCAACTCGTAGACAATGACCAGCACCAGGCCGAGCACGCACACTCCGCAGGCTGCCATGGCGGCCTGAAAAATCCCGTCGCTGACCCGGCTGCTTCCGGCCGTGATCAGGGGCCTGGTTTGCGCACCCATCCTGTCCACAACCTCTGCTTTTGCAATGGGTTGCGGTCCAGGCACCTGAGGCGCTCCAAGGGCTCGGTTGGCCATCCCAAGGAAGCTAGCAGAGTAGTGTTACAACAATGTTAAAATAGCGGCGGTTTCCTGGTATACATACTCAGCTCGCGAGGCATCCAGGGAATGGCCCGTTCAGGAATTCCCCGGTTGCATTTTCCCGGGTTCCCCTGTAACTTTTCCTACTCTCAGCGGATTTGTATGGCTTTTGACGCAAAACGCAGCCGCCTGCTTTTTCAACGGCTGAGCCGCGAGTTGAGCAAGCTCGCCCGGCGGCCCGCCCCGGAGAATGTACACAAGTTTCGCACTCACAGCCGCCGCGTCGAAGCCCTGTTGAATGAAGTTCTCCCCAAGCTGAGCCGGAACGACAGGAAGTTGCTCAAGCTTCTGGGACGGTTGCGCAAGAAAGCCGGGCGAGTGCGCGACCTGGACGTGCAAATCTCCCTGCTGCGCAATCTGAAAATGCCGCAGGGCAGCGGCCATAAAGCGCAGTTTATGGAGGCCCTGGTTCAGGACCGGACCAAGCGCGAAAAGAAACTGGCGCGGGCTTTCACTCCCGAAACCGCCGCCGAACTTCGCAAGCGCCTGAGCCGGGCCGCCAGCGGAATGGTCCGCGTGAAAGATGCCGATCCTCTTGCCCTCACCCTGAGCCGCCTGGCGCAACTGGGTCGCGAGCATGTGCCCTTGACCGAGCGAACCCTGCACCAGTACCGGATCATCGGCAAGCGAGCCCGTTATATCGCCGAGCTGGCGGACACGAATGCGCACGCCAGTCAGGTCGTGGAACAGCTCAAGCACATGCAGGACGTGATCGGCGACTGGCATGATTGGCTGAAGCTGACGCAGAAGGCGGAATCCCTTCTCGGGGGAGTTCGCGATTCATCCCTGGTCAGCCTGCTCCATAGCGTGACCCAGGCCAAGTTCCGCCTGAGCCTGAACGCCGTAGCGGAGATTCGGGCCGCTCTGGTCGGCAAGCGGCCGGAGCCGGCCGCGGCTGAGATTTCCAGCCGCCCGCCGGTTGCGAGCCGCGCCACCGCCGCCTAGCGCTGTTTCTGGAGCGTCGTAAGTTGTAAACTGTCCCCTCCCGCATGCCCACCTTCGCCGCCATCGATATCGGATCGAACTCGGTCCGCTTGAAAATCTCCCGCCTCACCCGGCATCGCCTCGTCAAGATTCACGAGGACCGCGAAGTCACGCGGCTGGGCGAATCGGTGTTTCGTAGCGGTTTTCTATCGCCCGAAGCCATTGCCAGCACCGTCAAGGTCATGCGCCGCTTTCATCGGGCGGTGCAGAATGCAGGCGCCGACTCGGTGCGCGTGGTCGCAACCAGCGCCCTGCGCGATGCCCGCAACTCGCACGCTTTCATGGAGTGGGTCCGCTCGGCAACGGGATGGAATGTGGAGATAATCTCCGGGCTGGAAGAAGCGCGCCTCATCCATCTCGGCCTGGTTTCCAGCCTGCGGGTAAATTCTTCGCCCGTGCTGATGGTGGACCTCGGCGGCGGCAGTTGTGAATTGACCTCCTCGAGCCGTGGCCACATTCGCAGCACCGTCAGCCTGCCGCTCGGTGCCGTGCGCCTGACCAATGATTTCCTGCATCATGACCCGCCTCGCAAGTCGGAGATGCGGCAACTGCGCGGATTTATTGCGCGGGAGATCGGGCGGGCCGCCGAACGCATCAAGCGGGTCCGCCCCAAAGTGGTGATTGCGACCTCGGGCACGGCCGAAGCGTTGGCTCGGGTAGGACACGGACTTTACAAGACCGAGGGTCCGCGGGCTGCGAGCGTATCAAAAGCTCAGATGCAGCGGATTGCCAAGCTGCTCGCCCGGTTACCCTTGGAAGAACGACGTAAGCTCTCCGGGGTCGGGCCCCGGCGGGCGGAAATCATCGTCGCCGGCGCGGCTGTTTACGCCGCTCTGCTCGAGCGCTGCCAGTTGGGAGGATTTCGTTTTTCACCCCTGGGGCTGCGCGATGGGCTCCTCGCGCAAATAGCCGCGGATTACGATCGCAGCACCCGGTCCGGAAAGCAGATTGAATCTGAGCGGTGGGATTCCTTGCTCAATGCGGTCGAGCACTATCGGGTCGATATCCACCACGCCTTGCACGTGCGCGAGGCCGCCATGCATCTGTTTGCCACCTTGCGGTCCGTCCATAGCCTGCCTCCCGAGTACGGCGAGTGGCTTTCCGCCGCCGCCATGCTCTATGAAGTGGGCGACTACGTGAACCGCAACGGCCGCCACCGCCATACCTATTACATCATTCTGCACTCCGAGATTCTCGGTTACACGCCGGAACAAAGAAAAATCATCGCTGGCGTGGCCCGTTACCTGGGAAAATCACGCCCCACGCCCGGCGACGGCCCCATGAAGCTGCTGACCTCGCCCGACCAGGAACGGGTTACCCAGGCTTCCCTGCTGTTGCGGCTGGCGCGAGCCCTGAATCTGAGCCGCAGTGGAGCGGTGCGTGACACCCGCGTGCACGTGCATGAAAGCGACGTAAAGTTCACCCTCGTCAGCAAACGTCGCGGCGGAGCCGACCTGGAGTTGTGGGCAGTGGAGCGGGAAAAGAGCTACTTCCGCGAAATCTTCGGCCGCGAGCTCGCCGCCGTCGCGGCCTGAACCGTCCTCAGGATCTTGGGGGTCAAAATCCAGTTCAGCACCGCGTTGTTGCGCCCCATTTCCGCCCGCGCAACCGCGCCTTTTTTAAGATCGATTCCCGCTTCGCACCCTGCCTCGCTGATCAGGCGGCCGAGAAACTCGCTGAGATTGGGGTTATGGCCCACGACCATGATGGTTTCCTGCTTGGCATAGGTTTCCAGCATGCGGCGAAAGTCGGTGAACGCGGCGGAGGGACGAAGAGCGTCTTCCAACTGCAGTTTTCGCTCGTAGCCGAGTTCATTCCCCACCAGGGAGGCCGTCTGCGCCGCGCGCTTCAGGGGGCTCGAAATCATGATATCGACCTGTACGTCCATCGCCGCCAACGCCCTTCCCACCAGACCGCATTGTTCGATGCCGTCTTTGTCCAGGGCCCGATGCGCATCCTTCTTAGGATTGGTCAGCCGTTCGCCGGCGTTGGCGTGACGAAGAAAGTAGAGGATCATCGCAGGGTCAGCGGTCCTTCCCGACGGGGACTCGCCGCATCTTCGGAGCCGGGACAGTGGGGATCAGGTCGAGCGTCTGCTTTCCTTCCGCCAGGCCGATGAGAAAATCCTGCGCGCTGAAGGCCGAAGATCCCGACGGGGGCTTCCGCCTGCCCGCCACCCGCCAGGCAGGACTGTAACTGCCATCTTTTTGCAGAAAGCGCGATTTCACATTGTCCGCCATATAGATCTGCAGAATTTCTTCGCGGACGCGCTCGCGCAACAGTTCGTCTTTTATGGGGAAGACCACTTCCACCCGGTCGTAGAGATTTCTGGGCATCCAATCCGCGCTGCCCATGTAGATTTCTTCCTGCCCGCCATTCAGGAAGTAGTAAATGCGGCTGTGCTCCAGGAATCGTCCTACGATGCTGCGCACGCGAATGTAATCGCTGACGCCGCGCACACCGGGACGCAAGGCGCAGATGCCGCGCACGATCAGGTCGATTTTCACCCCGGCCTGCGACGCGCGGTAGAGCGCCATGATGATGTTCTTGTCGAGCAGGGCGTTCATCTTGGCGATGATCCGCGCTGGCCGACCATGCCGCGCGTGCTCGGTTTCGCGGGCGATCAATCCCAAGAAGTGATCCGCCAGATCCAGCGGGGCCACCAGGAGAGGGTTGTAGTTGGGGTGCTCGGCGTATGCCGTGAGAAAGCTGAACACGTCGTGGACGGCAGCGGTAATTTCGGGATCGGCCGTCAGCAGGCTGAGATCGGTATAGATGCGAGCCGTCGTGGCATTGTAGTTGCCGGTGCCCAGGTGCGCGTAACGGCGGGTCACTCCGTCAGGATCGTGCCGCACCAGCAGCGACAGCTTACAGTGGGTTTTCAGTCCGACCAGCCCGTGGAAGACCTGTACGCCGGCATCTTCCAGATCGCGAGCCCAACGGATGTTGGAGTCCTCATCGAAGCGCGCCTTCAACTCCACCACCGCGGTCACCTCCTTCTTGGCCGCGGCTGCCATCAGCGAGGGCACAATCAGGGAATGCTCACTGGTGCGGTACAGAGTCTGCTTGATGGAAACAATCCTCGGGTCTTCGGCCGCCGATTCGATGAAAGAAACCACGGCATCGTAGCAGTCGAAGGGATGATGCAGAAGAATGTCGTGCCGGCGCAACTCTTCGAACAGGTCCTGCGACTTGGCGGTGAGCCGCAGCTCGCGCGGCAGGAAGGTCTTGAACTTGAGATTGGGGTGGCTGGTCTGCTCGTAGATATTGAAAAGGCGTGACAGGTTCACAGGGCCGTTGACAGAAAAGACCTGCCAGGGCTCCAGCTCGAAATTGGTGCGCAGCCGTTCGATAATCTCCGGATCGGCATCCGACTCGATCTCCAGGCGTACCGCGTCTCCCTTGCGCCGGTTGTGAAGCTCGGTGCGCACCGATTCCAGCAGGCTGCGCGACTCCTCCTCCGCCAGATAAAGATTGCTGTTGCGCGTCACCCGGAAGGCGGCGGAGGACACGATGTCGTACCCGTGATACATGCGCGAGGCATGATGGGCGACCAGGTCCGCCAGAAAGACAAAATCGTCCGTGCCCTCCGAAGGTACGCGCACCAGCCGCGGCAATGCTCGCGGCACGGTCACCACCCCGGTATAAGTCATCGCGGAACGACGGCGCCGGCGCAATAAAAAAGCGACGCACAGGGCCTTGTTAATTACTCGGGGGAAAGGATGGGCGGGATCGACGGTTACCGGAGTAAGAAGCAAGTCCAGCTCCCGCTCGCAGTAGTCCTCGACGAAACCCTTGGCCTTGGCGTCCAGTTCGTGAAGACCCAGCACGCGAATCCCGTTCTGCGTCAGCTGCGGCCGAATCTGCCCGTTCCAGCATGAATACTGATCGTCTACGAATTCGTGGGTTTGGCGCGCCAGAACGTCGCGCTCCTGCAGCAGCGTGAGCCCGTCCGGCCCCGACTCGGTATAGCCATCTTCGATCTGTTGCATCATGCCCGCGACCCGGACCTCGAAAAATTCGTCCAGATTGCTGGCCGTGATGGCCAGGAACTTGAGCCGCTCCAGCAGAGGATTGCTTTCCCCTTGCGCTTCCTCCAGAACCCGCCGGTTGAAGGCCAGCCACGATACTTCGCGGTTCAGGTAGTAGGCCGAGCTGTCGAGTGAATTGCGAAGCATAAAATGCCCTTACAGCGAACCGGCGTCACGCGGAAGCAACCGGCAGTGGTCTTACTTCTTCGAAGAGGAATCCGTACTTGCGGGCGCCGCGGCGGCGCCGCGCTTGGTGATCACGAATTGTAACTCATCTCCCTCCGGACGAGTCACGAACATATAGCGTTTGTCCAGGCGAATTCTTACTTCGGCTGCGGGCACCATCCACTCGCCGGGAGGAACATCGCCCTTGTGGCGAGGGGTGTATTCACCCTGATAAACCGTATCTTTTACTTGGACCGAAATCTCAAAATACGGGTCCTCCCGCGTGACCGGAGTGTTGACCTGATAGTACAGAACCCGGCTATGGGTTTTTTCTTCCAGATGAAGTACTTTGCCGGTCTCGTACAGTTTTTCGGCAGCGTGCAGGGCTGGGAGAAGAAAAAGACACGTCAGCAGAACGGTTGGCTGGAGCCGTTTCATCAGGTCACAGTATAGAGCAGTGAACGGCACGACCGCCACGCCTGAAGGGCCCAAAACTAACGGCGGAAAAAAATTGGGGCGCCAGATGGCGCCCCGCCTGCTATCGGTCTCTGTTAACGAACTTCCTTGATCTCGGCCTTGACCTTCTCCACAACCTCGGAAGGCAGCGGCGCATAGGTCAAATCCGCGGTCATCTTCTGCCCGTCATCCACCATCCAGTTGAGAAAATCTGCCAGGATCTTTCCCTTCGCAGCTTCTTTGGACTGAGCGGGAATCAGAAGCCAGGTGAAACTCGAAATCGGGTAAGCGTCCTTTCCCGGGGCATTGGTGATGGAAACCCGGAAGTCCGCCGGCATGGTCTTGACCGAGGCGGCCGCGGCCGTCACGCTCTGCAGGCTGGCCTTCACAAAAGCCCCGGCGGAGTTCTTCACGGTTCCGTAGGGAATGTTGTTCTGCACGGCATAGATCAACTCGATGTACCCGATTGCGCCGGGCATCTGGCGGATCATGCCTGCAACCCCTTCGTTGCCTTTCCCGCCCAGCCCGATGGGCCATTTCACCGAGGTGCCTTTGCCCACCTGCCCTTGCCAGTCCGGGCTCACTTTCGAGAGATAGTCGGTGAAGATGAACGTGGTTCCGCTGCCGTCCGAGCGGTGAATCACCACGATCTGATCAGAGGGAAATTTCATTCCCGGGTTGGCGCTGGTAATCGCGTTGTCATTCCAGGTCGTGATTTTGCCCATGAAGATACCGGCAAGAGCCTGCGGGGTAAATTTGACCTCTCCGCTGACTCCCGGAATGTTGTATGCCGGCACCACGGCTCCGAGCACGGTGGGAACATGCAGGATCTTGGTCTTGGATTGCGCCAGCTGTTCGTCCGACATGGGGCCATCGCTGGCGCCGAAGTCGACCGTGCCGGCAAGCACCTGGCGAATTCCGCCGCCGCTGCCGATGGACTGATAGTTGATTTCGATTTCAGGGTGGGCCTTGTGGTATTCGCTGAACCACTTGGAATACATCGGATAAGGGAAAGTTGCGCCTGCCCCATTCAATGTGGTCTGGGCAAGAGCCGGTAATGCCAAAGCCAGACACAAAAGCGCAATGCGACGTATCACGCGGAATTCCTCCTATGATTTTTTCGTACCCATGTTTCTACGGTCGCTTTGTTACAGGACGGTTACAACCACATGAATTTCTGGTGAAAGCTAAAGGAAGGATTGGACTTAGGCCCATCCGTGGCTCCCCGCGTGCCGGGCCGGCCGGGCGGCGGCGATCGCTTACTTCTGTAACTGGCAAGCCTACCGGGTAGTTGGCATCATCGTGCTGCGACCGCGGAGGTGGCCATGAGGCGAACACTATTGACCCTGATGTGCTTGGGCGCGCTTTCTCTCGGGGTGGTCTGGGCCCAACCCGCCCCCCAGACCGCTCGTCAGGCGCTCCTGGAGATGTTCTTCAGCAAGACGCCGGGCACGCTGGAGAAGCACTTGCCGGAAGCGACCCGGGCCGCATTGGCAAAGGCCAGTGCCGGCCGCGGAACTTCGCCACTCAACTACTATGCCTTGCTCGCCGCTCAATTCCAGTCGCCAGGAAAAGACTTTCAAACCTACGAAGCTGGACCAACCCTCGTGAGTCTCGAAGACCTCCAGGCCCATACCCGGTTTGAAATAACAATCGAGCGGGACGATCTTGTCGGGGAGGCGGACGAGATCGAACTCGGCTTTCGCGGATACAAAGACCGGCAGCCGCAGGGCAGCGGAGTCACCCCCCACCTGCTTCTGTCCATGAAGCAGGAACAGGGAATCTGGCGGATCAACCAAGCGACTTTCTCGCTGCAGATCTCGCTCACCGATCCCGAGTTGCTGAAGATCATCTCGACGCCGACGCCCACGCCTGCGGCTACGACGCTGAGTTTGGGAACCGGGACCGGCGTTACTTCGACCGCTACGATGAGCGCGGCCAACGAAGCATCGGCCATCAGCGCAATTCGAACGATTGAGACTGCCGAAATCACCTACGCCGCCTCATACCCGAACCAGGGTTTCACCTGTTCGCTGGCCGATCTGGGAGGCATGGGAAGCGGGCTGATTCGCGATGAGCATCATGCCATGCTGGTCGATCCGCGCCTCGCCAGCGGCCGCCGCAACGGTTATATTTTCCGGCTTTCGGGTTGTAATGGCGCTCCCGCTTCCAAGTTCGCTGTCACCGCAGTTCCCGCGGGTCCGGGTGACGGCGTTCGCGCTTTTTGCAGCAATGAAACCGCAGTCATAAGAGTTTCTCCGGATGGCAACGGCGCAACCTGTCTGACCTCGGGAGGGCCGCTGCAGTACTGAAACCGGTGTCGATAGGGCGCCAGGCGCAGTCTTGTATCCCTCCGCCACCCCTTCACGAAAGCGGTGGCCCCAGCAACTCAATGCCATATTCCAGCATGAGCCGTTCAGTGCCAGCCAGATCCGGAGCCGGCAGCCCGCTATTCAGAGATGAGAGTTCCTCAAAGAATTGCTGGAACGCCGCGGGCGTAACCATCACCAGCATTTTTCCTGGTGAATCGCGGAAGTTCTTGAATGTATGCGCGGTTCCGCGCGGCGCAAAGGCGGAGCCGCCGGTGTGCAGATCGGTTCGTTGACCGTCGATTTCGAACGTGATCTCGCCATCGAGAATATAGAACCACTCATCCTCTCGGGAATGACGATGGAGGGGCGGTCCCGACATCGCCGGCACATCCTGGTGAAAGACCACGGCAGCGCCGTTGGTATCAGTGCTGCTCAACTTCACCAGAACCTCGGTACCCAGGATGTCCAGGGGGCATTCGGTGCGGCCTCCATGGGCGCCGAGAGCGAATGCAACCAAATTGTCCGTCTGGGTTGTCATCTTGTTCTCCTTTTCGAAACTACCGGTATCGGTTGCGGCGTTCGGGCGCATCTTCGGAAACGAGGTCAATCTCCGCACGATGCCCCGAGCACGCGGGAATTTCCGGTGAAGCGATCCGTTCGGACCGATCGTTCAGGCGGTTGTTGATCAAGCCGGAGAATTGCCAGGGCTTCGTCCATCAGGACTCTGACAAGCCAACTGCGGAAAGCACCCTCGTACTTGAAGCGCGGCGGATCTCGGCAGGCGCTTAGCCAGCAATTCCTGATCGCGTAGCCGGCCCGGTCGGAATCACCAAGGATACGAGTGGCAATGAAGTGAAGCAGCCGGCGACAGCGGAAAAAACGAAGCTGGAATTCGGCAGCGTCTTCTTTTATTCCGTTTGCGGACAAGATGTCATTGTTCATGTCTTCACGACCTCCCGAGGGTTGTACTTCCGTATCCGTGGCGAACAGGCGAAACGAGCACGGGCTGTTTAATTTCTGTCGGACAAGACACGCAACGAACGCGCTTATTCCGGAGATCGCGAAAAATCGCGATGACCCCTGCCGACGCTGGTTGGGTGGGACTCCG
>Ga0335080_10003253_pt1 | contig 16393 bp, 12 predicted proteins | sample Lox_Sample_34_FD_206720 | JGI IMG/M metagenome (GOLD analysis project Ga0335080, IMG submission 206720) | Soil microbial communities from Loxahatchee National Wildlife Refuge, Florida, United States - Lox_Sample_3.4 | ecosystem: Environmental > Terrestrial > Soil > Wetlands | place: USA...
ACATTGCGCCCTCCGGCGCGGCGGCCTCGATCCCAGGCGTCGCCCGCAGTTGCCCGATGAGATAGTCCCGCGCTCGACGTAACCTCGATACCGTCCGCGCGACCACCGGTTCTCCGCGCTCGAGCGCTGCTACTCCCGCGCGCTGCACGAAAGGCGGAGCGCACGACGTGTTGTACTCGATCAGCTTGGGCAGGTCCAACGCGAGTCCGGTGGGTGCCGTGATCCAACCAAGACGGAAACCGGTCATGAGCCAGCTCTTGGAGAAAGTGTTGGTGCTGACCACGCGATCTTCCGCCGTGGCGATATCCAGGAAGGACGGCGCCGTTGCGAGCGCACCGTTCGTCGCGGCGCCGAAATACAAACGTTCGTAGGCGTCGTCCGCGATGATCCAGATGCCGTGGCGGCGACAGTGCTCGAGAATGGCCCGCTGTGCGTCGCGGCCGATGGTCCAGCCGGTCGGATTGTTGGGCGAGTTGATCAACACTGCGCTAGTCGCCGGCGTGAGCGCGTCGAGCAGGCGCGCGAGGTCGAGTGTCCAGCCCTGCGGCGTGAAGCTCAAGCTCACGGTCTCGACGCAGGCGCCCAGGATCTTCGGAATCTCCACCAGATTCGGCCACAGCGGCGTGACCGCGACCACGCGGTCAGCGTGACCGATCAGCGCCTGCGCCGACAACATCAATGCGGACATGCCGGAATTGGTGATGGCCACATTCGACGCGTCGGTCGGACGGTGCAGACGGGTCAAATACGCGGCGAGCGCTTCCCGCAGCTCCGGAAGGCCCAGATTGTGGGTATAGAACGTGTCTCCGGCGTTGAGCGCATCCACCGCAGCCTGGCGGATGAAGTCGGGCGTGACCTCGTCGGGCTCGCCAAACCAGAAAGCGGCGATGTCGTGACGCCCCAGGCCCGCGTTCGCCACTTCGCGGATCTTGGAGGCGCGTAGGGCCCGGACGGCTGCACGGGCGGTTGCTGTGACGGGCTGCATGAACTGCGATGGTCAAGGTAATGTCCTAATTCTCTCATGTCCGCGGAGGGGCCAAGCAGGCGCGGACCCTGCGCTGACCACGGCTCGAGGCGTGAACCGGTAGTATTCGGAGCGCACTGACAGGCGAGGCCAGCGCTGCTGGGTTCATCGTCCCGAGAAGATCATGCAGGCAAGATCAGCGCGCTCGCTCGCTCTCGCTGCGCTTACCCTATTGTTGGCCCCGGCAGCAGCACACGCTCAACAAGGAGAGGAGCCAATGGAGGCGTGCGTGCGCAGGTTGACGGAGCAGCTGCGCAGCCAGCTCACGCGGGCCGACTACCCCGAGGCTGCGCGCAAGGCGAACATCGAGGGCACGGTGCGGTTCGGCCTCACGTGTAATTCCGAGGGCCTGTTCGAAGACAGCTGGGTGGAGCGCAGCTCGGGGAGCGACCTCCTGGACCAGGCTGCCCAGCGTGCGGTGGACCGCATTTTTCCGCTTGGCGCGTCGGCACCTCAGCAATGCCAGCTGGGTCACGGCTTCTCCGTGTCGCTGCCCATGGTCTTCCGGGTGCTTCCCGCTGCGCGCTAGTGTTGGGTTGGCTCCGGGCGAGCACATTTGACGCTTCCCCCCGGCTTGGCTAGCATCGCCCGTCTCACTTCGAGGAATTTCACCATGGGCGCACAGCAGCATTCCAACTACGTGAACGGCCAGTGGGTGGCGGGCACGGCGTGGTCGAAGAACATCAACCCGTCGGACTTGAGCGATGTGGTGGGCGAGTACGCCCAGGCCGACCAGACCCAGACCCAGGAGGCAATCGCCGCCGCCCGTGCCGCCGCGCCGGCGTGGGGCGCCTTCAACGTGCAGGCGCGCGCGGACGCGCTGGAAAAGGTCGGAGCCGAGATCGTGGCGCGCAAGGACGAGCTGGGCAAGCTGCTGTCGCGCGAAGAAGGCAAGACGCTCGCGGAAGGTGTGGGCGAGGTGGTGCGGGCGGGCAACATCTTCAAGTTCTTCGCCGGCGAAGTTCTGCGCCGCACGGGCGAGCTGGTCCCTTCGGTGCGGCCTGGCGTTGACGTCGAGGTGACGCGCGAGCCGCTGGGCGTGATCGGGATCATCACGCCGTGGAATTTTCCGGCCGCCATTCCGGCCTGGAAGGTTGCACCGGCGCTCGCCTATGGCAACTGTGTCGTGTTCAAACCCGCCGATCTGGTGCCCGGTTCGGCCTGGGCGCTGGCGGACATCATCTCGCGCGCCGGGCTGCCCGCCGGTGCTTTCAACCTGGTGATGGGACGCGGCAGCGTGGTAGGCGAGGTGCTGGTGAATGACGCCCGGGTGGACGCGATCAGCTTTACCGGCTCAGTCGACACCGGGCGCAAGCTCGCGCAGAAGGCGGCTGCACGGCTGGCCAAGTTTCAGCTCGAAATGGGCGGCAAGAACCCGCTGGTGGTGCTGGATGATGCCGATCTCAAGACTGCGGTCGAGTCGGCTGTCAACGGCGCCTACTTTTCGACTGGCCAGCGCTGCACTGCCTCCTCGCGCCTGATCGTGACGCAGGGCATTCACGGCAAATTCGTCGACGCGCTGACGGAGCGGCTCAAGAACCTGGTGGTGGACGACGCGCTCAAAGCCGGCACCCAGATCGGCCCGGTGGTGGACAAGAACCAGCTCAACCAGGATCTGTTCTACATCGAGGAAGGCAAGAAGGAAGGGGCGAAGCTCGCCTACGGCGGCCGTCTGCTCAAGCGCGAGAAGGAAGGCTTCTATCTCGAGCCTGCGCTGTTCACCGAGACGAGCAATGCCATGCGCATCAACCGCGAAGAGGTGTTTGGCCCCGTCGCCGCGGTCGTGGCAGCCAAGGACTACGAGGAAGCGCTGCACCTCGCGAACGATACGCCCTTCGGTCTGTCTGCGGGCATCGTGACCAGTTCGCTCAAGCACGCGGCGCATTTCCGCCGCAACAGCCAGGCCGGCATGGTCATGGTGAATCTGCCCACCGCCGGAGTGGACTACCACGTCCCCTTCGGGGGCCGCAAGGGCTCCAGCTACGGCCCGCGCGAGCAGGGGCGCTATGCGGTCGAATTCTTCACCACGGTGAAGACGTCGTACGTGGCAGCGCTCGCGTAAAGCGTGCCTCCGCGCTCCTTCGTGCCATGACGAGCGCGCTGTTCACGCCGTTCGAGCTGCGCGGCGTCCCGCTGGCGAACCGCATCGTCGTATCCCCGATGTGCCAGTACATGTCCGACGACGGCTCGGCCAACGACTGGCACCTGATGCATCTCGGGCAATTCGCCATGGGCGCCGCGGGGCTGGTCATTACCGAAGCCACTCACGTTTCGCCGGCGGCCCGCATCTCGCATCGCTGCCTGGGTCTGTACAGCGACGAGAACGAAGCCACGCTCAAACGCGTGATCGATTTCTGCCGCCGCTTCGGCGTGGCGAAGCTCGGAATCCAGCTCGCGCATTCAGGTCGGAAGGGCTCAGTGCATCCGCCGGCGCTTGGCGGCAAACCGCTTGCGCCAGATGAAAACCCGTGGACGACGCTCGGCCCTTCGTCTCTGCCTTTCGGCCCGGGCTGGCCTGCGCCGGCCGCTCTCACGCGCGCAGGCTTGAGCGAGGTCAAGGAGGCGTTCGTGCGGGCCGCTCGCCGCGCGGCGCGCATCGGCTTCGACCTGGGCGAGCTGCACGCCGGACACGGTTATCTGCTGCACGAATTCTTGTCGCCGCTCGCGAACCAGCGCGATGACGAGTACGGCGGAGCCACGCGCAACCGCATTCGTTTCCCGCTCGAGGTGTTCGAAGCGGTGCGTGGGGTGTGGCCTGCGGACCGGCCGCTGGGCGTGCGGGTCTCGGCCACCGACTGGGTCGAGGGCGGCTGGATGCCGGAGGAGACGGTCATTCTCGCGAGAGAGTTGAAGGCGCTGGGTTGCGACTTCATGGACGTTACCTCGGGTCAGCTCGACACGCGCCAGCAGATTCCGTTCGCGCCGGGGTATAACGTTCCCTTCGCCGAGAAGGTGAAGAAGGAATCCGGGCTCACGGTGATGGCGGTGGGGATGATCAGCGGTGCGCGCCAGGCCGAGGAGATCGTCGCGGCGGGGCGCGCAGACCTGGTGGCGCTGGCCCGCGGCGTCATGGACGACCCAAGATGGGCCTGGCATGCGGCGCGCGAGCTCGGCGCCGAGGCGCCTTACGCATCCAATTACATGCGCTGCAGCCCCGCGCAGTGGAAGCCCAGCCCTGCGTGACGGGTTTTTGCAGGTATCGTGCGACCGGGTCCGGGATTAGAATCTGGTGCGGTCGGTCGAATCCGGGCTCGTGCGAAAGGCCAATGGGTGCGGCCAGGCCAAGTACCTGGTATGGAGCTTGCGCCAGGCGCTGCCGCATGACCCCTGATCGTGAGGCAGGCGCCTTGGCAACTCGCAGGACGGGTGCGCTTGCATGAACGACCAAACCCTCGACAGCCAGCTCCTGGGGTTCTCCCAGGCCACAGTCGATCCCCTGCGCCGGGTCGAGGAGGCCGGCTTCTGGCTGGAGGCCTATCGGCAGGGCATCAAGGCCGACCCGCTGCGCGTTTTTCAGGTGGTGGACCGTCTGGACGAGCTGGTGCAGGAGCAGCGGCTGCAGGTGACGCGCGAATATCTGGATGCGGGCGGCCGCCAGCAGACGTACCGCGAGCGGCGCATCTGGAATGCGGTGGTGCACCTGGCGCGCGAGCTTGCTGCCGGCTATGAGACCTCGCTGCAGCTGTTTCACGCCGGTGAAGCGAATGCCGCCGCCGTCGCGCCGCTGGTGCCGATGATGACGGCGCGCGCGATTCGCGCGCTGACCCTCCTGCTGCGCTGGACGCTGCTGCGTTACGCCGCGGTTGAGCCGTCGTTGTGGACCCGGATGGGGGCGCTGTTCGCCTACGCCGAGCGCGAGCGCTTCATGAGCGAGCGCTTGAAGGTCTATCCGGCCATGGCAGGCGATTCCACCGTGCGGCGCGAATATCTGCGCGCGCTGGTGTTGTCGGTGTCCGGCACCGAGAACCTCCTGCCGGCCAGTCAAGTGATTGCGGAGCGCGTGATCGCCACCGTGGCTGAGTTCTTTCTGCTGCATCGGCGGCCGGCGGCAGGCTGTCACTTCGCGGTCGATCTGCATGCCACCCGCTCTCCGTACCGTGTCGGCGTCGGCATGGCCCCGTCGCCCACTGTGCGTTTCTTCGGTCCTGGCCACGCCGCCGTAATCGCCGAACGACTTATTCAACGTACGACCGAGACCCGCCTCGCGCCGGCCGAGCTCAACCTGGTGGGAGATTTTCACCCGGCGCTCGTTCTGGAGGTGCTGCAGCACCTGTCGCGTCACTGGGGGCCGGACCCTCCCGCACGCTCGCAGCTGAGGCAGCGGGTGCTCTCTACGCTGAATGTCGCGCATGGGCTGGAGCATGTGCTGGGTGCTGTCAACGCCGAGCAGGGCAGCCCCGATCTCGACGAGCTCACCGAGGCGTGGACCGTGGAGAACGAGAGCAGCGGAGGCTTCGGCGCGGTACTGCCCTCTCTCGATCGCGACTGGCTCGCCATCGGTTCGTTGATTGCCGCCAAACCCACCTGGCCCGCTGCGTGGAGCGTGGGTGTGATCCGGCGCCTGTCGACCGACGAGATGGGGCGCCGGGTGGTCGGCGTGCAGGTGCTGGCGCGCGGCAGCGTCGCCGTGCAATTGCTTCCGCTGGACGGCTCCGGTCCCGAGCAGTCCGGCGTGCTGCTGCCGGCCGAGACCCAGACCAGTCTGACGGGCGCGGAAGTGATGCTGGTTGTGGGTCGCGACACGCTGTCGTGGAGCCAGTCGTACGCGATGCGCATCCACGAGCGCGGCTACCCGATCAACCCGCGTCGAGTGGTCGAGCGCGGCGACGACTTCGACGTCGTGGGCTTCACGATCCAGCCCGCCTGAGTCAGCCGGAGCAGGCGCTGATGGACGCCAGAGCGATCGGCCAGCTCGTATCCAACCAATGGGACCGCGAGATCGTCCCGCGGCTGATCGAGTACATCCGCATTCCGTGCAAGTCGCCTCACTTCGACGCGCGCTGGCAGGCTGACGGTCACATCGAGGCCGCCGTCGCATTGGCGGAGCAATGGTGCCGCTCGCAACCGCTTCCCGGCTTGCACGTCGAAGTGCTGCGCCTTCCCGGCCGCACTCCGCTGCTGCTGTTCGAGATGGCCGGCACGGGCGATCGCACTGTGCTGCTCTACGGGCACCTGGACAAACAGCCGGAGATGTTGGGCTGGCGCGACGGCACCGGACCGTGGACGCCCGTGCTGGAGGGCGACAAACTGTACGGGCGTGGCGCTGCCGACGACGGCTACGCGGTGTTCGCCGCGCTCACCGCGTTGTGCGCGCTGCGCTCTCAGGGGATCCCGCACGCGCGCTGCGTGGGCTTGATCGAATGCTGCGAGGAGAGCGGCAGCTACGATCTGCCCGCCCACCTCGAGCAGCTGGGTTCACGGCTGGGCAAGGTGGACCTCGTCATCGGCCTCGATTCGGGCTGCGGAAATTACGACCAGCTCTGGATGACCACTTCTCTGCGCGGCCTCGCCGCCGGCACGCTCACCGTCGAGGTGCTGACCGAAGGCGTGCACTCGGGCGATGCGAGCGGCATCGTGCCTTCCTCGTTCCGCATCGCACGCCGCCTGCTGGAACGTCTGGAGGACTCGACGAGCGGCCGGATCCTCCCAGCCGAGTTCCACTGCACGATTCCACCCGAGCGCGTCGAGCAGGCCCGTCAGGCCGGAGCCGTTCTCGGTGAAGGTATGTGGGCTCGATTCCCGTTCGCCGGCGGCACGCGCGCGATGGTGCGCGACCCCGGCGAGGCCGTGCTCAATCGCACCTGGCGGCCTTTTCTCGGCGTCATCGGAGCCGACGGAATTCCCCCGATTCGGGACGCCGGCAACGTGCTGCGGCCCAGGACTTCGCTCAAGCTGTCCTTGCGCATCCCACCGCTCATCGACGGTGCACAGGCGGTGCGCGACTTGAAGCGCATACTCGAGGCCGAGCCGCCCGAAGGCAGCATAGTTGTGTTCGAACCCGACCAGGATGCCACTGGCTGGAATGGGCCCGCGACGGCGCCCTGGTTGCAGGCGGCAGTGAATGCCGCTTCCCAGGATCACTACGGCCGCCCGGCGATGATGTCAGGGGAGGGCGGAACCATTCCTTTCATGGCCATGCTTGGCGAGCACTTCCCAGCGGCGCAGTTTCTCATCACGGGCGTGCTGGGACCCAAGTCCAACGCCCACGGGCCGAACGAATTTCTGCACATCAGCTACGCGAAGCGCCTAACCTGCTGCGTAGCCCAGGTCATCGCTGCGCATGCGCGGCAATGAGGCGCGCGTCGCGTTGATCAAACCTTAGGCGTCGGGCGGTGCGACCACCACCTTGCTGTAGGGGTGGCGGCGCGTGATGAGCTTGGAATGACTGAAGACGTCTAGCGCGGTTTCGTACGGCTCTGGTGCGATCGTCACGCTGCCGCCCCAGTTGCCCAAGTTCTGGTAGTAGGCGATGGTGCGAGTCAGCGCGTCGCGGTGAATCCCGGGGAACATGGATTGCTCGGACGCCGCAACTTCGGCCGGCGGCGCGCTGGCGACCCACGCGCGCGCCTTGCGGTAGGCGCGCATGAAACGCTTCGCTTCGGGGCGCGCCAGCCAGTCGCTGGAAGCGGCGACGCTGCTGAAAGCGACCGGCCCGACTGCTTCGCCGACAGAAGCCACGATGTGCGCGACGCCCTCATGCTCGAGCTGTTGCGGATAGGGTCCCTGCTCGTGAAACCAGGCCGCGTCGCCGCCGCGAAAAGCGCTCAACATCTCCTCGGTGCCGCCGCGGTTGACGCTCTGGACGTCTGCCAGATTGACGCCGCGCAGATGCATGGCGTAAGCCAGCATCGCCTGCGGCTGGCCGCCGTGCACGAACATGAATCCGCCAGTCAGCAGCTTGTCCCACTGGAAAGCGGGATCGGCACGGCGTCCCGCGATCACGAAACCGTCGCGCTGATTGATCTGCGCGAAGTGAACCAAGGGTGACGGCTTGCCCTGCTCCAACGCAGCCCAGCTTGCGGACACCGCGGATTGCGCGACGTCGATCTCGCCTGCAGCGAGGACCTGCGCGACGGTCCGTCCCGGCGGCACCACGGCGTAGCTCGGCTCGAACCCCTCGTCCTTCAAGAAACCGGCGGTGACGGCCGCCAGCACCGGGCTGTAGAACGCGGAATGACGCGATACCATGATTCTCAGCTTGCTCATGCTCGGCCTCCGAGCCCTCAAACGCGATGCAGCGCAGTCTCGGCGCTCGCGCGCCGCTTGGCAAGCGTGGTGTACGATGCTGCTACCAAGAGGGAAGCACTATGCCTGATCGCCGTCGCATCCCTGACCGCCGCAACCTTCTGCGCCTGGGCGCGGCGCTCCCCGCGCTCGCCCTGTCGATGTGGAGCGTGCGCCGCTCCTCCGCGCAGGAGCTCGCGCCCACGCCGGCGTGTGGACACGGCGAGGCGTCTACCCCGCGCCAGATGGAGGGCCCATTTTTCAGGCCCCGCTCGCCGCGCCGGACATCACTGCTCGACACCGGAGTGCGCGGGACGCGGTGCGTCGTCGGCGGGCTGGTGCTGTCGACGGCCTGCCAGCCAGTCGAGGGCGCGTTGCTGGATTTTTGGCAGTGCGACGACACCGGAAACTACGACAACTCCGGCTATCGCCTGCGCGGCCACCAGTTCACCGACAGCTCCGGGCGCTATCGGCTCGAGACGATCGTGCCTGGGCTTTATCCGGGCCGCACGCGCCATATTCACGTCAAGGTCCAGGCACCGGCCCGTCCGGTCCTCACCACGCAGCTCTACTTTCCGAACGAGCCCGGGAACCGGGATGACTTCCTGTTCCGGCCGGAGCTGCTGGTGTCGATTTCCGATGCTGGTGGTGTGCAGGCCGGCCGGTTCGATTTCGTTGTCACCCTCGGGTAGCCCGCCGTGGCACGGGTGCGCCGGATCCTGCTGGTGCAAGGCGCGAACATGAGCTACCTGGGGCGCAGACAGCCGGAGATCTACGGCACGGTCAGCGCAGCCGAGCTCGATGCGATACTGCAAGAGCATGCGCGCGCGAAGGGGTTCGAGCTGGATATCTTCTACACGCACCTCGAGGGCGAAGCTATCGCCCGCCTGTACCGCGCCGTAGACGAAGGCTTCGATGGGCTGGTGATGAACCCGGCGGGGTTTACCTACGGCGGCCGTGCGCTGCGCGATTGCGTGTCGACGCTGCCGTTCCCCTACGTCGAGGTGCACATGACCAACATCGCCAAGCGTGGGCTCGTTTCCGCGGTTGCCCCGGCAGCGGTCGGCACCATCGATGGCTTCGGCCTGCACTCCTACGTGCTCGGCCTGGACGCCATGTTGCAGTGCCTCGACGCCAGGTCCTGAACCTGCCGTCGTCCCGGAAACCGGGACGTCTCCGAGTTTCCCGTCCCGCTTGGTGTCAGACGGCGAGCTTGCCCTGGTTGATCGGGAGCTCGAGGATACGCTTGCCGGTGGCGGCGAAGATGGCGTTGCACAGGGCCGGCGCGAACGGCGGGGTGCCCGGCTCGCCCACGCCTCCCGGCGGATAATTCCCCGCGTCGACGATGTGCACGTGTATCTCCCGCGGCGCGTCGGGCATGCGCACCACCGGGTACTCGCTGAAGTTGGATTGCTGGATCCGGCCTTCCTTGGCAGTGATCTCGGTGACGCACGCGCTCATGCCGTAGATGCAAGCGCCTTCCATCTGAGACTTCACCCGGTCCGGGTTGATCACCCGGCCCGCGTCGCACGCCACATCCACGCGCGGAACGGAGACTCTGCCGTCCTTGTCGACTTTGACGTGAACCGCAGTGGCCACGTAAGTGGTGAAGCTGCGGTGCACGGCCAGCCCGACCGCCTGGCGCGCAGGCAGCTTCTTGCCGTAGCCGGCGTTCTTGGCCGCCAGCCGCACGACGTTCTTCAGTCGGGCAGTCATGATCGGATACTCGTCGTAGGTCTGATCGTAGTTCCAGTAGTCGGTGCTCGACAGATCCAGCACGCGGTCAGGCCCGATCAGCTCCAGCAGGAACTCATAGGGGTCGTGGCCCGCCGCCTCGGCCAGCATGTTGGCCATGGTGTTGTGCGCGAAGGCGTTCGGAATGTTGTTGACCGAGCGCAGCCAGCCGATGCGCACGTGTGCTTTGGCCTTGCCATTCTCGAGTTGAATGTTGGGAACGGCGTAGGGCAGATCGAGGTAGCCCAGGCTCAGCTCGATCTTGTGTCCGTACTCGGGGTCCGTCTTCTCGAAGGTCGACCAGATGGTCGGGAAAACGGACCGGCCATGCCACGCCACGACCTTGCCGCTCGCGTCCAGGCCGGCTGTGATGCGCTGCGCGTTGCAGGCATGGTAGTAGGCGTGCTGCAGATCATCCTCGCGGCTCCAGGTCACCTTCACCGGCAGCGCGAGCTGGCGAGCCAGGATCGCCGCTTCTGCCGCGAAGTCGGGTTTCGACTTGCGCCCGAACGCGCCGCCCAGCAGCGCCACGTGCGAGGTGACGTTCTTCTCCTCGAAGCCGATGGCTCCGGCCACGGTCGAGCGCACCGCCTGCGGGTCCTGGCAGGAGGACCACAGCTCGCACTTGCCGTCCTTGACCAGCGCAACCGCAGCGGGGGGCTCCATCGTCGCATGTGCGAAATGAGGAACATAGATATCCGCCTCAACCACTTTGTTGGCATCCCTCATCGCCCCCAGCACGTCGCCCTCCTTGCGCACGATTTTGCAGTCCTTGGCGGTTGCCTCCTCCATGTCCTTGCGGAAGGCATCGGAGTCATAGCCCGCGTTGGCGCCGTAATCCCACTCGATCTTGAGCTTCCTGCGCCCCTCGTTCGCGGCCCAGGTGTTGGTCGCGATCACCGCAACGCCGCCCAGGGTGTTGAACACGATCGGCGGCTGGTTCTGCGGAATTTCCACCACCTTCTTGACTCCGGCGACCTTCAAGGCCTCGCTCGCATCGAAAGACTTGACCTTGCCGTAGGTCACGGGGCAATGCTCCACGGCTGCGTAGAGCATGCCGGGCAGCCTGATGTCGATGCCGTAGACCGCTTTGCCCACCAGCATGTCGGGAAGGTCCACACTCGCCAGCGGCTTGCCGATGTAGCGGAAATCCTTGGGGTCCTTGAGCGTGACCTGCTTCACACTCGGGACCGCGAGGGTCGCCGCGGTGTCGACGAGCTGTCCGTAGTCGAGCGATTTCCCGCTCGGCGCATGTACCACCTTGTGGTTCTGCGCCCTGCACTCCGCTGCGGGCACACCCCACTGAAGGGCCGCTGCCTGAACCAGCATCGTGCGCGCCACTGCGCCGAACTCGCGCATGCGTTCGTAGTTGTGGCGCACGCTCCGCGAGCCGTCGGTGTATTGGCTTCCGTAGATCTTGTCGCCGACTGCCTGCTCGATCCTGACCCGGCCCCAGTCGGCCTCGAGCTCATCGGCCAGGATCATCGGCAAGCTGGTGCGCACACCCTGACCCATCTCCGAACGATGCGCGACGATGATGACCGTGCCCATGTTGTCGATGGACACGAAGACGTTCGGGCTCAGCGTCGCCGTGGGAGGTGGAATCGCGGGAGGTGGCGCGGCGTCCGCGGCTTCCGCGCTGCCGATGAAGCCGCCATAGAACGGATGCGGCTGGAACGGATCGAGGATCAATCCGAGCGCGAAGCCGCCGCCCAGCGCGGCCGTTCCTTTCAGGAACGTCCTGCGGCTCAGGTTTTCGATCGTGCTCACGCCTTCGCGCCGGCGGCTTCCTTGATAGCCGCGCGAATCCGGGTGTAGGTTCCGCAGCGGCAGATGTTGCCGGCCATGCCGGCGTCGATGTCTTCGTCGCTGGGCTTGGGATTCAGTTTGAGCAGCGAAGCCGCCTGCATGATCTGCCCGCTCTGACAGTAGCCGCACTGCGGCACCATGTGCTTGAGCCAGGCTTTCTGCACCGGGTGATCGCCTTTGGCGCTGAGACCTTCGATCGTGGTCACTTTGGCTCCGGCCACCGCGCTCACCGGGAGCGCGCATGAGCGCACGGCAACGCCGTCGAGGTGCACGGTACAGGCGCCGCAGGCGGCAATACCGCATCCGAACTTCGTGCCAGTGAGCCCGATGACATCGCGGATCACCCACAGCAGCGGCATGTCCGGCGGCACGTCGACCTCGTAGGCCTGGCCATTCACCGTGAGGTGCTGCGGCATGACAGCGACGGCTCAGGTCAAGCGAAACTGGATGCCTTGCGCGAGCGGCAGGTCGCGGCTCCAGTTGATCGTGTTCGTCTGGCGACGCATGTAGGCCTTCCATGCGTCCGACCCCGCTTCTCTGCCGCCGCCCGTTTCCTTCTCGCCGCCGAACGCGCCACCGACCTCGGCCCCCGAGGTGCCGATGTTGACGTTCGCGATGCCGCAGTCGCTGCCGGATACGGACAGGAACTGCTCCGCCTGCTCCAGGCGATCGGTGAACAGAGCGGACGACAAACCCTGCGGCACGGCGTTGTTGAGGGCAATCGCTTCCTCGACCGTGGCGAACGGCATGATGTAAAGCACCGGGGCGAAGGTCTCGCGTTGCACCACCGCCCAGTGGTTCTCGGCACGCGCCAGCGTGGGCTCGACGAAGAAGCCGGCGCGGTCCAGGGTCTGCCCACCGACCAGGACCCGGCCGCCCAGCCGCTCGAGCTCTGCGATCGTTTCGCGGAAGCTCGTGCGGGCGTCCTCGTCGATGAGCGGGCCCATCAACGTGGCGGGTTCGAGTGGATCGCCGATCCTGACTTGCCGGTACGCACCGACCAGGCGCCGCTCAACTTCGTCGATGCGCGACTCGTGCACGATCAGCCGGCGCGTGGTGGTGCAGCGCTGTCCGGCAGTGCCGACGGCGCCGAAGACGATGGCTGGAACCGCCAGATCCAGGTTCGCCGTCTGATCCACGATCACCGCGTTGTTGCCGGAGCACTCCAGCAGGCAGCGCCCCATGCGGGCCGCAACCACCTGTGCCACGTGGCGGCCGACGCGGCTCGAGCCGGTGAAGGAGACGAGCGCGACGCGCGCGTCCTCCACCAGCCATTGGGCGAGCTCGGGGCTGTCGCCGGTGCACAGGGAGAACACGCCGTGGTGCCCCGCCTGATGCAGGACGCCGTTGACGATGTGCTGGATTGCGATGGCCGTGAGAGGCGTCTTGGGCGAGGGTTTCCACACCACGACATCGCCGCACACCGCGGCGATGAATGCGTTCCACGCCCACACCGCAGCCGGAAAATTGAAAGCCGTGATCACTCCCACGATCCCGAGCGGATGCCACTGCTCGTACATACGGTGGAAGGGACGCTCGGAGTGCATGCTCCGGCCGTAGAGCATGCGCGACTGGCCGACCGCGAAGTCGCCGATGTCGATCATCTCCTGCACCTCGCCATCGGCTTCCTGCTTGATCTTGCCCGCTTCCAGCGCGATCAAGGTGCCCAGCGCCGACTTGTTGCGCCGGAGCGCCTCGACGATCAGGCGCACCAGCTCTCCGCGGTGCGGAGCGGGCACAGCGCGCCAGGCAGGAAAGGCCTTGGCCGCGCCGCCCAGAACCAGCTCGTACTGGCTGCGAGTGCTCCGGCCGGCCCATCCGATCACGCGGCCATCTGCGGGATTGATCGACGGGAAATGCTGTTGCGCCGGCAGCCACTCGTGCCCGGTATAGACCCCGGAATTGCGCTCAGCCAGGCTGAGCTGCTCTAGCACACTGGAGGCGCTATCCATGGCGCGGTGCGCTCACGCTGCACTTCGCAGCTGGCCGCCCAGCGCGAGCAGCACATCGCGGAGCGCCGCGACGCCTTCGTCGATCTGCGCACGGCTGACGACGAGCGGCGGGGCGAAGCGGACCACGGTGTGGTGGGTGTCTTTGGTCAACACGCCGCGCTCCAAAAGCTTCTCGCATACCAGCCGCGCGCTCACTGTGTCGCGCTCGAGCTCCATTCCGAGCAGCAGCCCTTTTCCACGCACCTCGCGCACCAACGGCGAGCGCAGCGCACGCAACTGGCGCAGGAAGTAGTCGCCGAGCTCCGCTGCCCGTTCCGGAAGGCCCTCTTCGATTAGCACGGCGAGGGCCTCCAGCGCAACGCTCGCGGCCAGGGCATTGCCGGCAAAGGTGCTGCCGTGGTCGCCCGGCCGAAACACATCCATCACGTCCCGCCGCGCCAGGAAGGCCGAGACTGGGAGCAGACCGCCGCCGAGGGCTTTCCCCAAGATCAACCCGTCCGGGCGCACGCCTTCGTGGTCGGACGCGAGCATGCGGCCGGTGCGGCCGAGCCCAGTCTGCACCTCGTCGCAAATCAGCAGCACGTCGTGCCGGCGGCAGATTTCGGCACAGCGCGCAAGGTAACCCGCGGGCGGCACGATGATCCCGCCTTCGCCCTGGATGGGCTCGACGATGAAAGCCACGGTCCGTGGCGTGATGGCGCGTTCGAGCGCGTCGGCATCTCCGAAAGGAATGCGAGAGAAGCCAGGCGGGTATGGCCCGAACCCATCGCGGTACTGCTCCTCGGAAGACATGGCGAGTATCGCGATCGAGCGGCCATGGAAGTTGCCATCGCAGGCAATGATCTCCACTGCATCCGGGTCCACGCCCTTGACTTTGGTGCCCCACTTGCGCGCGGCCTTGATCGCCACCTCCACCGCTTCGAGACCGGTGTTGGCGGGCAACACGGCGTCCTGGCCGGTGATCTCGCACAGACGCTCGAACAGCAGCGGGAGCCGATCGTTGCGGTAAGCGCGCGAAGTCACGTTGAGTGTGCCGGCCTGCTCCGCCAGCACGCGTGTCAGGCGCGGATGACAGTGACCATGGCTCACCGCCGAGTAGGCGCTCATCATGTCCAGCAGCCGGCGCCCGTGCTCGTCCCACAGGTAGACGCCCTCGCCTCGTACCAGCGTGACCGGCAGAGGATCGTAGTTGTGCGCCCCGTAGTGCCATTCCAATTCGGCGACGCCCGCCCGGTCAGCGCGTACGGTTACCGCGCCAAGCAGAGCTGACGCGAGCTCGACGGCGACATTGGCGGTGCGGCTATCCTTGTCGGCGTGTGGGTTGTACTCGGCGATCTCGGCGGCCACCAGGCGCGAGTCGCTGCTCACGGTCGCCAGGGCATGGGCAAGCGCCGCGCACTCGATGCCCCACGGCACCGGCGTGCCTACACCCGGCGCTTCGGCGGGGTCGATCACATCCAGATCGATGGTGATGCCGAAGGCCGCCGTGTTGCCTGTGACGATATCGCGCGCTTCCGCCATGACCTCGGCCAGGCCGCGGCGGTCCACGTCATCCCCGGAAAATACTCGCACGCCGAGGCGCGAAAGGAGCTCCGCTTCGTCGGGTTCGAAGCTGCGTACGCCTACCAGGCACACGTCGGCGGCGGCGAGCGGCCGAGACTCCATGAGCGCAACCAGGGAAGGCTCGCCGTGACCTAGCAGGCAGGCGAGCGGCATGCCATGCAGAGCTGCGCTCGGCGACGTGGCGGGGGTATGGGCGTCCATGTGTGCATCCACCCAGATCAGCCCGAGCCGGCCGCGCGGGCGGATGGCGGCGGCGACACCGCTCCAGGTACCGATCGCGCATGAATGATCTCCGCCGAGGACCAGCGGGAACGCGCCGCGCGCGGCGATCCCCCGCACGCGCTGCCCCAGTCGGGAGCACAGGCCATGCACCGCCTCGGTATTGTCGATCCCCAACGCGGGGTAAAGGACCGAATCCCAGACCGGATTCAGGCCTGCGCGCCACAAGCGGGTGGAAAGCACGGAACGCCGCAGCGCTTCGGGGCCTGCTTCGCAGCCACTGTCTCGCGCCCCACGCCCCGATGCGGCGCCGATGATATGAACAGTTCGGTCGAGCATATGGCACTCCCTAATACCCTGGTGCGCTGTGGCGTCTGGCCAAGGCGTGCCAACAACCCTCCCTTCATTTCAATAAGCATCACATGTGCCAATCGCGGCACACCACTCAGATCAGGGCCGAGGCCGGGCGATTCAACCTCCAGGTCCTCGAGCGATTGCGCGGGCACCGCCCGCTGATTGAGCCGCACCTGTTACGCGCTCGCGACTGACGCGCGCCCGCAAACAGCTTGGCCGTTCTCGGCGGTCGGCGCGCATATCGTCGACGGCATCGATGCGCACAACAAGTTTCTGGCGCGCTCTTGATGGCACTCATGGCCGCGTGCTGCTCACACCGCGCGGTGGTGCGTCACGCATGCTTTTCGAGCGTTCGGCGTACGACGGAAACGGTTTCGCGCTTCTTCTTCGATTGCTCTGAACGATTTCGTGCACAGCCACTGCTCCTCTGTGGGGTGCAGCGTGCACCAGAAATGATCGGCGCGAGCGGGTTCCGTACACTTTTCCCATGCAGAATCTCCGTTTAGTGACTCTG
>Ga0335080_10003255_pt1 | contig 16389 bp, 14 predicted proteins | sample Lox_Sample_34_FD_206720 | JGI IMG/M metagenome (GOLD analysis project Ga0335080, IMG submission 206720) | Soil microbial communities from Loxahatchee National Wildlife Refuge, Florida, United States - Lox_Sample_3.4 | ecosystem: Environmental > Terrestrial > Soil > Wetlands | place: USA...
TCGCCGGTTCCCTTGGCGATCGCGCGCTCGATGTTGTCCTTGGGCATCGACGCATCGCGCGCCTTCTGGACGGCCAGCGCCAGTGACGGGTTGCCGGTCGGGTCGCCGCCGCCCTCACGCGCGGCAACCGTGATCGCGCGCGCCAGCTTGGTGAAGTGCTGACCGCGCCGCGCGTCGACGACGGCCTTCTTGTGCTTGATCGAAGCCCATTTGGAGTGACCAGACATATGTGTTCAGTTTAGGACGGCCACACCTTCCAGGGGGCTTGCCCGCTCTCCCACAGCCCATTGAGCGTCAGCCAGTCCTTGTGGGTGTCCATGCACTCCCAGAACCCCTCGTGGCGGAACGCCCGCAGCTCACCCGCGGCCGCGAGACGCTCGAGCGGCCCGCGTTCGAGCACGCTGCCGGGGTCGATCACCTCCAGCGCCGCCCGGTCGAAGCAGAAGAACCCGGCGTTGACCCACAGTTCGCTGCGCGGCTTCTCGGTGAAACCGAGCACCGACCCGTTCCCGTCGAGCCGCGCCACCCCGAACGGCAGCTCGGGCTGGACGACCGCCATCGTGGCGCGCCCGCCCAGTTCGCGATGGTGGCGAAACAGCGCCGTGAGATCGATGTCGGAGACCCCGTCGGCGTAGGCCAGGCAGAAGCGTTCCTCCTCCAGAAGCGGAGCGGCGATGCGTACGCGCTCCCCGGTGGCGGTGTCGGGGCCGGTGTCCAGGCACGTGACGCTGACCTCCCGCGGCCAGGACTCGGCCGCGACGAACGCCTGCACCTGGTCGGCCCGGTACCCGGTGAGCAGGAGGAACCGCCGGAACCCGTGCGCCAGGTACATGCTGACCACGTGCCACAGGATCGGACGCCCCCCGACCTCGGCGAGCGGTTTGGGCACCTCGGGCGAGTGCTCCTGCAATCGGGTGCCGCGTCCGCCGCACAGGATCACCACGGTCGGCAGGGTTGGCGGCACGGACGCTGATTATTCCGGGGTAGCATCCGGCGCGATGAGCATCGCCCCGCCCGAGATCTTCAAGGCCTACGACATCCGCGGGTTGTACGGCAGCGATATCGACGCCGCGCTGGCCGAGCTCATCGGCCGCGCGTACACCCAGGTCATCGCCGAGCTCGAGGACAAGCCGACCTCGGAGCTGCGCCTCGGCCTGGGGCACGATATGCGCCTGACCGCGCCCGAGCTGACCGAGGCCTACCGCAAGGGCATGTGTGCCGAAGGAGCCACGGTGTTCGACGGCAACGAGATCGCGACCGAGATGCTCTATTACCTGGTCGGCTCCCGCGACCTGGCCGGCGGGCTGATGTGCACCGCGTCACACAACCCTGCCCGCTACACCGGCGCCAAGCTGATCAAGCGCGGGGCGATCGCGCTGTCGGGGGACGCCGGCATCGGCGACATCCGCGCGAAGATCGAGGCCGGCCTCGGCGACCCGCTGGGTGGTGGATCGGTCGAGCACGTCGAGCTCTACGACGAGTTCCACGCGGCCGTGCTCAAGTTCATCGACCCCGACGCGATCAAGCCCATGCGGGTGGTCGTCGACGGCGGCAACGGGATGGCCGGCCCGATGGTGGGGCCGATCCTGCGCCGCCTGGGCCTCGACCTCGAGGAGCACTACTTCGAGCCCGATGGGCGCTTCCCGGGTCACGAGCCGAACCCGCTCCTGCCCGAGAACCGCGAGTTCATCATGGGCGAGGTGGTCCGCCAGAAGGCGGACCTGGGCATCGCCTGGGACGGGGACGCCGACCGCTGCTTCTTCATCGACGACCAGGGCGCGTTCGTCGACGGCGACTTCCTCACCGCCCTGCTCGCCGAGTCGATGTTCGAGAAGCACCCCGCCGCGACCATCCTCTACGACGTGCGGGCGAGCTGGGCGGTCCGGGATCTGGCCGAGCGGGTCGGCGGGCAGGCACTGATGAACCGAGTCGGGCATGCGTTCTTCAAGACCCGGATGCGCGAGGAACACGCGGTGTTCGGCGGCGAGGTCTCGGGCCACTACTACTTCCACGACTTCTACTGCGCGGACTCGGGGACGATCCCGGCGCTCCTGATCCTCGAACTGCTCTCGAACCGGGGCAAGCGCATGTCCGAGCTGCTCGAGCCGTACCGGTCGCGCTACTTCATCTCGGGCGAGATCAACTCCGAGGTCTCCGACGGCGAAGCCAAGATGGAGGAGCTTGCCGAGCGCTACTCGGACGGAGAGCAATATCACCTGGATGGACTGTCGGTGGAGTACGACGACTGGCACTTCAACGTCCGCCCCTCCAACACCGAGCCGCTGCTGCGCCTCACCCTCGAGTCGCTGCGCTCACGCGAGGACATGGAGCGCCGGCGCGACGAGGTGCTGGCCGTGATCCGTTCGTGACCGGGCCGGACGGGCCGGCGACCAGCAAAGAGGACGCGCTGGCGCTCGCCCGGGAAGCCGGCATCCACCGGCTCGCGCTGCCCACCCCGTTCATGGTGGGACGGGTGAACTGCTACCTGATCGAGGACGAGCCGCTCACCCTGATCGACACCGGGCCGAACTCGGGCAAGTCGCTCGACGACCTGGAACGCGCGCTCGCGGCGCGCGGGCGGCGGATCGAGGACCTCGAGCTGATCGTGCTCACCCACCAGCACTCGGACCACACCGGACTGCTGGAGATCCTGGCTCGCCGGTCAGGCGCCGACGTCGCCGCGCTCGAGGAGCTGGCGCCCTACCTGGCGGATTTCTCGCGCGCCGCGAAGGCCGACGACGAGTTTGCCGGCGTCGTCATGCGCCGGCACGGGGTGCCCGACGACGTCGCGGCCGCGTTGAGCTCGCTCGCCGCCGCGTACCGGGCATTCGGGTCGAGCGGATCGGTCACTCGGCCGCTGCGCGAGGGCGACACCCTGGAGCTGCGCGACCGGGCGCTCCGGATCTTCCACCGCCCGGGTCACAGCCCGTCGGACACGATCTTCTGGGACGAGGACCGGGCCATCCTGATCGCCGGCGACCACCTGCTCGCGCGCATCTCGTCCAACCCCCTGATCTCCCGCCCGCTGGTTGGGGATGGTGGCTCCGATCAGCGGCCGCCGGCGCTGCTCCAGTACATGGACTCGCTGCGCGCCACCCGCGAGCTTCCGGCCCGGCTGATTCTGTCCGGCCACGGCGACCCGATCGTCGATCACGTCGAACTGATCGACGAGCGGTTTCGCATGCACCGCCGGCGGGCCGAGCGGGTGCACGAGATCCTCGAGCCCGGCCCGATCAGCGCGTTTGAGATCGCCGTGCAGATGTGGGGCGATGTGGCGGTCACCCAGGCGTACCTGACCCTGTCGGAGGTGCTCGGGCATCTGGACCTGCTGGTGGAGTCCGGCGAGGCGGTCGAACGCGTGACGGACGGCGCCTCGGTGTTCGAGGCTTTGTAACCACACAGACAAAATGTGTCCAGGCCGGCTATCCGATCCGGCCAACAGTGCCGATTAGCAGGGGACATGGTCGGGGGGTCCTTTTCCGAGTTGCTCGAACGCGTGCCCGCGATCGTGTACGTCGCCGATGCCGGCGAAACGGGACTCTGGCACTACGTGAGCCCGCAGATCGAGCAGATCCTCGGCTATACCCCCGCCGACTGGTGTGCCGATCCCGAGCTCTGGCGCGAACGGCTGCATCCGGAGGATCGCGACTGGGTTCTGGCGCGGGAGAACGCGCAGACCGGCGCCAACCGCGATGGCGCCGCGCTCGAGTACCGGATGCTCCACCGTGACGGCCGGGTGGTGTGGATCCGCGACGACGCGGTCCTGACTCGCGAGGACAGCGGTGAGCTGCGCTGGCACGGCGTGCTGTCCGACGTCACCGAGCGCAAGGCGGTCGAGGCAGAGCTCCAGCGCCGGGCCGCCCAGCAGTCGGCGGTGGCGCTGCTCGGCGAACACGCCCTGGAGGGCGCGAGCACGCTCGAGCTGATGCAGGAGGCGGTGACGGGCGCCGCGGAGATGCTCGGGGCGGAGATCTCGGCCGTATGGGAATGGCTGCCCGCCGAGGACGCCTTGGTGCTCCGCGCCGGGCTCGGGTGGCCCGACTCGGCGTTCGGCAGCCTGCGGTTCCCCGCCGGCGCCGGCTCGCAGGCGGGCTACACGCTGCTGAGCGGCGCCCCGGTGGCGGTCGAGAACTGGGCGCTCGAGCGCCGGTTCGAGCAGCCTGCGTTCGGCGGGCGGTGGACCGGAGCCGGTCTGTCAGTCAAGATCGAGGGCCGCTCCCGCGAGCCGTTCGGCGTGCTCGTGATCCAGTCGATGGCGCCGCGCAGCTTCACCTCGGGCGACGTCGACTTCCTGCAGGCGCTCGCCAACGTCCTGGCCGACGCGCTCGAGCGCCAGGCGATCGAGGACGCGATTCGCGAGCGCGCGGTGCACGACCCGCTCACCGGGCTCCCCAACCGGGTGCTGTTCGTCGACCGCCTCGACCACGCGCTGACGCGGCTCGGCCGGCGGCATTCGCTGGCGGCGATCCTGTTTCTGGACCTCGACCACTTCAAGCTGGTCAACGACAGCCTCGGCCATCAGGTCGGCGACGAGCTCTTGGCCGCGGCCGCGCCGCGCATCAAGCAGGCCCTGCGCTCGAGTGACACGGTCGCGCGGTTCGGCGGCGACGAGTTCGGGATCCTGCTCGAGGACATCGCCTCCGAGCGCGACGCGATCGAGACCGCCGAGCGGATCGCCGCGATCTTCGCCCGCCCGTTCGTGCTGTCCGGCTCCGAGCACTTCGTGACGACGAGCATCGGGATCGCGCTGGCCCGCGGCGGCGAGATCGCCGACGACTTGATCCGCGACGCGGACGCCGCGATGTACCGGGCCAAGGAACGCGGGCGCGCGCGCTACGAGGTGTTCGACGAGGGGATGCGGGGCCGCGCGATCGAACGCCTGCGGGTGGAGAACGACCTGCGGCGCGCGCTCGAACGCGGCGAGCTGCGGCTCGAGTACCAGCCCGTGGTGTCGCTGCGCAACTTCTCGATCGTGGGGGTGGAGGCGCTCCTGCGCTGGCGCCATCCCGAGCGCGGCGAGATCGCCCCCTCGGAGTTCATCCCGATCGCCGAGGAGAACGGCTTGATCGAGCCGATCGGGCGGTGGGTGCTCGAGCGCGCCTGCCGCCAGGCGGCCCAGTGGTACGCGGCGCGCCCGGACGACGCCCCGCTCACCATGTCGGTGAACCTGTCCGCGGTCCAGGTGACCCGCCGTTCGCTGCCCGACGTCGTCCGCTCGGTCCTGCGGAGCACCGGCCTCGACCCGGCGTGCCTGAGCCTCGAGATCACCGAGACCGTGATGGTGCGCGACGCCGAGGGCCTGGGCGAGGTGCTGGGGGCGTTGAAGGCGCTGGGGGTTCGCCTCGTGCTGGACGATTTCGGGACCGGCTACTCGTCCCTGAGCTATCTGACGCGGCTCCCGCTCGACGTGCTGAAGGTGGATCGCTCGTTCGTGGACGGGCTCGGCTCCGAGCCGCGTGACACCGCGATCACCGAGACGATCATCGCGATGTCCCGCGCGCTGTCGCTCGACGTGGTCGCCGAGGGCGTGGAGACCACCGATCACGTGCGCGAGCTGAGCCGCCTCGGATGCGGGCTCGCGCAGGGCTTCCACTTCTCACGCGCCGTGCCCGCCGACGAGATCACCCGCGCGCTCGAGCACGGGCCGCGCTGGCTGCTGGACCGCGCCGCCTAGCCCGTCTACGGATACGCGGACTTGCCGGCGCGCAGCGGCGAGACGTTCGCGTCCCGGCACTCGTAGGAGCCGCCCGGAATCGACGTCTTCAGCGTCGCGGTGTCGTTGGGCGGGATCACCTGCAGCGCGTATGCGGTGGCGCAGCCGTTCGACGTCGCCACCCCGTGGCCGACGTCGAGCCGGAAGCTCGCGCTCCCGCCCGGGGGGATCACGACCGGCGCGGCCGGCGTCGAGCCGAAGAAGTCATTCGTGGTGTGGTGCGGAATCGTCGGCAGCGGCGCCCCGTGCTGGCCGAGGAACAGGATGCCGGGCCACCCATAGGTACGGCAGCTGGTGGTGCCCGTGTTGCGCAGGGCGAAACCGATCTCGCCGTGTCCCATCCCGCCCTGCTGGCCCACGAACGACAGGGCCAGGTTGGCCGCGCGGCACGGGCCCCGGTCGGCTGCGGCCGCCGTGGTCGTCGTGGTGGTCGTCGTGGACGTGCTCGTGGTCGTGGGCGTCGTGCTGGTCGTCGTGGCGCTGCTGGTGGTCGGCGCCGCGGCCGCGCCGGTCGTCTCGGTAGTCGTGGGCGAGCCGCCGGAGCTGCCGCATGCGGCGAGGAGCAGCGCCAGCGCCAACAGAAGCGCCAGTCGTCTCATCAGGCTTTGTTCGCGCATGATCAGCACGGCGCCTTCCCCTGGTCGGTGCCACTATCCGGGGCGCCACCATGGACCGTAGCGAGAAGCTCCGACAAACCAAGGGTCCCTCCGATGGCCGGCTCGTGCGCATGGTCGAGCGGTGGCTGCCCTTCTGGGAGCCGCAGCTCGTGGTGGCGTGTGCGATCGCGCTCCAGCTCTCGCTGTCCGAGGAGGTGACGGTCGGGCCGAACTGGCTGCTGCCGAGCCTCGAGGGCGCCTTGTTGATCGGGCTGGTTATCGCCTCGCCGAATCCGAACGTGCGCCACTCGCGGTTCCGCCGGCACGTGGCGATCGCGATGATCGCGTTCGTCAGCGCCGCCAACGTCGTCTCGCTCGTGCTGCTCAGCCATCGGCTGCTGCACGGCGGCACGAAGAACGGGCACGCGCTGATCCTGTCCGGGATCGTGCTGTGGTGCACGAACGTCCTGCTGTTCGGGCTGTGGTACTGGGAGGTCGACCGCGGCGGCCCGACGGCGCGCGCCCGGAACGAGCCCGACACGCCGGACTTCCTGTTCCCGCAGATGTCCGATCCGAAGTGGGCGCCCCCGAACTGGAGACCCCAGCTGATCGACTACCTGTACGTCTCGCTGACCAACGCGACCGCGTTCAGCCCCACCGACACGCTGCCGCTGACGCCCACCGCCAAGTGGCTGATGGGCACGCAGTCGCTCGTCTCGCTCGTGACCATCGGACTCGTGGTGGCGCGCGCGGTCAACATCCTGTCATGACCGCCGAGCCGCGAAGTCCCGACGGCGACCCCGCCGCCCTCGAGCGCGCGATCCGCGAGATCGGCACGGACCTGGCCGCGGCGTTCCCCTCGACCACGCGCCACCCGCTCCGGGCCCTCGACGCGCGGGCCATGGATCTCGCGTCGGCCGACCAGGAGCTGAAGGCCGCGCTGTTCAGGTTCGTCGACGTCACCCCGGCCTGCCGGTCGCTCGACGATCTCGCTCGCCATCTGCGCGAGTTCCTGCGCGAGGTCCCCGACGCGCCACCGCCGCTCGCCGCGGCGATGCGGATCTCCGACAACAAGGCGGCCCGGGTGGCGCTGGGTGCCGCGGCCGCCGCCGGGGTGCGCCACATGGCCCACCGGTTCATCATCGGCGAGACGCCGGCGGCGGCGCTCGGCGTCCTGCGCGACTTGTGGAACCGCGGCGTGGCCAGCTCGGTCGACCTGCTCGGGGAGGCGACGGTGACCCAGCCCGAGGCCGACCGCTACGCCGCCCGCTGCGACGAGGCGCTCGCCGAGCTGGCCCGGGCCGAGCGGGGCTGGCCCCGGCGTGAGGTGCTGGAGGCCGACAGCGTGGGCGTCATCCCGCGCACGAACGTCTCGGTCAAGATCTCCGCGCTGACGCCGCTGCTCCGTCCGGACGCGCCGGAGCTCGGCCGCCGCGATGCCGCCGAGCGCCTACGCCCGCTGCTCCGTCACGCGCATGAGCTGGGGGCGCACATACACATCGACATGGAGTCGCTCGACTCGCGCGAGGCCGTGCTCGACTTGGTGCTCGAGGTGTTGGGCGAGCCGGAGTTCTTGGGTGGGCCGTCTGCCGGTCTCGTCCTCCAGGCCTATCTGCGCGACTCGCCCGAGCTCCTCGATCGGATCCTCGAGTGGGCTTCCGCATCGGGCAGGACCCCGCCGCTGACGGTCCGCCTGGTGAAGGGCGCCTATTGGGATCACGAGCTCGTGCAGGCCACGCAGCACGGGTGGCCCGCGCCGGTGTTCGAGGTCAAGGCCGACTGCGACCGCAACTTCGAGGCGCTCACGCGCCGGCTGCTCGACGCCCGCCCGCTCCTCCGAGTCGCCGTCGCCTCGCACAACCTGCGCTCGGTGTCGCACGCGATCGCCTACAACCGGCTCTCCGGCGGCTCCGATCGCGATCTCGAGCTCCAGGTCCTGCGGGGACTTGGCGACCAGCTCCAGGACGCGCTGGCCTCGCGCGGGTTCCGGGTGCGGACCTACTGCCCGGTGGGGGACCTGGTGGCCGGGATGGCCTATCTGGTGAGGCGGCTGCTCGAGAACACCAGCAACGAGTCGTTCCTGTACGAGCAGTCGCGCGGGGTGCCGGTCGAGCAGCTCCTGGCGGCGCCTTAGCTCGCTAATAGTCCATTCACTGGACAGTCTCGCAGACATACAGTACCGTTCCTTGTCTGATGGACCGGCACTGGTACGAGGACGTCCCGATCGCGCGCCTGTTACGCGATGCGCGCGGGGCCTACGGCGACGCGGCGCGCCGCGCGCTGGGCGAGGCCGGTTTCGACGACACCCCCCAGCACGGAGGCGCGGTGATGGCCGGCCTCGACTGGCGCGCGCCGGGGCCGGAGTTCACCGCACAGGCAGAGGCCGTGGCGTTCCTGCGGCTGAGCAAGCAGCGCTCGAGTCAGTTGGTCGACACGCTCGTCCTCCGGGGGTACGTCGAGCGCCGGATCGACCCCGAGGACCGCCGGCGCATGGGCGTGCGGCTCACCGAGCGCGGCCGGGCCGCGGCGGGCGCGATCCGGGCCGCCGTCGAGGCGATCGACATCCAGCTCGAGCAGCGGCTGACGCCGGACGAGCTATACGGCCTGCGGGCAGGGCTGGGCGCGCTCGCCGAGATTCGCGACGAGGTCGGCGATGAGGGCTGAGCGGCGATCCGCGGAGGCGCGGCCCGCGTGGGTTCGGCCCGTCCTAGCCGCGCTGACCCTGCTCGCGGGCGTTGGGTACGCGTGGAACGCCACCGGCAACCTCGAGGTCTACTACGCGGCCGCCGTGCGCAGCATGTCGATGAGCTGGCACAACTTCTTCTTCGCATCGTTCGATCCGGCCGGGACGGTCTCGGTTGACAAGCTGCCGGGGGCCTTCTGGGTGCAGGCCCTGTCCGTGCGTGTGTTCGGCGTGCACGCGTGGGCGATCGTCGCGCCGCAGGTGGTCGCCGGGATGGCCAGCGTTGTCGTCCTCTACGACGTCGTGCGCCGGCTGTCGGGGCCGCTGGCCGGGACCCTCGCCGCAGGGGCGCTCGTCCTCTGCCCCGCCACCGTCGCGCTGAACCGCGGGAACGTCCCGGACACGCTGATGATCCTGCTGCTGCTGCTCGCCGCCGATGTGACCGTACGTGCCGCGATCTCCGGACGGCTCCGGACGCTGCTGTTGGCCGGGGTGCTGGTGGGGTTGGCGTTCCAGGCCAAGATGATCGAGGCGTGGCTGGTGCTGCCGGCGCTCGCGCTGGCTTATTTCGTGGCCAGCGCGGGCGACTGGCGGGGACGGCTGGCCCGCCTCGGGATCGCCGGGCTCGTGACGGCGGCGGTGTCGCTCAGCTGGATGGTCGTCGTGTCGCTGGTCCCGGCCTCGGGCCGGCCGTACATCGACGGCAGCGCCGGCAACTCGATCTTCAGCCAGGTGTTCGTCTACAACGGCTTCGGCCGGGTCGATCAGGTATCGCCCAACCAACTGTTGACCAAGGCGATCGGCGTCAGGCTGGGATCCGTCGCGCCTGGCTGGGACCGGCTGCTCAGCGGCTCGCTGGGGCGCGACGCGGCCTGGCTGATTCCGGCGGCGCTGATCGCGCTCGTCGCCTGCGTGGTGGCGAGCCGCGGTGGCGGTCGTCTGCTGCGCGCCTCCTGCGGCCTCTGGGGGGCATGGCTGGTGGTGCTGCTCGTCGTGTTCAGCGCGAGCTCGTCGATCAATCCCTACTACACGGCCGCGCTGTCGCCGCCGGTCGCGGCGTTGCTCGGCACCGGGGCGGCGCTCGCGTGGGAGCGTCGGGCGGATCCCCGGGTCCGGCTCTGGGTCCTGGGCGCCGTGCTGGCCAGCGCCGTCTACGCCGTTTGGCTGCTTCCCGGCCGGGGCGTCGGCACGGTCGCGGGGCTGCCGGCGGCCGTGATCGTGCTCGCCCTGGCCGCAGGGGCGTTTCTGATCATCGCATGGCGCACGCGGCCGGGATTTGCGATCGGGCTCGCCGCGGCGGCGATCGTCGCCGCGCCGGCGCTCGCGTCGGCGTCGGTGGTGAGCAACTCGCTCGGGCCGTTCGACACGCCGTTCGAGTCGGCGGGCGCGTCGGCCATCGCCCGCGCCCTGGGCGGGGTCGCCGCACAAACCGAACCCCTGCTGCCGCCGATCGAGACCGCGAAGGGGCTCCAGCCGGATCTGATGGCCACCCAGACCTCGGCCGTCGCCGCGCCGTTCATCTACGACTCGGGCCAGGAGGTCGTGCCGATCGGCGGTTTCACCGGCACCGCGCCGGAGCCGTCCCTGGCGAGCCTGCGGGCGATGATCGCACGCGGCGACTTCCACCTCGTGATCCAGGCACCGAAGGTCAGCGATCCGCGCCTGGTGTGGGTCGCTGAGCACTGCTTCCCCGTGCCCGCCACAGGCGCGGCCGCGCCGGGGTCGACCGGACTGCGCTTCGCCGTCTACTACTGCGGGCGCCCGCCTGTCTGAGCCCTGGTCGTCCGTTCGGCCGTCAGGTGCTCGGCTGCGTGGCGGTGAGCCGATTGGTCAGGCGGACCATGCTGCCCTGCGCCCGCTCGATCTGAGCCGCCACGATGTCCGCGAGGACGTGCATGAAGTGCAGCTCGGGTTCGCCCAGGCCCGGGCGCGGCTCGTTGCTCGCGCAGCACAGCGATCCGTGCACGCGGCCGTCGGCGAGCTTGACCGGAACGCCGATGTACGCCCCGATGTTGCGGATCACCGTGACCGCCCGCAGTGCCGGCTCCGCGCCGACGTCAGCCACGATGTTCGGGATCTGCCCTTGCAGCATCCGGGCGCAGTAGGTCTGGTCGACCGGGATCACCGCTCCCTCGACGAGCGCCTCGGCATTGGTCTTGCCCACCATCATCTCGATCGTCTGCTTGCGCGAGTCGACCGTCGCGATGTACGCCGCATCCATGTGGAGGTGCTCGCGCGCCGCGCCCAGCGCCCGCTCGACGATGTCGCTCTCGCGAGCCGCTCGGATCTGGCGCACCGCGTCGGCGTATTCGGTGGGCAGGCCGGCCTGCGCCTTGCGAGATTTCCGGAACCGCTCGGTCAGTCTCACCAGGTCGCCGCGGGCGCGTTCCAGGCGCGTGGCGACGATGCCGGCCAGGATCTGCATGAAGCGCAGCTCGTCGGCGCCGATCCCGTCCTTCGGGTCGCGACTCACGGCGCACAGCGTCCCGTGCACCCGGCCATCGGACAGCCTCACCGGCACACCGACGTACGAGCCGATCTCGCGTGTCGCGGCCAGGTCGTGGAGGGCAGGCTGGGCGCGGGTGTCGGGCACCACGTTCGGGATGTCCCCGTTCAGCATCCGCATGCAGTACGTCTGCTCAATCGGGATCACCGAGTCCTGATAGCGCTCGGCCACGGCAGGCTCGCCGAGGATGGCCTGGATCGTCTGGTTGCGCGAGTCGATCGTGGTGACGTAGGCGGCGTCCATGCCCAGGTGTTTGCGTGCGGCGGACAGCGCCTGCTCGACCACGTCCGACTCCTGCGCCGCCTCGAGCTTCTGGAGCAGATCGTCGTAGTCGGACTGCCCTGGCTCTGTCGCCCCTCGCTCCACGCGGCGATTCAACCACCTCGGGCACGCGCGATGGGAAAGACTGGCGCCGAGTCGCGCCGCCGGGAACGTATGCAAGAGCTGATGCAGCCCCCAGCGTTTGTGCCTGGATCGGCCATAGTTCCGGCCCAGGGATGAAGCGCTCGTCACGGTGGAGGCGGAGGCTCGCCGGCTTTCTGCTGCTGGTCTTGGGCCTGCTGGCGCTGGCCGGCGTCAGCGCGCTCGTGATCCGGTTCGCTCCGCCCTGGCTGGTCTCCACCAAGGGCCTGACCGGCACCGCCCGCCTGCAGGAGCTGAACCGCGTCCGGGTCGCCCTCGTCGTGATCATCCTGGGCGCGCTGGCCGGCGGGGTGGCGTTGTACCTGCTGCGCAGCTCCACCCGCGAGCGGCGCGAGGAGAGCCACGAGCGCGAGCTCATCGAGCGGTTCACGCGCGCGATCGATCAACTCGGGCACCCCGCGCTCGACGTGCGGCTCGGCGGCATCTACTCGCTCGAGCGCCTCGCGCGCGAGTGGCCGGAGAACCATCCGCCGATCGTGGAGATTCTCGCGGCGTACGTCCGCGAGCATGCGCAGCTGCCGGCGCGAACCAACGGACACCGCGAATCCCGGCTGCGTCCACCCACCGACGTGCAGGCGTCGCTGACCGTCCTGGGCCGCCGCGTCCTCGCCTACGACAACGACGCGCCGGTCGGGCTCATGCACACCGCCCTGACCGGCGCCACGCTGACCGGGGCGCACCTCGAGCGGTCGCTGCTGAGCGGCTCGAACCTGGAAGGCGCCGATCTGTTCAAGGCTCATCTGAACGCGGCGGACCTGGAAGGGGCCAACCTGAGAGGCGCCGGCCTGCTGCTGGCCAGCCTGAACGACACCGTGCTGTGGGGCGCGAACCTCGAGGGGGCGCGGCTCTACGGCGCGAGCCTCGAGGGCGCGGCGCTCAAGGGCGCGAACCTCAGAAACGCCGGGCTGACCGGCGCGAACCTGAAGGACGCCGGCCTGCACGGCGCCGTCCTGTCCGGCGCCGATCTGACCGGCGCGAACCTCGAGGGCGCCGGGCTCGAGGGCGCGAACCTCGAGGGCGCCAACCTCCAGGGCGCGAACCTGCGCGGCGCCGTCCTGCTCAACGCGCTGTTCGACGAGGCCACGAGTTGGCCCAACGGCCTCGACCCAGGCGCCCAGGGCGCGGTGCGACGCGCCTGGCCGCCCGAGCCCGCGGCGTGGGAGGGCGAGGTCGAGGAGCCGGTGCACCCGCCGGCCGGCGGATGGCCCAGCGACGCACCCGCCGGGCCGGAGACCTACGCGGCGCGCGAGGCGTACTCGCCGCCGCAATCTCAACCGGATTGGCCGCCCGCTCCGGCGCCGGCGTCCGCTTGGCCGGACGAGGCGAGCGGAGAGGCCTCGGACGAGGCTTTAGACGACGCGTCCGACGAGGAATCGGACGAGGTCCATGCGAACTCCGACCCGGAGCCCGCGCCCCCGCCCGGCTGGCCCAACGGGCAGAGCCGACCGGACGACGAGGCCAGTGATCACGATCACTAGGCCCTGTTAACGTCGGCTGCGTGTCGACCCTCACCCCGTTTGCCAACGAGCCGGTGCTCGAACTGCGCCGCGCCCCGGTCCGCGCGCAGCTGCAGGACGGCCTCGAGCGCATGTCGGCCAGGCTGCCCTTGCGCGTGCCGGTGATGATCGGCGATGGGGAGCGATCGGGATCCGAGCTCGTCTCGACCGATCCCGGCGACCCCGAACACGTCGTCGCGGTGGCGACTCGCGCCGGTGGCGCGGATGTGGCGGCTGCGCTCGAGGAGGCGGAGCGCGGCTTCGCCGCCTGGCGCGCGGTCAGCGTCGCCGACCGCGCCGCAGCGCTGATCCGGGCGGCCGCGTGGCTGCGCGAGCGCCGGCTGGAGCTGGCCGCGCTCGAGGTCCGCGAGTGCGCCAAGCCGTGGCCCGAGGCCGACGCCGACGTGTGCGAGGCGATCGACTTCCTCGAGTACTACGCCCGCGGCGCGGTCGCGCTAGACGCCGGACCCGAGCTGCTCCAGGTACCCGGCGAGCGCAACGAGATGCGCTACGCGCCGCGGGGCGTCGCCGCGGTGATCGCCCCCTGGAACTTCCCGGTGGCGATCCCCTGTGGGATGACCGCGGCGGCCCTCGCCACCGGCAACGCCGTCGTGCTCAAGCCGGCCGAGCAGTCGCCCGGGTGCGCGTTCATGCTCGTCCAGGCGCTTCGCGCCGGCGGCGTGCCGGCGTCGGCGATCTCGCTGCTGCCCGGCGAGGGGGACGTCGGTGCGGCGCTCGTGGCGGACCCGCGGGTCGAGACGATCGCGTTCACCGGCTCGCAGCCGGTCGGGCTCGAGATCAACCGGGCAGCGGCCGCGGTGGTGCCGGGGCAGCGCCACATCAAGCGCGTGGTCTCCGAGCTGGGCGGTAAGAACTGCGTGATCGTCGATTCCGACGCCGATCTCGACGAGGCGGTCCCCGCGATCGTCTCCTCCGCGTTTGTGTACGCCGGGCAGAAGTGCTCCGCCGCGGCGCGGGTGCTCGTCCACGAGGCGATCGCCGACCAGTTGATCGAGCGGGTGGCGGGCGCGGTCAACGTGCTGGTGGTGGGCCAGGCCGACCGGCTCGGAACGGACGTGCCGCCGGTGATCGAACGCGCGGCGCAGGAACGGGTCCTGCGGTACGGGGCTTTGGCCCGCGAGCACGGGCGGATCGTCGCGCGGGTCGGGCCGGTCCCCGAGCACGGCTGGTTCTGCCCGCCGACCGTGGTCGCCGACCTGCCGCGCGACTCGCCGGTCCTGAACGAGGAGATCTTCGGGCCGCTGCTCGCGATCGACCGCGTCCGCGGCGTCGAGGAGGCCTGCGACGTGGTCGACGGGCTTCCCTACGCGCTGACCGGCGGCCTGTTCGCCCGCGATCCGGCCACCGTCCGGTATGTGCGCGCGCGGACGCCGGTCGGGAATCTGTACGTCAATCGCGGGATCACCGGCGCGATGGTGGGGCGCCAGCCGTTCGGCGGCAACCGCCTGTCGGGCACCGGGAGCAAGGCCGGCGGCCCGGATTACCTGCGGCAGTTCGTCGAGCCGCGCGTGGTGACCGAGAACACCATGCGCCACGGCCTCGTGGTGTAGCCGCAGGCCCTCGAGGGAGGCTTCTGCCCGGTAGGCTTGATTCGGCCGAGCCCACGGTCGATGATCGTCTGCACATGCCGTTGCCGCCCTCAATCGCGTGGAAGCTGGTCCTGGTGTTCGTGCTGGTTGGCGCGATCGTCCTGAGCGCCTGCGCGCGTGCTCCGCGCCGGCCGCTGCCCCGTAACGAGTTGCGCCGGCTGGTGCTGGCCGCCCTGACCCTGTACGCGGTCGGCGTGTACGCCTCGGTGACGCATCACGCTGCGCTGGCGGGCGTGGTGTACGTGTCCGGGATCGGCGCGTGCGCGCTCGCCGCCTGGCTCTCGCGTGGAAGCGACTCCGACGACCCGCCGGGCGGCGACGACGACGGACCCACCGACCACGAGCCGCCGCGCGATCCGGACGGGCTGCCGGCGTTCGACTGGGCCGCGTTCGAGCGGCAGTTCCGCGCGTACTCGAACCGGTCGCGCGACCCGGCCGGCGCCGGGCGCTAGCTCTCGCCGGCGCCGTTCATCTGCAGGAGTAGCTGGTGGAGCCGGGGATCGCCGGTCAGCTCGGGGTGGAACGAGACAGCCAGCACGGTGCCCTGTCGGATCGCCACGGGGTGGTCCTCGACGCGGCCGAGTACCTCCACCCCCGGGCCATGCTCGGCGACCCAAGGGGCGCGGATGAACACCGCGTGCATCGGGCCGCCGTCGACGCCGTCGAGGTCGATGTCGGCCTCGAACGACCTGACCTGCCGGCCGAAGGCATTGCGCCGGGTCGTGATGTCGAGAATTCCGAGATGGTCGCGGTCGAGCATGATCATGCCGGCGCAGGTGCCGAGGACTGGAGTGCCGCTCTGCACCAGGGCACGAAGCGGCTCGGCGAGCCCCTCTCGCTCGATCCCGAGCGTCATCACCGTGGACTCGCCCCCGGGGATGATCAGGGCGTCCAGCCCGTCGAGGTCGGCCGGTACGCGCACCTCGCGCGGTTGCGCGCCGAGGGCGCGGATCATCTTGGCGTGCGCCTCGAAGTCCCCCTGAAGGGCGAGAACGCCGACGAGCTTGGGCACGCCTACCAGCCGCGGGTGGCGAGCAGCTTCTCGGCCTCGAGCTTGGACGTCTCGAGGCTCACCATCGGTTGCCCGAGGCCGGTGGAGGCGGCGGCGATGCGGGCCGGATCCTGGTAGTGCGTGGTCGCCTCGACGATCGCGCGCGCCCGGCGCTCGGGATCCTCGGACTTGAAGATGCCCGAGCCGACGAACACGCCCTCGGCGCCCAGCTGCATCACGAGGGCCGCGTCGGCCGGTGTGGCGATCCCGCCGGCGCAGAACAGCACCACCGGGAGGCGCCCGTCTTCGGCGACCTGACGTACGAGATTCAGCGGGGATTGCAGCTGTTTGGCGGCGGTCGCCAGCTCGGC
>Ga0335080_10003256_pt1 | contig 16386 bp, 14 predicted proteins | sample Lox_Sample_34_FD_206720 | JGI IMG/M metagenome (GOLD analysis project Ga0335080, IMG submission 206720) | Soil microbial communities from Loxahatchee National Wildlife Refuge, Florida, United States - Lox_Sample_3.4 | ecosystem: Environmental > Terrestrial > Soil > Wetlands | place: USA...
CGCCGACTCCGCAGCCTCGGGAGGCATGCAGTGAAGCCGATCCTGGTGATTGCCATCAATTTTGTGCGAGAGCAGCGCTGGCCGATCCTGGTCATGTTGCTTTATGTGCTGCTGCTCGCATTCCTGGGACTCACGACCGGGGCTGCCCAGCAACGCGACGATCTTCTGTTTGTGTTCAAGCAGGTAGCCGTTTACGTGGTCGCATTCAGCGTTTTCTTTGGCAGTGCCGCCATCTTCAATGACCGGCGTTCCCGGCGAATCTTGAGCGTATTATCCAAGTCGATTGGCCGCCAAGACTATCTTTCAGGCCTGATCCTGGGAATCACCTTGGCGTCCGCGATTTATTCCGTTGCCTTGGGCGTGACCGGCAGTTGGACGCTGGGTGAGGCAGGTTTTCCGGTGCGGCAGGTCTGGTTTCTCATGATTTGTCTGCTGGCCGCCTGCATGTTGTGCGGCAGCGTGGCTTTGATGTTCTCAACCTTTCTCAATCCGTTTCTCGCTGCCGGAGCCACGGCGGCACTGATGGTCCTTCCCTTTGTGGTGAGCCGTATATCGGGAAATGAGATGTGGATGTGGGTGATTCCGGTCGATTACTTCGCGGCTGCGCTTGAGAAATCCTCCTTCGCTGTCCCGGATACCGGTTCATGGAAGGCCATTTTTCTGGCCCTCGGCGAGACCATGGTCTTCTGGTTTCTGGCGGCCAAGATTTTTTCCTACATGGACATTGCCGTGTCGGTCGAATGAGAAGAGAAGCGTGATCATTTCCAAGTCCTGCCGGCGAACTCAACGCGACCATTCCGCCACAGCCCGTCCGGCGTAGTCGAGCACACGACCCGGAAGGACCCCGAGGTAGATCGTGGCGGCCAGGCTGAGCGCCAGTGCCGCTCCGACTCCGGCCGGAACCGAAGAGACCGGCACTTCGCCGCGTGGTTCCCGCATGTACATTACGACGATCAGGCGTAGGTAGTAATAAGACGCGACCGCACTGTTCAAGACGCCGAGGATGACCAATCCCACCATGTTCGACTGCAAGGCCGCGCTAAAGACATAGAATTTGGCGACGAACCCCCCCGTGATGGGAATTCCGATGAGGGAGAGCAGAAAGATGGTCAAAATGGCGGCCAACGCTGGGGAGCGGCTGCCCAATCCCGAGTAATCCTCGAGCTTGACAAAGCGCTCTCCCGCACTCGAGAAATGGCTCACCACGGCAAACGCTCCCACGTTCATGGCGGCATAGGTGGCGGTATAGAACATAGCGGCGGGAATACCGCTGTCGGGAACCGCAGCGAAGGCGACCAGCAGATATCCGGCGTGGGCGATCGAGGAGTAGGCCAACAGACGCTTCACGTTGTCCTGCACCAGCGCTCCTAAATTGCCGAGCGTCATGGAAAGGGCCGCGACCGTCCAGATCAGCCCCACGCGGCCGGGCGCGTGGGCCTCGAACATGAGGCGAAGCAAAACCGCGAACACCGCTGCCTTGGGCGCGGTGGACATGAATCCGACCACCGGCGCGGGAGCGCCTTCGTACACGTCCGGCGTCCACACGTGGAAAGGCGCGGCGGCTACTTTGAAGGCCAGCCCGACGAACATGAACGCGATTCCAGCGTAGGCCAACGCCGGGACTTCGAAAGAGTTGAGCACGCGGCCGATGACCTGAATGCTGGTGGAACCGGTGGCGCCGAACATCAAGGCCACGCCATAAAGAAAGAACGCCGTAGCAAACGAGCCGAGCAGAAAATACTTGAGCGAAGCCTCGATGCTGATGGCGGCGCCCCGGCGAAAGCCCGCCAACACGTAGGTGGCAATCGAAGAGATCTCGAGCGCAATGAAGATGAGAACCAACTCGACCGCGGAAGACATCAAACACATGCCCACGGCGCCGAACAGGATCAAGCCGTAGTATTCACCGGCTCGGATCTCTTCGACCTTCAGATACTCCTGCGAGGTCAGGATGACGACGGCGGTAACCGCCACGATCAGGAAATGGAAGAAGGTGGTGAAGGCATCGACCTGAATCATGTTCCAGAAGGCAAAGCCTGGAGATTGGGCCTGAAACCAGGTGGCTGCCAGGGCCGCGAGCGAACCCAACAGGGCGATCGTGCCCAGGGTCGATTGCCTGCGCCGCTCCTTGAGCAGGGGATCCAGGACCATGATGGCCATGCCGAACAGCGAGAGCACGATCTCCGGCAAAACCCGGATGTAGTCGGAGGCTTGGGGAATGGCGAGCGCGTCGTTCATGGGATTATTGCCTTACTCATGATCTGCGCCAACGGTACCAGCGCGGCCTGCACGGCGGCATCAATCGTCTTTAGCCATAGAAGCGGGGCCACACCCATGAGCAAGGCAAGGATCGTCGGAGGCCAGAGCGCTGCCCGCTCCCAAGGGTTGAGATCGGGGAGTGAATCATTAATCTTATGTACGACCTTGCCAAAAAATACCCGCTGATACATCCACAGCAAATAGCAAGCGCTCCAGATCACTCCCGTGGCTCCCAGAACTCCGTAAACGGCACGGTCGCGGAAGGCGCCGCTCAGCACCAAAAACTCGCCGACGAATCCGTTCAACAAGGGCAGTCCCAAGGACGATAAAACAATAAACAAGAAGAATGAGGCATAGATGGGCATGGGCGTAGCCAGGCCGCCGAATTCCGAGATTTCGTAGGTATGGCGGCGGTCGAAGAGAACGCCGGCCAACATGAACAGCGCCCCGGTTGAAACACCGTGAGCCAGCATCTGGAAGGTCGCACCATCCAGGCCGAAGGTGGTGAAGCTGAAGATGCCAAGCACGACGATCCCCATGTGGCTGATCGAAGAATAGGCGATGAGCCTCTTCAGGTTCGGCTGAACCATGGCCACCAGGGCGCCGTAGATGATGCCGATCAAGGCCAAGATCATGATCCAGGACGCGTTGCGGCGCGACTCTTCCGGGAACAGACCGAGATTGAAGCGCAGCATGCCATAGGTGCCCATCTTCAGCAGAACCCCGGCCAGCAGGACCGAGCCAGCGGTTGGGGCCTCAACGTGGGCATCCGGCAGCCAGGTATGCACCGGGAAGAGCGGGACTTTGACGGCAAAGGCGACGAAGAATCCGAGGAAGAGCCAGGGGGCCGCCGAGGTGAAATTTTCGACCTGTCCGTTGTGAATCGCACTCTCGATCTGGACGAAGTCAAAGGTGCCCGTCTTGGCATAGAGCCAGAGGATGGCGGCCAGCATGAACATCGAAGCGATCATGGTGTAGAGGAAAAATTTGATCGCAGCATAGACACGGCGGCCGTGGCCGTACATGCCGATCAGCAAAGCCATGGGGATCAAGGTCGCTTCCCAGAAGAAATAGAACAGGAACAGATCCAAGGAGACGAACACCCCAAGCAAAGCGGTCTCCAGCACCAACAACAGGATGAAAAATTCTTTCGTGCGCTGCTCGATCGACTTCCAGGAGATCAGTACGCAGAGCGGGGTGAGAAATGTGGTGAGGATCACCAACCAAGTGGAGATTGCATCGACACCTACGTGGTAGTGAATGTTAGGAACTCGAATCCACGGCTGGTCCAGCTCGTACTGGAAGATCCTCTCGTTGACGAACCCGACTACATCCTTGGCATACGACTGGGGCCTGAGGTGCACGGCCAAGTGCAGGGAGAGGAGAAAATCGAGCAAGGTTACAACCAACGCGAAAGCCCGAATATCCCGATCGCGGCGCGGGAACCCAAGCAAGAGAAGTCCGCCGGCCAGCGGAATAAAGGTGACCAACGTAAGAATCCATTGATCCAAACCCGGGCTCATGGAACTCCTATCCACACCATGTAAGCGATGACCAGGGCAGCACCAAACGCTACCCAACCGGCATAGGAGCGAACGTTGCCGGATTGCATGTGGCGCATCGTGTCCGAAACCCGGCGGGCCGCGTCGGCGCTTCCGTCGACACCAGCATCAATCACATGTTGATCGATGCCGTGCCACAAGAGCTTGCTTGAGCCCTCCAGCAGCGGCTTCACGAAGAGGGCGGCATACAGCTCGTCCACGTAATACTTGTGGAGGACGGTTTGATACAAACTCGGAATTCGCTGGACGATTTTCTGGGGCAACTCCGGTCGACGACGGTAGAGCAACCAGGCCAGGAAGAGACCAGTGCCCGCGGCAGCGACGGAGATCCCCATGAATAGAATTTCCTTTCCACCCTCTTCAGCGGCAGATTCCGCTGACGGGCCGGCGGGGTGGGCGTCGGGGAGGGGAGCGGCCAGGGCGTCCTGAAATACGGGCGCGAGAAAGTTTTCGAAGGTATGGTGATAGCTGACCCAGCCGCCAACCACCGACAGCACCGCCAGGATAGCCATGGGGACCAGCATGACCTTCGGGCTGTCGTGAATCTGCCCATGCCCGTGCTGAGCGTCGTGCCCGGCGTGGCCGGTCTGACCCGCAAGTTGGGGGTGCGCCGTCGCACGACTCCCGCGGTACTCACCAAAGAACGTCAGAAACCAGAGCCGGAACATGTAGAACGAGGTCAGCAAGGCCGTGATGAGGCCGAAAAGCCAGTACACCCAACTGCCACGAGAGCTGGCATAGGCTTGCCAAAGGATTTCGTCCTTGCTGAAAAAGCCGGCAAAGGGCGGAATGCCAGCGATGGCAACCGTGGCCGCTGTCATGGTCCAAAACGTCCAAGGGATTTTCTGCCGAAGTCCGCCCATCTCGCGCATATCTTGTTCTCCGCCGAGGGCGTGCATCACCGAACCGGCCGCGAGGAACAGCAGACCTTTGAAGAATGCGTGGGTCATCAAATGAAAGATGCCCGACGTATAGGCGGCCACGCCGCAAGCCAGGAACATATAGCCCAGCTGGGAAATGGTGGAGTAAGCTAGCACCTTTTTGATGTCGGTTTGGGCCATTCCAATCGTAGCCGCGAAGAAGGCGGTCAGGGTGCCAAGGATCGCCACCATAGTTCCGGCTGCCGGAGCGCGATCAAAAATCACGTGCGAGCGAGCGATCATGTAAATGCCCGCCGTCACCATGGTGGCGGCGTGAATCAGGGCGGAGACCGGAGTCGGACCTTCCATCGCGTCCGGAAGCCACACGTATAAGGGAATCTGGGCGCTCTTGCCGCAAGCCCCCACCATGAGCAGCAGAGCGATCGAGGTGAGCAGGCCGCTGCCCTGAGTTTCCGGACCGAGTGCCTGGATGCTCGCAAACAAGGAGTCAAAGTTGAGTGATCCGAAGTGCTTGATGAGCAAAAATAATGCAATCAGGAAGCCGAAGTCTCCCACCCGATTCACAATGAATGCTTTTTTGCCGGCCGAGGCCGCTTGATCGCGGGTGAACCAGAATCCGATAAGCAAGTAGGAGGCCAGCCCCACGCCTTCCCAACCAATGAACATCACCAGATAGCTGCTGGCCAGAACCAGCATCAGCATGAAGAACAAAAACAGATTCAGATAGCTGAAGAAGCGGTAGAGGCCACCCTCTTCCCACATGTAGCCGACGGAATAGATATGGATGAGGAATCCGACCCCGCTAACGATGAGCAGCATGACGAGCGAAAGGTGGTCGAGATAAAAGGCGAAGTCTACGCGGAAATCGCCGGCCCGCATCCACGCCGCCAGGGTTTCTCGATAGACACCGGTCCCCAGGGAAGGGAATTCGAGGGCAACCCACAGCCCTAAAGCAAAAGCGGCTCCAGAGAATGACAACGCGATGGCGCAGACCAGATTCCGGCGGAAACGCTTTCCCAAAAGACCATTGGTTGCCGCCCCGACCAGGGGCAGCAGGGGAATCAGCCAGAGATGGAGGTTGGCAGTCATAGTTTCAGCAAATTGACGTAATCCACGTTCAGGGTTTCCCGAGTGCGGAAGACGGCGATGATGATGGCCAAGCCCACGGCGGCCTCGGCGGCCGCTACCACCATGACAAAGAATACGAAGACTTGGCCGCTCAGAGCTCCCCATTGCGCCGCAAAGGCGACGAAGGACAAATTCACTCCGTTCAGCATCAATTCAATCGACATGAAGATGGCAATGATGTTGCGCTTGATCAGGAAGCCGGTTACACCGCAGGCAAACAGAATGCCGCTGAGCACGAGATAGAAGGAAAGCGGGACCATCATCCCTCCTTTTTGGTCGACGCGTCCATTCGTGGCTGGGACGCCAGGACTACGGCGCCCATGATGGCGATGAGCACCAGAATGGAAGTGACTTCAAAAGGCAACAAGTAGTTGTGAAACAAAAGCCACCCGATGGTTTGCGGATCGCCCTTAAGAGCCCCGGCGGCAACCGCCCGGGTCGGGGAGCGATCCAGAAGAAGCCAGGCCACCAGCACACTTCCGATAAACATGCCCGGCAGCCCCAGCACGAGAGCCACCCGGCTGCCCGCCGTGCGCTCCTCCTCGCCGGCATTCAGGAGCATGATGACAAACACGAACAACACCATGATGGCGCCGGCGTATACGATCACTTGGATCGCGGCCAAAAATTCCGCCCCCAGCAGAAGGTACTCTCCGGCGAGCGAGCCCATGACGAGCACCAGCGAGAGCGCGCTGTTGATGGGATGACGTTGCACCAGCAGGTTGACGGCACCCGCCACGCAGGCGAAACCGAACACCAGGAATAGGAGCAGATGGAGCATGTCTCTAGGCGCCCCTTTTTTCACGACCGCAGCGCGACGATCAAGGCCGTGATGATCAAGTTGGCGGTGGCCACCGGCAACAGGAATTTCCAGCCGAAAGCCATCAGTTGGTCATAGCGGAAGCGCGGCAAGGTGCCGCGAATCCATATGTAGAGAAAGAGAAAGGCGAATACTCGCAGCCCAAACCAGAACACGGGCAGGACCGCCTGGACGATCGCGGGTCCTGCCACCGGTCCATGCCATCCGCCAAGAAACAGCAAAGAGGCCAGGCAAGCTACGGTGATCATGTTGGCGTATTCGGCCATGAAAAACATGGCAAACTTCATGGAGCTGTACTCGGTGTGATAACCAGCCACCAGTTCTGTTTCAGCTTCCGGTAAGTCAAACGGCAGGCGATTGGTCTCGGCGTAGGCTGCAGTCAGATACACTAAGAAGCCCACAATCTGCGAAGGCCAGCGAAAGATGTTCCAGCGCGGGATAAAGCCCCAGAAAGTGCCGCTCTGCGCATCTACGATTTCCCGCAGATTGAAGCTTCCCGCCAAAATCAGCACGCCGACCAAGGAAAGCCCCAAAGCAATTTCGTAGCTTACCATTTGCGCGCTGGCGCGCAATCCGCCCAGCAGCGAATATTTGTTGTTGGACGACCACCCCGCCAGGGCTACGCCGTAGACCCCGAGCGACGCCAGCCCAAGAATCACCAGCAACCCGATGTTGACCTCGGTGATCTCGAGCGGTGTGCTCAGTCCGGCCACGCGAACCCAACCGCCCACCGGAATGAGCGCGATCGAAGTCAGGGCACAAACCAGAGCGATCATCGGCGCCGCAATGTAGAGTGGTTTATGCACGTGCGGCGGTGTGAGGTCTTCCTTAAAGATGAATTTCAACCCGTCCGCAAGAGGCTGGAGCAGCCCGAATGGACCAACGCGAGTTGGACCCCAGCGGTTCTGAATGTGGCCGACGAGCTTACGCTCCAACCAGACCGTGTAGGCGACGGCGGTCAGCAACCCGCCCGTGGCGAGCACGATCTTGACGACAGAGACCAGGATGAATTGCGTGATGCTCAACGTCTCTCGCTTCCCGGAACCGCGGTTGAGATTGCTTTCGCAATCGTTGCTTCGTCCCCCGCTACGGCTGGTCTAGGACCGCGAAGGACGGGAAGCCCGACGAAAGCAGCGTCTTTATTCGGCAGCTACTTCCTCTTCGGCCGCCACTTTTGGATCGTTTTCAATGACCGCATTCAAAGTACGGGAGTATCGGCCCAAAGTGCCAGAACTGAACAGATCGTCTCTGGCGGGCGCGATTAGAGCCGGATCGTGCCGAATCCCCGCTCCGCTTCCCGACAAAGCCGTGTGCTGATCGTTGCCCGCCAGCAGATGCATTCGCGAAACGTCGTAGCCGGGCACGAGTCGTTGAATCTCATCCAGTATGGCCATGGGGTCAAAGGGAGACATCTTGGGTTCAAGGCCGTGCGCCTCCAGCCAAACACTGTGCCGGTCGGCTTCCCCTGAATGCGCGCCCCGCGACTGTCCCATGTCGGACGGTGAACCACGGCCAAAAGGGACGAGCTTGTGGACATCAAAGCCCATGGCGTCGGCGATGCGCACGATGATCTCAAAATCTGATTTTGTTCCCGTGACCTCCCCCGCCTTTTTTAGCAGTTGCAGGTCGCCACAGGTGTTGGTAAAGGTACCGGACTTCTCGTAGGCGTTCGCCGCCGGCAGTACCACCTCCGCGATGGTCGCGGTTTCGGTCAGGAACATGTCCTCGACCACCACGAAGCTCTGCGAAAAGGCAAAGGGATCAAGCGCGAATTCCTCGACCGGGTTAGCGCCGACCACATAAAGGGCTTTCAACCCGCCCGCCTGGGCGCTCTCCGCCATTTGCGGAAAACTCAGTCCAACCCGTTCGGGGATCGCACCCCAGTCTTCATGAAACCTGCCGACCTTGGCGACCGGGTGATATCCCGGCAAGAGATCGGGATAGAGGCCCATGTCGGCGGCTCCGCGCGAGTTCGCGTAGTCGGCGAGGCAAATCAACTTAGCGTCGGGAAGATTCGCGGCGAACTTTACCAGGGAAGCGATGGCCTCACCCCGAATCTCCGCCCCAAACATAAGAACCAGTTTAGGCTCGCTGCGCAGCGTATCGCGCAACGCAATCCAATCTTCCGGGCTGACCGCGCCCGACGCAATGGCGGCGACGGCGGAATCTTCGCCGGCCAGAAAGGCAGCCACCGCGGATTCCGTGCCGGCAGGAATCTCGAGAAAGCGGGTGGCTTGACGACGCAGCTTGATGGGCTCGGCGTTAATGAGGTACAAACGGGCGCGATGCAAGCGAACGTTGTTGCGAATTTGCCAGGCCAGAAGGGGGTGCTGGTTGGTGGGATCGTTCCCGATGAGCAGCAGAGCCGGCGCCTCGAATACCTCCCGCATGCTGGCGGTCATTTCCCGATGCCCGGTTAAGCAGGCGGCTAAGGCAGGGAAGTCGGCGGTACGGTGATGATCAATGTGATTGGTGCGGAGCACCGTGCGGGCGAATTTTTGCAGAAGATAGTTCTCTTCGTTGGTGGTCCGAGTCGAACCGACGACCGCGATGGCGTCCCCGCCGTCTCGCTCGCGGATCTGGCGAAAGCGATCGCCAATCAGCTGAAATGCCTCTTCCCAAGTGGAAGCCGTGAGATGGCCATTCCGGCGAATCAGAGGTTGGCGGAGCCGATTCTCGTGGTCGGCGAAATCAAAGGCGTAGCGACCCTTGATGCACAGAAAATCGCCGTTGATGCCGCTCTTGTCACGATTGTCGCCACGCACGATCTGACTTCCGGTCAAAGAGCGGCGCACCCCCAGCGTGGTCTTACAGCCATCGGCGCAATGGGTGCAGGTAGTGCCCACGTGCTTCATCTCCCACGGCCGGGTCTTGTAGCGGTAAGCGCCCGAGGTGAGCGCACCGACGGGACAGATGTCGATGCACATGCCGCACTCCTCGCAATTGAGGTGATCCCCCTGGTTGGGCACGATCGTCGAGGCGACGCCCCGCATATGGACGCCGAGGGCGGCGACATCCATGGCCTCGCCGCAGACTCGCACGCAGCGATAACACAGAATGCAGCGGGGTCGGTCAAAATAGACCACCGGGGACCATTGCTGCTCGTCGCGATGGTTTTTGATATCGATGTAACGGGATTCTGCGGCGCCGTAGGAGAATGTCATGTCCTGCAGCTCGCATTCGCCGCCAGCGTCGCATACCGGACAATCGAGCGGATGATTCCCAAGCAGCAGCTCGACGGTTCCTTTCCGCGCCTGTCGGACCTCGTCGCTATCGCTCGTCACCACCATGCCTTCGCTGACCACCGTGGTGCACGCCGTCTGTAGCTTCGGCATCCTCTCGATTTTCACCAGACACATGCGGCATGCGCCACACAGCGACAGGTTAGGGTAGTAACAAAACGAGGGGACCTCGATTCCGACGCTTTTCGCAGCTTCGATCAGAAGCGTGCCCGCGGGTGCAGTGATCTTCCTGTTATCGACCGTGAGATGAACATCCGCCATAAGATCTTCTTGCTATCGGGGCGGGATATTCCCGCCCAACTGACGACCGTTCCTACGCCATTACCGGCAGTCGCTCGAGTCTTCCTGCTTTCTCAAAGGGGCACGGCTTGCCCTCTAAATGGTCTTCAAAGTCCTTGCGGAATTTTTGTACGATGGAAATCGTGGGCATGGCCGCGGCATCGCCCAAGGGACAAAAGGTCCGGCCCAATATGTTCTCCGACAAGTATTGAATGTTGTCGATATCTTTTCTGACGCCCCCGCCCGAGTGGAATCGAGTCAGGGTTTTCTCCAGCCAGTCGGTGCCTTCACGGCAGGGGATGCACCACCCGCAGCTCTCGTGGCGGTAGAAGCGCATGATGCGCAGGGCAAATTTCACCATGCAGGTAGAGTCATCGGCCACGACCACCCCGCCCGAGCCCAGCATGGACCCTATTTTCGTGAGCGAATCAAAATCCATGGGAACGTCGATTTCCTCCCCGGTCAGAAGGGGCGTACTCGAACCTCCGGGAACTACGGCTTTCAGCGTACGGCCGTTCGGAATGCCGCCTCCCACGTCATAGATCATTTTCTTGAGGTTGTACCCCATCGGCAGTTCGTACACTCCCGGCCGGTTCAGGTGACCGCTGAGGCAAAACAGGCGTGTGCCGCCGTTCTTGGGGGTGCCTAGCCTGGCGAACCATTCCGCCCCGCCCAGGATGATATGCGGCACACTGGCCAGGGTCTCGGCATTGTTGATTACCGTAGGGCCGCCCCAGAGTCCAACCACGGCGGGGAAGGGAGGTCGAATGCGGGGAATCCCACGCTTGCCTTCGAGCGATTCCATCAAGGCGGATTCCTCTCCCACTTCGTAGGCGCCGGCGCCGCCGTGCCAGTACACCTCGAAGTCGAATCCGCTGCCGAAGATGTTCTTGCCGAGAAAGCCGCGGGCATAGGCGTCGGCGATCGCCCGCTGCATAATCTCCGACAGATAGCGATATTCCCCGCGAAGGTAGATGTATCCGGTATGCGCCCCCACGGCTATCCCGGCGATCATCACACCTTCAATGACCGAGTGGGGGTCATGCTCAAAGATCAACCGGTCCTTGCAGGTTGCAGGCTCGCTCTCATCGCCATTGCACAGAATGTATTTCGGTTTGGTCGACTGCTTGGGGACGAAAGACCACTTCAGCCCGGTGTTGAATCCGGCACCTCCTCGTCCCCGCAAACCCGAATCTTTCACTTCTGCAATGATCGAATCCGGCTGCATTCCAAGAGCCTTCTTCACTGCCTTGTAGCCATCGAGTTCGAGATAGCGGTCGATATCGGTCGCACCCAGGCCGAAGCGCTTGGAGACGACCTTTACTTCGTCGGGATGGGATACTAACTCAGCCATTTTCTGTGAACCATGAAAGGAGGAAGTGGTGCACGCTCAGGGCCTCGATTCGTCTCCCTTCTTCTTATAGTAGTCGAGGACTTCGTCCATTTTTGCCGGCGTGAGATTCTCATGATAGTCGTAGTTGACCTGTACGGCCGGAGCCCAGCTGCAGGCGCCAATGCATTCGACTTCTTCGAGGGAGAATCGTCCGTCCGGGGTAGTTTGCTTTTCTTGAATGCCCAGCCTGGCGCGGCAATGGTCGAGAATCTCTTCCCCGCCTGTCAGCAAGCAGGCGATATTGGTGCACACTTGGATGTTGTACTTGCCGCGGGGTTTCGTGGTCAGCATGGAGTAGTAGCTGATCACGTTGCGCACCTCGAGTTCGCTGAGTTCAAGGCGTAGCGCAATCTCGGCAACCACTGCATCGCTCAGAAATCCAGTCTCATCCTGGGCGTACAGCAACGTGGGAACCAGCAGGGAGCGTTTGGTCGGATAGTGGGTCGCCATCTCCCGGAAGCGCCGCTCGAATGATTCTGAAAATCGCATGTTCGTGATCGAAAGCTCTTAGCGGTCGAACCCTGCCTGACGATGACCAAATGATGTGAGGGAAATTGCTAGCGATCAATTTCCCCCAGCACGATATCGATGCTCCCGATGGCGGCCACCACATCGGCAATCAGCCGGCCTTCGCACATGGCGGGCAAGGTTTGCAGATTGGCCAAACACGCCGCGCGCATATGCACTCGGTATGGCTTGGCGGTGCCGTCGCTGACTACGTAGTAGCCCATTTCACCGCGCGGCGATTCCACCGCTTGATAGACTTCACCGGCGGGCACGGAAAAGCCCTCGGTAATGATTTTGAAGTGATAGATCAGCGCCTCCATCTGGGTCTTCATCTTCTCCCGGTCGGGAAGCACGACTTTGGGAGCCTCGGCCTTGATCGGTCCTTCCGGCATTCCTTCGAGCGCCTGGTCGATGATCTTACTCGATTCCCGCAGCTCTCGAACCCGACAGATGTAACGCGCAAAAACGTCACCTTCCTGGGCCACCGGGACCTCGAAGTTGAACTGGTCGTAACTTGAATAGGGCAGGTCGCGGCGCAGATCGAAATCCACGCCACTGGCACGCAGGGTTGGCCCACTGGCCCCGAGAGCCACGGCATCCTCGGCAGTGAGACGGGCCACCCCCTTGGTTCGCATCTCCCAAATGGGATTGGCGGTCAACAGATTTTCGTATTCATCGACTTTTGCCGGGAAGCGGCGGGCGAAGTCGCGCACCCGGTCGAGGAAATCGAGCGGCGGCTCAAGCGCCAGCCCTCCGATTCTGAAATACGACGTCATCATGCGTTGGCCGCTGACCGCTTCAAACAGGCGCAAAACGTCCTCCCGCTCGCGAAAGCAATAGAGGAAGACGGTCATGGCGCCGATGTCGAGGGCATGCGTCCCCAGCCAGACCAGGTGGGAGTTGATGCGGGTCAGCTCATTGAGCAGGACGCGCAGCCATTGAGCCTTGGGCGGAATCTCCAGACCCAGCAACTTCTCGACCGCCAGACAGTAACAAAGGTTATTGGTGAGCGGACACAGGTAATCGATGCGATCGGTGAGCGGCACGACCTGCTGATAAAACTTGGCTTCACAGGTTTTCTCGATTCCCGTGTGCAGATAACCGATGTCGGGCATGATGCGCACCACGGTTTCGCCATCGATCTCCAGCAGGAGGCGCAGCACGCCGTGGGTCGACGGATGTTGCGGCCCCATGTTCAGGATCATGGTGCGATCCTGATCGGCATCGAATACAGGCGTGGCGGTGAGTTCGGGCATGGCGAATGCTAGCGATAGCCCTCCACCGGGTAGTCTTTGCGCAGCGGGTGGCCTTCCCAATCGTCGGGCATCTGGATGCGCCTCAGATAAGGGTGGCCAAGGAACCGGATCCCGAACAGGTCGAAAACTTCCCGCTCGAAAAAGTTGGCTGCCGGCCAGATGGGGGTCACAGAATCGAGCGCGGGCGCGTCGTCCCCCAGACGCACCTTCAAACGCACCCGCTCTTTTTGACGGATCGAGAGCAGGTGGTAGATGACCTCGAAGCGGGGCTCCGCAGGGTACCAGTCTACACAAGTCACATCGGAAAGGAAATTGAACGGGCAAGGGGGATGATCCCGGAGCAAGGCACAAGCTTTGCGAATCGAGGAACGCACGATGTAGAGGCTCAACTCATCATGCGCAAATCTTGCGGCTTCGATCGCACCCGGACTATTTTCCTGCAAGCAGGCGACGGCAGGGTGTTCCTTCAGTTGCTCGAGGTCGGTGATGGTCGGCTTAAGGGACACTCAGATCTCACCTCGGGCGGATGAGGGTGGACCCCAATCAAGCACACCTTTCTTCCAGACGTAAAAGAAGCCAACGAAAACGATGCCGATGTACACCAGCATCTCCCAAAAGCCAAACATCTTCAGGCGCCGGAGAATTACCGCCCAGGGGTAGAGAAACACCGCCTCCACGTCGAATAAAATGAAGAGCATGGCGACAAGGTAGAATTTCACCGAGAAGCGGCTTCGGGCGTCGCCCACGGGAACCATGCCGCACTCGTAGGGCGAAAGCTTGGCCCTTGTCGGTCGCCGGAAGCCGATTCGCCAAGACATCAACACAATCACCATGGCGAGAGCTCCTGCTACCATGAACTGGATCAGCAGTGGGAGGTATTGGGCGAAGTAATTGTCGGGCATAGGGGAGCTAGATATAATTCGCAGCCAAGCACTGACTAAACTACCTAGGGTAGATTTCGTGGCGACACAGTGTCAAGCGACTCGCGCCCGCGTCGGTCATCGAGAATAGTATTTTGGCTAACCCCAACGTGTGAATCGCATGATCTTCGGCTTTAATACCGACATTAAACACGCAGATACCGTATATCACGTGCAAAGCGAAGCACGCGAGAACGAACGCCTGCTGCAAACGCAGGTTTTTGTTCGCGGGCATTGCATCGGCAAACGCGCCACCTCCTACGCCGATAAGGCCACCGAGAGCGACTTCACCGATCAGCGCAAGGAACATATGTTGCGCGATCAGCACCGCTTGGTGCTCGACGCCATCCGGGACGGACGACTCGATACGGTGTTCGACAAGCGGGACACTCCGGAGTCGCTGTCCGCCATCAAGGAGCTGGATGTGGAATGGCTGAATGCCGGGTCGGTACACTCGGGGGGACATTTGCAAATGCGGCTGCGGGTCACCGATGGCGGCGCTGCCCTCGAAGGTGCCCGTTTGATCATGCGCTTTGCTCGTCCCGGCGCCGATCCGTTCTATACCCAGGTGACCACCGGTCCGAATGGCGAGGCCGAAATGAGAGTTGATGTGGAGGAGTCGGCTTTGACCGACTCCATGGTCCTCGTGCAAGCCAGCTACACGGACCGCAGGGCAACGCGAAAGTTCCAGCTGCGGAAAGTCGAAACATGACCGGGAGGCTCGGCTCCGCTCGAGAAGGTCCTTAAGGGTTACCGCGCTTGGCGGGCCTAGGCGGTGGCCTAACAATCTTGAACTCTCTACCATCCTCCGGCGTGATCCCGTTCGCAAAGCCAGGGATTGAGAGGAGTTGGCTGGCGAGGGAGATGCCGTTCGACCCGCGCTTGCTGGCCGGGTTGCTGGTTCTCGCCGGCTTTGTCGTGCGTCTCAAGTTGGCTGGCGCAACATTCCTGAATGCCGACGAGGCGCTGCATTTCATGGCGGCCAACCAGGATTCGTGGAAACTGACCTACCGCGCCAGCCTCACTGTTTCGCACCCGCCTCTGCTGATCTTTCTGCTCCACGTTTGGCGGATGTTCGGTTCTAGCGAGATCATCCTCCGCTTGCCTTCCGTGGTGGCCGACACCGCGTTCGGCTGGATCTTTTTCCGCTGGCTTTCGGATCTGTTCGGGACCGAGACCGGCCTGATCGGCTTGATTTTCGCAAGCTTTCTTCCGCCGATGATCGCCGTATCGGCCGAAGTGCGTCAGTACGCCTTCTTGCTGGTTTTCGCGATATCGACCATGTACCTGCTGGAGCAGGCTCTCGCGCAAAATTCCGCGGTGAAAATGGCGTGCTCTTGCCTTTGCTTGTGGCTGGCAACACTCTCTCACTATTCCGCTGCTTTACTGGCGGCTACGCTCGCCGTGTATGCGCTCCTACGGATGTGGAAACGACCTCCGACCCAGGCCGTGTTTCAAGTTTGGTTGGCGGGTGAGATAGGCGAGTTGTTGCTCGGTGCGGCTTTATATCTCACCTACCTCTCTGAATTCGGGCGAAATGCGTTGCATGGCTGGATGGGCGATACCTACCTGCACAACTCGTACTTCGATCCCCAGCGCCACCATGTCCTTCTTTTTGTGTTGGCGAGAAGCGCCTCTGTCTTTCAATATGTGCTCGGACAGGCGGTGGCTGGTGATCTGTTATTTCTGCTATTCCTGGCAGGCACGGTGGCGGCCTGGAGGGCGGCCACAATAGGTTCGATCGAGGTCCCTGGGGATCAGCTCGCCGCCTTGTTATGGTTGCCATTCCTGATAAGTTGCGGCGCCGGGCTTCTGGACCTATATCCTTACGGCGGCACCCGGCACTCAATATTTCTAGCCATATTTGCCATCACCGGAATCAGCGTTGCGCTGGTCCGTTTAGTCGGCCGACACCGGATCTGGGGCATGGCCGTGGCCGTGGCGATCGTGGCCCTATCGAACCTGTTCCCGTCCCATCGCCTGCCCTACATGGCCCGCGGGGATCAGGAGAAGTCGCATATGGATCAGGCTATGGCTTTCGTGCGCGAGCGCATCCCTCGGAACGATCTTCTCTTGGCGGATAATCAGACCAGCCTCTTATTGGGACATTATCTTTGCCAGCAACCGTTTTTCATCAAC
>Ga0335080_10003257_pt1 | contig 16384 bp, 14 predicted proteins | sample Lox_Sample_34_FD_206720 | JGI IMG/M metagenome (GOLD analysis project Ga0335080, IMG submission 206720) | Soil microbial communities from Loxahatchee National Wildlife Refuge, Florida, United States - Lox_Sample_3.4 | ecosystem: Environmental > Terrestrial > Soil > Wetlands | place: USA...
CCGTCGTCAGCCGCATCGACGGCTTCGGCGGGAAGATGTAGTTGCCGCGCGCGACGTACTCCTTCAGCACGTCGTTCTGCACCGTGCCGCGGAGGTCGTCCGCCGCGACGCCCTGGCCCTCGGCGACGAGCTCGTAGAGGAGCAGGAGCAGCGACGCGGGCGCGTTGATCGTCATCGAGGTCGAGACCTCGCCGAGCGGGATCCCCTCGAGCAGGATCTCCATGTCGGCGAGCGAGTCGATCGCGACGCCGGTGCGGCCGACCTCGCCGCGCGCCCGCGGGTCGTCGGAGTCGTAGCCGAGCTGCGTCGGCAGGTCGAACGCGACGGAGAGCCCCGTCTGGCCGCGCTCGAGGAGGTAGCGGTAGCGCGCGTTCGACTCCTCCGCGGTCGCGAAGCCGGCGTACTGGCGGATCGTCCACGGCCGGCCGCGGTACATGTCGGGGTACGGGCCGCGCGTGAACGGAGCCTCGCCCGGCGGCTCGAGCGGCCGCGGCGCGTCCTCCGCCGTGTAGACCGGCTTGATCTCGATCCCGGACTCGGTACGCCGGTCGTCCGCCGCGGGCATGCGCGCATCGTAGACCGCCCCTCGACGCCGACTCCCTACGTGCAGGTCATGCGCTCGATCGACGGCGTGCTCCGGGCGGGAAAGCCGTTGTCGTCGTCCTCCCCGCTGCCGTCGTAGCCGACGCCCCAGAGGCCGCCCGTGCGGTCGGCTCCGATCGCGTCGAGGAACGTGTCGGTGTCCTGGGTCCGGCCCCAACGACCGCCGCGCCAGAGCTGCACTGCCGGAGTCCAGCCGAGGTGGTCGCCGCCGACGCCGTCGAGCCAGAGCTCGCCTCGCTTCAGGGTCACGAGCGACTCGACGTAGATCATCGCGCGGTCGGGCGCGGCGGAGCGCCAGGTGTGCCCGTTCCAGTGGAAGAGCACCGTGTCGGCCCAGTCGGGGTCGCCGGAGTTCTCCGCATCGCCTGCGACCCACACGTCGTTCTCTCCGCCGGCGGCGACCGCCGTCAGCTCCGGGCTCTCATCGGGTCCGTAGCCGCCGTCGGGCGACGGCTGGGTGTACGACGTCCACCGCTTGCCGTCCCAGTGCAGCTCGAGGAAGCGGCGCGCGTCGACGTCTCCGACCACCCAGACGTCGTCGTGGGAGAGCGCGAGCACATCGCGCAGGTCGAGCTTCGGACGCGAGAGCGCACGCTTCCACGCGGATCCGTTCCAGCGGAGGACGACGCCGTTCTTCTTCGCCCCTTCCCCGACGGCCCAGACGTCGCGCGACGACGACGCCGAGACGGCCGCGAGCCGACCCATGCCCGGGAGCGCGACCTGCGTCCAGCCGGAGCCGTCCCAGTGCTCCGCGATCCCGTCGCCGGCGTCGTCGTAGAGCCGGCCGACCGCCCAGGCGTCGTCCGGCGCGAACGCCGCCACATCGTCAAGCGTTCCGGTGAGCGCGGGGCTCGGCACGAGCGTCCATGTGCTTCCGTCCCAGTGCTCGACGAACGTCTGCGCCGCCGGCGTGACCCACCACCAGCCGGAGCGGCCGCCGACCGCCCAGGCGTCGGTCGCGCTCGTCGCAGCGACCGAGGCGAGCTCGCCGCCGGGCACGTCGGCGCTCGGGACGGCTGCCCACGAGGGCGTGCACGAGGTCCGGCGCGCGGCCGTTCCGTTCGCGGCACCCGCGATTGCGACCAGCGCGGCGACAATGCAGGCCGCGACCACAGAGCGGAAAGGCCCCCGGCTCAGGGCGCCGTTGCCTCAGCGGTCTCGCGGGCGCGGCGCGCGACGCCGTCGGCCTCCGCAGCCGTCGCGACGGCGGCCGCGACGGCCGGGACGACGTCGCGGTTGAAGACGCTCGGGACGATGTAGTCCGGCGCGAGCTCGGTCTCGCCGATCGTCTGCGCGATCGCGTGGCCGGCGGCGACCTCCATCCGGTCGGTGATCGCCGACGCCCGCACGTCGAGCGCGCCGCGGAAGATCCCCGGGAACGCGAGGACGTTGTTGATCTGGTTCGGGTAGTCCGAGCGGCCGGTCGCGACGACGGCGGCGAGGCCCGCGATCTCCTCCGGGAGGATCTCCGGCGTCGGGTTCGCCATCGCGAAGACGATCGCGTCGGCCGCCATCGAGCGGACGCCGTCGACGCTGACCGCGCCCGGCTGCGAGAGGCCGATGTACACGTCGGCGCCGGCGAGCGCCTCGTCGGCGGTGCCGGAGAAGCCCTCGGGGTTCGTCTCGGCCGCGTAGCGCGCCTTCACGTCGTTCAGGTCGCCGCGGCCCGCGTGGATCGCGCCGCGGCTGTCGCAGCCGATCACGTTGCGGACGCCTGCCGCCTGCAGCGTCTTCGTCACGGCGACGCCGGCAGCGCCGACGCCCGTGACGACGACCTTCACGTCCTCCACGCGCTTGCCGACGACGCGGAGCGCGTTGAGGAACGCGGCGAGCGTGACGACCGCGGTGCCGTGCTGGTCGTCGTGGAAGACGGGGATGTCGAGCGACGCGCGCAGCCGCTCCTCGACCTCGAAGCAGCGCGGCGCGGCGATGTCCTCGAGGTTGATCCCGCCGAAGCCGGGCGCGATCGCCTCGACCGCGGCGACGATCCGGTCGGGGTCCTTCGTCGAGAGGCAGATGGGCCAGGCGTCGACGCCGCCGAACTCCTTGAAGAGCAGCGCCTTGCCCTCCATCACGGGCATCGCCGCCTCCGGGCCGATGTCGCCGAGCCCGAGCACCGCGCTCCCGTCGCTCACGACCGCGACCGTGTTCCTCTTCACGGTCAGCGTCCACGCGCTGTCGGGGTCGGCGGCGATCGCCTGGCAGACGCGCGCGACGCCCGGCGTGTACGCCATCGAGAGGTCGTCGCGCGTCTTCACCGGCGCGTTCGAGTTCATGTGGATCTTCCCGCCGAGGTGCATGAGGAACGTGCGGTCGGAGACGCGCTCGACCGTGACGCCCGGGACGTCGCGGCACGCGAGGACGATCGCGTCGGCGTGCGCGGCGTCGGTCGCGAGCACGCTGACGTCGCGGATCTTCGACGCGCCCTCGACGCGGACGAGGTCGATCGCGTCGAGGAGGCCGCCGGCGTCGGCGATCGCGCGCGCGAGGTCGGCGAAGCTGCCGGGCCGGTCGTCGAGACGGACGCGGAGCGTGAGGCTGAAGGACGCGGAGTAATGGCTCATGGGTGGGAGCTTAGACCGCTTCGGATGCGTCTCCGTCCAGCGACGGCGGGATACTCCGGCGATGGTAGGCGCGCCTCCGGCTCGCGCGCGGCGCGAGCTGCACGGCCGGACGTGGGCGGTCTTCCTGATCGTCGTCGGAGCCGTGCTCGTGACGTGCGGCGTCCTGTTCTTCGACTGGCCCGAGACTCCGGACAGCAAGGCCTTCGTGGAGACACCCTGGTTCCTGATCTGGGCGGTCCTGCTCTGCGCACAGAGCGCGCTCTGGGCCGTGCTCGCCCCCATGCTCTGGACGTCGATTCAAACGCTCCGGCACCGCTACGGCTACGACTGGGGAACCGTCCGGCGGATCGCAGTCTCGTCGGTGGCCGTCGCCGTTCTCGTCGCCGCGTTCGTCTATTTCGCGTACCGCGCCGTCCCCGGGTACCCGTTCGACCACCACAAGCCGAAGATCCTCGTCCTCACGGCCGTCGGCTTCTTCGTCGCGCTGTCCGCCCTGATCGGGATCTGGCTCGTCGAGGCGGCGGTCGCGACGCCGGAGTTCGGCGGCACGCTCGCCGAGTACCTCGAGCTCCGGGGGCGCCTGCAAGGGTTCCTGGCCTCCGCAGCGGCGATCGTCGGCGCCGCGATGCTCGCGACGGGCGGGCTCCGGACCGCGATCACCTCGAACGTGCAGGGCGCCAGCTTCCCGTCGCAGTACAGCCTGTACTACGGCGCGTACCTCTCCGTCGTCCTGCTCATCGCGTACACGCCGGCGCATCTCGCGCTGCGACGTATCGGGCAGGACCTGCTCGACTCGTACGCGCCGGTCCCCGCCACCGCCCCCGCCTCGTGGTCAGGATGGGTCTCCGAGCGGAGCGCCGTCGAGAGCCTGCTCCAGCTCGACGCCGCGTTCGGCAAGTCGCTCCAGACAGGGCTCGCCATCGCGACGCCGTTCATCGGGAGCGCGATCGGCGTCCTGCTCGGGACGCACTAGTCGCGTCTACAGCGCCGCGAGGTGCCCGAGCTCGGCGTCGCGCTGGGCGAGCGCCGTGTAGCGGCCGCCGCGACCGAGGAGCTCGCCGTGGCGGCCGGTCTCGACGACCCGGCCGCGGTCGAGCACGACGATCTGCTCCGCGTCGCGGACGGTCGAGAGCCGGTGCGCGATCGCGATCGTCGTCCGCCCCTCGGAGAGCCGGTCGAGCGCCTCCTGGACGAGCCGCTCCGTCTCGGTGTCGAGCGAGCTCGTCGCCTCGTCGAGGACGAGGATCGGCGGGTTGCGGAGGATCGTCCGCGCGATCGCCATCCGCTGCTTCTCGCCGCCGGAGAAGCGGTAGCCGCGCTCGCCGACGACCGTGTCGTACCCGTCCGGGAGCGCCGCGATCACGTGGTGGATGCGTGCCGCCTCCGCGGCCTGCTCGATCTCCGCGTCGGTCGCGTCCGGCTTCGCGAAGCGGAGGTTCTCGCGGATCGACGCGTGGAAGAGGTACGTCTCCTGCGAGACGACGCCGACGAGGTCGGTGAGCGTCTGGAACGAGAGGTCGCGCACGTCGACGCCGCCGATCGAGACGCTGCCCTCGGCGACGTCGTAGAGCCGCGCGGTGAGGTAGCCGAGCGTCGTCTTCCCCGAGCCGGTCTCGCCGACGAGCGCGGTCGTCGTCCCCGCGGGCACGGTGAAGCTCACGTCCTCGAGCGTCCACTCGTCGTCGCCGTAGCGGAACCAGACGCGGTCGAAGACGACGTCGCCGGCCTCGGTCGTCGTCACCGCGTGCGGGGCCTCCGTGATGTCGACGGGCTGGTCGAGGTACTCGAAGATCCGGTCGAAGAGCGCGAGCGAGGTCTGCACGTCGAGCCCGACGCCGAGCAGCGAGCCGACGGGGAAGAACAGGCGCGTTTGCAGCGTCGTGAACGACACGAGCGTCGCGATGCTGATCGCCGACCCGTGCGCGTACGCGAGGCCGCCGACCCAGTAGACCGCGGCGGGCATGATCGCGAAGCTCATCTGGATCGTCGCCATCACCCAGCGGCCGGCCATCCGCTGGCGCACCTCGAGGTCGGCGAGGCGGAGCGAGTCCGACTCGAAGCGGTCGGCGAGCTCGTCGGTCCGCCCCATCGTCTTCCCGAGCATGATCCCGGAGACGGAGAGCGACTCCTGGACGAGGCTCGAGAGGTCGGCGAGGGTCTCCTGCGTCGACTTCGCGATGCGGCGCCGCTCGGCGCCGACGCGGCGCGTCAGCAGCACGAAGACCGGGATCAGCGCGAAGGCGAAGATGGCGAGCTTCCAGCTCAGGAGCAGCATCGCGACCATCGTCGCGGCGACGGTCGTCACGTTCGAGGCGATCGACGTCGCGGTGTTCGTGACGACGCTCTGCACGCCGCCGATGTCGTTCGAGATGCGCGACTGCACCTCGCCGGTGCGCGTGCGCGTGAAGAACGCGAGCGAGAGGCGCTGCAGGTGACGGAAGACCGCGGCGCGGAGGTCGTGCATGACGCGCTGGCCGACCTGGTTCGAGAGCAGGGTCTGCCACACGCCGAGCGCGCCGGTGACGACGGCGATCACGATCATCCCGGCGGCGGCGAACGACAACGTCCGCGTGTCCTTCGCCTGGATCGCGTCGAGGGCCTCGCGGAGCAGGAAGGCCGGGATCACGCCGAGGACGGCGGCGACGATGATCAGGGTCAGGACGACCGAGAGGCGGGTCTTGTACGGCTTGAAGAGGCCGAAGATCCGCCGGAGGTTCGCGCGGCGCACGGCCGGGTCCGCCGGGCGCTCCGGCGGCTCGGCGGCGATCTCCATCATGCGGTGCCCCGGCACGGACACCAGCGTACGTCCCGGCACACAGCCTGCGGTGCCTGGCACTTGATGGCCCGCAGGTGCCAGGCACCTCGCGGCGCGCAGGTGCCCGGCACGAAGTCGTTACGAAGTGCCTGGCACTTCAGGGGCCTGAGGTGCCAGGCACTAGAAGCCCGGCGGGATCGGCACGCCGAGCTCGTCCTGCAGTGCCGCACCGAGCGCGAGGAGGTCCCACTCGGCGCCCGCGCGGCCGATGAGCGAGACGCTCGTCGGCAGGCCGGTCGCGGCGCCGACTCCGGTCGGGAGCGCGACGACGGGGAACCCGGTCCAGTCCCAGTGGTACGTGAGCGAGATGAGGTCCATGTCGGTGCCGTGGTGCTCGTAGCCCGAGCCGCGGAGCGGCGCGACGACCGGCTCCGTCGGCTCGACGATCGCGTCGATCCGCCCGTCGACGAGGCGCGCCGTCCAGAGCGCCGTGCACTCCGCGCGCTTCACCTCCGCCGCGGCGTACGCCTCGACCGTCACCGCGGCCTCCTCGGCGCGCTCGACCCACTCGCGGACCGACGGCCGGTAGAGCTCGCGCCGGTCGTCGAACTGCCGGTGGAACGGGAGCACGTCGCCGAGGAGGACGGTCGCCCAGTCGTCGAGCACCTCCAGCGTCGGCTCGGCCGGCCACGGCTCGACGAGCTCCGCGCCGAGGCGGCGGCACGCGTCGAGCGCCGCGTCGAAGCCGGCCGCAACGTCCGGCTCGAGGTCGCCGATCCGCGGCGAGACGGCGAGCCGTACGCCGTCGAGCCGGCGCCGCGGCTCGACCTGCGCCGGCCCGGTCCCCGTCATCGCGGCGAGGAGCGGCGCGCAGTCGGCGACCGTGCGCGCCATCGGCCCGCCGTGGTCGAGCCCCGGCGAGAGCGGCACGACGCCGCGCAGCGAGACGAGCCCGCGCGTCGGCTTGATCGTCGACGTCCCGCTCAGAGCCGAGGGGATCCGGAGCGACCCCGCGGTATCCGTCCCCGTGGCCGCCGGCACCATGCGCGCCGCGAGCGCCGCGGCGGAGCCGCCGCTCGAGCCGCCCGCCGTCCGGTCGAGCGCCCACGGGTTGCCGACCTGATCCGTCGTGCCGCCCCACGCGAACTCGTGGGTGTGCGTGTGCCCGAGCAGCACCATCCCCTCCGCCTCGAGCCGCGCCCAGACGTCGCACGACTCGTCCGGCGTCCCGTCGAGCACGGCGCTCGACGCGGTGACCGGCTTCCCGGCGACGCCGTAGAGGTCCTTCAGCCCGATCGGGATCCCGCAGAGGACGGGCGCGTCGCCGCGCCCCAGCCGCTCGTCGGCGCGCGCCGCCGCCGCGAGCGCGTCCTCCTCGTAGACCCGGATCCACGCGTTGATCGAGCCCGGGTCGCCGTCCCGGGAATGAAGCCCGTCCCGCCGGTGGATACGCGCCAGGCACGCCTCCGCGAGCTCGACCGCGCCCAGCTCGCGGTCGTGGAGGAGGTCGGACGCCTCGACGACGCCGAGATCCGCCGGATCGCTCACGCGGGGAGTATCTCCGGCCGGGGGACGGCCCGTACGATGAGGGCGATGGCAGCGGTGACGGTGCGGCTCTTCGCGGGGCTCCGGGAACGCGCGGGCACGGGACGCGTCGAGGTCGACGGCGTCGCGCGCGTCAGGGACGTCTGGTCCGCGCTCGCGCTCGGCGACGAGCCGGCCGGGATGCTCTACGCCGTGAACCGCGAGTACGCGGAGCCGGCGCAGGAGCTCGCCGACGGCGACGAGGTCGCGCTGATCCCGCCCGTCTCCGGCGGCGCGTACGTCGTCACCGCGGACCCGCTCGACCCCGCGCGGGCCGTCGCCGAGGTCGCGCGCGACGACGCCGGCGCGATCGCGACGTTCGTCGGCACGGTCCGCCGCAGCTCGCGCGGCCGCGACGTCCTCCATCTCGAGTACGAGGCGTACGAGGAGATGGCGGAGCCGATGCTCGCGCGGCTCGGCGCCGAGCTGACGGAGAGGCACGGGCTGAGCGACGTCGCGATCCACCACCGGATCGGCCGCGTCGAGATCGGCGAGCCGAGCGTCGTGATCGCCGTCTCGTCGCCGCACCGCGCCGCGTCACTCGACGCGTGCCGCGAGGCGATCGACACGTTGAAGGAGACGATCCCGCTCTGGAAGAAAGAGGTCTACGCGGGCGGCGAGGAATGGATCGGCAGAGGTTCCTGATGGACGAGCTCCGCGACTACAAGCCCGTCCAGCCGCGCGGCGGCGGCCCCAGCGTGCGCAAGATCATCGAGCGGATCGGCGCGCTCGCGCTCGTGATCGGCACGACGGCGCTGAAGTGGGGCTTCGTCTTCGTGAAGTTCTTCGCGTTCTTCGTCTCGATCGCCGCGTACAAGCTCTGGTTCGGAAGCTGGACGTTCGCGCTCGGCTTCGTGCTGCTGATCCTCGTGCACGAGCTCGGCCACGCGGTCGAGGCGCGCCGCCAGGGGCTGCACGTCTCCGCGCCGACGTTCATCCCGTTCTTCGGCGCGTTCGTCACGATCCGGCACGCGGGGCTGTCGCCGTGGCGGAGCGCGCTGATCTCGCTGGCCGGGCCGCTCGCCGGCGGCCTCGCCGCGCTCGCGTGCTGGATCGTCGGCGAGTCGCGCGACTCGTCGATGCTGATCGTGCTCGCGAACCTCGGCTTCCTCCTGAACGCGTTCAACCTCCTGCCGATCGGCTTCCTCGACGGCGGCAGCGTCGCGCGCGCGATCGGCGAGTCGTGGCGGATGCCCGTGATCCGCTTCGAGGGCGGCGTCCCGATGCAGGCGCTCGCGCCGGACCGGACGCGTGCGCTCGTGATCGCGGCGCTCTACATCGGGCTCGCCGGGCTGCTCGTCGCGGGGATGCTCGCGACGAAGGGAACCGGCGCGCTGTGACCGACGACCGCGAGCTCCTGTTCCAGACGCACGAGTCGCTGGCCGACCTCCGGCAGCACACGGAGCGGATCGCGGACGAGTTCTTCCACGGGTTCGAGACCGTGGAGAAGATCGACCGGCCGGCCGTGTCGTTCTTCGGCTCCGCGCGGTCGGAGGAGGGCAGCGCGGCCTACGAGGCGGCGCGGGCGACGGCGGGCCTGTTCGCGAAGGCGGGCTGGGCGGTCGTCACGGGCGGCGGGCCCGGCGTGATGGAGGCGGCGAACCGCGGCTGCCAGGAGGCGGGCGGCCTCTCGGTCGGCTTCAACATCGAGCTCCCGCACGAGCAGGGACCGAACCTCTACACGGACATCGCAATGACGTTCCACCACTTCTACGCGCGGAAGACGATGTTCGTGAAGGCGGCCGAGGGGTTCTGCGTCTTCCCGGGCGGCTTCGGCACCGCCGACGAGCTGTTCGAGTCGCTGACGCTGATCCAGACGGGGAAGGTCGTGCACTTCCCCGTCGTGCTGTTCGACTCCGAGTACTGGGCGCCGCTCGTGGAGTGGGCGCGGACGCGGGCCGTGCGGGACGGGATGATCTCGGAGAGCGACCTCGGGCTGATCACGATGACCGACGACCCGCACGAGGCGGTCGCGATGGTGCTCGAGAGCTTCAGCCATCGCAATGGACACTCGGCGTGATGGAGCTGCGCGACCTTCCGTCCGTCGACGAGCTGACCCGCGGGGTCGACGACCCGCTCGCGGTCGCCGCGGCGCGCACGGTGCTCGACCGGGCGCGGGAGGAGATCCGCGCCGGAGGCGATCCCGGCGATCTCGCGACGCGGCTGCGCGACGAGCTCGACGCGTCACGCGCGCCGAGCCTCCGGCGCGTGCTGAACGCGACCGGCGTGATCGTCCACACGAACCTCGGCCGCGCGCCGCTCGCGCCGGAGGCGCTCGCGCGCGTCGTCGAGGTCGGGCGCGGCTACTCGAACCTCGAGTACGACGTCGCGGACGGCGCGCGCGGCTCGCGGCAGGATCACGTCGCGCCGATCCTGCGGCGGCTCACGGGCGCCGAGTCGGCGCTCGTCGTGAACAACAACGCCGGCGCCGTGCTGCTCGCGCTCGCCGCGCTCGCGGAGGGACGCGAGGTCGTCGTGTCGCGCGGCGAGCTGATCGAGATCGGCGACGGCTTCCGCATCCCCGACGTGCTCGCGCGCTCGGGCGCGAGGCTCGTCGAGGTCGGGACGACGAACCGCACGCGCGCCGCGGACTACGAGCGCGCAATCGGCCCGGACACCGCGCTGCTCCTGCGCGTGCACCAGTCGAACTTCCGGGTCGTCGGCTTCACCGAGCAGCCGCGGCTCGAGGAGGTCGCGGCGGTCGCGCGGCGGCACGAGCTCCCGCTCGTGGACGACCTCGGCTCCGGCGTGCTCTTTCCAAGTAACAGTCTGTTACAAGGGTCGGAAAGCCGCACCGCTACGGGCAAAAACGAGGGTAGTAACAGTCTGTTACTTGGCGGGTGGGAGCCGTCGGCGAAGGAGGCGCTCGCCGCCGGCGCGGACCTCGTCTGCTTCTCCGGCGACAAGCTGCTCGGCGGGCCGCAGGCCGGGATCGTCGCCGGCCGCGCCGAGCTCGTCGAGCGGCTGCGGCGCCATCCGCTCCAGCGCGCGCTCCGCGCGGACAAGCTCACGCTCGCGGCGCTCGAGGGGACGCTGCTCCTCTACCTCGACGCGCCGGAGCGGATCCCCGTCCTCCGGATGCTGCGCGAGGAGACGCCCGCCGTGCGCGCCCGCGCGGAACGGCTCGCAGAGCTCGCCGGCGGCACGGTCGAGGAGACCGTCGCGCGCGTCGGCGGCGGCGCGCTGCCGCTTGCCGAGCTGGCGAGCTTCGCGTGCGCGGTGGAGGAGTCGCTCGCCGCGCCGCTCCGCGCCTGCGAGCCGCCGGTGGTCGGCGTCGTCCGCGACGGGAAGCTGCTGCTCGACTGCCGCACGCTCGCCGACGACGAGATCGACGTCGTCGCCGCGGCCGTGACCGGCGTGCGCGCCTAGGCGCCGAGCTCGAGCAGCGAGGCGCCCGACGAAAGCTGCCGCACGGAGCGGAGCGCGAGCCCGCAGCTCTCGCCGAGGCGGCGGAAGTCGTCCTCGGTGCGCTCCCGCCCGCCGACGAGCGTCAACATGAAGAGGTCGAAGCTCGCGTGATCGGCAGAGGGCTCCTCGCGGAGCACCGTCTCGACGAGCAGGATCCGTGCCGTCTCCCCGCCGGCCGTCGCGCAGCGCGCGAGGATCTCGGCCGCGACCCCGTCCGGCCAGCCGTGGAGGACGCGCGAGAGCACGTAGACGTCGCCGTGCGGAAGCGGATCGCCGAAGAGGTCCCCGGCGACGATTGCGAGCCGGTCCGCGGGCGCGGCGCCGGCGACGACCTGAGGCAGGTCGAAGAGCGTCCCGCGGAGGTGCGGCCGGGCGGCGAGGAGCCGACGGAGCAGCGCGCCGGTTCCGCCGCCGACGTCGACGACGTGCTCGACGCCGTCCCAGTCGTCCGCGGCCGCCATCTCCGCGCCGTCCCGCTCGGACTGCATCGCCATCGCCGCGTCGAACGCCGCGCCGCGACCCGTGCGGGCGAGCTCGTCGTAGTACCACCCCTCGTCACGGCCGGGCGAGCCCGATCGGACCGCAGGGAGGAGGCGAGTCCACGACTCGGCCCAGATCCCGGGAGGGCCGTCGAGGTCGAACCAGGACCGCCAGCCGCTCTCGTCGAGCAGGAGCTCCGAGACCGGCGTGTTCGCGTAGCCGCCGTCCGCCTCGGCGAAGACGCCCCGTGCCACGAGGTAGCGGAGCAGCCGCTCGAGTGCGTCCGGGTCGGCGCCCGCACGCGAGGCCAGCTCGCCCGCCGTGAGCGCGCCGGACGCGAGGTGATCCGGCAGCCGCAGCGTCGCCGCGATCCAGACGGCCCAGGGCGCGGCGAAGTCGCTCAGCTCACGCAGCCTCTCCCGCGCGTCCATGTGCCGAGTCTAGGCTGCCGGACATGCCGCTGACCGTCGGCACGGCGGGTCACATCGACCACGGCAAGACGACGCTCGTCGAGGCGCTGACGGGCAAGAACACCGACCGGCTGCCGGCCGAGCGCGAGCGCGGGATCTCGATCGACCTCGGCTACGCGCCGCTCGGGCTGCCGGACGGAACGCAGCTCTCCGTCGTCGACGTGCCGGGCCACGAGCGGTTCGTGCGCACGATGGTCGCGGGCGCGACGGGGATCGACCTGTTCCTGCTCGTCGTCGACGCGGCGGAGGGCGCGCGGCCGCAGACGCACGAGCACCTCGCGATTCTGCGGCTGCTCGGGATCGAGCGCGGTGTCGTCGCCGTGACGAAGTCCGACCTCGTCGACGCGGAGACCCTCGAGCTCGCGCTCGAGGAGGCGCGCGAGCTCGTGCCGGGCGCGCCGGTGGTCGCGGTGAGCGCGCGCACCGGCGCCGGGCTCGACGAGCTGCGCGCCGAACTCGCGGAGGTCGCGCGCGAGGTCCCACGCCACGAGGCGAACGGCGCGACGCGCCTCTACGTCGACCGCGCGTTCACGCTGCGCGGGATCGGCACGGTCGCGACGGGGACGCTCTGGTCCGGGACGGTCGGCGAGGGCGACGCGCTGCGCGTCGAGCCGGGGAGCCGCGAGGTGCGCGTGCGCAGCGTCCAGGTGCACGACCGTCCGCTCGAGCGCGCCGACGCGGGACAGCGGGTCGCGGTCGCGCTGCCGGGGGTCGAGCGGAGCGAGCTCGGACGCGGCGACGCGCTCGTCACGCCGGGTGCGTTCCCCGTCTCGTACCGGCTCGACGTCGCGCTGGAGGAGCTCGCCGAGATCCCGTCGCGCGTGCACGTGCACCACGGCACCGCCGAGGTGCCTGCACGCGTCGTCCGCGTCGGGGAGCGGTGGGCGCAGCTCCGGCTCTCGTCGCAGGTCGTCGCGGCGCGCGGCGACCGCGTCGTGCTGCGCGCGGCGACGACGGTCGGCGGCGGCACGGTGATCGACCCCGCCCCGCCGCGCCACGCGAGCGCGGAGCGGATGGAGCTCGTCGAGCGCGGCGAGATCGCATCGACGGTGTTCGCGCCGGTGCGCGCGGACGAGCTGCGCGGGCTCGGCGACACGGACGGGCTCGTCCGCGCGGGCGACTGGGTGCTCGCACAGGAGTGGCTCGACGAGCTGCGCGCCGAGCTCGAGCGCCGCATCGCCGCCGCCGACCCGCTCGACCCCGGCGTCCCGCCGCCCGCGGAGCCGTGGAGCGCCGCCGTCGTCCCGCTCCTCGGGCTCGAGCGGCGCGGCGCGAAGCTCTACCTCCCGGGCGCCGCCGCCGACCTCGGCGCGCGCGCCGACGCGGCCGCCGCACTCGAGGCCGAGCTCGGGCTCGAGCCGGTGAAGGTCGAGGACGCAGCGCTCGCGCGCTACCTCGAGGAGCAGGGCAGGCTCGTCCGCGTCGGCGACGGCTACGCGGTGTCCGGAGCCGCGTACGCCGAGGCGCGCGACGCGCTCGTCGCCGAGTGCGAGGCGGCCGGGAGCATCACGCTCGCGCGCTTCCGCGACCTGCTCGGCGTCGGCCGCCGCACCGCGCAGCTCCTGCTCGAGCGGTTCGACGCCGACGGCCTCACGCGCCGCACCGGCGACGCACGTGTCCTCCGCCGGCGTGGGACAATCGCGCCGTGACCGCCGACGAGGTGACGCAGCTGATCGACCGCTACAACGCGGCGTGGAACGCGCAGGACCTCGACGCGGTCGCGTCGATGCACCATCCCGACATCGTCTTCGACAACCACACCGCCGACGAGCGGGCCGAGGGCGCCGACGCCGTGCGCGCGCACATCGGCCGGATCTTCGAGAACAACCCGACGCTGCGCTTCACCGGCCGCTCGTTCTTCGCGGCCGACGACTTCGCGGTCAGCGAGTGGACGGCGACGCTCGAGAAGGACGGGCGCACGCTCGAGTGGGACGGCGTGGACGTGTTCCCGATCCGCGACGGGCTCATCGTCCGCAAGGACGTGTACTCGTCCTCGCACCGGCCTCGCCAGAGCTAGTCGGGGACGTTCAGCGTCAGCCCGAGGACGTCGGGCCGGCTGTAGTGCCCCACCGCGTCGAAGCGCTGGCGCTCCTCGAGGACGCGCGCCGGGTCGAGCTCCGCGTACAGGATCCCCTCCGCGTCGTACAGCGGCCCCGCGAGATACGAGCCGTCCGGCGCGAGGATCGCGCTGCCGCCGCGGCCGATCGTGTCGACGCCGTCGATCAGCTCGCGCAGCGCGAAGTCGTCCGGGTACGCGGACGCGCGCTGGAAGTGGCACGGCGCGACGACGAACGCACGCGACTCCCGCGCGATGTGGACGAGCGTCGCCTGCCACGCGTCGCCGTCGTCCGCGGTCGACGCGATGTAGATCTCGACGCCCGACTCGTAGAGCGCGAAGCGCGCGAGCGGCATGTAGTTCTCCCAGCAAATCAGCCCGCCGACACGGCCGAAGCCCGTCTCGACCGCGTGCAGCCCGCGCCCGTCGCCCTGGCCCCACACGAGCCGCTCGTGGTTCGTCGGCACGAGCTTGCGGTGGTGGAGCGCGAGCGACCCGTCCGGCGCGTGGTAGAGGAGCGAGTTGTAGATCGTCCCCGGCCGCTCCGCCTCGACCTCGTTGACGCCGGTGACGAGCCAGACGCCGTTCGCCTTCGCGATCTCGCCGAGGCGGCGCTCCGCGGGCGAGCCGACGGCGACGGAGCCCTGCGCGATGCGCGCGAACGTCTCCTTCGCGCCCGGGGCCGCCCAGCCGGCGAACGCGCGCGCCCAGAGCGACGACGGGTAGACCGGGACGAACGTCTCCGGGAAGACGACGAGCTCGGCGCCGGCGCCGGCCGCCTCCGCGGCGAGCGTCGCGACCTTCTCGAGCGTCGCCTCGCGGTCGAAGACGACCGGCTCGACCTGGACGCACGCGACGGTGACCGGGCGCTCCACGTGGAGAGCCTACGCCGCTAGGCTCGGGTCATGGCGAAGACCTTCGAGGAGATCGACGACAAGCTCGCGGACTGGGTGTCGCGGCAGCACATGTTCTTCGTCGGCTCGGCGCCGCTCGCGGCGGACGGCCACGTGAACATCTCGCCGAAGGGCGATCTCAGCTGGTTCTCGATCCTCGGGCCGCGCGAGGTCGCCTACCTCGACTTCGTCGGCAGCGGCGCGGAGACGATCGCGCATGCGCGCGAGAACGGCCGCATCGTCGTCATGTTCTGCGGCTTCGAGGGGCCGCCGCGGATCGTGCGGTTCCACGGGCGCGCGACGGTCGTGCTGCCGGACGAGCCCGGGTTCGCCGAGCTGCGCGCACGGTTCCCGGACGCGCCCGACGCGGTGCGCTCGGTGATCCGGATCGACGTCGACCGCGTGTCGGACTCGTGCGGCTTCGGCGTCCCGCTCATGTCGTACGAGGGGAAGCGCACGCAGTACGACGCGTGGGTCGACAAGCAGACGCGCGAGAGCGCGATGCCCGCGTACATCGCGGCGAAGAACGCGGCGAGCATCGACGGGCTGCCGGCGATCGACCCCGCCTAGCCGAAGCCGCCGCCGCCCGGCGTCTCGATCCGGACGACATCGCCGGCCGCGAGCCGGCGCGTGACCTTCGGCGGCTGCTCCTCGCCGTTCACGAGCGTGCGGCCGCGCGCCCCGTCCGCGCCGCCGTGCGCGCCGCGCGGCGCGTGCCGGCGGCGTTCGGCGAGGACGGAGAGCCGGCAGTCCTCGAGGACGCGCAGCTCGCGGACGACGCCGTCGCCGCCGCGGTGCGCGCCCGCGCCGCCGGAGCCCTCGCGCAGCTCCCACCGCTCGACGCGCAGCGGGTACGACAGCTCGAGCGCCTCGACCGGTGTGATCAGCGTGTTCGACATCGCGACGTGCACGCCGGACGGACCGTCCGCGTCGGCGCACGCTCCCTGACCGCCGCCGATCGTCTCGTAGTACGTGAACCGCGCGTTCCCGAGCGCGACGTTGTTCATCGTCCCCTGGCCCTGCGCGGGCACGGGCAGCACCTCGCCGAACGCGCGGAGGACGACGTCGACGATGCGCGACGACGTCTCCGTGTTCCCGGCGACGACCGCGGCCGGCGGGCGCGCGTTGACGAGACAGCCGACCGGCGCCGTCACCGTAACGGGCGCGAACGCGCCGCCGGAAGCCGGGAGATCCGGTTCGGTCAGGCAGCGGACGACGAAGTAGCACGCGGACTGCGTGACCGAGAGCGGGCAGTTGAGGTTGTACGCGTCGTGCGGCGCCGTGCCGGCGAAGTCGATGCGGATCTCCTCGCCGTCGATCTCGACCGTGCAGCGGATCACCGCGTCGCCGTCGACGGCCTCGACGACGTCCTCGGCCGAAGAGCGGCCGTCCGGGAGCGCGCGGATCGCGGCGCGGACCATCCGCTCGGAGTACGCGTAGAGCTCGTCCATCGCGGCGGCGACGCGGTCGCGGCCGCGTCGCGCGCACAGCTCGCCGATGCGCCGCTCCGCGAGGCGGTTCGCCGCCATCTGCGCGCGGAGGTCGCCGCGCCGCTCGTCCGGGTTGCGCGC
>Ga0335080_10003258_pt1 | contig 16371 bp, 1 predicted proteins | sample Lox_Sample_34_FD_206720 | JGI IMG/M metagenome (GOLD analysis project Ga0335080, IMG submission 206720) | Soil microbial communities from Loxahatchee National Wildlife Refuge, Florida, United States - Lox_Sample_3.4 | ecosystem: Environmental > Terrestrial > Soil > Wetlands | place: USA: Florida...
CAGCTCCACCGCCCCGGCGGACCAGTCCACCTGCCGGGAGGGGCAGTCCACGTGCAGGGTCTTCGGCAGCACCCCGTGCCGGATCGCCTGCACCATCTTGATCACCCCGCCGACGCCGGCCGCCGCGGAGGAGTGGCCGAGGTTGGATTTCAGCGAGCCCAGCCACAGCGGCCGGTCCGCCGGGCGCCCCTGGCCATAGCTGGCGAGCAGGGCCTGCGCTTCGATCGGGTCGCCCAGCCTGGTGCCGGTGCCGTGCGCCTCCACCGCGTCGACCTCGTCGGCGGTCAGCCGGGAGTCGGCCAGCGCCTCGGTGATCACCCGTTGCTGGGAGGGTCCGTTGGGGGCGGTCAGCCCGTTGCTCGCGCCGTCCTGGTTGACCGCCGTGCCCCTGACCACGGCGAGCACCTGGTGACCGTGCGCGAGGGCGTCCGCGAGCCGTTCGAGCAGCAGCACGCCGACGCCCTCGGACCAGCCGGTGCCGTCGGCGGCGGCCGCGAACGCTTTGCAGCGGCCGTCGGGGGACAGCGCTCGCTGCCGGCTGAACGCCACGAAGGCATCCGGTGTCGCCATCACCGTGACGCCGCCGGCCAGCGCCGCCGAGCACTCGCCGGAGCGCAGTGACCCGACGGCCAGGTGCAGGGCCACCAGGGACGACGAGCAGGCGGTATCCACGGTCACCGCCGGGCCCTCAAGACCCAGGGCGTAGGAGACCCGCCCGGACACCACGCTCCCGGCCGTGCCGGTGGCGAGCAGGCCCGCCACTTCGGCGACCTGCCGGGAGTCCGCGCCGTAGTCGTTGCCGATCGCACCGATGAACACCCCGGTCCGGCTGCCGCGCAGCGACTGCGGGTCGATCCCGGCCCGCTCGACCGTCTCCCAGCTGGTCTCCAGCAGCAGCCGCTGCTGCGGGTCCATCGCCAGTGCCTCGCGGGGGCTGATCCCGAAGAAGGCGGCGTCGAACTCGGCGGCCTCGTGCAGGAAACAGCCGTGCCGGGTGTAGGAGGTACCGGTCCGGTCCGGATCCGGGTGGTAGAGCGCATCGACGTCCCAGCCACGGTCGGTGGGCCACCCGGAGACGGCGTCGCCCCCGCGTGCGACCAGCTCCCACAGCCGCTCCGGCGAGTCCGCGCCGCCCGGATATCGGCAGGCCATCGAGACGATCGCGATCGGTTCGTGCCTGGCGTGCGCCGCCGCGCGCAGCTTCCGCCTGGCCTCACCGAGGTCGGCTGTGGCCCGCCTGAGGTACTCGAGGAGTTTCTCGTTGTCCGGCATCGGTCCCAGTTCTCCCTCAGGTCATTCCGAAGTCGTTGTCGAGCAGGTCGAACAGTTCGTCGGCGGTGGCGGTGCCAAGGGCCACGTCGCTGGCCCGGCTCCCGGCCGGCCCGTCGGGCGGGCCGTCGCCGGGACTCGCCCGCTCACCCCAGGCGCGCAGCAGGCTGTGCAGCCGGCTGCCGACCGCCCCGGCGCCGGGGGCGGCGGGATCCATGCCTGCCAGCACCTGTTCCAGGCGGTCCAGCTCGAGCTGTGCCCGGTCCCGCGGGACCGGGCACAGCTCCGGGTACAGCAGCGCGGCCAGCGCGGCGGGGGTCGGCTGGTCGAAGATCGCGGTCGGCGGGAGCGACAGGCCTGTGGCCGCGCACAGCTGATTCCTGAACCGCACGGCGAGCATCGAGTCGAAGCCGAGCTCGGCGAAGGCCCGGTCCGGGCGTACCGCCGCCGGGTCTGTGTGCCCCAGCGCGGCGGCGGCATGACCGGCGACCAGTTCCAGTAGCACCCGCCGCCGTTCGCCCTCGTCCAGCGGAGCCAGCCGGGCGGTCAGTTCGGCGGTCGGCGGCTCCGCCTCCTCCCGGCCGGGCACTGGCAGCGGCCCCGGTGCCGCCCAGCCGCCGCGGCCCGGTGTGGGCAGCCAGTAGCGCTCCGGCTCGAAGGCGTAGGTGGGCAGCTGGACCGGCCGTGTGGCATCGCCGGTGGGCCAGGCCACCGGCGCTCCGGCGGTCCACGCCTCGGCCAGCGACCGCAGCAGCCGGTCAGGGCCGCCGTCGGCCCGGCGCAGCGTGCCGACGGCCGTCACCGGCCGCCCGGCGGCCTGCGCCGAGCCGTCCACCGCGGCCAGCAGCACCGGATGCGGGCTCACCTCCACGAAGAGCTCGTGTCCGGTGTCGAGCAGCGCGAGCGTGGTGCTGGCGAACGCGACCGGCTCCCGCAGATTGCGGTACCAGTACTCGGCGGTCAGCCGCTCCCCGTCGATCAGCTCACCGGTCACGGTGGAGAACACCGGCACGTCCGAGCGCTTCGGCCGCACGCCGGCGAGCGCTGCCAGCAGCTCCGCCCTGACCTCCGCCACCTGTCCCGAATGCGCCGCGTAGTCCACCGGAATCCGCCGGGCCCGCACCCCTGCCCCCTCGCAGTCGGCCAGCAGCGCCGACAGCGGTTCCGGCTCGCCGGCCACCACCACCGCCTCCGGGCCGTTCACCGCGGCCACGCAGAGCCGGTCCCCGTAGGGGAGCAGCAGCTTCCCGGTCTGTGCCTCGGTGACCGACAGCGACACCATCCCGCCGCCGCCCTCCAGCTGTCGCAGCGCCCTGCCGCGCAGCGCCACGACCATGGCCGCGTCCGGGAGCGACAGCGCCCCGGCCACGCAGGCCGCCGCGATCTCGCCCTGGGAGTGCCCGACCACCGCGTCCGGCGCGACCCCGACGGCGCGCCACTGCTCGGCCAGCGCGACCATCACGGCGAACAGCACCGGCTGCACCACGTCGACCCGCTCCGGCGGTTCGCCAGAGCGCAGTACCTCGGTCAGCGGCCAGTCCACATGAGGAGCCAGCGCCTCCTCGCATTCCTTGATCGCGGCGGCGAACGGCCCCGCCTCGGCCAGCAGCCCGTTCGCCATGCCCGGCCACTGCGAGCCGTGGCCGGGGAAGACGAAGACCGTTCCGGCTCCGGTCGCCCGGCCCTGGAACAGCCCGGCCGATGGCCTCCCCTCGGCGAGCGCGGTCAGCGCGTCACGCTTGCCGGCCCGGTCCGCGCCGACCAGCGCGGCGCGCTGCGGGAAGACGGCCCTGCAGGTCGCCAGCGCATGGCCGAGCTCGGTGTCGGTCAGCCCGGGGTCGGACTCGATCTGCTCCAGCAGCCGCGCGGCCTGTCGGCGCAGCGCGGCCGGGCTCCTGGCCGACAGCAGCCAGGGCAGCCGGGCTGTTCCCGCGCCGGGACAGTGCCTGCCCGGTCCGTCCTCGGCGGGACGATCCTCGGCGGGACCTGGGGCGGCGTCCGGCGCCTGCTCCAGGACGGCGTGCGCGTTGGTGCCGCTCATTCCGAAGGAGGACACCCCGGCTCGGCGCGGCCGGCCCAGGTCGTCCCAGGGCCGGGCCTCGGTGAGCAGCCGAACCGCGCCGGACGACCAGTCCACCCGGCTGGACGCCTCCTCGGCGTGCAGCGTCCTGGGCTGGACGCCATGGCAGAGGGCCAGCACGGTCTTGATCACGCCGGCCACCCCCGCTGCGGCCTGGGTGTGCCCGATGTTGGACTTCAGCGAGCCCAGCCACAGCGGCCGGTCGGCCGGGCGGCCCTGGCCGTAGGTGGCGAGCAGGGCGCCGGCCTCGATCGGGTCGCCCAGGACAGTGCCGGTGCCGTGCCCCTCTACCAGGTCGACGTCCGTACCGGACAGCCCGGCGTTGGCCAGCGCCTGCCGGATCACCCGCTGCTGGGCCAGGCCGTTGGGAGCGGTAAGGCCGTTGCTGGCGCCGTCCTGGTTGACCGCGGTGCCCCGCACGACGGCCAGCACCGGGTGGCCGAGCCGCTGCGCGTCGGACAGGGTCTCCACCAGCACGACGCCCACGCCCTCGCCCCAGCCGGTGCCGTCGGCCGCGTCGGCGAACGAGCGGCAGCGGCCGTCGGCGGACAGCCCACGCTGCCGGCTGAACTCGACGAAGACATCAGGGCTCGCCATCACCGCCGCGCCGCCGGCGAGTGCGAACGAGCACTCCCGCGCCCGCAGGGACTGGCCGGCCAGGTGCAGTGCCACCAGCGAGGAGGAGCAGGCGGTCTCCACGGTGACGGCGGGTCCTTCGAGGCCGAGCGTGTAGGCGATCCGGCCGGAGGCCACGCTGGTCACACTGCCGCTGAGCAGATGGCCCTCCACGTCGGCCGATGGGTCAAGCGGCCCGGTGCCGTAGCCTTGTGAGGCCAGCCCGATGAACACGCCGCCCCTGCTGCCGCGCAGCCTCCCCGGATCCATCCCGGCCCGCTCCAGCGCCTCCCAGGAGGTCTCCAGCAGCAGGCGCTGCTGCGGGTCCATCGCCAGCGCCTCACGCGGGCTGATACCGAAGAACTCGGCGTCGAACTCCGCGGCGTCGTACAGGAACCCGCCCGCGCTGGCGTAGAAGGTGCCGGGCCGGTCGGGATCGGGGCAGTAGAGCGACTCCAGCGGCCAGCCCCGGTCGGCGGGTAGCCCGCCGACCGCGTCGACCCCGTCGGCTACCAGCTGCCACAGCGCCTCGGGGGAGCGCACGCCGCCGGGGAAACGGCAGGCCATTCCCACGATGGCCAGCGGCTCGGTGGAGGCAACCGCCAGGGCGGCCGGGGCCCGTCCGGCGCTCGTGTCGGTCAGCTCGGCGTGCAGGTGCCCCCCGAGAGCGGTCGCGGTCGGGTGGTCGAAGATCGTGGTGACGGCCAGCGCCAGACCGGTGGCCCGCACCAGGCGGTTCCGCAGCTCGACCGCGGTCAGCGAGTCGAATCCCGCCTCCCTGAACGGTCGGTCGGCCTCCACCTCGCCCGCGGAGCCGTGGCCGAGCACGGCCGCCGCCTCGGTGCGCACCAGCTCGACTAGGAGCCGCAGGCGTCCGGGCTCCGACAGCGGATCGAGCCTTCGGCGCAGTTCGGCGCCGGCTTCGGTGCCTGGCTCGGCCTCCTGGGCCTTCCGCGGTCCGCCGGGAAGCTCGCCGAGCACGTCGCGGAGCAGCGGGCTGCGCCTGCCGGACTCGAAGGCGGGGGCGAAGCGCGGCCAGTCCACCGCGGCGACCACGAGCTGGGTCTCGTCCAGGTCCAGAGCCTGCTGGAGCGCGTCAAGCGCGGTCTGCGGCTGCAGGGTCAGCAGGCCGTGCATGCGCAATTGCCCGGCCGCCTCGCCGCCGGCCATGCCAGCCCCGGCCCACGGCCCCCAGGCCACCGAGGTGGCGGTCAGGCCGCGCGCCCGTCGCTGCTCCGCCAGCGCGTCCAGGTAGGCGTTGTCGGCGGCGTAGCCGCCCTGGCCGCCGCTGCCCCAGGTCGCCGCGACCGAGGAGAACAGCACGAAGGCGTCCAGCGGCTGCCGGTCGAAGAGCGCGTCCAGATGGGCCGCCCCGGACGCCTTGGCGGCCGATTCGGCGGCTAGTCCGGCCGGGGTGCAGTCTTGCAACGGGGTACCGGAGCTTCGCCCGGCTGCGTGTACCACCGCGCGGACGGTCTCACCGCCGAGGCCGGCCAGCAGTTCCTCGAGGGCGGCCCGGTCCGCCACGTCGCAGGCCGCCACGGTGACCCGCACCCCGAGCCCGGTCAGCTCGGCGGCCAGCTCGGCCGCACGGGGCGCCGCAGGACCTCGCCGGCTGGCCAGCACCAGGTGCTCGGCCCCGGTCTCGGCCAGCCGGCGTGCCAGCTGGGCGCCGAGGCCGCCGGTGCCGCCGGTGATCAGCACCGTCCCGCGGGGTCGCCAGCCCCGGCCGGGCGGTCGGCCGGGTGCCGGTGAGCGCCGCAGGCGGCGGCCCAGCAGCCCGGCCGGGCGGACCGCCACCTGGTCCTCGCCGCCCAGCCCGGACAGTACCGCGCACAGGCCGCTCCAGGCGGCCTCGTCGAGCACCTCGGGCAGGTCGATCAGGCCGCCCCAGCGCCGCGGCTCCTCCAGGGCGGCGACCCGGCCCAGGCCCCAGATCCGCGCCTGCTCGGTCCGGGTAAGGTCCTCGCCGCCGGCCGCGACGGCTCCACGCGTCGCGCACCACAGCGGCGCGTCCAGCCCGGCACCGCCCGCAGCCTGGACCAGCGCCAGGACCAGCGGAGCGGTCTCCAGCAGCGACAGCACGCCGTCGGCCTTCGCGGGCAGCAGGGCCGCCAGCTCGGCCCGGCCCGCACCAGGCGGGACCCGCACCAGTTCCACCTCGGCCCCGTGCCCGGCGAGCGCCCTGGCGCAGCCGGTAGCATGCCCGCTGTCGACTGGCGCCAGCAGCACCCAGCGTCCGGAGAGCCGGGGGCGGGCCGACCGGGCCAGCGGCTGCCAGGCGATCCGGTACCGCAGCCGGTCGGCCGCCGCCTGCCCGGCGGTCGGCTCCGGCCAGTACCGCCGGTGCTGGAAGGGGTAGGTCGGCAGCTCGACCTGGCGCGCGTCGCTGCCGGTCCGGCCCGCCGACCAGTTCACCGGGACGCCCCTGACGTGCAGCCGGGCCAGCGTTTCGGTCACCGAGTCGGCCTCCGGGCGGCCCTCGCGCAGCAGCGGCATGGCCTCGCGGTCGGCGGTGTCCGGGAGGCATTCCTGGACCAGCGCGGACAGCACGCCGCCCGCCCCGAGCTCCAGGAAGGTGGCCGCGCCCTCGGCCAGCAGCCGACGGGCGCCGTCCAGGAAGCGCACCGTGCCCCGCACCTGCCGTACCCAGTACTCGGGGGAACACAGCTGCTCGGCGGCGGCCAGCTCACCGGTCAGATTGGAGACCACCGGAAGCTGCGGTGCGGTGTAGCGCAGCCCCTCGGCGACCTCACGGAAGCCGGCCAGCATGGCGTCCATCCGGGCTGAGTGGAAGGCATGGCTGACGGTCAGCCGCTTCACCCGGCGGCCGCTCGCCCGCAGCTTCTCCGTGACCCGCAGCACCGCCTCCCGTTCGCCGGACAGCACGCAGGACCGAGGCCCGTTCACGGCGGCCAGGCACACTGCCTGGTCGGTCAGCGCCCCCAGCAGCTCCTGCTCCTGGGCCTCCACGGCCACCATCACGCCGCCGCCCGGCAGCTCGTCCATCAACCGGCCGCGCGCGGCGACCAGCGCGCAGGCGTCGGGCAGGTCGAGCACCCCGGCGGCATGGGCGGCGGACAGCTCACCGATCGAGTGCCCGATCAGCAGATCCGGCGTCACCCCCCAGTGCCGCAGCAGCCGGAACAGCGCCGTCTGCAGGGCGAACAGCGCCGGCTGGGTGTACCGGGTGCGGTGCAGCAGCTCGGCCCGCCCGCTGCCGGGCGCGCCGAACAGCACCTCGCGCAGCGGCAGGTCGAGATGCGGCGCCAGCTCGCCCAGCACCTCGTCCAGCGCGTCGGCGAACACCGGTTCCGACTCGTAGAGCCCGGCCCCGGTAGCGGCCCGCTGGCTGCCCTGGCCGGGGAAGAGAAAGGCGGTGCGGCCCGCTGCGGTGACCACCCCGGTGATCACCCCAGCGCAGGGCCCGCCCGTGGCCAGGGTCCGCAGCGCGTCGCGCAGCTCGCCCCGGTCCCGGCCGCTCACGGCGGCCCGGTGCTCCAGCGCGGCCCGGCCCACCGCCAGCGAGTGACCCAGGTCCGCCACGTCGAGGTCGGGCCGGGCGTCGAGGTGCCCGCCGAGGCGCCCGGCCTGCGCCCGCAGCGCCGCCCGGCTCCTGGCCGACAGCAGTAGCGGCAGTACCCGTCCCGGCCGGGGGCCGGTGCTCCTGGCCGGCTCAGCCGGCGCCTGTTCCACGATTACATGGGCGTTGGTGCCGCTGATGCCGAAGGAGGACACCCCGGCCCTGTGCGGCTCCCCGGACTCCGGCCAGTCGGTCCGCTCGGTCAGCAGCCGCAACTCGCCCGCCGGCCAGTCGACATCCGGATTCGGCTCACCGACGTGCATTGTGCGCGGCAGGACGCCGTGCCGGATCGCCAGCACCGTCTTGATCACGCCGGCCACGCCGGCCGCGGCCTGGGTGTGGCCGATATTGGATTTCACTGACCCGAGCCACAACGGCCGTCCCGCGGGTCGCCGCCGTCCGTAGACGGCCTGCAGCGCCTGGGCCTCGATGGGGTCGCCGAGCCTGGTACCTGTGCCGTGCGCTTCGACCGCGTCCACCTGGTCGGCCCGCAGCCCGGCGTCGGCGAGCGCGGCCTGGATGACCCGCTGCTGGGAGGGGCCGTTGGGGGCGGTCAGGCCGTTGCTCGCGCCGTCCTGGTTGACTGCGCTGCCCCGGACCACCGCGAGTACCCGGTGACCGAGCCGTTGCGCGTCCGACAGCCGTTCGACCACCAGGATGCCGGCTCCCTCACCCCAGCCGGTGCCGTCGGCGTCCGCCGAGAACGCCTTGCAGCGGCCGTCGGCGGCCAGCCCGCGCTGGCGGCTGAACTCGACGAACAGCCTGGGGGTGCTCATCACGGTGACCCCGGCCGCGAGCGCCTGCTCGCACTCGCCGCGCCGCAGCGCCTGCACCGCGAGGTGCAGCGCCACCAGCGAGGAGGAGCAGGCAGTGTCCACAGTCAGTGCCGGGCCCTCCAGGCCCAGGGTGTACGAGACCCGCCCGGACAGCACGCTGGCGGTGTTGCCGGTCAGGAAGTGCCCCTCGGAGGCGCCTGGCGCACCGTCGAGCGCGGCGAGGTAGTCCTGCCCGTTGGTCCCGACGAAGACTCCGACCCGCCTGCCCCGCAGCGCGGTCGGGTCCTGCCCGGCGTGCTCCAGCGCCTCCCACGAGGTCTCCAGCAGCAGGCGCTGCTGCGGGTCCATCGCCAGCGCTTCCCGGGGGCTGATCCCGAAGAACTCGGCGTCGAAGCCGCCGGCATCGTCCAGGAAGCCTCCCTGCCGGTTGTAGCTGGTGCCGGGTCGGTCCGGGTCCGGGTCGTACAGGCGGTCGACGTCCCAGCCGCGGTCGGACGGCCAGTCACCGACGGTGTCCCGGCCCTCGGCCAGCAGCTCCCAGAACTCGTCGGGACTGCGCACCCCGCCGGGGAAGCGGCACCCCATCCCGATGACGGCGACAGGCTCGTCCGGGGCGGCGGCCGTCGGCACCACGGCCGCCGCCCCGGCCGCGGGCTTCGCCACGTCCGGGCGTCCGGCCAGCTCGGACAGCAGCCGCTCGGCGAGCGCCTGCGGGGTCGGGTGGTCGAAGACCACGGTGGCGGGCAGCCGCAGCCCCGTGGCGGTACCGAGCCGGTTCCGCAGTTCGACGGCGGTCAGCGAGTCGAAGCCGAGCTCGGCGAAGGCCCGGGTCGGCAGCAGGACCTCGGTGCCCAGGTGCCGCAAGACCGCCGCCGCGTGGCCGCGCACCAGCTCGGTGAGGAAGCGCATCTGGTCGGCGGGCGGCACCTCGGCCAGTTGCCCGTCTAGTTGCCCGGACGGCCGGCCGTCCGGCTGTCCGGGGACCGGCTCGGCAGGTGCCGCCGGGAACTGTGCCAGCAGCGCTGTGGACCGCAGGCCCATCGCCTCGGCGAACCGCCGCCAGTCCACATCGGCCACCACGACCAGCTGGTCGTCCTCGCTCAGGGCGCGGCCGACCGCGGTGACCGCCGACTCGGGCGCCATGGCCGGCATGCCCCGGTCTCGCAGCCGCTCGGCCGCGCCGTCCGCCAGCATCCCGCTGCCGCCGCCCCAGGCCCCCCACGCGATCGACGTCCCGGGCAGCCCGGCCGCCCTGCGCTCCGCTACCAGTGCGTCGAGGGCGGCGTTGGCCGCCGCGTAATTGCCCTGTCCGGCGCTGCCGACCACCCCCATCACAGAGGAGAACACCACGAAGGCGGACAGCTCCAGACCGGCCGTCAGCTCGTGCAGATGGCGTGCGGCGGTGAGTTTGGCCCGCAGCGAGCCCGCCATCCTGGCCGGAGTCAGTGAGTCGAGCATCCCATCGTCCAGCACCCCGGCGGCATGCACCACGGCACCGGGGCGGTGCTCGGCGATCACCGCCGCCAGCGCCGCCCGGTCGGCGATGTCGCAGCTGACCAGGGTCACCGCTGCGCCCAACTCCGCGCGCAGCGCCTCCGCGCCGGGAGCCGCCGCACCCCGGCGGCTGACCAGCACCAAGCGCTCGGCGCCCTGCGCCACCAGCCAGCGGGCGAGCCGCGTGCCGACCGCGCCGGTGCCGCCGGTGACCAGCACGGGACCGCGGAGAGGCCAGTCGGCCACGGGCGCGAGCCGCCTGGCGGGGGCCGGCAGCAGACGGCGGCCGTGCACCCCGGTGGAGCGCACCGCCACCAGGTCCTCGTCGCGCACGGAGCCCAGCACGGCGCAGAGCCGCCGAACCGCCCGCTCGTCCAGGGCGGCCGGAACGTCGACCAGCCCGCCCCAGCGCTCGGGGTGTTCCAGTGCGACGGTCCGGCCCAGTCCAGCGACGGCAGACTGCGCCGGGTCGCCGGGCCGCTCACCCGCGCCGAGCACCGCCGTGCCGCTGACCAGGCACCACAGCGGCGCGTCGACCCCGGCATCGCCCAGGGCCTGTACTAGCGCGAGCGTGAGCGCGACCGCGCCGGGGAGGTCGGCAAACCCTGGATGCGGGCGCTCCTCGCGTGCCAGCAGGGACAGCACCCCGGCCGCCGGCTGCCCGGCCACCGCGTCCGCCAGCAGCGGCGCAAGGGACTCCCGGGTCTGGCCGGGGCCGGTCACGGCGAGCGGGACCACCTCCAAGCCGACGGCGGCCAGCGTGCGGACGAGTTCGCTGCCGTCGGCGTCCTCGGGGAGCAGCGCCAGCCAGCGGCCGGCCGGAGCGTCGGCCGGCCCGAGGGCCAGCGGATGCCAGCCGATCCGGTAGCGCCAGGAGTCGGCCTGCCGCTCGGCGGCCCGCTCCGTCCGCCAGCCGGCGAGCGCCGGGAGGACCTCCGCGAGAGCCGCCGGGCTCACCCGCAGGGCGGCCGAGAGCTCGGTCAGGTCCTGCTGCTCCAGGACGTCCCAGAGCCCGTCGGCCGCCGGGGCCGCGGGCGGGGCAGGGGCCAGCCAGAACCGTTCGCGTTGGAAGGGGTAGGTGGGGAGGTCGGTGTGGTGGCCCGCGGTCAGTGTGGTGGTCCAGTCGACGGGCTGGCCGCGGGTCCAGGCGTCGGCGAGGGACAGAAGGAATCGTCGTGGTCCGCCGTCGTCGCGGCGCAGGGTTGCCAGTGCGGTGGCGGTGCCGGTGGTTTCCTCGATGGCCATGGTGAGGACGGGGTGGGGGCTGGTCTCGATGAAGGTGGTGTAGCCGTGCTGGTGGAGGGTGGTGATCGCGGGCGAGAAGCGGACGGTGTTCCGCAGGTTGGCGTACCAGTAGCGGGCGTCGGGCGGGGTGGTGAGCCAGCTGCCGGTGACCGTGGAGAGCATGGGGATGCCAGGCACGGCGGGGGCGAGGTCGGCGAGGGCGGTAAGGAGGCGGTCCTTGATGTGTTCGACCTGGGCGCAGTGGGAGGCGTAGTCGACCCCGATGGTGCGGGCGCGGATGTGATGGGCGGTGCAGTGGGCGTGCAGGGCGTGCAGGGCGTCGGGGGAGCCGGAGACGATGGTGGAGGCGGGTGAGTTGACGGCGGCGATGGACAGGTGGGGTGCCCAGCGGGCGATGAGCCGGGCGGCCTGTTCGTCCGGGAGGGCGAGGGCGAGCATGCCGCCGTGGCCGGTGAGGGCGTGCAGGGCCTGGCTGCGCAGGGCGACGGTCTTGGCGCCGTCGGGCAGGGTGAGGGCGCCGGCGACGACCGCGGCGGCGATCTCGCCCTGGCTGTGGCCCAGGACGGCGTGCGGCTGGACGCCGTAGGACTGCCACAGCGCGGCCAGGCAGACCATGACGGCGAAGAGGGCGGGCTGGACGGTGTCGGCGCGGTCCAGGGCGGCGCGGGTGCGCAGCAGGTCGGTGAGGCTCCAGTCGGTATAGGGGGCCAGGGCTTCCTGGCACTGGCGCATGCGGGCGGCGAAGGCGGGCTCGGTGTCGAGGAGCTCGGCGGCCATCCCGGCCCACTGCGAGCCCTGGCCCGGGAACACGAACACTGCCCGGCCGCCGGCGCCCGCGACGCCCTCGACCAGGTTCGCCGCGCCCGCGCCCGCGGCCAGCGCGGCCAGCCCCGTCCGCAGCTGCTCCCGGTCGCCGACCAGCACCGCCCGGTGCTCGAAGGCGGTCCGGCCCGCCAGCGTGCGGGCCACGTCCAGCGGACCGTGTCCGGGACGGTCCGCCAGATGCGCCGCCAGCCGTGCGGCCTGCTCCCGCAGGGCTCGCCCGGTCCGCCCCGAGAGCACCCAGGGCATCGCCGCGGGCCCGGCAAGCTGTGCGGTGTCCGCCACCGGCGGCGCCTGTTCCACGATCGCGTGGGCGTTGGTGCCGCTGATCCCGAACGAGGAAACCCCGGCCCGCCGCGGTCGGCCGGTGCGCGGCCACTCCCTGGCCTCGGTCAACAGCTCGACCGCCCCGCCGGACCAGTCGACGTGCGGGGACGGCTCGTCCACGTGCAGGGTCTTCGGCAGCACCCCATGCCGGATCGCCTGCACCATCTTGATCACGCTGGCCACGCCGGCGGCGGCCTGGGTGTGGCCCAGGTTGGACTTCAGCGAGCCGAGCCACAGCGGCCGGTCCGCCGGGCGGCCCTGGCCGTAGGTCGCGAGCAGCGCCTGCGCCTCGATCGGGTCCCCGAGCGTAGTACCGGTGCCGTGCGCCTCCACCGCGTCCACATCCGGGCCGGACAGCCCGGCGTCGGCCAGGGCCTGCCGGATCACCCGCTGCTGGGAGCGGCCGTTGGGGGCGGCCAGGCCGTCGCTGGCGCCGTCCTGGTTGACCGCGCTGCCCCGCAGCACCGCCAGCACCTGATGGCCGTTGGCGCGGGCGTCCGACAGCCGCTCCAGCAGCAGCACGCCGACACCCTCCGCCAGCCCGAAACCGTCGGCGGTCGAGGAGAATGCCTTGCACCGCCCGTCCGCGGCCAGCCCGCCCAGCCGGGTGAACTCCATGAACATGCCCAGCGTCGACATCACGGTCACCCCGCCGGCCAGTGCGAGCGAGCATTCTCCGTTGCGCAGCGACTGGGCCGCCAGGTGCAGCGCCACCAGGGACGACGAGCAGGCCGTGTCGACGGTGATCGCCGCTCCCTCCAGGCCGAGGCTGTAGGCCAGCCGCCCGGAGGCGACACTGCCGGTGTTGCCGGTCAGCAGATGGCCCTCGACCTCCGACCCCGCGGCCAGCCCGGGGCCGTAGTCCATCATCATCGCGCCGATGAAGACCCCGGTCCGGCTGCCGTGCAGCGCGGTCACATCGATCCCGGCCCGCTCGATGGTCTCCCAGGACGTCTCCAGCAGCAGCCGCTGCTGCGGGTCCATGGCCAGCGCCTCACGGGGGCTGATCCCGAAGAACCCGGCGTCGAAGAGATCCGCGTCGTGCAGGAAGCCGCCCGCCCGCTGGGAGTAGCGGCCTGGCCTGCGCAGGTCGGGGTCGTAGCCCGCGGCGAGATCCCAGCCGCGGTTGGCGGGGAACTCCGACACCGCGTCGGTGCCCTCGGACACCAGGGCCCACAGTTCCTGCGGGCTGTCGGCCCCACCCGGGTAGCGGCAGCCCATCCCCACGATCACCACGAGGTCGTCCCGGTCGGCGGTTAGCACCGGAGATGGCGCGGCGGGCGCCGGAGCACCCGTCAGTTCGGTTCTGGCGAACTCCGCCAGCGCCGTCGGCGTCGGGTAGTCGAACACTGCTGTAGCCGGCAGTCGCAGGGACGTCGCGGCGTCGAGCCGGTTGCGTATCTCCAGCGCGCTGACCGAGTCGAAACCCATATCGAGGAAGGTCCGGTCGGGGTTCACCGAGTTGGGCCGCCCCAGCACGTCGTTCACCGCCTCGCGGACCAGCTCGAGCAGGATGCCGCGCTGCTCCTCCTCGGGCAGTCTGGCGAGCCGCTGGCGCGACGGCGGCTCGCCCCGCCGCGAGTCCTCCCGGGACCCGTCGCCCGGCCCGGCCTCGTCTGCCAGCTCTTCGGGCAACTCGACCGGTCGGCCGCCGGCCTCCGCGGCCACCGCCGTCCAGTCCGGGGTGACGCCGTCTACGAACACCTCTCCAAGCGCGGTGAGCAGCCGGTGCCGTCCTGCCTGGTCGCGGCGCAGTGAGCCCCGGATGCGGGCCTCGGCACCGCAGTCCCGGGCGGTCTCCTGGAGCGCCGAGGCCAGCACCGGGTGCGGGCTGACCTCCAGCAGCATCCGGTAACCATCCGTCAGCAGGGCCCGGGCCGCCTCCTCAAACCGCACGGTGCCGCGCAGAATGCGGCACCAGTAGTCGGCGTCCAGCACCGGACGCGCCAGCAGCCCGCCGGTCTGCCCGGAGTAGAACGGGAGCCGCGCCGGCCGGGGCCGCAGGGCCGCCAGCGACGCGCGCATCGCGGGAAGGATCTCGTCGATGTGCGGGGAGCGCGCGGCCAGCCCGACGGCGACCTTCCGGGCGTGGATACCGAGCAGGCCGAACTCGCTGGCCAGCTCCGCAGCGGCGTCCGCGTCACCTGAGACGACCACCGCCTCCGGGCCGTTGACCGCGGCCACCACCAGCCGGTCACCCCAGCGGTCCAGCAGGGGGCGGACCCGCTCGGCGGACGCCATCACGGAGACCATCTCGCCACGGCCGGCCAAGGTCGCCTGCAGCTGGCTCCAGTGGGCGACCACGCGAGCCGAGTCGTCAAGGGACAGTGCGTCGGCGACGACCGCGGAACTGATCTCGCCCATGCTGTGTCCCAGCACCGCACCCGGCTGGACCCCGTAGGACTGCCAGAGCGCGGCAAGGGAGACCGACACCGCGAACAGGGCGGGCTGAGCGACATCGGCCCGATCGAGGCCGGGCGCGCCCGGCGCCCCGCGCAGCACCTCCGGCAGCGACCAGTCGACGAAGGGCTCGAACGCCTGTGCGCAGTCGTCCATCCGAGCCCGGAACACTGGGGCGCACTCCCGCAGTTCCACGGCCATTCCGGGCCATTGCGAGCCCTGTCCGGGGAAGACGAACGCCGCCGCGCCCGCCGCCGCCGTACCCTCTAGCAGACGGGGCAGAACACGGCCGTCCGCCAGCGCTGCCAGCCGCTCCAGAAAGCCGTCCCGGTCCTGCGCGACGATCGCGGCCCGGTGCGGTCCGGCGGAGAGCCTGACGCCGAGCGAGCAGCCGACGTCCGCGAGCCGCCAGTCCAGCCGGGTTGCCAGGTGGCCGCGCAGGCTCCTCGCCCGCGCCGCCAGCCCGGCTCTGCTGCTCCCGGACAGTGTCCACAGAACTGGTGAACCAGGACCGACTGGTGAACCAGGACCGGATCCATGTGCCGTCATGCTTCGCGTTCCTTCGTTCCGTCGCGATGAATCGGGCCGGCGGCGGGCTGGCCGGGATGCGCAGTGAACTGCGGTCCCCGCGCGCCGGCCGACCCACGAGCCTGGCTGACGCGCCGGGCGGCGGGGGTTCCATTGGCCCCAGGGCCTTGTTCCTCCCGGATCGGCGGGACGGCGGGCGTGCTGGTCAGGGGCCTGGGCAGCGTCGTCATCCGGGCCAGGCGATGGCGGAGGCCCAGGGCCTTGTCCGAATTCGCCGTCCGAATTCGCCGGGGTGACCGTGGCATCCAGCCGGATGCAGGTCACGCCCTTCAGCGCCCGCCAGGTGGCCGGCACCGAGGCGACCGGGCCCAACAGCTCTTGCTGGTCGGCCAGCCCCGGACGTCGCTGATCACCTCCGCGCCGCCGACGATCGCCGCTACCAGATCCGCCAGCACCTGAACCCGGTCACCGATCAGCAGCCGCGGGGCCACCGGCGCCCGCGACAGGCCCATCCTGTCCGCCAGCTACCGCAGGACCAGGCCCACGTGTGACACGACACCCTCACCGCCGACAGTTACTTCCAGGCTCCTTGACCAGCCGGTGGTGATGACCTCAGAGGTGCTCCTTGACCTGGGTTTCACCAAGGACATCGTCCCAGGTCAGGAGCACATCTATCGCCGCGGCGGTCAGGCACGGGCCTGCCGCGACAAGCTAGGGTCAGGCAGGCTCGAGTGGACCGAGCAGCCAGCTTCCGGCCGAGCCGGGGTCGTCGTTGAGGTGATACTCGCTGAGGGCTCCCACCATGTCATCGGTGGAAATCAAGCCGTCGCCGTCGTGGTCGAGCCGACTGAACACCTCGCGGGCATGATCCTCGGGCAGCCCCATGAGGGTTGTCGACAAGCGGACATACTCATCGGGGGTCAGCTTCCCGTCACCGTCGGCGTCGGCGACCTGCGTGATCGCGTCGAAGACGGGTTTGTATCCCTGAACGAAGCCGGCAGGGTCTCCCAGCGCCCTGGTGGCCGACGACGTGGCCTTGTATTCGGCCAGGCTGATGCGGCCGTCGTGGTCGGTGTCGGCGGCGGCAAACGGCTGCCACAGCTGGGCATACAGCTGTGCCAGCCGCTGCCGGGCCGGCGAGTCGGGTGGTTGGCCGAACTCCTCACCGATCCGGGCGGCGGCCTGCTCGAAGTCGCCTTGTTCGATGAACCCGTCACCGTTGGTGTCGAAGG
>Ga0335080_10003259_pt1 | contig 16369 bp, 18 predicted proteins | sample Lox_Sample_34_FD_206720 | JGI IMG/M metagenome (GOLD analysis project Ga0335080, IMG submission 206720) | Soil microbial communities from Loxahatchee National Wildlife Refuge, Florida, United States - Lox_Sample_3.4 | ecosystem: Environmental > Terrestrial > Soil > Wetlands | place: USA...
GAGGTCCAGCGCGTCGATGATGCCGCGCGGGGTGAGATCGAAACGCTTGCGGATCGCGCGCTCGATGCGCGCGTCGTCGACGTGACCGGTGCCGAAGGTGTCGACCAGCACCGAGACCGGCTCGGCCACGCCGATCGCGTAGCTCACCTGCACCTCGAGTCTCTCGGCGGCTCCAGCCGCGACCAGGTTCTTCGCGACCCAGCGGCAGGCGTAGGCCGCCGAGCGGTCGACCTTCGAGGGGTCCTTGCCCGAGAACGCGCCGCCGCCGTGCCGGCCCATGCCGCCGTAGGTGTCGACGATGATCTTGCGGCCCGTGACTCCGGCGTCGCCCTGCGGGCCGCCGACCACGAATCGGCCGGTGGGATTCACGAAGATGCGGGTGTTGTCGTCGAGCAGCGTCTTGGGCAGCACCGGCCGGACGATCGCCTCGATCACCTTCGTCTTCAGCGCCTCGTAGGCGATGTCGGGGCTGTGCTGGGTGGAGAGCACGACCGCGTCGACGCGCAGCGGGCCGGCCGCGCCGTACTCGATCGTGACCTGCGACTTGGCGTCGGGGCGCAGGAAGTCGAGCTCGCCCGACATGCGGCACTCGGCCTGCCGCGCCATCAGCTTGTGCGCCAGCATGATCGGGAGCGGCATCAGCTCCTCGGTCTCGGTGCAGGCGTAGCCGAACATCATCCCCTGGTCGCCGGCGCCCTGCTCCTTGTACAGGCCCTCGCCTTCGGTGACTCCCTGGGAGATGTCGGGCGACTGCTCCTCGATCGCGACCAGGATCCCGCAGCTGGCGCCGTCGAGGCCCAGGTGGGCGTCGTCGTAGCCGATGTCGAGCACGGCCTGCCGCACCACGTCGGGGATCTTCACGTGCGCCTGGCTCGTGATCTCGCCCGCGACGCACACGAAGCCGGTCTTGGTCAGCGTCTCGCAGGCGACCCGGCTCTGGGGATCCTGCGCGAGATAGGCATCGAGCACGGCGTCGGAAACCTGGTCGGCCACCTTGTCCGGATGGCCCATCGACACCGACTCGGAAGTGAACAGTCTGCGGCCCATGATGCGTCCTTTCCCCGATCGCGCGCGAATCCTAACCCTGAAGGGCGATTCGCTCAAACTCAACGGGAAAGCGCTCGCGCATCCGCCGTTCGACCCGCTGCCGGATCTCCTGGGGGCCCCCGAGCTTCAGGACTTCGGTAAGCAGCTCGCGGGCTTCCGCCGCGGTCGAGTCGCGCAGGATCCGCTTCAGGAGCGGGATCGCGAACGGGGCCATCGACAGCTCGCCCATGCCCAGCGCCATCAGGATCCAGATGTGGAGCGGGTCACCGGCCATTTCGCCGCACATTCCCACCACGATCCCGGCTCGCCGGGCCGCCTGACCGATGCGCTGGAGCATCCGCAAGTGCGCCGGGTGCAGTGGCTCGTACAGATAGGCGACCTGCTCGTTCGAGCGGTCGACCGCCAGCGTGTACTGCAGGAGGTCGTTCGTGCCGATCGACAGGAAGTCGGCGTGGGGCGCGATCAGGTCGACGATCATCGCGGCCGCCGGCGTCTCGATCATCACGCCGAGCGGCACGTCGCGGTCGAAGGCCACCCGCTCGCGGGCCAGCTCGCGCTTGACGGCATCGAGCGCCTCGCGCGCGTACTCGACCTCGGCCAGGCTCGAGACCATCGGCAGCAGGATCTTCAGCTTGCCCGCCGTGCTCGAGCGCAGGAGCGCCCGGACCTGGGTGCGGAAGACGTCGGGCCGCTGGTGCGACATGCGCATGCCGCGCAGGCCCAGCGCGGGGTTCGCCTCGTCGGAGAGGTCGAGTCCGGTCGGCACCTTCTCGCCGCCGATGTCGAGCGTGCGGATCGTGGCCGAGTACGGCGCGACCGCGGCCAGGATCTGCGAGTAGGCGGCGCACTGCTCGTCCTCGCCCGGCAGGTCGTGGCGGTTCAGGAACAGGAACTCGGTGCGGTAGAGGCCGATGCCCTCGGCGCCGTAGCGCAGCGCGTCGCGCGCCTCCTCGATCTGGTCGACGTTCGCGAGCAGCCGCATCGCCACGCCGTCCTTGGTCTCGGCGGGCAGATCGACGTAGCGGAACAGCTCGCGCGACAGGACCTTCAGGTCGGCGAGCTGCTTCTGGTACTCGGCGATCTGGCTCGGGTCGGGATCGACGATCACGCGGCCGGTGCGGCCGTCGAGGATCAGCGTGACTCCGTCCGGGACCTCGCGTGCGAGCTCGGCGCCCGCGCCGACCACGGCCGGGATCTCGAGGCTGCGGGCCATGATCGTGACGTGCGAGGTACGCGAGCCGCTCTCGGTCACGAAGCCGGCGATCCGGTCGCGAGTCACTTGCGCGACCTCGCCGGGCGAGAGGTCCTCGGCCACCACGATCACGCCCGCGGGCGCGTTGCGCAGGCCCTCGGGCTCGCGGCCCATCAACGCCTGCAGCACGCGCCGGACGATGAAGCCGATGTCGCTGGCGCGCTCGCGCAGGTACGGATCCGGGAGTGACTCGAACAGCTCCTCCAGCCGGCGCAGCTCGCGCTGCAGCGCCCACTCCGCGTTCAGGCCCTGCTCGCGGATGTTGGCCTCGGCGTGCTGCAAGAGCGTGGGGTCTTCGAGGAACAGGAACTGCGCGTCGAAGATCGTGCCGACCAGCCCCGTGCCGTGCATGCCGCGGCGGATCTCCTCGAGCTTGGTGCGCGTCTCGGCGAAAGCCATGCGCAGGCGCTCGACCTCGCCGTCGGCTTGCTCGTCGCGGATCCGGTGCTCGGGAATCACGATGCGCTCGCGTCGTAGGACGTAGGCGGGGCCGATCGCGATTCCCGGCGAGACCGGGACGCCGCGGCGCTCGGAGCTCTTCGATTTCACGAACCCTCTCCGAAGCGATCCTGAATCAGCTGGGCCAGTGCCGCAACCGCAGCGTCGGCGTCGCTGCCGTCGGCCACTACGCGCACGCTCGTACCGACCGGCGCGGCCAGAGTCACCAGCGCGATGATGCTCTTTCCGTTCGCGCGCGTGCCGTCGCGCTCCAGTGAGACTTCGCTCTTGAAGCGCTCCGCGACCTTCACGAACGCCGCGGCGGCGCGCAGGTGCAGCCCGAGCTGGTTGGCGATCGTGCAGTCGCGCTCGGCCCGGCTCATGCGTCCCGCTTCTCCCCGCGGTTCGCCAGCAGGTCGCTGGCCACCGAGATGTTGCGCCGGCCGTAGTCACGCGCCGTCTCTGCCAGCTCGTGGATGCCGACCCCCGGCTTGGGCCGCGCGACTTTCACCAGCATGGGAAGATTCACACCCGTCACCACCTCGACCCGGCCCTCCTCGAGGAACGAGAGTGAGAGGTTCGAAGGCGTGCCGCCGAACATGTCGACCAGCACGAGCGCGCCCTCCCCCTGGTCGACCTCGCGCAGCGCCTTGTCGATCTGCGCGCGCATGTCTTCGGGGGTGGCCGTGGCGGGATCGAGGCCGATCGCGCGCACGTGTGGCAGCTCGCCGACGATGTGGCGCAGCGCGCCCACCATCTCATCGGCGAGCCCATAGTGGGACAAGATGAGGATTCCGATCACGTCTCCGTCCTCCGCACTCGAGCGACGTCGCGGTGAGTCACGCGCACGTCGATCTTGCGTTCCAACAGGTGTCTCTCCAATGCCCGCGCCACCGCCACCGAGCGGTGCTGTCCGCCGGTGCAGCCCAGCGCCACGGTCAGATGCGCCTTGCCTTCCTGCTGATAGCGCGGGACCAGAAAATCCACGAACTCACACAGCTTCGCCATGAACTCGCGGGTGCCGGGCGCCTCGAGCACGAACGCGGCCACCTCGGGATCGAGCCCGGTGCGCTCGCGCAGCTCCGGCTCGAAGTTGGGGTTGGGCAGGAAGCGCACGTCGATCATCAGGTCGGCCGACTCGGGCGCGCCGTGCCGGAAGCCGAACGAGACCAGCTCGATCTCCATGGGCGCCGTGCGCTCGGCGCCGGTGAAGTGGCGAGTCACCCGGCGCTTCAGGTCGTGCACGCTCATGTGACTGGTGTCGATCACCAGGTCCGCGCGGCGCGCGATCGGCAGCATCATCTCGCGCTCGCGCCCGATGTCGTCGAAGAGCGAGCCGCTGCCGCGCGTGGGGTGCACGCGGCGGGTCTCGCCGAAGCGCTTGGCGAGCATCTCGTCGCTGGCGTCGAGATAGAGCAGCACGGTCGGCAGGCCGCTCTGCCGCAGCCGGTCGTGGACCTCGGGAAACGCGGCCAGGAACGAGCGTTCGCGCACGTCGACCGCAACCGCGAGCTGGTCGCTGCCGGCGCGGAACAGCTCGACGAACGGCTCGAGCAGGACCACCGGCAGGTTGTCGACGCAGAAGAAGCCGAGGTCCTCGAGCGCCTTCATCGCGGTCGTGCGGCCCGCGCCCGAGAGACCCGACACGATCACGAGCGAGGGGCCGAGACTCACGAGCGCCCTCGCAACAGCGCGAACAGGCGCTGATCGAGCTCCGCGGCCGCGCTCCGGCCCTGGCCCTGGAGCAGATGCACGCGCGCCGCCACCTCGACCAGCGATGCAATGTTCCGGCCCGGAGCCACCGGCAGGTGCAGCGCCGCGATCTCGAAGCCGGCGAACACCTCCTTGTGGCGGTCGAGCCCGACGCGCTCGACCTCGCCCGCGCCCCAGGCCTCGAGCTGCACCACCAGCTCGATGCGCGCACGCTCGGCCACCGCGCGCTCGCCGAACATGCTCGGCACGTGCACGATCCCGATTCCGCGCAGCTCGACGTAGTGGCGCACGAGCTCCGGGCTCCAGCCCACCGGTTGGCCGTCGTCGTCGCAGCCGACCAGCACCACGTCGTCGGCGACCAGGCGGTGGCCGCGCATCACCAGCTCGAGCGCACACTCACTCTTGCCGATGCCGCTCTTGCCGAGCAGGAGCACGCCCACGCCCGCCACCTCCACCAGGCTGCCGTGGATGCGCGACGGCGCGAGAGGCGCTTCGCCCATGCTAGTGCCTGGTCTCCTCCTCCTCGAAGGCGCGGAACAGCTCGTCGGTCGACTGCACTTGGCGCAGGCGCATGCGGAAGGCCTCGGAGCCGAGCAGCCGCGACAGCCGCGCCAGCAGCAGCAGGTGCGCGCTGCCCTCCTTGCCGGGCGCGACGAGCAGGAAGAACAGGTGAGTCATCTGGCCGTCGAGTGAGTCGAACTCGACCCCGGCGCGCGACAGGCCGAACACCGCCAGCAGCCGCTGCAGAGACTCGACGCGCGCGTGCGGGATCGCGATCCCGTCGCCCATGGCGGTGGTGCCGAGCTTCTCGCGCTCGATCAGCATCTGGTAGAGCGCCCCGGCCTCGAGCCCGGGCACCGCGAGCGCGAGCGCGTCGGCCAGTTCGTGCAACACCTCGAGCTTGGTCGCGCCGTGCAGGTCCACCCGGCAAGCGTCTCGCACGAGAATGTCGGTGAGCTTCATTTCCCAACCCCGCCGCAGCGGCGCCCGAATCTAGCCGATCTGCCGGCGTTGCGTCGAAGACAGAATGCGCAAAGCCTCGCGGTACTTCGTCACGGTCCGGCGCGCGATCTGGATGCTCGCATCGGACAGCATCTCGGCGATCTTCTGGTCCGAGAGCGGATTGCGCGCGTCCTCGGCCCGGATGATCTGCAGGATCTTCTCCTTCACCGACTCCGAGGCGATGCCGTCGCCGTCCGAGGTGCGGATGCTGGAGTTGAAGAAGAACTTCAGCTCGAAAACCCCGTGCGGGGTCTGGGTGTACTTGTTGGTGGTGACGCGCGAGACCGTCGACTCGTGCATGCCGATGTCGTCCGCCACGTCGCGCAGGTTCAGGGGCCGCAGGTGCTCCGGGCCCTTGTCGAAGAACTCGCGCTGGAAGCGGATGATCGACTCCATGACTCGCACGATCGTGCGCTGGCGCTGGTGGATCGATTTGATCAGCCAGATCGCCGAGCGCAGCTTCTCGCGCACGTACTCGCGGGTCTGCTTGCCGTTGCCGTCCTTGTTGGCCAGCACCTCGCGGTAGGCGGCGCTCACCCGCAGCTTGGGCATGCCGTCCTCGTTCAGCACCACGTGGTACTCGTCGCCGAGCTTGTGCACGAAGATGTCGGGAGTGATGTAGACGGGCTCGTCGCCCGCGTACTGGCGACCGGGCCGCGGCTCGAAGCTGCCGATCAGCTTGGCGGCGACCGCCACCTCCGACAGCTCGCAGTTCTCGGCGCGCGCGATGCCGCGGAAGTCGTGCTTCTGCAGGCCGTCGAGGTGCTGAGACACCATGCGCACGGCCAGGCCCTCGGTGATGCCCGCGACGCGCATCTGGATCAGGAGACACTCGGCCAGGTTGCGCGCGGCCACGCCCACCGGGTCCAGCTCCTGCACCCGCGCCAGCACCTTCTCGACCGTGGCCACGTCGGTCTTGGTCTCGGCGGCGATCGCCTCGGTGTCTTCCTCGAGATAGCCGTCGTCGTTCAGGTTCCAGACGATGCGCAGCGCGATCTCGCGCTCGATCTCCTCCAGCTCGATGAAGCCGAGCTGCCAGATCAGGTGATCGGTGAGCGAGGTCGCGGGGGTCAGATTGGCGTCGAGCGCCGGGCGGTCGTCGTCGCCGCGCGAGAGGCTGGTCTGCGGCTTCGACTCCATGTAGCTCTCCCAGTCGAGGTCGCCGACCATGTCGTCGGTGCTGGGCGTGGCGGTCTCGGCCTCGGCGCTGGGCTGGCTGACTTCGGGCGCGGCGGGCACCTCGCCCGGCTCGGTCTCGTCGGCGGCGAGCTCGGCCGGCGCGGCCTCCTCTTCGAGCGCCTCTTCGAGCACCGGGTTCTCGACCAGCTCCTGCTGGATCGTGTTCTGCAGCTCCAGCCGCGACAGCTGCAAGAGCTTGATCGCCTGCTGCAGCTGGGGAGTCATCACCAGCGACTGCGTGAGCTTGACCGTCTGCTTCAGTTCGAGCGCCATGACTTACAACCGGAAGTTCTGTCCGAGATAGATCTCGCGAACGGTCGGATCCTCGGTGATTTCGTTGGGCGAGCCTTCGCGGATGATCCGCCCGTCCTTGATGATGTACGCGCGATCGCAGATCGTGAGCGTCTCGCGCACGTTGTGATCCGTGATCACGATGCCGATCCCGCGCTCGCGCAGCTGCGAGATGATCTTCTGGATGTCGATCACCGCGATCGGGTCGATGCCCGAGAACGGCTCGTCGAGCAGCATGAAGCGCGGGTCGAGTACGAGCGCGCGTGTGATCTCGACGCGCCGGCGCTCGCCGCCGGAGAGCGTGGCGCCCTTCTGCTTGCGCTTGCTCGTGAGGTCGAGCTCGCCGAGCAGCGTCCTGGCCCGCTCGTGACGCTCGTGGCGGCGAATGGGCAGTGTCTCGAGGATCGCCAGGATGTTCTCCTCCACCGTGAGCTTGCGGAAGATCGACGGCTCCTGCGGCAGATAGGTGATGCCCTTCCGCGCCCTCTGGTACATCGGCAGATCGGTGATCTCTTCATCACCCAGGAACACGCGCCCCGCGGTCGGGTGGACGCGGCCGACGATCATGTTGAAGGTGGTGGTCTTGCCGGCGCCGTTGGGGCCGAGCAGACCGACGACCTCGCCCGGCCCGACGGCGACCCGCACGTCGCGCACCGCCTCCTTCGCGCCGAAGCGCTTGCACAGGTCGCGCGCGTGGAGGGTCGGGGTCATCATCCGCCGGTCGCCTTCGCCGGCGCCGGAGCCGGGGTGGCCGATGGCGTGGTCGCGCCCGGCGTCGCCGGCGTGTTCGGATCGGTCTGCTTCACGCGCACCGACACGTTGCCCACCGCCTTCACGGTGTTCTTGCACAGGTCGAAGTAGATCGTGTCCGCGATGACGGTGTCGGTGCCGCGGTCGAGCTTCGCCTGCGTGCCCTGGCTGTGACATTCCGCGGTGCAGGCCACGTTGTCGATCTCGGCCTCGGCGCAGTGCGCGGTGTTGTCGCCCTGCGTGATCACGACCGAGCCCTTGGCGGTCACGTGGTCGGGGTGGCCGTTTCCGGTGGGCGGGTAGATCGCCTCGAGCCAGTCCGATTCGAGGTGCATGTCGGCCTGGTTGGCCTTCACGTTCTTGGTGAAGACGACGGTCTGGCGGCCGGCGGCGTTCTTCACGCCGGTGGCTTCCTCGGAGGTGATCACGAGCTCGGCGCCCTTGGTGAACTTCAGGCCGAGTCTGTCGGCCGCGTCGCTCGAGGTGGTGGGCGGCGGCGCGGGCGGGCCCGCGGGCGCCGGCGTCTCGTCCGCGCGCGCCAGTGCGGCCAGGGCGCAGACCAGCGCGAAGGGAAGCACGCGACTCACTTCGGCATCGCCTGCGCCCGGACGTTGCCGGTCAGGTGGATCTTGTGAGTCGGCACCTCGAGCTGCATGCCCGAGGCGGTCACCACCAGCGTCGCGCGGTGCATCTCGACCGGCGAGTCGCTGACCAGGAGGCGCGTCTTGCCCACGTAGTGGACGGCGTCGGTGACGAAGCGCTGGCCCTCCTCGGTCGTGCCGGTGACTCCGTCGGTCAGGGTGAAGTCGTCGCCGTCGAGGTGGAACTGACCCTTGGGCGCGGCGATCTGCACCTTGCTCGTGGTCTTCTTTCCGCCGGTGTCGTCCTCGGCGGTGAAGTGAATCGTCACGTCGCGCAGGTTCGCGAGGTGGGTCGCCATGTTCACGGTGGCGCCCGACGCCAGGATGTTCAGGTCCTGCAGGTCGCCGTGATAGCCCTCGAAGATCACGCCCTCCATCTCGATCGGCGGCAGGTTCTCGGCCTCGCGCGACGTCGAAGCGGCGTCGTTCGGATCCGAGGCTGGAGCGCAGCCGAGTGACACGCCGAGCCAGAGCAGGCTCGCGCCCAGGGCGACGCTGCGAGGAACACTCGGCATCCGCACGGTTGGCTTCTCTCCCCCGGGGTCATCACGCCCCCGCTGGAGCGCTTCCCGCACAAGCAAGAAGCATACCTTGCGACTCGCTCGTCCGCCGCTTCCAGCCGTGCGAGCTACGGGTTGTCGGGCGCGGGCTCCGGTAGCGGCTCGTCGGAATGTGGAACCGGGACCGAAGGATTGGGGGGCGCGACGTCGCGGTCGGGCTCTTGCGGGGGCGGCGGCTGCAGCGGTTGCGGAGCCGCTTTCGCCTTCTGCTCTTCGATCTCGCGCGCGACCTCGGCGGAGTCGTCGAACACGACGTCGACCCCGAACAGGGTGCGCAGTGGCTCGTGAGTGCCGAGCCACCAGGCAGGGTGGAAGATCAGCGTGTCTGCCATGACGCCGATCGGGTGCAGCGCGTAGGCGAGCACCCGCAGCGGGTGACCCGCGCGCTGCGGGTCGTAGCGGGTCGTGCCCGCCTGCGCCGATCCGAGGATCGAAGCGGCGAGAGTGAGCGCAATCACGAGCGCGAGCCTGCGCTTCCGCACGACGATTTCCTCTTTACCCGATTTCGCATCGGCTTGCAGCCGCCAGGACCACAGTCCCGTCAGCCAGGCTCGTAGCGGATCCCGAGCACCACGAAGCGCGCCCGGCCCGCCGGCCGCTGTACCTCGACCTCGTCGCCCTCGCGCTTGCCCATGAGCATGCGCCCGATCGGCGACTCGACGCTGATCGCGCCGGTGGCCACGTCGCTCTCGTCCGGGCCGACCAGCCGGTAGCAGACTTCCGCGCCGCGCTCGTCCTCGAGCGTCACCCAGGCGCCGAAGTAGGCGCGGTCGCGCGCGACCTCGCCCGGCTTCACCACCACGAGCAGGTCGAAGCGCTTGCGCAGGTACTCGATCCGGCGGTCGATCTCGCGCAGCCGCTTCTTGCCGTAGATGTACTCGGCGTTCTCGGAGCGGTCGCCCAGCGCCGCGGCGGCGGCGACCTCGCGAGTCACGCGCGGGCGCTCGACGCGCCACAGCTGCTCGAGCTCCTCCTGGAGCTTGCGCGCGCCCTCGGGCGTGATGTGCACCTTCTTGCCGGCGGCCACGAGCGCCGAGATAGCGCGCGCAGGCTCCCGGGGCTAGGCCTTGCGGCGCCGGGCCGTGTCGACCTCGGCCTGGTCGAGGACGCGCGTCTCGAGCACGCGAGACACGATCAGGCGCGTCGCGGTGGTCTCGCCCTCGAGTGACTCGAGCGGCGCCAGCGTCTCGACCAGCTGCGTGAGCTGCTCGCGCTGCTCGGGCTTGAGCCCTCGGAACACCAGTCCGAAGCCGCGCGCGCCGTAGTCGCGCACGATCTCGGCCTCGATCACGAGCGGCTGGCCAGCGCCGTTGCCGTACAGCCCGAGCGCGATGCGCTGGCCCACGGCCAGGCCCGCCTGGCGCGCGATCCGGATGCCGTCGGCGGACAGGTCGTGACCGAGCACCACGTACGGCGCCTTGGCGTCGCGGCTGGTGATCGCGGCCACGCGCCGGCGGTAGGCACGACGCTCGGTGCGGCGCCGCTCGCGGGGCGGGCCGGCCGGCGTCTCGGAGAGCAACGACACGCGCGTGCCCGAGTGAGCTCCGCAGAGGATCGACTCCAGCTCGGCGCTGGCTTCGGGCGAGAGCGGATCGAGCTCCACCGCCGCCGTCCAGCTCTCACGCCCCGCCCCGGCCTCGCGTTCGGAGCGGGCAATGTGACCCGAGAGCGCGTCCAGCGCGTCGCTGCGCAGGTCGTCGGGCAGCTCGATCGAGATCCAGTCACCGGCCTCGAGCGGCGCCCCGACGCGCAGCCGCGCCGCCGCGGCCGACAGCTCGACCAGCCGCGCGGAGTGAGTCGCGGTGTTGACGCGGATCTGGACGGCGGCGCCGAGCGGCAAGCGCGCCTGGGCGCGCCGTTCGCCGCGGTCGTGCAGCAGCATCTCGAGCAAGAGCCGCAGCGTTTCCTGGTCGACGGAGCTGTGGGCCAGATAGTGCACGCCCAGCCCGCGCAGCTCGTCGCGCAGCTCGCCGAAATCCTGACCGTGGACGCACAGCCAGCGCGGCGGTAGCTCGTCACCGGCCGACACCGATCGGCCGAGCGAGAGCGCGCGCCGGCCGCTCGTGATCAGCAGATCGCGCGCGCGCGGGATCTCACGGTCGGAGGCCGGGCGCCGGCACAGCGTGAACTCCGCGCCCAGGCGCTCGAGCAACACGCGCACCCGATCCAGCTCGCCGTCGTCGAGCAGCAGGATCGAGACGCAGTTCTCCACGCCTTCGCTTCGGCGGCGGGCGTTTCCGGCTGAAGGGGCGGCCTAGAGACCTGCGCGGGGATAGGCAACGAGCTCCGCGGCGAAGCCCGGGTCACCCCCGTCCTCGGGCACGCGCTGGATCTCGAGCGCCAGCACGTTGCCGCCCGAGACCAGCGTCTTCGCGTCGAGCAGCCGGTGGATGAGAATCGGCTCAGCGTTCGCTTCCGGCCGCGGGCCGCGCGGCACCAGCCAGTTCTTCTCCCGCACCGGGCTGCGCTCGAGGCGCAGGATCTCGCGACCGTTCAGGTAGACCGCGGCCGGCTGGTCGCGCGGCACGCCGAGCTCGAGCGTCTCGAGGCGCTCCGGCGAAGTCACGTCGAACTCGTAGCGGTAGTAAGTCGTGCGCGTCTTCGCGCCCGAAGCGGCGCCGCGGTCGACGATCCGGAACGGCGTGCCCGCGGTCGCCCACTCGCTCTCGTCGAACTTGGGCAGGAGCCAGCCTGCCTGCGGCTCGAGACCGTCGCGCACGTGCCAGCTCGCGCCCGGGCCGACCAGAGTCACGGGTGCGGTCAGATGCTGCACGTCGGGCAGCGGAAAGGAGTCGCTCACGCCGTCGCTGATCGTGACGAACTGGCCGCTCGCCTCTTTGCGGGAGACCTGCAGGCGCAGCGCGCCGTAGCGGTCGCCGTAGCGCCGCACGCTGCCGTAGATCGCCTCGCGCGGCTCGTAGAGCGACTTCCCGCCCGTGCCCACGACCACGTACGGCATGCCCCCGGCGTCGATGCGCTCGTAGTCGTGGTCGTGACCCGAGAACACCGCGGTCGCGCCCCAGGCGCGGAACGGCCACTCGAGCTCGGTGGTCGAGCCGTGCGGGCCGGACGAGTACGGTGGGTGGTGGAAGAAGATCCAGTTGTGTCGGGCCTTCGAGGCTCCGAGCGCGTTGCGCAGCCAGAGCGCCTGCAGCGAGTCACGCGTGACGCCGTCGGGCTCGTGCGGGTCGCTGTCCAGGAAGAACAGGTGCACGTCGCCGCGGTCGACGTCGTAGTAGCGCTCGTTTCCCGGCAGCTCGAAGTAGTCGAGATAGGGCTGCGCGCCGGCCGTGCGCCAGTCGTGATTGCCCAGGCTCGGGAAGAACCGGTTCTTGGTGGCGCCCGGGCCGTAGGCGCCGTGGTAGGGCGCGATCGCCCATGCGTAGTGCTTGCCGATATTGCGGTCGATCGTGTCTGCCGCGCCGTCGGGATAGTTGTTGTCGCCGACGGTCACGACCAGATCGGGTTGGAATCCGCGGACCAGCGCGGCGACTTGCGCTTCCGCCGGCCGATCGCCCCCGAAGTCACCGATCACCGCGACGACCTGGCCGCTCTTGGAAGAGCAGCCGAGCGCCACGCAGACCAGGAGAGCCCCCACCCCCAGACGCATCATTCGGAGATCCAGCGTAGCGGACGCAACTCGCGCGCGGGATGGCGGTTCTGGATCCTGGGGTCACTTCGACCCGGTTATGCTCCCGGAGGGAGACAGAGAAATGGAGGAGAAGAAGATGCGGAATGCAATGGCTGCTCTCGCCCTGGTGACCGGCATCACTCTTTTGGCGGGCCCTGCCAGCGCCGGCGGCGATCCCAACGATCCCACCAAGATGTGCGTGAACGACGCACGGACGACGCGCAAGAGCTGCACCCAGCAGTGCAACGATACGTTCCTGGCGTCGATCGACTCGTGCCGGAACGTCGACCACACCTGCGCGGACACCGCGCGGCAGAGCCGGGAGACCTGCGTCTCCGACGTGCTGACGGCGCTGCAGCAGTGTGTCGACCAGAGCTGCTCGGGCTTCGACACCCTGATTCAGCAGTGCAAGACCGACAATGCGAACGATCCCGAGCTGCGCGACAAGTGCATCGACGGCGTCCAGGTCCAACGCTTCGAGTGTCGCGACCAGTGCCGCGAGAACGTCCAGCTCTTCAACAGCCTGAAGGCGTGCCGCGACGAGTTCAAGAGCGACATCGCCAAGTGCAAGCTGCCACCGCCCATGCCCAAGCCGATGGGCTGAGGATCGCTGGGCTGAAACGCAAAACCGGGGCGGCATCTCGCGGTGCCGCCCCGGCTCGTTTCGAGCTCGAGAGACTCACTAGCCCTGAGTCATCTCCTTGATCAGCTGCGAGACCTTCTGGGCCTCGGGGCTCGGCGGACCGGCCATCTGCATCTGCATGATCTTGGCCATGTCGCCCTCGACGCGAATCTGACCCGACATGAAGGCCTGCATCGCGGCCTGCTGGTTCTGGTCGATCAGCATCGCCTTCGCGACCGGGTAGGGAATCACGAGCTTGGTCGGTGCGTCGGCCGCGTGACCCTTCAGCATGCGACCGTCGTCCATGCGGAACGAGACGTCGCCGCTGGGACCGCCGGTCACCTGCATGTTGATCTTCAAGCCCTTGATCGCGGGCGGAACCGGCGGATTTACATCGGCCTGGATCTTCTCGGCCTGGGTGAACCAGCCGTCGGACAGGAATTGCTCAGCCACTGGGGGTCTCCTCTCGGGGGTGGCGGCGATTATCGACGGAGGGGATGCGCAGTTTCAAGCTACGCATACGTCAGCGCAGCTGTGCCGACGAGTACTCGAGGATGCGGCGGGCCACGATCAGCTGGTTGATCTGCTGCGTCCCTTCGTAGATGTCGTTGATCTTCGCGTCGCGCATCCACTTCTCGACCAGGAGCTTCTTCGAGTAGCCCAGCGGCCCGAACAGCTCGACCGCCTTCTGCGTGATCTTGGTGACTGCCAGCCCGGCCTTGGCCTTCGCCATCGACGCCTCGAGGTTGTTCGGCTTGCCGCGGGTCATCATGCTCGCTGCCCGCCAGGTCAGGAGTCGCGCCGCCTGCAGCTCGGCCTGCATGTCGAGCAGGTCGCGCTCGAGCGCGGTGACTTCGCGGGGCGGCGCGTCGAAGCGGAGCTTCACTCCCAGACGCGCCAGCTCCTGGAGCGTGAAGTCGAGCGCGGCGCGCCCCACCCCGACCGCCATCGCAGCGACGATCGGCCGGCTGGCGTCGAAGGTGGCCATCGCGCCCTTGAAGCCCTTGTCGCCGCCGCGCGCGGCATCGGTGGCCTTCTCGGCGTCGGTCTTGGGCTTGGGCGGGCGGCCGAGCAGGTTGCCGGAGGGCACGCGGCAGTCCTCGAACACGAGCGTGGCCGTGTCGCTCGCGCGAATCCCCAGCTTCTTCTCGAGCCCGACCAGGCGCATGCCCGGCGTCTTCGCCGGCACCACGAACGACTTGATGCCGCCCCGCCCGAGTGACTTGTCGATGGTGGCCCAGACCACCACGAAGCCGCCCTCGACCTGCGACGCGCCCTCGCCCGCCGTGCAGAAGATCTTCGTGCCGTTCAGCACCCACTCCTCCGTCGCCTCGTCGAAGCGCGCGGTGGTCTGGATCGCGGCCGAATCCGAGCCCGCGTTGGCCTCGGTGATCGCCATCGCGCCCCAGATCGGGTGACTCGACTCGCGGAACGGGCGCAGGAAGCGCTCGCGCTGCTCGGGCGTGCCCGCCGCACCCACCGCCGAGCCGCCGAGCGCGGCGGTGGGCATGCGCAGATACAGCGCGGCGTCGCCGAAGCACAGCTCTTCGGCCTGGATGCACACCTGCACGAAGCCGTCGCTCGGGCCGCCGATCGTGCCGGGCGCCCCGCTGCGCGCGTGGTTCCAGTAGTAGTCGACCCACTCCACGGGCAGCGCGTGCTCCTCTTCATCGTACTTGCGCGAGATCGGGCGCATCTGCTCGAGCGCCATCTTGCGGTAGAAGTCGCGCGCCTTCTGACTGTTCTCGGTGGGATCGAACGAGATCACGGAAAGTCCTCGCCTAGACCAGAGTGAGTGCTTCGAAGCACGCGAAGCCGCGCGCGTTGCGCAGCAGCAGCTCGGGCAGATACTCGCGCACGTAGCCGTGGCCGCCGAACACCTGCACCGCGCCGTCGGCGACCTCGAGCGCGACGCGCCGCACCTGGTGGATCGCGAGCGCCGCCGCGCGCGTCGCGTCGTTGCCGCGGTCGAGCTCGGACGCCGCCTCCCAGGCGAGCAGCCGCGCGCCGTCGATCTCGATCGCCATGTCGGCCAGCTTGAACGCAATCGCCTGCTTGGTGGCGATCGGCGCGCCGAAGGCCTGGCGCTCCTTGGCGTAGTCGCGCGCCAGCTCGAAGGCCGCGCGCGCCACGCCCACGCCGAGCGCCGCCAGTCCGACCCGGCCGCGCGCCACCAGCGCGCGCAGCTCCGGACCATCGGCCCCGCCCAGCCGCGCGTCGGCCGGCACGCGCACGGCGGCGAGTGACAGCTCGGCGAGCGGCAGCGCGCGCACGCCCATGTAGGACTCGGGCGCGGCGGTCAGGCCCGGGGCGTCGCTCGGCACCACGAAGCCTGCGAGTGACTCGCCCGCGCTGGCCAGCACCAGCACCTGGCGCACGCCGTCCAGCCAGGGCACGAGACACTTCGCGCCGTCGAGCAGCCAGCCCGCGCCCTCGCGGCGCGCCGTGGTGCGCGGGCGGTACGGGTCGCTGTCGAAGCGCGGCTCGACCAGCGCCAGCGTGCCGAAGCCGCCCGCGCTCGCGATCAGGTCCGGCAGGAGTGTCTGGCGCTGCGCTGCGCTGCCGAACTCGTCGACCGCGTAGCCGAGCAAGCTGGGCGACAGGATGGCGAGCGCGAGCGCGAGATCGCCCCACGCCAGCTCTTCGGCGACGAGCACGCCCGTCACCGCCGAGCGCGCGCCGCCGCCGCCGAACTGCTCGGGCAGCGCATTCGCCACCAGCCCGAGCTCGTGCGCGCGCGCCAGGAGCTCGCCGGGCAGCTTGGCGTTCTCGTCGGACTCGCGCGCGTGCGGGCGCAGCTCGTTCTTCGCGAACTCGCGCACGGTCTCGACGATCAGCGCCTGCTCTTCGCTCGGTTCAAAATCGATCACGTACGCGATTATGTCAGACTGAGGCCATGGCGCAGCCCACAAACGACGCGGAGATCCGGCGCATTCTCACGGAGACTCGGACGATCGCCCTGGTCGGCGCGAGCCCCCGGCCCGAGCGCGACAGCCACGAGGTGATGGCCTTTCTGCAGAGCCGAGGCTACCGCGTGATTCCGGTGAATCCGGTGTGCGCGGGCGAGACGATCCTGGGCGAGCGCGTACGCGCGAGCCTGGCCGAGATCGACGAGCCGATCGACCTGGTCGACGTGTTTCGCAACTCCGAGGCGGCCGGCGCAGTCACCGACGAGGCGATCGCCGCCAAGGCGCACACCGTCTGGATGCAGCTCGGCGTCGTGAACCAGGCCGCGGCCGCGCG
>Ga0335080_10003260_pt1 | contig 16369 bp, 15 predicted proteins | sample Lox_Sample_34_FD_206720 | JGI IMG/M metagenome (GOLD analysis project Ga0335080, IMG submission 206720) | Soil microbial communities from Loxahatchee National Wildlife Refuge, Florida, United States - Lox_Sample_3.4 | ecosystem: Environmental > Terrestrial > Soil > Wetlands | place: USA...
AGCCCTCGATGAAGAAGTTCGACAACTTCGAGGAGTCGCCCGAGCAGCCGTTCGCGATCTACGAGCCGCAGGTGAAGCCGCTCCAGCCGCCGCCGCCGGACCGCCGAGCCTACAAGTACCAGCCGGACTCGGGTAAGTTGCGGCCCACGATCGTGGCCGGCGACCTCCCGCCGAATCGGGGCGACTACGTCGATGCGCGAGATTGGAACGACATCTCCGAGCGCGCGAACCCGATGCGGCCGGAGATGTTCCGCTTCTATCTCGACTCGCCTTCGGCGAATCCCGCGGTGGGGGCGCACTAGCCCGCGCCACTTCGCGCTGGCCGCGATCGCGGCCGTCATCGGACTCACTCCCGCGCTCGCGCGCGCGGACGATCCCAACGCGACCCCCTCCGACGCCCAGAGGCTGTCGCCCGAGTACCAGAGCTGGTTCTCGGGCCTGCCGCTCCTAGGCGACGAAGCGCGCAAGGCCGGCGCCGACCTGCCGCTACCCGTCGGCGTGGCTCTGGTGGTGACTGGCTTGAACGGCCGCGAGATCAAAGTCACCGACCTGCGTCTCGGCATCCAGGGCCGGCAGGGCCGCTCGGTGAGTCAGTTCGTCGACCTGGGCTCGACCAGCAAGGTGGTGAACGCGAACCTGAAGCTCGATGCCTGGATCCTGCCGTTCGTGAACGTGTATCTGCTGGCGGGCTATGTGCACAACGACTCGCTGACTCACGCGCTCGTGACCGTGCCGCTGCCCGGGCCGATCCCCGGCTCGAAGAAGGCCGAGACGCGGGTCGAGACCAATCTGGACGGCTTCGTGGGCGGCGCCGGAGTCACCGTGGCTGGCGGCTACCGCTGGTTCTACGCGGTGCTCGACGTGAACTACGACACCATCAACCTGGGCTTCGACAGCCCGTTCCACGCGCTGATCGCGAGCGGGCGCGTGGGCTGGAACGGCCGCGTGAACGAGATACCCGTGCAGACCTGGCTGGGCGCGGGCTACTGGAACACCGCGGCCACCGCGAAGGGTCACGCCGACATCCCTGGCGTGGGCCGCTTCCTGTTCGAGGCGGATCAGCGGCCGATCGAGTACTGGATCTACGACCTGGGCGCGAACTTCGCCTTCAGCAAGCGCTTCCAGATGTTCATCGATCTGGGCACCGACTTCCGCGGCGGCTATGTGTTCGCGATCGGCCCGACCGTCCGGTTCTAGCTCACGAATTTCTCACTCACAGGGCCCGAGCCGAGTTACACTGAGCTCCCGGCCCCACTGCCCGCGCAGCGCGATCAGCGCGTGGAGCGTGTCGCTCGCAGATCAGAACGATTCGGGCCGCTTTGGCAACGTACGGGAGCCCATGACGATTCGCGGCGGCACGGGCAACGACCAGCTCGAAGGCGGCGCGGGCGACGACGTGTTCCTGTGGAACCCGGGCGACGGCAGTGACTCGCTGGATGGCGGGCTCGGCTCCAACACGCTGAACTTCAGCGGCGCGAACATCAACGAGAACCTCGCAGTGACTTCGATCCCGGAGGGCTTCCAGCTCACCCGCGACATTGCGGCGGTCACTCTCCAGGTGTTCAATATCCAGGCGCTGAACGTCATGGCGCTCGGCGGCGACGACACGATCAGCACCCGCCCGCTCGACTTCACCACGCAGACCTTCGACGGCGGTACTCAGACCAACGCCGATACCCTGACTTATGACGGCCAGGGCCTGTGCACGACCCAGGCACCGGGGTTCCTCGAGTCTGTCGCCCACAAGCCCGTGCTCTTCACGAACTTCGAGGCCGTCACTCTGGCCAACGCGGCCTGCATGCTGCAGCCGATCCCGACGCTCGGTTTGCCGTGGCGCGCGCTGCTGGTCGCATTGCTCGGAGGCGCGATCACGTGGGCTATCCTGGTGAAGTGGCGATCGCGCCTGGCCAGGTCTTTCCCGCCCGCGAGCTGACTGCCGTCTCCGGCGAGCGGGTCGCGGTGCCGGATCCCAAGCAGGTCGTGCACCTGCAGCTGCGCCGCTTCGCCGGCTGTCCGATCTGCCACCTGCACCTGCGCTCGTTCGAGCGCCGTGCAAACGAGCTCTCGGCCGCCGGCATTCGCGAGGTGATCGTCTTCCACTCACCCGCCGAAGAGCTCGCGCCCCACGCCACTCAGCTGCCTTTCGCCCTGATCCCGGATCCCGAGCGGCGGCTCTACCGCGAGCTGGGGGTCGAGTCCGCGCCTCGGGCGCTGCTCGACCCGCGAGCCTGGCCCGGGATCGCGCGGGCCGTGCTGCTGGGCACGTTCGAGATGCTGCGCGGTCGGGCCCGGCCGCCCGCGCTCGCGCCCCAGGGCGGCCGACTCGGCCTGCCCGCAGACTTCCTGATCGCCTCCGACGGCACCGTGCTCGCCTGCAAGTACGGCGAGCACGCGGACGATCAGTGGTCGGTGGACGAGCTGTTGGAGCGCATCTGACTCAGCGACGCCAGGAGCGGCCCGTTCGTATCTCGGATGTCGACCGTGGCCTCGACCGAGAGCCCCATGCGCAGCGGCTTGTCGGCGGGGGGCGGTGAGTCGAGCACCAGCTTCACGGGCACGCGCTGCACCACCTTGACCCAGTTACCCGTCGCGTTCTCGGGCGGCAGCAGCGCGAAGGCCGCGCCGGTACCCATGCTGAGTGAGTCGACGTGCGCGAGGAAGACCGTGCCGGGGTAGATGTCCGCCTTGATCTCGGCGGCCTGGCCCAGGCGCAGGTCGCCGAGCTGGGTCTCCTTGAAGTTCGCGGTCACGTACAGCCGCGCCGACGGCGGCACGATGCTCATCAGCGGCTGGCCGAGCTGCACGCGGTCGCCGACCTCGGCGTGCTTGTTCACGACCGTACCCGCGAAGGGCGCACGCACTTCGGTGTAGGCGAGGTCGAGCTTGGCGGCCTCGACGGCGGCCTCGGCCTCGTGCACGAGCGCAGTGTCGTAGGGATTGGCCGCGTCGGGCGCATTGCCCAGCGCCGCGCGCGCTTGCTCCACGCGGTGCTCGGCCAGGTCGCGGTCGGCGCGGGCCACGCGCAGGGCGGTGTCCATGCGGTCGTAACTGTCTCGCGATACCACGCCCGCGCTGTTCAGCTGCTCCGCGCGGCTGAAGTCGAGCTCGGCCTGGTGCAGCCGCTGCTGCGAGAGCGCGAGCGAAGACACCGCCGCACCGTACTCGGCGTGGAGCTGGTCGATCGTCTGCCGCGCGCGCTCGAGCTGCGCCTGGGCCTGGTCGAGCTTCACCTGGTAGTCGCGCGGATCGAGCTGCAGCAAGAGCTGGCCGGCCTCGACCGACCAGTTGCTGCCGACGCTCACCGCAGTCACGGTGCCGGCGATGCGCGGCGCCACCGTGGCCGTGCTTCCGTCCACGTAGGCGTCGTCGGTCGACTCGTGAGTCTGTGCGAAGCGCACGGAGCGCCAGCCGAACACCAACGCGAGCGGCAGCAGCACGAGGGCGAGCGCGCCGAGCACGAGCGTGCGGCGCGACTGCGCGCGAAGTGACTCGCGCAGCGAGTGGGGCAGGGCGCGGCGGAGCGAGAGGGTCATGCTCATTTCGCCACCAGCGCGCCGTGCAGGAAGAGATTCGAGATCACCCCGACCACCTGCTCGTCCGAGATCGGGTGCAGCTCGCGCTCGCCCATCAGCTCCTGCGAGAGCAGGAACGACCACAGCATGCCGAACAGGCAGTGCGCGCTCGCGATCGGGTCGCGCGCCGCGAGCTCGCCGCGCGCCATGCGCGCCTCGAGGTAGTCGGCGAGCGCGCGATGGGCGGGCATGCGGATCTTCTCGGAGTAGGCGCGCGCCCGGTCCGGGAAGCTCTGGACCTCGCGCACCAGGACCCGGGCCAGCTCGCGCCGGGCGCGCAGGCGCGGCCAGATCTGCTGCACCAGGGCGGGGATGCCCCGAGCGGCGGGCAGCTCGCGAATCCCCTCCATCAGCTCGCCCAGCTCGGGCAGCAGGCTGAAGCGCTGCACGAGCTCGGACAGGAGCGCATCTTTGGTGTGGAAGTAGTTGTAAAGACTGGCTTTCGAGACCCCCACCACCAGCGCGACCTGGTCCATGGTGGTCTCGGCGAAACCGCCGTTCGAGAACACTTTCAGCGCCGCCTCCAGGATCTGCTCCCGGCGCGCCTCGGCATACTCCTCGCGCTTGTCCGCAGCTACTCTCGGCATGGCATTGTTCATAACTGACGCGTCAGTTATTTTCAAGGGGTGCAGGGCACCGCGGCCATACCCGCTCCCCGGAGCCAGGTCGGGGCCAGCCAGAAGTGGCTGATCACGATCGCGGTCATGCTCGGGGCCACGCTCGAGATCCTCGACACCTCGATCGTGAACGTGGCCCTGCCGCACCTGCAGGGGAGCTTCTCGGCCAGCACCGACGAGATCACCTGGGTGCTCACGAGCTACATCGTGGCCAACGGCATCATGATCCCGCTCACCGGCTGGATCTCGTCGCGCTTCGGCCGCAAGCGCTATTTCCTGATCTCGGTGGTGCTGTTCGTGCTGGCCTCGGCCGCCTGCGGCGCCGCGCAGTCACTCACGCAGATCGTGACCTTCCGAGTGATTCAGGGCGCGGCCGGCGCGGCCATGATTCCGTCGTCTCAGGCGATCCTGATGGAGACGTTCCTGCCGGAAGAGCAGGGCCTGGCGATGGCGATGTGGGGCGTGGGGCTCATGGTCGCGCCCATGCTCGGGCCCACGCTCGGCGGCTGGATCACCGACAACTGGAGCTGGCGCTGGAACTTCTACATCAACCTGCCGACGGGCGCGCTGGCCGCGGTGATGGTCTGGATGTTCGTCGAGGACCCCGACTATCTGAAGAAGGCGCGCAAGCTTGTGCGGCGCGTCGACGTGCTGGGCATCGCGTGTCTCGTGGTCGGGCTGGGTCTCTTGCAGATCGTGCTCGACCGCGGCCAGCGCGCGGACTGGTTCGCGGCGCCGTGGGTGTGCGCGTTCACGGTCATCGCCGTGATCGCGCTCGTGACGCTGTTCGTGCACGAGCTGCGCTTCCCAGATCCGATCCTCGACCTCAGCATCCTCAAGATCCCCAGCTTCAACATCTCGGTCCTGATCATCAGCGTGATGGTGCTGGTGGTGTACGGCGCGAATCTCCTGAATCCGCTGTTCTTCCAGGACCTGCTCGGTTACTCGGCCTGGCGCGCCGGGCTCGCGCTCGTGCCGCGCGGCGCCGGCACGCTGCTGGCCATGCTGGGCATCGCGCAGCTCACGCGCCTGAAATTCGACACGCGCTGGCTGGTGGGCGTGGGCTTCGGCCTGTTCGCGGTCTCGCTCTGGCGCATGAGTGAGTGGACGCTCGGCGTCTCCTCGCGCGAAGTCATGGTGCCGATCTTCTTCTCGGGCTTCGCCGGCGGCCTGATCTTCCCCACCATGTCGGCCAGCACGCTGGCCTGCGTGGAGCGCGAGCGCATGGGCTACGCGGCGAGCCTCTACAACATGATGCGCAACACCGGCTCGGCGATCGGGATCTCGGTGGTGAGCAACCTGTTGGTGAGTCGCTCGCAGATCCACCAGGTCTATCTCGGCCAGCACTTCACGACCTACGACGCCTGGAAGATGTCGAACCCCGGCATCACGACGCCCGGCGCGCCGCACTGGGACCTGACGCAGGGGCTCGTGACTCACCAGCTGCAGGGCTTCGGCATGGTCTACCACATGATCCAGCAGCAGGCGGCGCTCATGGCCTACAACGACATCTACCGGCTGCTGGCGGGTGTGGCCGCGCTCTTCATCCCCACGTTCCTGTTGCTGCGCAGGGTCACGAGCGGAAACGGCGCGGCCGCGCACTGACCTCGTATGCCGAGGCATGTGAAGCGACCCACAGCGCAACACCCAGCTCCTCGGTAGGCTGACTCGAAGGGAGGGCATCCCATGTCGCGCTCGTTCGGCCAGACGGTCGCGCTCCTGGCGACACTCACTCTCGCGCCTCTCGCACTCGGCGGCACGAAGGGCAACCAGACGGCGTTGCTTCCGTTGGACTGCGACGGCTCGATCACCGGCACGGGTCACGTGAAGCTCGCGGCGGACGGCGATCTCTCCGGGTCGATCAAGCTCGACGCGCCGATCACGGCCGACGGGCCGCTGTTCTGCACGATCTATTGCAATGCCGAGCTCGAGACCCAATACGGAACCGACACCTGCGCCCAGCTCAAGCAGGGGCACCGGACCGTCTCGTTCAAGCTGAAGGACATCGGAGCCCGCGACGGAATCCCCGCGCGCTGCAACTACCCGATCGTCAAGGTCACGAACAACGGCAGCGTCTTCTGCTTCAACGTGTGGGTGCCGAGGCGGCCGGACTAGAGGTACCGACCACCAGCACGCGAAAGCTGCCCTCGACGGCTTTCGGCTTTGGATCCCCGGGTGACTCGAAGCTCGCGGTGGGCAGATAGAGCAGGTGCGTCTTCGGGTCGAGCGCCACGGTGCGGGCGCCCGGGTCGGTGGTCGCGTTCTCGAGCAGCGTGAACTTGCCGGGCCCGTCCTCGCGCACGACCGAGAGCGTGCCGTCGTCGTTCGACGCGAACGCGAGCCGGCGTTCGGGGTCGTACACGGCGCCATCCGTCCCCGCACCGATCGGGAACGTCGCGATCACTTTTCCCGTGTCGGAGTCCAGGATCACTAGATGCCGGCTCCGGCAGCTCGAGAACAGCCGGTGGTGCTTCACGTCGATCGCGAGCCCGCTCGGCTGACTCCCCGGGGCGGTCGGGAAACGCGCAATCACTTCGAGCTTGCGCGCGTCGAACGCGACGACCTCGGCCGTGTCGATCAGGTTCACGAAGACCTTCCCCTGGCCGTCCTGCACCGCGAACTCGGGCCGGCCGCCCAGCGCGAGCGTGCCGGTCACGTTGCCGTTCGCGGGGTCGATCACGGTCGCGTCGTGACTGTGCCCGTTGAACGTGAACACGCGCTTCGTCGCGGCCTCGTACAGGATCGCGTCGGGGTCACCGCCCGTCTTCACGGTGGCGATCGCGGCCAGGCTCTTCAGATCGAAGATCGTGGCCGTGTCGGCCTTGCCGTTGCTGGTCACGCCTCGGCCGAGCTCGGGCACCAGGGCAATTCCGTGCACGCCCAAAGTGTTCGGCACGATGCCGAGGATCTTTCCGCTCGTCGCGTCCGCCACCAGCACGTGACTCGCACGCGACAGGTAGAGGCGCTTCGCCACCGGATCGATGGTCGGGTAGTCCCAGCCGCCGGCCCCGCCGAACTCGAGCCGCTGCAGCACCCGGTAGCCCGAGCTCGCCGCGGCAAGGCACAGCATGGCTCCGAGCGCGGCCAGAGCTCGAGCAACGCGCAGCCGGGTCCCCCTCACGTCCCCGAAGATACGGCCGATCCACGTCGAAGGCGAGGCGGCTGGAGGCCCATTGGATCTCGCTCACCTCGTGCGCGTTCGGGACTCCGACGGCCGGCGTTTGGCGCAGAGTGTCAGCACGATGCGAACTCGGGCGCTCGGATTCTGCCTCGGGCTCGTCCTCGCGGGCTGTCTGCCGATCGCGGTGACCAGCCGGCTCGACATTGCCGAAGAAGCGCGCCAGTCGGCGGTGTGCGCCAACGCAGAGGCGTGCGACGCCGCGTGGGCACGTGCCGTGGATTGGGTCGGCGCGAACTGCGCGTTTCCGATCCAGACGCATACCGACGTGCTGGTCGAGACCGAGGGCCCGCTGGGCGCGCCGAGCACCGACGTCGCCTGCAAGCTCGAGCGCGTGCCGGTGGCCGAGGCGGGTGCGCGTCTCGAGCTGACTCCGAGCTGTGGGAACTGGTTTCAGTGCGATCCGGAGCGCGACTATCTCCGCGCGCGGTTCAACGGCGAGATGCGCGCGGCGATGGTTCCGAAGCCGAGCCCCTAGAAGGCGACGCTGACTCCCAGACCCGCGCCCCCTCTCACGGCGACCGGGAAGATCCGATAGCGGCGCGATCCGCGCCGTGGAGCGCGTGCATGTGCAGCAGCACCTCGGTGGTGCCGACCCCGACCAGCCCCGAGCCCAGGATGTCGGACAGCCAGTGCGCGTCGTGACCCATCCGCCCGAGCCCGACGCTGGCAGCCGCGGTGTACGCGGGAAGGGCCACGTACCAGCGGTTGTCGGCATACTCCGAGACCGTGGCGGCCAGCGCGAACGCGGGCGTGGCCGCGCTCGAGACGAACGACGATCCCCCGTCGAACCACTTCCAGTGACCCTGGCCTTGATTCGGGCGAAGACGACCGAAGGTCACTTTGAGCGCCGAGGTGATTCCCTCCGAGATGGCGGTCGACAAGAGTCCCGTGAGCGCGTACTGGCGCGCGCGCTGCTCGTCTGCCACGAAGCCGTACAAGTAGAGCGCGCCGGTCGCCGTCCAGAGGAAGGCGTTGCCCGCGCGCTCGAGCGAGCCCGCGTCGTCGTGAGAGATCTCGCGGAACGCGCGCCGCGCGGGCTCGTCGAGCCCGAAGCTGGCGCCGAGCGCCGCACCCGTAGCGAGCGTAGTCCAGTAGAAGGTCGGGTCCTGCACCAGCTCGGGAATGTGACACGGCGACTTCACGAGGTCCTCGCCGTCCGCCTCTATGTTGTTCACCGACCACTTGAAGTCCGAGACGAGCTCGTTGCCGAGCCTGCGCGGGAGTGAGACCGGCGGCGCTGGAGGCGCGAGCGAGGGGAGTCGGGACTGACTCGTCCGCGCGCGCGCTCCCCGACACAGCGAGCGCGAGCAAGAGCGCGGCCGGGAGCGCGAGTGGGCCTCTCACGTCGCGGCTCCTCAGAAGACGACGCTCACGCCGAGCCCAACGCCGCTCTTCACGGGCATCGGGAAGATCCGGTAGCGGCTCCGATCAGCCCCGTGCAGGGCATGCAGGTGCAGGAAGAGCTCCGTCGTGCCCACGCCGAGCAGCGCCGAGCCCATGACGTCGGACAGCCAGTGCGCGTCCTCGGCCATGCGTCCCAGGCCCACCGCTGCGGCCACCGAGTAGGCGGGCAGGGCGACATACCAGCGGTTGTCCGCGTACTCCGAGAGATCGGCGGCCAGCGCGAACGCCGGCGTCGTCGCCGCTGACACGAACGAGGTCCCGCCCTTGAACCACTTCCAGTTGCCGTTGTTCTGATGCGGGCGCTCGCGGCCGAATGCGGACTTCAGTCCCGATGTGATGAGTCCCGAGATCGCCGTCGACAACATTCCGGTCAGCGCGTACTGCCGCGCGCGCGAGTCGTCGAACGCGAAGCCATACGCGTAGAGGGCGCCCGTGGCGCTCAAGAGCGCCAGGCCGCCCCAATCCTCGAGGTTGCTGCCGGTCTTGTCACCGATGTCGCGAAAGGCGCGGCGCGCGGGCTCGTCGAGCGCGAACGTGACGCCGAGCGCACCCCCCGCGGCGAGCGTGGTCCAGTAGAAGGTCGGATTCCTGAGTAACTCGCCGGCGTGACAGGGCGACTTCACGAAATCTTCGCCGTCGGCCTCCAGGTTGTTGGCGGTCCACTTGAAGTCCGAGACGAGCTCCTTCCCCAACCTCTTCGGGATCGCCAGCGAGTCCGAAGGCGCGGGCTTCCCGGCCGGACCGGCGTTTTGGGGAGCACCGGTTTCGGGCGCGACGGGCGGCGTGTCGTCGGCGCGAGCGACGTGTGAAGCGCCGACCGTGAGCAGGGCCGCCAGCAAGAGCGGGAGGCCGCGGCTGCGCATGACGGCGCCAGCCTACGCCTGTGCGCACCCGACGCGGTGAAGTCGCGATTAGATCTGGAGCACCCCGCGGTCCTGTGAATCGCGCCACAGTGAAAGGATCCACAGCGCGGACGGCGCCGCCCGACCAAGATTCCGGTCATGAGTTGCCAAGATGCCCGATGGTCTCGTGGCGAAGATGACCGGAAGACCGAGCGCTCGCGCAGTCTCGCGCTCAAGGTGCTGAGCTTCTGCGCGGTCGCCCTGGCCGCCGGCCTGTTCCTGATTCACTTCAGCTGAATGGGAGGTGCCGTCATGCCGACTCTGAACACGCTTGCGATCGCGTCGCTTCCGCTGAGTCTCCTGCTGCTGCTCGCGCCGGCGTTGCCGAGCAGCGCCGACAAGCGCGACGAGGTCACCATCGAGGTGACTTCGCAGCCCGCGCCGGCCACCTGCGACCCCGCGTCGGTGGAGGAGCCGTGATCATGAAGAGCTCGTGGCTCGTGCCCGTGGCCGCATCGCTGGGTCTCGCTTCGGCGGTCTTCGCGGGCAGCAACGCGGATCGCACGGGGAGCTTGCCGCTGTTCTGCAACGGAACGTATCCGGGCGCGGGGCACGCGAACTTGAACACGCTGGCCGGTATCTCGGGCTCGGTCGCGGTCGATCGCCCCTTCGCGACCGACGAGGTGTTGTACTGCTCGATCTTCTGCAACAACGACTTCACCACCGACTATGCGGGCGTTCCGTGCGGGACGGTGAAGAAGGGTCACCGCTCGGTGAGCTTCAAGCTGAAGCCGGCGAATCTCTCGCCGAGCTTTCCGGACCTGTGTCTCTATCCGAGCGTCGCGATCGACGCGGGCGGCGCCGACGTCTTCTGCGTACCCGTCTGGGTGCCGAAGCACTCCTGAGCCTCACCCGCGCTTCGCCTGCACCTCGCGCTCGATGTGCTCGACGGCCTCACTGACCGAGTCGGTCACGAGGAAGCCGCCGACCTCGCCCGGCCCGGCGGCGCTCGTGCTGGCCAGTCTCGTGGGCCCGCTCGGTGCTTCGCGCCGGAGATCTGCGCAGTAGAATGAAGGCATGGCCCTCCGGATCCAGCCCTGCGACGCGACGCTCGGCGCGGTAGTCACGGGCGTGCGGCTCGCGGCGCTCGAGCCCGCGGACGGGCGCGCGATCGAAGACGCCTTCCACGCGCACGCCGTCCTCATCTTCCCCGACCAGCATCTGCGCGCCGCCGAGCAGGTGGCGTTCGCGCGCCGCTTCGGCGAGATCGAGCATATCGTCGCGGGCGCCGACACCGTGCCCGTCTCGAACCGAAAGAAGGACGGGAGTCTCTGGCAGGACGGCGAGGGCCCCATGCCGATTCTCAAGGGCAACGAGGGCTGGCACACCGACAGCTCGTACATGCCGCTCGCCGCGAAGGCCTCCGTGCTCTCGGCCGAGGTCGTGCCGGCGCAGGGCGGCGAGACCGAGTGGGCCGACATGCGCGCCGCCTGGGAGTCACTCGAGCCCGAGCTGCGCTCGCGCATCGCCCCGCTCTCGGCCTACCACTCGCTCGTGTACTCGCAGTCGCGCGTGGGTCACACGAACGAGAACGGCAGCTTCGGCTACGGCTTCGCGGTCGAGAAGGCGCCGCTCCGGCCGCTGCTGAAGATCCACCCCGTGACCGGCCGTCCCGCGCTCTTCATCGGCCGCCACGCCTACGGCATTCCCGGCCTCGCGCCCGACGAGTCCGAGCGCCTGCTCGACTCACTGGTCGAGCGCGCCTGCCAGCCGCCGCGAACGCTGCGCCACGGCTGGAGCCCGGGCGACGTGGTGATCTGGGACAACCGCTGCGTGCTGCACCGCGCGCGCCCGTGGGATCACTCCGAAGCGCGCGTCATGCATCACACGCGGATCGCGGGCGATCCGAAGACCGAGGCGGCCTGAGTCAGGGGCGGGTCGCCGCGCACACCTGCGCGGCCATCGTGCTCGTGAGCGGCTGCGCTACGGGCGGGAAGTGCAAGACCCTGCGCAGCACCGAGACCTGCAGCACCGTGCAATCCGCTCCGGTGCCGATCACGACACAGCGCGACCGCGCATCGGCGGTCAGCGTGGCTGGGTTCGCGAGGAACTTCCGGTACGCAACCACGTCGTCCGACATCACACGGCCGTTGCCGGCCAGGTTCCCGCACTGACACATGTCGCCGATGAAGTCGGGCTGAGTGTCGCTGCCGAAGCCGCCGGCGTCTTCCTGGCCGGGGTTGGCGCGGTGCGGACAGTTGTCGACGGCGTCGGGAACGCCATCGCCATCGGAGTCAGTGGTGCTCGAGGCGCGAACGTCTCCGTTCGCTGCTCGGGATTCGAAGGTGCGCCATGGGCCGTGCGCTGGCGCGGGCGGGATGGGCCCCGTCAGATCCGCGTAGAGCGTGCGCGCGTGCCAACGGTAGAGCGTGCTCGGAGCCAGCCCGGACACAGTGACCGGCGTCAGGACCGGCTGTGAGTACGGGTTCTGCCACTGCGGCGAGCTCGCAGAGATACAGCCCGGCGACCCGAACGGAACACCGCTGGGACACGCCTCGACCTGTGCTCTCACCCGGCCGACACGGGGATGCGTGCTCACCGTGCTGGCGATGAACGAGCCGATCCCGTGCCCATCTCCCCAAGCTTGCACGAAGCGACCGCTGCCGTCGTTGCGCTGCTGCCAGGTGAGAACCGGGCGGCCGGGCTGGCCACTTCCGTAGAACACGTACGCGAAGCCGGCATCGGCGCCGGCCCCGTCGGCCAGGGGCGCGCCCACGACGATGTCGGCAAAGCCATCGCCGTTCACGTCGCCTGCACCGGCGACGCTCGCCCCGAACTGTGAGTCTGGCTCGTTGCCCAGGATCTGAACCGGTGCAGACAGCGGGCTGCCGCTCGGGATGCCGTTCGGCCCGCCGTAGAACGCGAACACGGCGCCGTTCCCGTTCGGCGCGCCAATCAACACGTCGGCGTAGCCGTCGCTGTTCACGTCGCCGGCGCTCGCAACGCTCTCGCCGAGCTCCGAGTCAGGGTCGTCGTCGGTGATCACGGTAGCGGGCGCGAGGTCGTTCGGCGGGAGAGAAGCCGCGCCCGCGAAGATGTATGCCGCGGGCTGGGCGTTGCCTTGCGCGGGTGCGCCCACGATCACGTCGTCGAAGCCATCGCCGTTCACGTCGCCCGCCCCGGCGACGCTCGTGCCGAACAGGCTGTCGGGCGCACCGAAGACGCGAGTCACTGCATTCGGATCGCTGCCGTTCGGGCCTCCCCGGACGATCCAGGCACTGCCGAGGGCCACCTCGTTCACCTCGTAGTCCGGCGCGCCCACGATCACGTCGCCGAAGCCGTCGCCGTTCACGTCGCCCGCGCTGGCCACGCTGGCACCGAGCTCTGCTCCGGGGGCGTCCGATGCGATCGTGACCGCCGCAGTCACGGGCGTGCCGCTCGCGAGTCCGGTCTCGGTCGAGACGAACACGAACGCGGCGCCGCCCTGATCGGCGCCATATTCGGGCGCGCCCACGATCACGTCGGCACGTCCATCGCCGTTCACGTCACCCGCGGAAGCGACGCTCGTGCCGAAGAAGGCGAAGTCCTGGTCGGACTCGAAGCGCGCGTAGGCGTTGGCGGGAGTGCCATCCGCGTAGGGCGCGGGACCGCCCAAGAAGACGAACGCGGCTCCTTCGGCCCGTTCCGGATCATCGTAGAACGGCGCGCCCACGATGACGTCGTCGTAGCCATCGCCGTTCACGTCGCCCGCCGAAGCGACGCTCGCCCCGAACTGTGCCCCGGACTGATTCGAGTGCAGCTTCCAGGAGCCGCTGGGATTGGAGTATTGGATTCCATCTGCGGTGCCAAAGAAGACGAAGGCTGCGCCTTCGTTGACCTCGCCACCGTCCCAGAGCGGTACGCCCAAGATCACGTCCGAGTAACCGTAGCCATCCAGGTCCCCGGCAGAGGCCACGCTCGAGCCCAGGAATTCGTTGGCTTGGTTCCCCTCGATCGCAGCGTTTGGACTCGCGATGTTGGACCTGCTGAGTCCGGTGGCCCGACCGAGATCGATGTATGCGGCGTTGCCTCCGCTGCCTCCGAGAATGTCGTCAATGCCGTCGCCATCGACGTCGGCGGCTCCGAGGCTCGTGCCCAGCGCCGTCGAAGAGTCGACCGCTAGAGTGAGTGACGCGGTCGTCTCGTCGCCCGAAGCGATGCCGCCCGGAGAGATGTCCGGGATGCCGCCGGCGCCGAAATACACGAACACTGCTCCCGAGCCTGCGTACGACGGCGCACCCACGATCACGTCGCTGAAGCCGTCTCCGTTCACGTCGCCGCTCGCGAGCGCGCGGCCGAACGCTCCTCCCTGGGTCGAGGTGAGCTGCGCAGCCGGGGCGCCGGCGGGCACGTCCGCGATGGTCGGGTTGCCGAGGAAGACACTCACTCCATCGTTCGACCCGATCAGCACGTCCGAGTAGGCGTCACCATTGACGTTGCCCGCAGAGGCCACGCGGATGCCGTAGCCCGAGCCGGCGGACCCGGGGAAGTCGAGCATGCGATCCCCGAGCGCCACGGTACCGCCCAGATACAAACGTGCGAAGTCACCCGGGTAGGCGCCCACGATCACGTCCGCGAGGCCGTCGCCGTTCACGTCTCCCGCCGATGCCACCGACCAGCCGAAGCCCATGGGTGGGGTTTGTGAGACGACCCGGAGGACCGCCTGAGCCGTGCTCCGGCTTCCGTTCGCGACGCCGTTCGACCCACCGTAGAACACGAAGGCGGCGCCGACGCCCGAGTCCTGCGTGGCGCCCACGATCACGTCGTCGTAGCCGTCGCCGTTCACGTCGCCCGCGCCCGCCACGGCTGTGGTCGTGGGCTGCGGACCGCCGCCGAACATCTCGTTCTCGAGGTCGCCTTGCAGCTTCGTCGCGGCCGATCCCGGCCCGCCGTCCTGGATCCCGCTCGGGCCGCCCTGGAAGATGAACGCTGCGCCCTCGGACTGCTGTCCATCGGAGTAACCGGGCGCCGAGACGATCACGTCGTCGTAGCCGTCGCCGTTCACGTCGCCCGCCGAGGCCACGCTCTCGCCGAAGCGCGAGCTCGACTGACTCGAAGCCAGCCGGGCCTGCGCGCCGAGCTCGCTCGCCGCGGTGATTCCGTTCGGGCCGCCGTCGAACACGAAGGCCGCGCCAGCGCCGGCTGCGCCCGAGTCATAGCCGGGCGCGCCGACGATCAGATCGGCGTAGCCGTCGCCGTTGGTGTCTCCCGCCGACGCGATCGAGCTGCCGAACCCGGCTTCGGTCTGCGTCGCCGTGACCGTCTCCGGCGACTGCGTCAGGAGCGGGTCGATCGCGATTGGATAGCGGGCGCCGGAGTCATCCACCACGAGACGCGCGCGGTTTGCGGCGGACAGCTCGAGACGTGCAGGGAGCGCGCGGCCGCGCGCGTCCAGCGCGTGGACCGCTCCGTAGCGCAGCAGCCGGCCGCTCGGCGCGCGCAGCAGCAGCGCATTGCCCGAGAGCCTGAGCTCGGGCCCCGGGATCGCCAGCTCGAAGGCCAGCGCGCCTGCTCCATCGGGACGGTCCGTGAGCGTGAAGCCCTGCTCGAGCCCGGCGGGTGCGTTCTGGTACCACTCCACGAGGCCCGGCCGGCGAATCTCGACCCGCGCACCGTGATGAGAGACTTCGCCTGCTTCCGGGTCCCGCAGCTCGGACACGCGCCCAAACCCGGAGAGACGCAGCTGCGCGAGCTCAGGCGCGCCCGGTGCCGTCCGATCCACGATCCGCACGCCCCAGGGCTCGAAGTAGCTCCTCAGCCCCTGCGCGCGATTCGGCGCCTGAAGCCCGTGCGCGTTCTCACTCGCCTCGTACTCGCGCGCCGCGACGGCTTGCTCCAGCTGGCGAACGAGACTTGGAGCGACCGGCCTGGGCCGGCGAGCAGGCCGATCACCCACGAGCAGCAGCGACACACAAAGAAGCGAGACAGCGGTGACTGCACCCCCGGGCAGCAAGCGTCGCATGACTGAGAGTACTAGGAGACATGCGCGCGCTTGACAAGACACTCCCCGAAATCGTCCCGGAGCAGTGATCACACGAGACGATGCCAGAGTGCAGAGATGTCCCGTCACGAGCGTAGCTAACGCTGTCCGGCGGCTTGGTGTCGCTGCGAGCGCTCACTCGCCTGGCAGCTCGAGTGTCCGCAGGTGCAGCTGTTCGCGGACTCCTGTGTGGCGCTCTGGCACGCGCTCGAGCAGTGCTCCGAGCCTGCGCGCGCCTGGCACGTGCATGGTGGGTGGGCGCACTTCTTCTGGTTGGCCATCGGGACTCCTTTCGGGTTGGGCGAGCCCCAATGCGTGCAGTCGGCGTGCCGGGAGCCGCGGTCCGTCCAGCCGTTGTCCAGTCCCATTGGAACAGAATGAGCGCGAGGGGCCCCGCCCTGCCTGCCGGGCTCGCGATCGGTCTCAGTGCGCTCGCAGGCGCGGCGGAAGTCACTGAGTCTGCGCCGGCGCAGCAATCACTTCGGCGGCGGAAGAGGCATGGGCGGCCGCCGGCGCTAGCAGCCGCACATCTGTCACGATGGCGGCATGAGCGAATCCCTGCAGGGGCTCCTGGCGTACAGGGGCGTTCTGCTGTTCTTCCTGGGACTCCTCACCGGAGTCGCGATCCCGCTCGTGCGCAGCCCGCGGATCGGGCTGTCGGCGCACATGGCGGCGATCCAGAGCGGGCTCGCTCTGATCGGCGTGGCCTGGCTCGGCAGTCACTTGTCACTGTC
>Ga0335080_10003264_pt1 | contig 16366 bp, 11 predicted proteins | sample Lox_Sample_34_FD_206720 | JGI IMG/M metagenome (GOLD analysis project Ga0335080, IMG submission 206720) | Soil microbial communities from Loxahatchee National Wildlife Refuge, Florida, United States - Lox_Sample_3.4 | ecosystem: Environmental > Terrestrial > Soil > Wetlands | place: USA...
CGGTAGTTGCCGCCATTGGTGGAGAAGGTCAGGTTGCCGGTCACGCCCGGATCGAACAACGCAATCTGGACGTTCTTCCAGTCCTCCTGGTAGATCGCACCATTCCACTGAATGCGCTTGTCCAGCCACAAGGTCTTCCAGCCCACCTCGTTGTTGGTGAGAGTGTCATCGGCGAACGCGACCGGCTGGTTCCAGCCGCCGTGGGCCGAGGCCTGCGCCTGATACGGGGCACTTCCCGGGAACAGCGGGGATGCGCCTTCGATCGAATTTGGACGGTTGAATCCGCCCGGGCGGAAGCCCTGTGACCAGGTGTAGTACAGCAGAATGTCCTCGATGGGCTTCCAGCTCAGGTTGGCGCGGCTGTGAAAGCCGGAGGTGGTCTTGTCCAGCCCCAGTGCACTGAGATTGCCGCCGTTATTGTGATTGATGCATGGGTTCGGCGGCGATGGACTGCCGGTGAAGATCTTGCAGCCGAAGCTGCCGACCGCCGCCCCCTCTTCCGTGGTATCGGTACTCGAGTAGCGCGTGCCCGCAGTTACGGTCAGGCTCTTCGGGATGATATCGAAGTCCAACGACGCGTACGCCGCCTTCTGCTTGTAGCCGCGGGTGATGTCGTCAAAGAAGCCGTCCCCCGCAGGCCGGATGTTCGGGTTGTTGATCCCTCCCGGCAGCCCCGGGTTGAAGACTGCACCGGGGGTGCTGTATTTAACGGGGAAACCGTTGGGCTGATATACCGACCCGTTGAGGGTGTAGTACCCCGTGGGCGGACCGATCGGATGGAAGTACTGGGGCGCGGTCTCATACAGCCAGTCGACCTGCTCCTGAATCTCGTACTTCTCCCAGAACAGTCCGGCGACCCCGCGCAGGCGCCAGTCGGCCGGCGTAGTCAGGCGCAGCTCGTGACTTTGATGCGTGTTGCGCTCGATGTCGTGCCAGGTGCTGCTGGGTGTCTCGCAGATTGCCGTGGCCGGCGTTGTGCCCGGATTTGCGCACTGGTAATAGTCGACGTACTTGGCACGCGCGTAGTTGGTGTAGTCCTGCACCTGCGTCACGTTACGGTCCAGGTAGGCGCCCGCGTACACCAGCTGCAGTGCGCCGATGCGGCCGTTGACCGTCAGCGCCGTGTTCTCGAAGTTGTCCTTGTCAAAGGAGGGGTTGTAGAGCTGCGCCGTCAGATCCGGCTGCGGCTGTCCGAGAGAATTGTTGGCCATCTCGGCAAAGACGCCGTCCGCCTCGATGTTCTGGTAGGTCTGCGTCAACAGGGCGCTCCAGTTCTCGTTGAACTGGTACAGCAGCGAGCCGCGTATGCCCTGATATGTGACCGGGTTGATGCCGTTGGCGACCAGGTTGTTGTTGTTGATCACCACGCTGTTCGCCGGCACTTTGCCGCCCGCGTATGCATAGTGGATGCCGAGGTCGGTGTCGGCACGCGCGAAGGTTGCTGGAACGTTGTTGATGTAACCGCCGCGATGCTCGTTGTAGATCACTATACGAGCCGACATCTTGTCCTGGATGATGGGCAGGTTGATGGTCCCCTCGACGTTGGTGCTGGGATCGCCATGCGCCGTGGTCTCGTAGGCGGCATTGACGTACGCCTCGGTGACATTGAGCTTCGGCTTGTTGGTGATATAACGAAAAACGCCCGCTTCGGCGCCGGCGCCGAACAATGTGCCCTGCGGCCCTTCGAGCACCTCGATGCGTTCGAGGTCGGCGGCGTAGATGTCGAGGTTGCGCCCGGGCACCTGCCCCGATTGCTCGTCCAGGTAGATCGCGACGTTCGGGAAGCTGCCGACGACGCCTGATCCCTGGATACCCGTCACGCCGGTCGCCAGGCCGCGCATGTAGATGTTGTTCTGGCCCGGGCCGAGACCCTGAGCCGTGACGTTCGGCAGATACTTCACGTAGTCGTCGAACGTGGTGGCGTTCAGCTTAGTGAGCGTGTCGCCGGTCAGCGCCTGGATCGTGATCGGCACATCCTGCAGGTTCTGCTCGCGTCGGTTCGCCGTGACGATGACTTCCTGCAACTCGGTCGCTGAAGCGGCGGTTGCAGGAGCAGTGTCGGCCGGCGCGGCCACGACGAGGCTCGTGGCCGGCGCACTGAGAATGGCCGCCACGGCCGCAGAGATCTTCGGATTAGGCTTCATTCGCGTCGCTCCCCTGCGGGTTTGATTGTGACTGTCCCCACTCGAACGCATCCGCCTGCCAGGCGGCTCCCCGATATGACTTTTATACCACTCGCTCCGAGCACGCTTGAACAAATGCGTCATCGGGTCTTGCCTCAATTTGCTCGGGCAGGGATGACCCGTCGGTCGCATGCATCGGCGATCCGCACGCCGGCCAGCTTTTCACACCTTCTATCGCGCGGAAAGCCTAGAAAATGAATACTCCCATCTCAAAAAGGAATCGGCCGGGCAGCACAGACGCTCTGCACGTCGCGAAGGTCTCGAACGGGTCGCACTCAGTTCCTTGCAAGAGCGGCCTGGCCGCGTGAAGACGGCCCGGCCGAGGTGACTGTTGCTCACACGCATCATAGGCGCGGCCAAAACCCTTGATTGCGGGCGGCTTCCGGGCGAGGCTCCCGGCGAGGAGGGCTCATGAGCCGCCCGGCATACGTGCTCGCGATCGATCAGGGCACGACCTCGACGCGCGCGATCGCCTTCGATGAGCACGCCCGTGCCGTCGCGATCGCGCGGCGCACCCTCGCGCAGCACTATCCGGCCTCCGGCTGGGTCGAGCACGACCCCGAGGACATCTGGCGCGACACGCTCGCGACGGTGCGCGAAGTGCTCGCCCGCAGCGAGATCGGCGGCGCACCGGGCATCGCGGCGCTCGGCATCACGAACCAGCGCGAAACCGTGCTCATCTGGGATCGCAAGAGCGGCGAGCCGATTCACCGCGCCATCGTCTGGCAGGACCGCCGCACCGCGGATGCCTGCGCGGCGCTTCGGGCGGCGGGCGCGGAGGCACTGGTGCGCGAGAGGACCGGTCTCCTCCTCGATCCTTACTTCTCGGCCACCAAGATCGCCTGGATGCTCGATCACGTCGCCGGCGCTCGCGCGCGCGCCGAACGCGGCGAGCTCGCCTTCGGCACGATCGACACGTTCCTGCTGTGGCGCCTCACCGGCGGCCGCGTTCATGCGACCGACGTCAGCAACGCCTCGAGGACGCTCCTCTTCGACATTCACGCGCTGCGTTGGGACGAGGAGCTGCTGCACCTCCTACGCGTGCCGCGAGCGCTGCTGCCCGAGGTGCGCGACAGCAGCGAGGTGTACGGCCTCACCGAGCCCGCGCTCTTCGGCCGCGCGCTGCCGATCGGTGGCATGGCCGGCGATCAGCAGGCGGCCCTCATCGGCCAGGCGTGCTTCAAGCCCGGAATGGTGAAGTCCACCTACGGCACCGGTTGCTTCCTGCTGCTCAATACCGGGGACGTGGCGGTCGCCTCGGCCAACCGCATGCTCACCACCTGCGCCTATCGCATCGGTGGATGCACGACGTATGCGCTCGAGGGGTCCATATTCGTCGCCGGTGCCGCAGTGCAGTGGCTGCGCGACTCGCTCAAGGTGATCGCGAACGCCACGCAGACCGCGGCGATCGCCGCCCGGGTGCCCGACGATCATGGGCTCTACCTGGTGCCGGCCTTCGTCGGGCTCGGTGCACCGCACTGGCAGCCGAACGCGCGCGGCCTCATCTGCGGACTGACGCTCAATGCGACGGGCGAGCACCTCACACGCGCAGCACTCGAGTCGGTCGCCTACCAGACGCTCGACCTCACCGAGGCCATGCAGCGCGACGGTGCCCAGCGTGCGCAGGGGATCCGCGTCGACGGTGGCATGGCCGCCAACGACTGGTTCTGCCAGTTCCTCGCCGACATTCTCGAGGTGCGTGTCGAGCGACCGGTGGAGCTCGAGACCACCGCACTCGGTGCCGCCTTCCTCGCCGGGCTCGCCACCGGCGTGTGGCCGAATCTCGAGTCGGTCGCGCAGACCTGGAGCACCGCGGCGATCTTCGCACCCGCCATGACGGCGGCGCGGCGCGCGGGGCTCATCGCCGGCTGGCGGCAGGCGGTCGAGCGCACGCTGCTCCCCCGGGCGTGAAGTAGCGCAGCGTCGCGACCGCCATCGCCTCGAGCGCCACCGGGCGCAGCAGCGAACGCCGCCCGACGAAGTCCTCGGCCTTGCGTTCGATGCCGCGGGCCAGCCCGACGTCCTGGGGCAGCGTCGTGCCGTCGGTGTCGGTACCGACGTGCAGGTAGCCCTTCTCGATGCGCAGCACCTGCAGCGCCTCGATCCCGTAGAGCGTCCCTCCGACCCCCTCGTGATGGTCCCAGAGTCGTTCAAAAAACGCGCTCGCTTGATCGGACGGCAGGTTCACCTCGTAGCCGAGCTCACCGCTGAAGCTCGCCCGCAGCACACGCAGCGGCACGCCGTCGAGGACACTCTCGCGCATCGTCATGTGCCTCATGGCGGAGGGCGCCAGTCGAGAGTCGAGACCGCACTTCTCGAGCCAGCGCCACGCGCGCGGACCGGCAACCGTGACGACGATCACCACCTCGTAGGCGGCCTTGGGCTCGGGCGAGCGCCACGCGGGCGGCCAGTTGCGGTGCGCCGCCAGCGCGCCCCGCAGCAGCGCCAGCGCCGAGTACCTCATGGCCTAGAGCTTGGGCCGGTAGTCGGTCTGAATCCTCTTGATCCGCTCGTGGGTGCCGAACCACGCGTGGCGCGACATGTCGACCGTGTAGCGACTCGCCGGCGGATGCCGGCCGAGCGCCTCGGCGAGCGCACGGATGTGGTGCGGGCCGGCGCCGCAGCACACGCCGAGGTAGCGAATGCCGGCGGCGTAGGCCTCGCGGCCGAAGTCGGCGATCTCGGTGCGCGTGCACATGAACGGATCGAGTCCCACCGGGAAGGCTCGCTGGTCGCCGCAGCACGGGTCGGTCAGCGACATGAATGAGGGCTGCACCGGGTTGGTGCGGTAGGGCACGGGCAGCCCCGCGACCTCGCACGTCACCGCGGCGCGGATCTCCTTGAGAAGCGGCAGCATGGTGGCCGGGCCGCGGTGGCAGTTGATGCCGACCACGTCGGCGCCGGCAGCCTCCAGGCGCTTGCACGCCTCGGCCGGGGTCAGGCCCTCGCGAGTCAGCACCTCCTGGTGCACGGCGAGGGTCACTACCGCCGGGACTTTGGAGTACTTGCGGATCGCCTCGAGCGCCATGAGCGCTTCGCCGAACCAGGAGATGGTCTCGGCCACGAAGTAGTCGACGCCCGCCTCCGCCGCCCAGCCGACCTGCTCGGCGAAGATCCGCTCTACCTCCCTGATCGAGCTCTTGTCACCGGGGTCGTAGATATTGGTGTTGCACAGGTCGCCGGCGAACAGCGTGCCGGTCCTGCGCGCCACCCTCTTGGCGATGCCGAGCGCCGCGCGGTTCATGGGCACCAGGTCCTTCTCGCGCCCGATGAGGCGCAGCTTCTCGCGGTGCACGTAGTAGGTGAGCGCCTCGGTGACATCGGAGCCGGCGTGCACGAAGTCCATGTGTAGTTGCTCCACTACCTCGGGGTGCTCGAACAACACCTCGGGAACGAACGCGCCCGCCTGGAGGTAGCCACGTCGCTCGAGCTCGAACACGTAACCCTCGGCACAGATCACCGCACCCTCTCTGAGCCGCGCGAGCAGATCGCGCCCGCCGGTCCCGGCCTTCGCGGTCGGGGCATGCCGTGCGCTGACGCGCCCTGCGCCCGGCTTTCTCGCGCGCTTTTTTCCGCCGCTTGCGGCGCGTCTTCTGCTCTTGGCTCTGGCCCTGGCTGCCATGGTGGTCTCCGTCGGTGTGGGAGCGGGTGCGCGCACCCTCGAGGCGCGTTACATTCTAATCAGGGCCGCGACCGCCCTGATGCCTCTTTTCGATGGGGTTATTCAATTTCTCGGCTATGAAACCCGTGTCGAGTATGAAAGCCTGACCCGGTGAGTACGGCAGCCGTTGAGCGCGAGCGCCCCCCTCCCGCGGTACTGAGCCGCGCGGTCCCCGAAGCCCTGCGGCAGCACGTGGGCCGACTGCTCGCCGCTTACCGCCCGGGGTTTGCCCTGCCGGGCGCGCTCTTCACCGACGAGATGCTCTACCACACCGAGATGGAATATCTCTTCGGCCGGCATTGGCTGTTCGTAGCCTCCGAGCCCGAGATTCCCGAGGGTGGCGACTACCGCACGCTGCAGGTCGGTCCCTGGCCCATCTTCATCCTGCGTCGCGACGATGGCTCCATCGCCGCGTTCCACAACACCTGCCGTCACCGCGGCTCGCGCATCCTGCACCAGGAGGCGGGCATCGCCGCCGCGACGCTCATGTGCCCCTATCATCGCTGGAGCTACGACCTCGAGGGCCGGGTAATCGGCTGCGGCGGGACCGGGGAGGACCCCGCCGTGCAGCGCCCACTGAAGCCTGTGCACGTACGCCAGCTCGCGGGACTCGTATTCGTGTGTCTGGCCGACGAGCCGCCCGATGACTTCGACGACATGGCACGGCGCATGGCCCCCTACCTCGGCCCGCACGCGCTCAAGTGCGCCAAAGTTGCCAAACAGGTCGACATCGTCGAGCACGGCAACTGGAAGCTCACCATCGAGAACAACCGCGAATGCTTTCATTGCCCGGGGCACCCGGAGCTGCTCTGCTCGCTGTTCCATTTCTTCGGCGAGATCGACGCGCAGCGCATGTCCGAGAAGGAGCGCGCGAGTTATGCGCGCTACCAGCGTGCGCGAGCGGAAGTCGAAGCGCTCTGGGAGCGCGAGGGGCTGCCATGGCGAACGATCGAAGCGCTTGCCGGGCGCCCGACCGCCTTCCGGACCGAGCGGCTGGTGCTCGACGGCGCGGGCGAGTCCATGACCCCGGACACACGTGTGGCGTCGCGCCGTCTCCTCGGGGAGCTGCGCGAGGCGCGTCTCGGCACGCTGCACTTCCACACTCAACCGAACGCCTGGTTTCATTTCCTTTCCGATCACATCCTGACCTTTGCGACCTTGCCGCTGGAGCGCGATCGCACCCTGGTGCGCAGCACCTGGCTCGTGGACGCAAACGCCGAGGAGGGTCGTGACTACGACCTCGAGAGGCTCACCAGCGTGTGGGATGCCACCAACGCCCAGGACGCGGCGTTCGTCGCCGAGACGCAGCGCGGCGTGTCGAGCCCCGCCTATCTGCCGGGTCCGATCGCGCCGAGCGAGTACATGGTCGAGCTGTTCCACACCTGGTATGTGGAGCGGCTGCGCACGGAGCTCGGGCTGTAGCGCGCGGGTGGTGCGACAGTCTCAGCGCCTAGCCGATCGGCTTGCCGGCCATCTCCAGATGCAGCTGGTCGCCGTGGTAGGGGTGGCGGGCGATGAGCGGCTCGTTCAGCTCGACTCCGAGCCCCGGATCGCTCGGCGGGATGACGTAGCCGGCCTCCCAGCGGATCGGTTTCAGGAGCACGTCCGCATGAAAACCCTGCCAGCGCTCGATGCCTTCGAGGATCAGGAAATTCGGGCTGCAGGTGGCGAGCTGGATATTCGCGGCGCCCACTACCGGTCCGCAATACAGGTGCGGCGCAAGCTGTACGTGATCGACCTCCGCGAGCGCCGCAATCTTCTTCGCCTCGAGGATGCCGCCGACGCGGCCGAGATTCATCTGCAGGATGGCTGCCGCGCCCGCGCGCAGCAGCCGCGCGAAATCGTACTTGGTGGCGAGCCGCTCGCCAGCAGCGATCGGGATGGTGGTCGCACGCGCCACGCGCGCCATCTCCTCGGGCGCATCCGGCGGCACCGGCTCCTCGAACCACAACGGGTCAAAGGGCTCGAGGCGCCGCGCCAGGCGGATCGCGCCGGCGGCGGTCATCTGTCCGTGGGTGCCGAAGAGCAGATCCGCACGCGTGCCCACCGCCGCGCGCAGCTGGCGCATGAAGCGCTCGCACAGCTCGAGCGCCGCGAGCGACAACTGCCGCCCATCGAACGCCGAATAGGGCCCGGCGGGGTCGAATTTCAGCGCCGTGAAGCCCTGTGCCACATATTCGGCGGCGCGCTCGGCGGCCAGATCCGGGTCCTGGTACACGTCGGTCTGGTCCCCGGCGCGCGCATAGATGTAGGTGTACGAGCGCAGCCGCTCGTGCACCCGTCCGCCGAGCAGCTTGTATACCGGCTGACCCGCCTCCTTGCCGATGATGTCCCAGCACGCCATCTCGAGCGCGGAGAGCACCGCCATGAGCGAGAGATCGGGATGCTGGGTGTAACCGGCGGAGTACACGCGCCGCCAGAGGCTCTCGATATCGTGCGGATCCTCGCCGGCAAAGTAGCGCTCGAACACATCGACCAGCATCTGCGCGACGAGGTCCGGGTGAAACGGCAGGCAGTATGCTTCGCCCACGCCATGAACGTTGCCGTCGGTGGTGAGCTTGACGAATACGAAGTAGCGCCCGCCGACCCCGGGCTGCGGGTTGCCGGCGACAAAGGTGTGGATATCGGTGAGTTTCATGACAATGTTGGTTATAGCAGATGAGCGACCATGACTACATCATCGTCGGCGCCGGCACGGCTGGCTGCGTGCTCGCCAACCGCCTCACGGCGCGTGGTGCGCACCGCGTGCTGCTGCTCGAGGCCGGCGGCACGGACCGCTCGCTGCTTATCAGCGTGCCGATCGGCTACGGGCGCACGTTCAACGATCCGCGCTACAACTGGATGTACGAGGCGCAAGCCGATCCGGCGCTCGACAACCGCCGCGCCTTCTGGCCACGCGGCAAGGTGCTAGGCGGCTCAAGCTCCATCAACGCCATGGTCTACGTGCGTGGCCAGCCTCAGGACTTCGATGACTGGTCGGCGGCAGGCAACCCCGGATGGTCCTGGCCGGAAGTGCTGCCCTACTTCCGCAAGCTCGAGGATCACGCCTGGGGCGAGTCCGAATATCACGGCGCCGGAGGGCCGGTGCACGTAAGCGACGTGTCGGCGAGCGTGCATCCGCTGTGCGCGACCTTTCTCGAAGCCTGCACCGTGCTCGACATTCCGCACACCGGGGACTTCAACGGCGCGCACACGGAAGGAGCGGGAGTGTGGCAAGTCACGATCAAGGACGGGCGGCGGGTCTCGAGCGCGAGCGCGTACCTGCGGCCCGCGATGCGCCGTGCCAACCTCAGCGTGCAGCTGCACGCGCAGGCGACGCGCATACTGTTCACCGGCAGCCGCGCGACCGGCGTCGAATACCTGCGCGACGGCGAGCGACACCGCGCGCAGGCGCGGCGCGAGGTGCTGTTGTCGGCCGGGGCGATCAACTCGCCGCAGCTGCTCGAGCTCTCGGGCGTCGGCGATGCTGAGCTTCTGCGGCGATTCGACATTCCGCTGATCGCTGACTCCCCCGCGGTCGGGCGCGGCCTGCAGGATCATGTGGCCGTGAACTACTACTACCGCTCGCGCGTGCGGACGCTCAACAATCAGCTCGCCCCGTGGTATGGCAAGGCAAAGGCCGCGCTGCGCTACGCGTTCGGCCGCCGCGGCCCGCTCGCCATGAGCGTCAATCAGGCCGGCGCCTTTGTGCGCAGCCGCCCCGACCTGGCGCGTCCGAACCTGCATATCTACTTCAACCCCGCGAGCTACAGCACCACCACCCTCGGCTCGCGGCGTCGCCTGCTCAATCCGGACCCGTACCCGGGGTTCCTGATGTCGTTCAACACCTGCCGGCCGACGAGCCGCGGCACCGTCCACATCCGCTCGGCCGATGCGCTCGTCGCCCCGGCCATCTCGCCGAATTCGCTGTCGACCGCCGAGGACGTGCAGGACGTCTTCGACGGTGCCCGCCTGGTGCGCCGCATCGCCGCCGCCGCACCACTCGCCAAGGTGACCGAGTCCGAGCGCGAGCCGGGCGCGGCGGTGAAGTCCGACAGCGAGGTGCTTGCGGATTTCCGCCGGCGTGCCGGCTCGGTGTTCCACGCGAGCGGCACCTGCGCCATGGGCGCGGCGACCCGCAACGCGGTGGTCGATCCGCTGCTGCGTGTCCACGGCGTCCAGGGGCTGCGGGTCGTCGATGCCTCGGTGTTTCCCAACGTGACCTCCGGCAATACGAACACCCCGACGCTGATGGTCGCGGAGAAGGCGGCCGATCTCATTCTGCAAGACAGCCTCGCCCCGCCGGGGTAACCTGCCCGCAGCCTTGAGCCTCAGCGGGATCGATCCTTGAGCGAACTGCAATCGAGCGTGGCCTCCGGCGTCGGCGAACTGCCGCGCGCGCCAACGGCACAGTCGGCGACGCTGCTGGTGCGCTGGTACGTGCTCATCATGATGTGTCTCGTGTACACCCTGAGCATTGCCGATCGCTACGTCGTCTCGACCGTGCTCGATCCGATCCGCCTCGAGCTGCATCTCACCGACTCGGGTGTCGCCTGGCTGACCGGCGCCGCGTTCGGGCTGTTCTACGTGGTGCTCGGCTTTCCGCTGTCGTGGCTCATCGACCGCAGGAGCCGCCGCACCATCGTCGCCGCCTGCCTGGTGCTGTGGTCGGTGATGACCGCGGTTTGCGGGCTCGCGCGCAGCTCGCTCGAGTTCTTTCTTGCCCGCGTCGGAGTCACCGTCGGTGAGGCGGGGGGCACGCCCGGCGCCAACTCACTCCTCTCCGACTATTTCCCCGCCACGCGGCGCGCCATGGCACTCACGGTGTTCTCGCTCGGCGCGCCGATCGGCGCCTGGGTCGGCTACAACGTTGCCGGCGCCATCGCCGATCACTACGGCTGGCGTGCCGTGTTCTTCGCGCTCGGGGTCCCGGGCGTGCTGGCCGGCATCGCGGTGTGGCTCACGGTGCGCGAGCCGCGACGCGGCTGTCTCGACAGCGGCGATGATGGCGAAGCGCCGTCGGTCAAAACGACGATGCGCTTTCTGTGGCAGCAGCGCTCCGCGGTGCACGTGATGATGGGGACCGCAGTGTGTGCGCTGTGGGGCTGGGGGCTCATGTTCTGGACACCGGCCTTTCTGCAACGCACCTATCACATGACGGTCGGCGAGGCGGCCGCAGTGACGCAGAACATGCATCTGTGGGGCGGTGGTCTCGCAACGCTCGCCACCGGGTTTCTCATGGCCCGCAGCACCATGATCGATGCGCGCCGTATCGTCTGGCTGCTCGCCTTCGGCATCGGCGTCGCGACGCTCGCCTCTGGAGTCGTGTACTACACCCGCGACCTGGCGGTGGCGCGCGCGATGCTGTGGATCTTCATCCCTTCGATCTACTTCTACATCGGCCCGGGGTTCGGGCTGCTCAACAACCTCGCGCAGTGCCGCATGCGGGCGATGTTCTGCGCCATGGTGCTGTTCCTCGCCAACCTCGGAAACCTGGTGATTGCGCCACCGCTCATCGGCGCCCTGAGCGACTGGTTCGCACCGAATCACATCTCGAATGCCGACTCGCTGCGGCTTGCGATGCTGTGCCTCGTGCCCACCGGCTTCTGGGCCGCGGCGCACCTTTACCTGGCGTCCCGCGACATCCTCAAAGACCAGGAGCGGGCGCGGGGCTTTCCCTAGCAGGTAAGACGTGTGTCCGTTGCTCAGGCCGCGGGACCCGCCGCCGACAGCTCGCTCGAGCCGAAACGGCTCCAGTCGATCGGGCGCACGGGCGGGACGACGATCACCCATGCGAGGAGCCCGATCAGGGCGATGACGCCTGCCACCCAGAGCGCCGCGGTGTAGTGTCCCGTAGCGCGCGCCAGATACCCTGCCGCGAGCGGCGCCACGATACCGGCGGTATTCGACACCGCATTCTGCACGCCCATCCAGCGGCCGGTCGCGAGTGGACCGGCGAACTGCTGCACGAGCGAGCACACCGACGGTGCATTCATGCCATCCATCACGCCGGCCGCGAGCAGCAGCAGAACGGCGCCGGTAAGGCCGGCACTGCCCGCGGTGAGTAAACAAACACCGACACCGGCGGCGCTCACCATGAGTGCAGTCTTGTAGGCCCGGTTCGGGCTCACGCCTCGCCGTGTCCAGGCATCGAGCAGACAGCCCGTCGCGAGCACGCTGATCGCATCGCAGACGTAGAAGCCGCTCGTCAGCGTGCCCATCTTGAGCAGCGACAGCCCCCGCTCGTGGACCAGATAAAGTGGCAACGTGCTGAATACGAAGTAGAACGCATAGTTCGAGCAGAAGTTGCCGAGCACGGTCCCCCACAGCCCGCGCTGGCCCAGGATATCTGCATAAGAAGGACTGCGCCGCGGGCTATCGGTGGAGCGATTCGCACTCGGCGCGCGCAACTGGCGCCGCCAGGGCAGGAGCCAGAGGAGCGATGCCAATCCGAGCGCGATGAACATGGTTCGCCAGCCGTAACGCTCCATGATCATGACGCTGAGCGTCGTGCCGAGCGCCGGGCCGATCATTCCGCCGAGCTGCAGGATGCTGGTGGCGCGCGCGCGGTGACGGTCCGTCACCCGCTGCGCAAGGAGCGCCAGTGCGCTCGGATAGGTCACGGATTCGGCGGCGCCCATCACGAGCCGCGCGCCGACCAGGGTACGAACTCCAGTCGACAGCCCCGTCGTCACGGTGGCCAGCGACCAGATGGCGAATCCGGTGGCGAGCACGCGCGCCGCACCGAGCCGGTCCGCGCACCACCCGACGAGCGGTTGCGCGCAGACGTAAGCCCAGAAAAAAGCCGAAATCACCCAGCCGAGCTGCTCGGGGGCGAGATGCAGCTCTTTCTCGAGCACCGGCGCCGCGGTCGAGATTGTGCCGCGGTCGATGTAGTTGATCATGAGTGCCGCACCGAGCAGCACCACCATCGCCAGTGGCACGCGCTCGAGCGATCGGGCAGCTGCGGGCTGGTCGCCCACGCGCTACTGGCCGGATCCTGCGGCGGGACTCGTTGGGGTCGGTGGCCGCGATCCAACCGCGGTCGAGCCCGATCTGCGCGTCACGCCAACCATGAGCTGCTCACATCCATAGACCTGCATGACCACACCGGCGGGCAGAAGCGTTACGCCCGGCAGCCCGCTCGGCGCCGCGCAGGCGCAAGTGTAGCCATCGATGTTGCCGTGAACGCGAGCGTAGCAGGTGCGCGCGGGCGGCGCTCGCCCCGAGTCGTCGCCCGAGGGGCGCCAGCCAAGCCCTCCTCCCCTGCCAACTCCAAATCACGTCGCTCGTCCTTCGCCACGGCACTCCAACGCCCCGCACCGGCCACGGCGCAGTAGCGCCTCGCGGCGTGCCATTTGGGCTTATAGCAAGCGGCGTGAATGTGGAGTAAGAATGCCGCGTCTCATCGCTTGCCGGATGAGCGTCAACACCTTTAGGGAAAGCAGGGGAGATCAACAAATGGCAACCATGCTCGACTCGATACTCGGGATGGTCACACCCGAAATGAAGCAGGCGCTCGCGTCGCGACTCGGGGAATCCACCCAAGGCGTGCAGACCGGGCTCGGAACCGCCGCGGCGGCGACGCTCGGAGGATTAGCTAACAAAGCCAGCGACAGCGGGTTCCTCTCGCAGATCCTCGGACTGTTAGGCGGCGGAGCCGGCGGCAACATACTGGGCAGTCTCTCTGCGATTCTCTCCAGCGGCCCGAGCGGCGCCACCGGCGACCTGGTCAACAAGTTCCTGCCGATGGTGTTCGGTCCACAGCAGGAGCAGGTTGCGAGCGCCATCTCGCAACAGGCAGGCGTGAGCAATGCCTCCGGCGCCGGGTTATTGAAAGTGGCCGCACCGCTGGTGCTCGGCTACCTTGCAAAGATGCAGAGCGCCGGCTCGCTCAATGTGAGCTCACTCGGCAGCATGCTGAGGGCCGAGGCCCCGAGCCTGCAGAACTTCTTGCCAAGCGGCCTACTGAGCGGCACCGCCAGCGCCGTGAGCGCGACCGCGGGCCGTGCCGCCTCGGCCGTCCAGGCCGGCGTCGGCGCCGCAACCTCGCGCAGCTCGCGCTGGATCGTGCCCCTTGCCATCGTCGGGGCGTTGCTGCTCGTGTGGCTGCTGATTCGCTCGATGAATATGCCGAAGGAAGTGGCGCAGAGCGCCAGCAACGCGGGTAACGCCGCCGTCGACGCGTTGAACAACGCGGCGAATTCCACCTGGTCCGCGCTCGGCGAGATCATCGTCGTGTCGTTGCCCGATGGCACGAAACTCAACGCACCCTCGCTCGGCGTCGAGGGGAAGCTGGTCAACTATCTCAACGACGCTTCCGCCGGGGTGAGCGAGGACAAGTGGTTCGACTTCGACCGGCTGTTGTTCGATACCGGCTCGGCGAACCTGCAACCGGCCTCACAGGATCAGCTCGCCAACATGGCGGCGATCCTCAAGGCTTATCCGGGCGTGAAGATCCGCATCGGGGGTTACACGGACAACACCGGTGATCCGGCAGCCAATCTCAAGCTCTCGCAGGACCGTGCAGACAACGTCATGGCGGAGCTCGCCAAGCTCGGGGTCGACCCCTCGCGCATGACGGCAAAGGGCTACGGCGACGCCGATCCGATCGCGGACAATTCCACCGAGGGTGGACGGCAGAAAAACCGCCGCATCTCGCTGCGGGTTACCGAGAAGCCAACCGGGACGACCTGACGTTCCGCCCGGCCCGCCCCACGCGGTCGCTGCGCGTGGGGCGGATCAGCGCGCGGCGGACGCGTTCACGCCCTTCGGCGCCTGCTCGTCGGCGACGAGGACGTCGGCGCGCAGCTGTGTTCCTCCAAGGGTGAGCTGATTGGGAACACACGTCGACTTGTAGTCGACGTTACGCGTAGTGAATTGCGGCAGGATGCTGTGCTTGATCTGCTCGATGACCTCGCAGTCTCCGGCCTCCTTGACAGCGTCGTTCGAGCCGGTGAGATCCACCCTCTGCCAGTGCGCCGGCACAACCTGCGGCGGTGCGCTGCCGTTGACGGAGTGCGCACTGCTCGCGGGCTCGAGCACGTTCATCTTGATCGTGACGGCCGGGAAAGGAGTCGGCGTACCCAGCGGGGCCGCACACGGTCCCTGACTCACCTGCAAGTCAGGTCGTGCGCCGAGCTTGAGGAGCACGGAGCGAATCCGCTCCCGCAACCCGTCGCACGAGTACTTCGCGGTGAAACCCATGTAGGTAAAGCGCAGCTCCTTGGCAGTCCAGACTGCGGCGAGCGGCGGCTCACCTCCCGCCGTCGGCGGCGGCGGCTGGTAGTTCGGCGGCGGCTGGTACTGCGGGTACGGCGGCGGCGGCGGCTGATAGTTGGGCGGCGGTTGCTGGTAGTTCGGCGGCGGTTGCTGATAGTTCGGCGGCGGCGGCTGGTAGTTCGGCGGCGGCTGGTACTGCGGGTACGGCGGCGGCGGTTGCTGATAGTTCGGCGGCGGCGGCTGGTAATTGGGCGACTGCTGGCTCAGGAGCGGCGGTTGGCCTGTGCCGCTTGCCGGGGGCTCGGCGAAGGACACGGCACAGACTAGCGTGGCCGAACACACTGCTCCGGCCATTCTCGGGAGAAGAGCCACGTTCAGGGAACGCATACTGCCTCCAACGCGCCCGCAGGACGGACTACTGTCAGACAACACCGGGCGCAGGGCGTTGCAATTGTAACAAGCACCGGCCAGACCCATCCTGGCTGAACGCCTTGCGCCGTCACGCGTTGACTCGCGGCCCGGGTCGTCCGCGGCACACGCGTATAGTGTACGTTGTGGTAGCGACCGACGAGACTGCGAGGATCCCTGAGGATGCCATTGCGAGCATCCTGCGCGCGGCCGCCTTCGCCGCGGAACGGCATCGCGACCAGCGACGTAAGGGCAAGGACGCCTCCCCGTACATCAACCACCCGCTGGCGCTCGCCCGCTTGCTCGCCGACGAGTGCGGCGAGCACGACCCGAAAGTTCTCGTGGCAGCGTTGCTGCACGACACGGTCGAAGACACGGCTACGACGTTCGCGGAGGTCGAGCAGCTCTTCGGCGCGGAGGTGGCAGGGATCGTGCGGGAGGTGACCGACGACAAATCCCTCCCGAAGGCCGAGCGCAAGCGGCTGCAGGTTGAGCGCGCCGCCCACGCGAGCCGCCCCGCGCGGCTGGTCAAGCTGGCGGACAAGATCTGCAACTTACGCGACCTCAGCAGCGCGCCACCGACCGACTGGACGCGCGAGCGGCTGCGCGAATACTTCGACTGGGCCAAGGCCGTGGTGGACCGCATCCGCGGCACACAGCCGCAGCTCGAGGCGCTGTTCGACCGGGAATACCTGCGCAAGCCGGCCGTCGCCACGCGCGATTGACCGCCAGCGGCGAACACCCGCCAGACGCAAGCACCCACCACACCAATAAAGGGAGCATCAGCATGTCAGTCAGAGTCATCCCCACCCTCACCACATTCGCGATCGCCCTGCTCGCTGCTGCGGCAGGTGGTGCACAGCAGCCGCCACCTGCAACGAATCCGCTCGACGTGGTACCCGAGAAAATGCCG
>Ga0335080_10003265_pt1 | contig 16364 bp, 15 predicted proteins | sample Lox_Sample_34_FD_206720 | JGI IMG/M metagenome (GOLD analysis project Ga0335080, IMG submission 206720) | Soil microbial communities from Loxahatchee National Wildlife Refuge, Florida, United States - Lox_Sample_3.4 | ecosystem: Environmental > Terrestrial > Soil > Wetlands | place: USA...
CACCGCCCGCCGGAGTTCCCATGCCCGCCCCACTCGCCCGACTGCTTCTCGTGTCGCTGGCCGGCCTCGCCGCGCTCGGCGGCGCCGCGCGCGCCGACGAGCCCGCAGGCACTGCGGCCGCCGCGGAGGCGCCGGTCGACCGGGTGCGCGTCGTCACCTCGCTCGGCAGCTTCGTGATCAAGCTCGAGACGCAGCGCGCGCCGCTGACGACCCAGAATTTCCTGGCCTACGTGAAGATGGGCCAGTACACGGGCACGATCTTCCACCGCGTGATCTCGAACTTCGTGATCCAGGGCGGCGGCTACGACGAGAAGCACATCCTCAAGGCGACGCTGCCTGCGGTGCCGAACGAGTCCGGCAACGGGCTCTCGAACAAGCGCTACACGGTGGGCCTCGCGCGCTCCGATGCGCCGCACTCGGGCAACGCGCAGTTCTACGTGAACCTGACCGACAACGACGATCTCGATCCCACGCCGCTGCGCTGGGGCTACGCGGTCTTCGGCAAGATCGTCGACGGCTTCGACGTCGTCGACAAGATCGGCCGCACGCCGACCGGCGCCGTCGGGCCGTGGCCGAAGGACTCCCCGCTCGAGGCGGTCGTCATCCAGCGCATCGAGCCCTTGGCAGGACCGGCGGCGCCCGCCGCACCGCCGCCGCCGAAATGAGCCGATGACAGCGCTGGTCGTCTCGGACCTGCACCTCGACCCGGCCCGGCCCGAGATCGCCGCGCAGTTTCGGGCCTTCCTCGCGACCGAGGCGGCGACGGCGCGGGCACTGTACGTGCTCGGCGACCTCTTCGAGGTGTGGATCGGCGATGACGACCCGGACCCGCACAAGCGCGCGGTGATCGAGGACCTTCGCGCGCTCACCGCAAGGGGCGTCGCGCTCTTCTTCCTGCACGGCAACCGTGACTTCCTGCTCGGCACGCGCTTCTGCGAGGAGACGGGCGGTCGGCTGCTCGTCGATCCGACGATCGTCGAGTTCTACGGCCAGCGCGCGCTGATCACGCACGGCGATGCGCTGTGTACCGACGATGCGCCCTACCAGCGGCTGCGGGCGCTCGTCCGCGATCCCGCCTGGCAGGCGCAGTTCCTCGCGCTCAGCATCGACCAGCGCGAGGCGCTGGCGCGCGAGGCGCGCGCCGGCAGCCAGGCCCACACCCAGGCGCAGCCGACGATGCTGATGGACGTGAACGCGGACGCGGTCGCGGCGGTGTTCCGAAGCGCCGGGGTCGACACGATCATCCACGGCCACACGCACCGGCCGGGCGTCTATCCGCACACGGTCGACGGTCGCGCCTGCACGCGGATCGTGACCGGCGACTGGTACACGCAGGGCAGCGTCCTCGGCTGGGACGCGTCTGGATTGCGCCTCAGGTCGCTGCCGCGCTGACGGGCGGCGGCCCGGAGTGGAACCTGAGCACCGGGTCCGGCCGCGTCGCGAGCTCGGCCTCCACGGCCGCGAGCGTCGCGAAGCGCGAGGCCAGGTCGAGGCTCGCGCGCATCGCATGGCGCTCGGCGAGCGAGAGATAGAGGCTCGTGTGTCGCGCCTCGGCCGCCTCGAGGCCGCGGTAGAACGCCGCGACCTCCTCCGGCAGGTGCGCGAGCAGCCCGTGGAAGCGCTCGGCCGAGCGCGCCTCTATCAGCGCGCCGCAGATCAAGAGGTCAAGCCGCCGCTGCGGCTCGTCGGTCGCGAGCTGGCGCCGCAGCTCGCCGGCGTAGCGGCCGGGGGCGAGGCGCGCGTACGGGATCGCGAGCCGCTGCATCAGCCCGAGCACCTGCTCGTAGTGGCGCAGCTCCTCGCGCGCGAGCCGCGCGAGCGCGAGCCCGAGTTCGGTGTCCTCGGCGTACGCGAACATCAGGCCGAGCGCGGTCGAGGCCGCCTTCTTCTCGCAGTTCGCGTGATCGACGATCAGCGTCGCGAGGTCCGCGGCCGCCGCGCGGTACCAGGCCGGGGGCGTCGCTGCGGCGAGTCCCGGTGCGCTCACGGCGTCGTGGTCGAGGGGGGCACTGCCGGTGTCGGCGGCGCATCCGGCGCCGCCGAAGCGTCCGGCGCCGCCGAGGCATCCGGCGAGGGCGGCGCAGCGGACGCCTCGGGCGCGCGCGGAGGCGGCGGCGCGTCCGCCGCGGGCGCGCCCGGCGGCGCGCTCGATGCCGGCGCTGGACTCTGGGCCGGCGAGGCACTCGCGGCAGGCGAGGCACTCGGGACGGGCGAGGCAGTCGGGGCGGGCAGTGGGCTCGAGGCTGCAGGCCCGGGTGCGCTCGACGGGCTCGGGGACGCCGATGCCTGGCGGGGTGCCAGGCGGATAGTGTGGTCGTCGCCGAGCAGCTGGTCGATCGCCGCGCAGATGTCCGCACCCGACTGGTAGCGGTCGGCGGGCTCCTTCGCGAGCAGCTTCTCCAGCAGGAACTGCCAGCTCGCGAGGTCCTCCGGCAGCGCCGGGATCGGCGCGTGGCTGTGCTTGTAGATGACGGCCATCGGCGTCGGGGCGAGGAACGGCTTCTTGCCGGTCAGCATCTCGTAGAAGATGACGCCCAGGCTGTAGACGTCGCTGCGCGAGTCGACCTCGCGCCCGTGACCCTGCTCGGGGCTCATGTAGTACGGCGTGCCGAAGATCTCGCCGGTCGCGGTGATCTCGGCGTCGAGCGACAGCTGCTTGGCGAGCCCGAAGTCGATCAGCGCGATCGTGCCGTCGGCGCGCATCATCACGTTGCCGGGCTTGAGGTCGCGGTGCAGGACGCCGGCGCCGTGGATCGCGCCGAGCGCCGCCGCCATCTGCCGGAGAATCTTGAGCGCATCGAGCGGCACGATGCCGCGGCGCATGCGCGCGCGCAGGTCGCCGCTCGCGAAGTACTCCATCAGGATGAACGCGTGGTCGTCGGCGACGCCGAGCTCGTAGATCTGCACGACGTTCGGGTGGTGGATCTGCCGGATGATCTCGTATTCCTGCAGGAAGCGGTCGAAGGTGCTGCCGCGGTCGTGCGAGTCGGGCACCTGGCGCAGGAGCTTCAGCACCACGAGGCGCGCCTCGCGCTCGCTCTCGGCGAGGTAGACGGTCGAGATCGCGCTCGTCGCGAGCGCCCGGATGCAGCGCACGCCCTTGATGACCGTGTGCCCGAACTTGTAGGCGTTCTCGGCCGCGGGGCTCAGGCGAAACGCCGCGAGCGCGCGCCGTTGCTGGACTTCGGCGTCCCTGAGGAGCTGCGCGAGCTGGCGGTGGTCGATGCGGCTCTTCGCGATCGTGCCGAGGGCGCCGCGCCCGAGCGCCTCGGCGGCGACGGTCTCGTCGGGCTTCCCGAGCATGTAGATGACCGGCGGGAACAGCGGCCGGGCGCGGCCGTCGCTCAGCCAGTCGAGCCCGGCGCCCTTCGCCGGCGCGTGGTCGAGGAGCACCGCGTCGTAGCCGGCGCCCCAGAACTCCGACGGCAGCCGCCCCTCGACGCCGGGCGCGTAGTCGACGACCACCGGCGCGTCGAACGCGGTCATCAGGTGCTGGCGGATCAGCTTGCGATACGTCGGATCGTCGTCGATCAGCAGCACCTTCACGGTCTCAGCCTCCGCCCGCGGGCGCATCGGGCGGGCACCTGAGCCCGAGCACGATGTCGCCGACGTTGGTGCCGGTCGGCCCGGTGTGCAGCAGGTCGCCCGTCGCCTCGAGGAAGCTGCCCGAGTCCGCAGCCGCGAGCGCCTCGGAGGCGTCGAGCGACTCGGCCGCGCCGCGCGCAAGCGTCGTGCCGTCGACGATCGCGCCGGCATCCTGGCTGTTGCCGTCGGTGCCGTCGGTGCCGGCCGCGAGCACGACGAGGTCGTCGTGGCCCGCGATCAGCCGCGCCGCCTCGAGCGCGAAGTGCTGGTTGCGCCCGCCCCTGCCGGGCCGCGGCGGCAGCTGCACGTTCGTCTCCCCGCCCCACACCAGCAGGTCGCAGGTCGCGAGCGCGAGCTCGTGCGCGAAGCGGCTGGCGGCGCCGCTGGCATCGCCGCTCGCCGCGGGCGCCAGGCGCCGGGCGCTGTAGCCGCCGTGGTCGGCCGCGCGCTCGGCGGCCGCGAGCGCGTCGTCGAGCGTCGCGACGACGCGCGCCCTCAGCGTCGCGCCCCTCGGAAGGTCCCTGGCGCGCTCCAGCAGATCGGCGAGCCACGGCGGAACGCGCGGCCGGGGCGCCTTCGCGAGCGCGCAGACGAGCCCCGAGCCGATGACCGCCGGATCGTCGCCCGGCACGTCGGAGATCAGCAGCGCCTCGGCGTCGGTGTGCGACAGCGCCGCCGCCAGCCGCCCGTCCTTCAGGCGCGACAGCCGGCGGCGGATGGCGTTGAGTTCGTGGATGTCGATGCCGGCGCCGAGGCCCCATTCGTTGACGCGCCGCAGGTCCTCGGGCGTGACCGAGGCCGGCAGCGCCTCGACGAGGCTCGATGCCCCGCCCGACACGAGCACGAGCACGCGCGTTGCAGGCGGCGTCGCCGCCGCAAACCTGAGGAGTGCCTCGCCGGCCGCGAGGCTCGCGGCGCCAGGCACCGGATGGTCGCCCTCGAGGCGCTCGAGCACCGGCCATGCGCCGAGCTCCGCGTCGAGGTGCCCGGCGCGGGAGATCACGAGCCCGCGCTCGACGCGCCTGCCGAGCACATCGAGCGCGCCGAGCGTCATCGCGCTCGCCGCCTTGCCGACCGCGATCAGCGTCACCGGGCCCGTCGTCGGCGCCCCCGCGAGCGCCGCGCGCACCGCGCGGCGGCCGTCGACGGCTTCGCAGGCGCTGGCGTAGAGCTCGAGCAGAACGCCGCGGCGCGGGTCCGCGCGCCACGCTCCTCGGTCCTGCATCGGTTGGGGGCTCGGGCTCAGACCGCGCGCACGGCCCGCGGCTTGGTGCGCGTCGCGCCGTCGCCGTCGGTGCCCTCGCCGGCCCGCCGCCGCGCCTTCGCGTCGTCCGAGCGCTCGCGCTCGATGCGGCCGAGGTACTCGGGCGTGACGTCGCCGGTGACGTACTCGCCCGAGAAGCACGAGGTGTCGAACGCCTCGACGCGCGCCTTGTCGTGGCGCACGGCGCTGACGAGGTCCTCGAGGTCCTGGTAGATCAGCCAGTCGGCGCCGATCAGCTTCGCGATCTCCTCCTCGGAGCGGCCGGCGGCGACCAGCTCGTAGGCGGCCGGCATGTCGATGCCGTAGACGTTCGGGTAGCGCACCGGCGGCGCGGCCGAGGCGAAGTAGACCTTGCGGGCGCCGGCCTCGCGGGCGAGCTCGATGATCTGCGCCGAGGTCGTGCCGCGCACGATCGAGTCGTCGACCAGCAGCACGTTGCGGCCCCGGAACTCGAGCGGGATCGCGTTCAGCTTCGAGCGCACCGACTTCTGGCGCTCCTCCTGGCCCGGCATGATGAAGGTGCGGCCGATGTAGCGGTTCTTGACGAAGCCCTCGCGGTACTCGAGGCCGAGGTCGAGCGCCAGCTGCATCGCGCTCGTGCGGCTCGTGTCGGGGATCGGGATCACGACGTCGATGTCGTGGTCGGGGCGCAGCCGGCGGATCTTCTCGGCCAGCTTCTCGCCCATGCGCATCCGCGCCTTGTGCACCGAGATGTTGTCGATGATCGAGTCGGGGCGCGCGAAGTAGACGTACTCGAAGACGCACGGGGTGTGGCGCTCGACCGGCGCGCAGCGCGCGCTGTGAAAGCCGCCCGCGAGGTCGATGTAGACGACCTCGCCCGGCTCGACGTCGCGCACCAGCTCGAAGCCGACGAGGTCGAGGGCCACTGACTCCGAGGCCAGCATCCACTCGGTGCCGCGCGCCGTGATGCGCCGGCCGATCACCAGCGGCCGGATGCCGTGCGGGTCGCGGAAGCCCACGACGCCGTGGCCGATGATCAGCGTCACGACCGCGTAGCCGCCGCGCACGCGCTTGTAGACGTTCTGCAGCGCGCCGAAGATGTCCTCGGGCCTCAGGTGCGCGGCGCCGTGGCGCTGCAGCTCGCTCGCCAAGATGTTGAGGAGCGCCTCGGAATCCGAGCTCGTGTTGAGGTGGCGGCGCTCGTCGCGCCACAGCGCCTCCGAGAGCTCGACGGCGTTCGTGAGGTTGCCGTTGTGCGCGAGCCCGATGCCGTAGGGCGCGTTGACGTAGAACGGCTGGGCCTCGGAGGCCGCATCGCAACCCGCGGTCGGATAGCGGACGTGGCCGATGCCGACCGAGCCCTTGAGCGCGAGCATGTGGCGCTGCTGGAACACGTCGCGCACGAGGCCCGAGTCCTTGCGCAGGCACAGCTCCTCGCCGTCGCAGGTCATGATGCCCGCGGCGTCCTGGCCGCGGTGCTGCAGCACCGTCAGCGCGTCGTAGATCCGCTGGTTGACGGGCGACTGGCCGACGATGCCGACGATGCCGCACATCGCTTAACTCCTGCCCGAGCCCGCGGCCGGCTCGGCCGCGGCGCTCTTGGTCTCGAGTGCCGAGTGCGCGAGGTGGTGCGACTCGCCGGCGAAGCTCTCGAGCCAGCCGGCGACCGCGACGGCGTAGGGCGCGAGCTTGGAGTGCTTCCACCACGGCTCGTGGTCGAACTTCAGGTTCTGGCCGAGCAGCGCCGCGAAGCCGACGAGCACGAGGCCGCGCACGAGCCCGAACACGACGCCGAACAACCGATCGACGGCGCTCAGGCCCGCGGCGGTGCGCGTGATCCACGACAGGATCGCGCCGATCAGGGACCCGGCGAGCAGCACGACGATCAGCACGATGCCGCGCGCGACCCAGGTCTTCTGTTCGGGGGTCTCGAGGGCCCCGCCGAGGTAGGGGTGCAGGAAGCCGGAGAAGCGCCAGGCGATCCAGATCGCGACCAGCCAGCTGATGAGCGCCACCGCCTCGCGGACGAAGCCCCGCACGGCCCCGATGATGACCGACACGAGGATGATCGCGATGATGATGAGATCCGCGCCCTGCATCCACTCCGCCGGGGTCCGCGACTGCCGCGGCAGTCAGAAGCGACGATTTTAGCCGAAACCCACCCGCCCCACCTATTCGAGCACGTCACGTTCGAGCAGCAGGACCTGTGGTCCAAACGCGAAATTTCAAGGCTGTGGCGCCACCGATCCGCGGTGACCTTCGCGCGCGAGGCGCGCGGCGATCGCTTCGGCCCGCGCCCGGTCCTGCTCCGGGCCGACCCGCACCCGGTAGAGCACGCGCCCGCTGCCGCGAAACTCCGACACGAACGCCCGGTAGCCCTTGGCGCGCAGCGATTTGGCGAGCGTCTCGGCGTTGTCGCGGCTCGCGAAGCTGCCGAGCTGCACGACCCAGCCCTCGGCCCCGGCCTGCGGCGCGGGCTTCGGCGCCGCCGGCTTCGGCTCGGCGGCGCGCGCGACGGCCGCCGGCGACGGCGGCGGCGCGCTCGCGGCGGCGGGAGGCGCGCCGGGCGACGCGGTCGCGGGAGCGCTTGACGCCTGCGCGGGCGACGCGGCGGGCGCCGCGTCCGCAGGCGGCGTCGCCGGTGCGGTCGCGGGCGGGACGCTCGCCGCCGGCGGCGCGGCCTCGGGCGCAGGCGTTGCGGGCGGGCGCGCGATCGCGCCGCGCTCGCCGGCGGCGAGGTCGATCGTGACGGTGTGCACCGGCGCGGCGCTCGCGGGTGCCCGCGGCGGCGCCGGCGGGCGCGGGCCGGTCAGCAGTTCCGGCACGACGATGACGACGATCACGACCAGCGCGATCGCGCCGACCAGGCGCTCTTTGATCCGGGTCTCCATGGGTCCGCTAGCCGCTCGGCGCGCCCGAGTATAGACGATGCCACTCGAGCGCCGGTGCGACCGTGTGGAAGGAGCCGAACACGACGATGCGATCGCCCGGCTCAGCCGCGTGCGCGGCGAACGCGCAGCCGTCGGCGACCGAGGCCGCGGTTGCCAGCGTGCGCCCGAGGACCGGTTCCCAGAGCGCGGCGAGCTCGGCCGCGCTTCGGCCGCGCTCGCCCTCGAGGCCGACGGCGCAGACCACGTCGCGCGCGCCGAGCGCGCGATTGAGCTCCGTCGCGATCGCGACTGCATCCTTGTCGGCGAGCACGCCGGCGACGACGAGCGTGCGGCCGCGGCCGCGCTCCTCGCGCATCGTGTCGGCGAGCACCGCGGCGCTCCCCGGGTTGTGCGCGACGTCGAACACCCACTCGACCGGGCCCGGGAAGCGCTGGTAACGCCCGGCGAGGCGCACGCCCGCGAGGCCCGCGGCGATCGCCGCGCGCTGCGGCAGGAGGCCCGCGGCATCGAGCGCGGCGAGCGCGGTCGCGGCATTGCCGAGCTGCGCGCTGCCGGCGAGGCCGGGGGCCGGCAGCCCCGCGATCCGGGTCGGGCCGCGGCGAAACACGAAACCCGCGCCGTCGCGCTCGTAGTCGAAATCGGTCCCCAGGCGCTCGAGCGACGCGCCGATCCGCCGCGCCTCGGAGGCGATCGACTCCGGCATCGCGAGGCTCCCGAACAGCGCCGGCCGCCCGGCGCGGAAGATGCCGGCCTTCTCGCGCCCGATGTCCTCGACCGTCGGACCCAGGTACTCGCAGTGATCGAGGCTGATCGACACGACCGCGGCGACGCTGGGATCGATCGCGTTCACCGCATCGAGGCGTCCGCCGAGGCCCACCTCGAGCACCAGCACCTCGAGCGGCTGCTCGGCGAACGCCGCGAGCGCGGCCGCGGTGCCGTACTCGAAGTACGTGAGCGTGATGTCGCCGCGCGCTGCCTCGATGCGCTCGAAGAGCGCCACCAGGCGCGCGGAGTCGATCTCGCGGCCGTCGATCCGGATGCGCTCCTCGTAGCGCATCAGGTGCGGCGAGGTGTAGAGCCCGACGCGCCGGCCGGCGGCGACCAGCACCGCCTCGAGCATCGCCGTGACCGAGCCCTTGCCGTTCGTGCCGCCGACGGTGATCACCGGCGGGCGCGGCCGCGCGAGCCCGAGGCGCTCGAGCACCGCGCGGATGCGCTCGAGCGTGAAGTCCATCGCGCGCGGGTGCACCCGCTGCTGGAACTCCAGCCACTCGGCGAGCGTCCGCCGCGGCACGGGTTCAGGCCGCCTGCGGCGGCTGCTGCATCAGGAGCCGGAGCAGGCCCGCGATCCGCTCGCGCAGGTCGCGGCGATCGACGATCAGGTCGAGCGCACCTTTCTCGAGCAGGAACTCGCTGCGCTGGAAGCCCTCCGGCAGCGTCTCGCGCACCGTCTGCTGGATCACGCGCGGACCGGCGAAGCCGATGAGCGCGCGCGGCTCGCCGATGTTGACGTCGCCGAGCATCGCGAGGCTCGCCGACACGCCGCCGGTCGTGGGATCGGTCAGCACCGAGATGAACGGCAGGCGCTCGCGCGCGAGCCGCGCCAGTGCGCCCGAGGTCTTGGCCATCTGCATCAGCGAGTACAGGCCTTCCTGCATCCGCGCCCCGCCGCTCGAGGAGAAGCACACGAGCGGCATCCGGTAGCGGATGCAGTGGTCGACCGCGCGCGCGAACTTCTCGCCGACCACCGAGCCCATCGAGCCGCCCATGAAGCGGAACTCGAACGCGGCCGCGACGATCTCGAGGCCCATCAGCGTGCCGGCCATCACGATCAGCGCGTCGGTCTCGCCGGTCGCCTTCTGCGCGCGCTGCAGGCGCTCGCGATAGCGCTGGCTGTCGCGGAACTTGAGCGGGTCCTCGGGCTCGACGCGGGTCGCAAGCTCGCTCGCCGAGCCCGGGTCCAGGAAGCGCTTCAGCCGCTCGCGGCCGTCCATGCGCATGTGGTGCGAGCACTTCGGGCAGACGTTGAGGTTGCGCTCGAGCTCGGCGCGGTACAGCACCGCATCGCAGGCCTCGCACTTGATCCAGAGGCCCTCCGGCACCGAGCGCGTGCGCCGCTCGGTCTTGATCCGCGAGGGAATGATCTTCTCGAACCAGGTCATCCGCTGCCGTCCGCGCCTTCCGAGGGCCCGATCATAGCGGAAAGAGCCACCGGCGCCCGGCGCGGCACGCCGGCCGCGGCCGGATAGTCGACTGCGGCGAGATAGAGCCCGCCGGCCGGCGCCGTCGGGCCCGCGGCGCGCCGGTCGCGGCACGCGAGCACCTCGGCGAGCCAGCCGGCATCGCGCTCGCCGCCGCCGACCAGCAGCGCCGAGCCGACGATGTTGCGCACCATGTGGTGCAGGAAGGCGTTCGCGCTGAGCTCGAACACCACGAGCTCGCCCGCGCGCACGACCGAGATCCGCAGCATGCGCCGCACCGGCGTGCGCGACTGGCACTCGGCGCCGCGAAACGCCGAGAAGTCGTGCTCGCCGACCAGCGCCTCAAGCGCGGCCTGCATCCGCGAGGCGTCGAGGGGCGTGCGCCAGGTGCAGACGCGCTCGTGCGCGAGCGGCGCGCGCAGCGGGCGGTTCAGCACCAGGTAGCGGTAAGTGCGCGCCTGCGCCGTGTAGCGCGCGTGAAAGTCGGGCGCGACTTCTGCGACCCACTGCAGCGCGATGTCTGAGGGGAGCACGGTGTTCGCGCCGAGCAGCCAGCCGCGCAGCGGCCGCAGCGCTTCGGTGTCGAAGTGTGCGACCTGGGCGAGCGCATGGACGCCGGCGTCGGTGCGGCCGGCACAGGTGACGGCGACGGGATGATCGGCGACCGAGGCGAGCGCGCGCTCGACCTCGGCCTGGATCGACGGCGCGTGCTGCTGCCGCTGCCAGCCCGCGTAGCGCGTCCCGGCGTACTCGATGCCGACCGCGAGGCGCACGCCCTAGGGCTTCAGCCCGGCAGCGTCTCGATCAGGCGCTGCGCCTCGGTCTTCTGCGAGGCACTGCCCTCGCTGAGCACTTCCTGCAGGATGCTGCGGGCGCCGTCGGGGTCGCCCATGTCCATGTAGGCGCGCGCGAGGTCGAGCTTGGTGCCGACCTCCGAGAGCGTCACGGGCTCGAGTTCCGGCAGGTCCAGGTCGTCGGCGCTGATGCGCTCGGTGACCGTCGGCTCGCGGTGCTCGCTGAGCGGCGTGCCGACGTCGAGGTCGATGCCGTTCGGCGCCTTGCGGATGCCGGTCGCGAACACGTCGGTCGAGAAGTGCACCTCGCTGCGGCTCGGCTGCTCGACGGTGTCGTGCTCGAGCGCCTTGGCGAGCTCGTCGAGGTCGAGGTCGAGGTCGCCGGTGCCGAGCACGCGCTGCGTGCCGGTCTCGCCGCCGGCGACCGGCAGGCGGGTGGTCGCCTCGGCGTGCTTCGCGACCAGCGTCGGCTCGGCCGGGCGCGGCGTCTCGCGCGTCTTGTCGAGGTCCGGGCGCGGCGACTCGCGGGTCCGGTCGAAGTCGGGTCGCGGCGTCTCGCGGGTGGGCTCGAGGTCGGCCGCCCTGCCCTGCGCCGCCGCGAGCATCGCGCGCGACTTGTCGTCGAGGCCCGCGACCATCGTCGGGGCATCGGACGGGTGGTCGGTCGCCTCGAGCGCCGGCAGCGACGTGGAGCTCGCGCCGAGCCGGTCGATCTCGAAGCCGAGGTCATCGAGCGACAGCTCCGCGGTTGCATCCGGCGCGATGCGCCGGTCGCCGCGCTTCAGCGCCGTGTCGAGCTTCTCGACGACGGTGCTGTCCTGGTGCACCGTGATCGACGGCGTCTCGACGGTCGGGGCCTCGCTGCGGGTCCTGAGCTGCGGGGTCTCGACGGTCGGGGCCTCGCTGCGGGTCTTGAGCTGCGGGGTCTCGACGGTCGGGGCCTCGGCCCGGGCGCGCATCTCCTGCGTCGTCGAGCCGACGTCGTGCTTCTCGCCGTCGAGCAAGAGGTCGATGCGGTCGGGGTCGAGCGTCGGCGACTCGCCGGTGTCGGCGGTGCCGTCGCCGCCGCCGAGCGCCGAGCCGAGGTCGAGGTCGACCGCCTCGCTCTGCTCGCCGACGTGCTCTGCCGACTCGCCGCCGAGGAGCTCGAGGTCGACGCGCTGGATCCCGCTCGCGTCGAGGTCGAGGTCGACGCCGCTCGCCGCCGCGGGCCCTGGCGCCGCGCCCGCGAACAGCGGATCGTCGCCGGCGATCTGCCGGCCCATGATGACGACCTTGTCCCACTCGCCGGCCACGCCCTGGTCGCGCGTGCGGCCGAGGTCGCGGGCGACCTCGAGGAACGAGTCCTTGTTGCCCCAGACGAAGTAGACCTCGAGGAGCTTCAGCTTCAGGTCGCGGCGCGCGGGTTCGCGCTCGATCGCGAGCTTGACGATGTCGGCGGCCTGGTCGTAGAGACCGTAGGCCATGTGGAAGTCGGCCTCGGCGAGCGGGTCGGCCTGCTCGAGGTTGATCGCCGTCTCCGAGCTCAGCGTGTCCTCGATCGAGCCGCCGGGCGCGGTCTCCTTCTTCGCGGCCGGCGCCGCCATGCGCGACGTCGGCGGCTGCAGCGGCGGGGCGACGAACTCGCCCGAGTCGTCCTCCGATTCCTCGACGACGATCGTGTGGGTCTCATCGCCGCGCTGGCGCGGCCCGGCGCCGACGCTCGGCGCGGCGTCGGTGGCTTCCGGCTCGAAGGCGCGGTCGAAGGAACTCGTCTGCTCGCGCCGGCGGCGCAGGAACTTGAAGCCGGCGAGTGCCGCGACCAGCAGCACGACGCCGCCGATCAGCAGCGGCATCAGGTTGTCGGACAGCGTGTCGAAGAACGAGGGCTCCGACGGCGCCGGCTTCGCGGCCGGCTTCGCGGCCGGCTTCGGCGCGGCGGGCGTCGGTGCGACGGGCGTCGGCGCGGTCGCAACCGGCGCCGGCGCAACCGCCGGGGCCGGCGCAACCGCAGGCGCCGGCTTCGGTGCCACCGCCGGTGCCGGCTGCGCGGCGGGCTTGCCCTGCGCCTGCAGGCGCGCGAGCTCGGCGTTCTTGAACTCCAGCAGCCGCTTCTGCTCGGCCGCAGCCTTCTCGGCGGCGCTCGGGCCGGCCGGGGCCGGAGCCGGCGCGGGCGCCTTGGCCTGCTGCGTGCCGGTGCCGGTCCCGGTCTCCTTCGGCGGCACGAGCCGCAGCCGGCCTTCCTCGGCACCGGCGGCGCGCGCGGGCGCGGAGCCGCGCCACTCGGTCATCTGGCGGCCGACCTCGCGCGCCGCCTCGTGCGAGTCGAGCGCGGCCCACTCGTCGCGCGCCGGGATCTTGAGCAGCGCGCCCTTGTGCAGCCGGTTGATGTTGCCGTCGAACGCCGCGGGGTTTGCGCGCCGGCGCCGGAGCGCACGGCGATCGCCGACAGCGAGTCGTTCTTGACGACCTTGTACTCGGAGGGCCCGGCGGACGGCGCCTCGGCAGGCGTCGACGGCGTCGCCGCAGCCGCGGCGGGCGCCGCGGGTGCCGCGGGCGCGCGCTCGACGGCGCCGGCGGCCGCGCTCTCGGTCGTGCCGGTCGTCGGCGCGGCGACGGGCGGAGCGGCGCTCGGCTTTTCCTCGAACACCGGCGGGTCGAGCAGCACCGTGTACTCGCGCACGAGCTGGCCGCGCGGCCAGCTGACCTCGACGAGGAACGTGACGAAGGGCTCCGTCATCGTGTCGGTCGAGCGCACCTTGAGCACGCTCTTGCCGCTCGCGTCCTTTGCGACCGTGAACGTCAGCGAGGACAGGTACTGCGGACGATCGAGCCCGTGCTTCTGGAATATCTCGCGCGGGGCGAGCGCGGCGCGCAGCTGCAGCAGGTCCTCCTGCGTCGCACCCAGCAGCTCAATGTCGGCCGACAGGGGCTGATTCAGCGCGGAACTGAGGTGGATATCGCCGAGCCCGAGCGCCTGCGCGATCGCCGGCACTATGAGCAGCAATCCAAACAGCAGGCCGGACTTTCTGATCATCGACTTACCCCGAGCGCATCGAGCTGTGGCCAGGGCCGGCCCATCGCCGGCCAAAATGCTCGCCATCGACCGTGAAATGCGTCACAAGTTGCTGATTCGCAAGACACGGAGCTTATTTGACGAAATATAGCCTAGAAAGAGTCACGCACCAAAACTTCGACGACGTGCACACTATTGACAGGCCGGACGGCCGACCCGCTCGAAATACGCGCCCGAGGGGTCATCGGCCGCTTCCCCGAGCGGCTTGAGCGGTGCCGACCGCGCCAAGAGCGAACCACCAGCACCCTCACGAGCGCTTGCGGCGGCCCCACAGGCGTCCCAGAGGCGCCAAGACCCACAACCTCCCCCCTCCCCGCCGTCCCGGCGCGGCGACGCTCGCCGCGGCACGACGCGCACCCGGAGGTCAGCCGCGCCGACCGGGCGCCGAGGGGGGTCGCATGCGGTTCGCGATCGCGACCGCAGCCGCAATCATCGGCGCGCCGTGATGTCCGGCGTCGGCGAGACGACGTCGGCATTCTGGGCCCGGTGCCTTAAATAGTGGTCCATCAGCACGAGCGCGAGCATCGCCTCGGCGATCGGCGTCGCGCGCAACCCGACGCAGGGGTCGTGCCGGCCGGTCGTCGCGACCTCGACCGCGTTCCCGGCGAGATCGATCGTCCGTCCGGGGACCTGGATGCTCGAGGTGGGCTTCAGCGCCATCGAGACGACGATGTCCTGCCCGGTCGAGATGCCGCCGAGCACGCCGCCCGAGTGGTTCGACGTGAATCCCGTCGGCGTCAGTTCGTCCCGTGCCTCGCTGCCGCGCTTCGCGACGAACCCGAAGCCGCTTCCGACCTCGACGCCCTTGACTGCGTTGATGCCCATCATCGCGTGCGCGAGGTCGGCGTCGAGGCGGTCGAACACCGGCTCCCCGAGGCCCGGCGGAACGCCGGTCGCGACCACCGTCACGCGCGCGCCGATCGAGTCGCCGGCCTCGCGGACCTGCCACATCAGCGCCTCGAGCTCGGCGAGCCGCGACGGGTCGGGGCAGAAGAACGGGTTCAGATAGGCGCTCGGCGGGTCGACGGGCTCGAGCGTCAGCGCGCCGATCTGCGCGAGGTAGCCATAGATCCGGACGCCGAGGCGCGTCGCGAGGTACTTGCGGGCGATCGCGCCGGCGGCGACCCGCATGACGGTCTCGCGCGCGGAGGAGCGCCCGCCGCCGCGGTAGTCGCGAAACCCGTACTTCTGCTGGTAGGTGTAGTCGGCGTGCCCGGGACGGAAGCGGTCCTTGATCTTCTCGTAGTCACGCGAGCGCGCATCGGTGTTCTCGACGATGAGCCCGATCGGCGCGCCGGTCGTGCGGCCCTCGAACACGCCCGACAGGATCCGCACCTGGTCGGGCTCCTTGCGCTGGCTCGTGTGGTGGGAGGTGCCGGTGCGGCGCCGCTCGACGTCCTGCATCAGGTCCGCCTCGGCGAGCTCGAGGCCCGGCGGGCAGCCGTCGACGATCGCGCCGAGCGCGGGCCCGTGGCTCTCGCCGAAGGTCGTGACCGCGAACAGCCGGCCGAAGGTGTTGCCCGACATGCCTCACTCTCTCTTCAGCAGAAACACCCCGCCCCCGCCGCGCTCGAACTCGAGCCACGTGAGCGGCAGCTTCGGCCACGCCCGCTCGACCGCCGGCGCGCTGTCGCCGACCTCGACGACCAGGATCCCGCCGGGCGCGAGGTGCCGGCGCGCCCCGGCGAGGATCGTGCGCACCGCATCGAGCCCGTCGCGGCCCGCCGCGAGCCCGAGCGCGGGCTCGTGGTGGTACTCCGCCGGCAGCGCCCGGACGTCGGCGTCCGGCACGTACGGCGGGTTGCTGACGATAATATCGTAGCGACGCGCGCCGAGGCCCGCGTAGATGTTCGAGAGGCGCGCGTGCACGCGCCGTTCGAGGCCGTGGCGGCGGATGTTGTCGAGCGCAACCGCAAGCGCCCCGTGCGAGATGTCGGCCGCGTCGACCTCGGCAGCGGGAAAGGCGTGGGCGCAGGCGATCGCGATGCAGCCCGAGCCCGTGCCGATGTCGAGGATCCGCCGCACGCGCCGGCCATCGATGAACGGCCGGAACTCGGTCTCGATGAGCTCGGCGATCGGCGAGCGCGGCACGAGCACGCGCGCATCGACGCGGATCTCGTGACCCGCGAACCAGGTGACGCCGGTGAGGTACGCGGACGGGATGCGCTCGCTCGTGCGCCGCTCGAGGAGACGCTGGAGCCTGGCGCGCGCCGCGCGCGGCAGCGCCCAGCGGTAGGCCGAGGGCGCGCTGTCGTGCGGCCAGCCGGCCGCGTGAAAGACGAGCGCGGCGGCCTCGTCGAGCGGGTTGTCGGTGCCGTGCCCGTACGCGAGCGGCGCGCGCTCGAGGCGCCGCGCCGCCCACCGGAGTGCGTCGCCGGCGTAGACGGGCGGCAGGGCGCGTGCGCTCATGGGCCGAGTCTAAAGGAGCGGGCCGGCGGCGTGAGATAATGAATCGATGAGCGCCTTCCCGCGCCTGCCGCTTCGGACCTTGATGCTCGTCGCGGCCTGCGCGGTTGCGGCGCTCGGCGGCGCGTGGGTCGCCGCGACCTACTGGACGCGCCCGGCGACCGAGGTCGCGGCCGTCTACGACCACCCGCGCCCGATCCCCGACTT
>Ga0335080_10003267_pt1 | contig 16362 bp, 12 predicted proteins | sample Lox_Sample_34_FD_206720 | JGI IMG/M metagenome (GOLD analysis project Ga0335080, IMG submission 206720) | Soil microbial communities from Loxahatchee National Wildlife Refuge, Florida, United States - Lox_Sample_3.4 | ecosystem: Environmental > Terrestrial > Soil > Wetlands | place: USA...
CGTCGGAAGGAACTCCCGAGCCCTCTCCTTCTTCCACCGAGTAAGCTTCGGGATTTGCGGCTCATTCGAATCGCTCCTGTAGCGCGCGCTCGCGCCTAGCGAAGTCACTCATGTGCGGGGTTTCGCCGGAACTGCGGTGCCTGTCAAACCACCAAGCCCAACCGACGAGCACAACCGTGGCAATCAGCCCGGTCCAGGCAATGCCGGTGATGCTTTCCGGCGGGGCGCTGAACCGGTCTCCGATAAAGAGCACCAGGAGCAGTGCCACATAGAGCCAAAATCCCCATTTTCCCCAGCGATCACGCGCGCGTGTCGTACGTGCGTACAAGGCGATGCCTGCAAGAAAGATGGCCAACTCCACGACCACCGTTCCGGTAATCGAATTCCATAAGCCGAGGCCGTACTTTGCGCTATAGGGGTAGAGCGGCATGTCCGCACGGTGGGTCGCCCAGTCGAGCACCCAATGACTGATTACCCCGATTCCGATTGCGACAGCGCCGCGCCAATCGTGCCTCCAGGTCTTATGCAGCGCACCCAAGACGACAGCCCAAATCAGGAGGAGGAGCAGACTGTGCGACCACGGGTAATCGTACAAATCCAGGGGCGTCCATCGAGTATCACCAGGGGAAATGCGAGCATGCTCCCAGCCGAGCAACAGGAATAGCGTCCACAGGATGTCAGCCCAAGCGGTTGCGGCGACCAACTCACCCATAGATGCGCGGGGTGCAAGCCGCTTGAGTCCGAACGCCACACCAAAGTGTCCGATGAACATGTAGTGGCCCCACTGGCCCCATTCCTACGACGCACCCGTGGCGGCTTGGGTTTCTCTGCCAGAGGCCTCCAGGGTGTTTGGCGCGGCGGGGTGGGAAAGCGCATCGAAAGAAGAAACCCAAACGAGGCGACGACTAGGACCAAAAAACTATGGACCCGTGCATTTCAGCGTGGTAATTGCTTAGCTAGAGTCATCGCTGCGGCTCGTGGGGGACCCTCAAGCTATGGCGCTGGCTCGAGGGTGCGCTTCTGCACCGCTAGGGGGACCCTATGACGGCCGAAGTCTCCGTGCAGTCCGGGGTTTGTTTGGAGTACCAGCGTTTACTTGCCACCTGTCAACTATCCCTAACATTATGGCAGCACCAGAGAGCCTTATTGGCAGGGCATGCGATACCGAGCCAAAGAGGCGCGGCGGAACTAAAACGACTGAGAAGCCAATACGCCAGGGCATGTGCCGAATTGGAAAGTCACGAGCACGTATGCCCAAACTGCCAATTTGTCTCGAAAATCGCCGGGCTTGATTTTGAATGCATGTCCAGCGCTTTGGATTGGAACAGGCGTTCGTGAAGGACGTTGATGTCAACTGAATTAGGGCTTCAGTGAGGCCGAATTGGAGGGGCGGATGCGAATCTCCGCCTCAGCAGCAAGGCTTTGCACCGCAAGCCGTGTCTCGTGAACCATCAGTGAGCATCCGACGGAGAGGCCCACGACGGCGGAGGCTCCGGTGAGCACGGCGAGACCTGCGGCCACTTCAAACCATATCTTCTGACCGTAGTAGGTCGCGACCGAACCTCCGACCGACACGAGAGCGGACGCAGCGAACAAACCGAGAGCCGCATAGAACAGCCGCAAAGCGGTAAGCAGCATCTGCGCGCGATTTCGCAGGGAGGTGAGTTGATCTGCCCATTCCTTGTGCTCGACGGAGCCCGGCGCCGTTGCCGCCAAGTCGCCATAAACGACGCGAGTGCGATCGACGACTCGCCCAAGGCGATTGCTGGTGCCGAGGGCGAGAACCGAAGACGCATTGGTCAGGATCGCTGGCGCGACAATGGCGGTGAGCACCGCAAACGGATTGTTGCCCAGGAGTGACGATTGCAGCAGCAATGCTACCTCCCCATTTCTTGCTTATCGAAAAACAGACAAGCATAGCTGAATTGCGGGCGATATAAGAAGTCATAGCGAACGGCGCGGCTCCGAGAGACAGCTGGAAGTGGCAAATAGGAAAACTCCAAGCGTGCCCGCCACCTTGTTGAGCATCCATTCAATAAAATAAGAAGATATGGCGAAGGCATTGTGCACGGAGGAATCGAGCCCGCCACGCGACCATGGACGGAGAAAATGAGCGTACGTTTACAAGTAATGAAGTTCGGAGGCACATCGGTAGGAAACGCCGACTGCATCGCGCGCACCGCGCAGATCATTGTGAAAGGAGCGAAGAACGGCCGGTGTGTTGCAGTGGTATCCGCAATGAGTGGGGTTACGAATAAGCTGATTGAAGCGGCGAAAACAGCGCAAAGCGGAAACGCGCATGGTGCAACAGCCATCATTGAGGGGCTGCGCTCGCAGCACGAGAAGGCGTTGGAACAACTAGTGCGCAACAACGGGGAACGTGAGCGTGTACGGCAAAGGGTCGAAGCGGTTTTGTCGGAAGGCCGCCGCTTTTGTGAAGGGACGGCTTTGCTGCGCGAACTATCGCCGCGAACGCTGGACACGATCTCCAGTCTAGGTGAACGGTTGTCAGCACCGATGGTGGCCGCCACCATTAAAGAGCTTGGTTTGCTGAGCGAGTCGGTCGAGGCGACGGAATTGATTGTGACTGATGAATTTCATGGCGGGGCTGAGCCGCAAATGGACAGAACGCGCGGAAAGTCTCATGCGCGCATTCTGCCGTTATTGGAACAGGGGATCGTACCAGTGGTGACGGGTTTTCTGGGTGCGACACCCGCGGGTGAATTGACGACATTGGGGCGAGGCGGCTCGGACTACTCGGCGACCATTCTAGGAGCGGCGCTGGATGCGGACGAGGTCATCATTTGGACGGATGTGGATGGCGTGCTCTCCGCCGATCCACGGCTCGTGCGTGAGGCGCAGGTGATTCCCGAGATTTCCTACCGAGAGGCGGCGGAATTAGCCTACTTCGGCGCGAAAGTGTTACACCCGAAGACGCTGCGACCGGTAGTCGAGGCCGCGATTCCGGTCTGGATTCGCAACAGTTTCGCGCCGGAAAAACGCGGCACGAAGATTACGCCTGACGGAATCCAGGCGGGGAGCGCGGGGGTGAAGGCGCTGACGGCGATTCAAGAAGTTACGCTGATCAGCGTGGGCGGGCCCGGAATCGTGGGCCTGCCGGACGTAGTCGGCAGAACGTTTTCAACGACCGCAGAAGTCCGTGCCAATGTGCTGCTAATCTCGCAATCTTCTTCTCAGAATGATATCTGCTTTGTTGTGTCTTCGACGGACGCGCAACGCACGGTGGAGGCTCTACGAAAAGAATTTGCGCAGGATCTGGCCCATCAGAAAGTCGAACACATCGCGGTTGATCCGCACATCGCCGTCGTTGCGGTCGTCGGGCAGAACATGCGCGGCACACCTGGAATTGCCGGGAAAACGTTCAACGCCCTGGGCCAGGAGGGCGTAAACATGATCGCGATCGCCCAAGGTTCGTCGGAAAGCAATATCTCGTTCGTGATCGAAGAGAAGGGCGTGGTGCCTGCGCTGCAGGTGCTCCATCGCGTGTTCGAACTCGATAGAACCGGCAAGGTCACGTGATATTCAGCGGGGAGAAACGGCTTTGGCAGCTTCGGCTCGTTTGCGATGGTAGCGCGCGAGTCCCAGCCAAGACAGATTCAAAGCTCCGTTAAATACGTAGTGCCCCATTTCATCGGGAGTAAGGAAGCGGGCTGCGTCGGACGCGACCTCTCGTGCGAACAGGTGCATGGCGGCGTTATCGTCAGAAGTCGCGCTGACGATTTTCGCGGAGAGTTCCCGCCACAGGCGCAGACGTTCGCGGTAAGAGGCCAAGTGCTCCGCCGGATTATCTGAGAAAGAGAAATGCGTCAAAAAGAGCCGCACCGGGCGCAATGAACCAATCGAATCAAGCGAGGATTCCCAAAGCTCAAAATCAATGTCTGGCGGCGGGGTTGCGGGAAGAACATAAGGATGGCCATTCACGCAGATGCCCGCCGTGTCGCCGACAAAAGCAGTGCCGTCGCCCGAATCGAAGTAGGTGACGTGGTGCGAAGCATGGCCGGGGGTGTACAGCACCGAAAGACGTCGTGAGCCGATCGAGATGGTTTCGCCACCGGAAAGAACCCGAAGATTCTCCCGGGGCACAGGCAGAAAATCTCCGTACAGCCGCTGCATTTCGTCGCCATATAAACGCGAAGCGCTGTTGAGCAATTTCGATGGATCAACCATGTGGGGAGCCCCACGTTCATGGACATAGACCTGGAGACGTGGATTTTCGTGCACTAGGGAGCCGGTGGCACCAGCATGATCCAGATGAATATGGGAGAGCAAGATGAAATCCAGATCGGAAACGCGAAGACCGGCGGCGTTCAGTTGGAAGCGTAGCGTCTCAATGGTCGAGCCGGGTCCCGGATCGATCAAGGCGGCGACGGAGTCGTCGCGGAGCAGAGCAGCAGCAATGGAACGCGGATGTCCGACCCAGTTCAAGTCGATGGGTAAGGGCAGTGTCATGAATTTTCAAGTGTAGCTTAAGAAAATGGACGGATTCGTGATAAATTAAGTCGCACCAAAATAGGACGGGAGAAGTACCGGGACCGGGGAGTGGGTGTCTGTTAGGAAACACTTGCAGAATCTTGCACTTGTGGAATATGCTTTGTTCCACAGCGAACGGTTCTATCCGTCCCTCGCTCCAGCGGGGAAGTCAGTAGAACTCGCGGAACCGCCCAAAAAAATTGGAGCAGCAGCGCGCTGGTGAACGCCAGCAGCTTGGTCCAGCGCTCGTGGATCCAGAGGCAGATGCGTGGGGTTTAAGAAATTCTCAGGAACGTTTAGGGAGGAGACTATGCGCAATTGGTGTGCAACTGTGGTGTTGGGCGCTTTGTTCGCTCTGCCACTCTGTGCGCAGCAGAAAGACGCGAGCACAGGAAGCAAATCGACAGAGAATGGGGCGACCGCAAATGCGGCCGCGAGCGACTTTAGCATCGCCCCGGCGTCACCGACGTTGTTTGCAATGCCGGCGGCGGCCGCACCCAAGCCGGACATTTTCTCGGACTGGGAAAACAATCCTTGGAATCGGCACGCGTGGGGGCTGTTGACGCCGAAATTCGAGGTTGCAGGCTTGTACCAATATGTGAATTACATGCCTGGGGGCGGTTTCCAGAATTTTAACAACCACGGCGCGTCTGGCGCGTTTACGTATAACGCAAATAAGTGGCTGGGCCTGACCGCGGAGGTTGGCGGCTACCACTTCACCCGGCAAGTTTATGGGGCGCCGGTGACGAATCCAGACGGCTCGATCACCTATCCGCTCAACTCGATGTCTGGAAGCTTCCAGACATACCTGTTTGGCCCTCGCGTGAATCTCCGTCGCTTTGACCACTTCGTACCGTTCGGCGAAGTGATGTTCGGCGCGGCGCATGCTGGTTCCCAGTTAACGGGTGATCAGTCGCAGTCGAGTTTTGCGATGGCAGCCGGCGGCGGAATTGACATTATTCTGCTCAAAAACCTGGCGTGGCGCTTCTTCGAGGCGGACTACCTGATGACAAACTTCACTGGTCCGCTGGTGAATCCGCAGGGCCGTCAGAACAATTTCCGCATCGGCACGGGCGCTGTTCTTCGCTGGGGCTACCCACCAGCGCCGCCCAAGCCGAACCATCCGCCGGTCGCATCCTGTTCTGCAAACCCGACGTCGGTTTATCAGGGCTCGAACGACGCCGTGGCAGTGCACGTAGCGGCAACAGACGCGGATAACGATCCTTTGACGTACAGCTACACGGCTACGGGTGGCACGGTCGACGGCACTGGGCCCGATGTGCGCTGGAGTTCTTCCGGCTTGGCCATTGGTTCCTATACCGTGAACGCCAAAGTAGACGACGGCCGCGGCGGCACGGCAACTTGCGCCACGGATATAGCGGTGGGCAAGCGCCCGAATCGGCCGCCAGTGATTTCCTGCGCGCCGGAACGCAACCCGATTATCGCGGGTGAGCGCGTAGCGATCCGCTCTACCGCCAGCGATCCTGACGGCGACCCTCTGACGTACAGCTACTCGGCGACGGGCGGCCAGGTTTCCGGCAACGGAACGACTGCGCAATTCGATTCGACCGGGCTCTCAGCTGGCAGCTATACGGTCACTTGCACGGCTGACGACGGCCAGGGCGGCCGCACCAGCGCGACGACGCGCGTCGATGTGCAGCAGCCGGCACCGCCACCGCAAGCCTCCAAGGTTGGCGATTGCGGCTACAACAAGGTTGGCGCGGGACGGTTCGACAATGCGTGCAAGCGCGTTGGCGATGACGTGGCCCTCCGCTTGAAGAACGAACCGAACGCCAAGGTTGTGATTGTTGGCTACGCCGACAAGAAAGAACCGAAGCCAGACAAACTCGCGCAAGCGCGTGCCGATGGCGCCAAGAAGTACCTGGGCGAAAAGGGCATCGATGCTTCGCGCATTTCAACCCGAGTCGGAACGGCGTCGACGGAAAAGGGCACGGAGAAGGAAAACCGTCGCGTTGACTTCATCTTCGTTCCCGAAGGGGCAACCTACTAATTGATGCTGGCGTCCGGTGCGTTGAGACGGACGCAGGCATTTCAACCACTTCAGAGATGCGGGCTCTTCGAGGTAAGCCTCGGGGAGCCCGCTCTCCTTTTCAGGCTTGGAAGACCCTAAAGGGGGCTGCGATTGCGGTTCAGGTTCATAGTGGCGTTCTTGCTGGCGTCTGCGCTGGTAGGAGTAAGCAGCGGGCAAGAGTGGGAGAGACTCGGGCCAGAGGGCGGGATGGTGGTTTCACTGGGGGCGGGAGGAGGGGGAACCGTCTACCTGGGGACAGCCGATGGACACGTGTTCGCGAGCGAGGACGGCGCGTCGAGTTGGGAGTTACGGGGGAGGGTGGGGAACCGCCTCGACGCGGTCGTGACGCGCCTGCTGGTTGACCCGGAAGACGAGAAACGAGTCCTCGCGGCGGTGTGGTTCCGCGATGCGGCGGAGAACGGTGGAGTTTTTCGCAGCAGCGACGGCGGACGCTCCTGGCAACCCAGCGGGTTACAGGGAGAGGCGGTGCGGGCGCTGGAAAGGGCACCATCGAGACGCCATGACGTGGTCGCTGGCACTCGCACCGGTGTGTTCCGCTCGCGGGATGGAGCAGTAAGTTGGCAGCGGATTTCGCCCGAAGGCGACCCGGAGTTGCGGAATGTGGACTCGATTGCCATCGACCTGCGCGATCCCGATGTGGTCTATGCGGGAACATATCATCTGCCGTGGAGGACGAAGGATGGCGGAAAATCCTGGGAGCCGATTATTACCGGTATCATCGACGACTCAGACATCATGAGCCTGCGGCTTGATTCCGCAAATCCGGACCGCGTGTACATGAGCGCATGCTCGGGCATTTATCGCAGCGAGAATCAAGGCGGGCAGTGGACCAAACTGCAAGGGATTCCTTATGCAGCGCGCCGGACCCACACGATTGTGCAGGACCCCGCGAATGCCAAGACCTTTTATGCGGGAACAACGGAAGGGGGATGGGTGACTGACGATTCCGGGGAGACCTGGAAGCGAACAACGCCCAAGAGTTGGGTGGTGAATAGCCTGGTTGTTCTGACCGAAGGCTTCGCGCATCCCGGACGGATAGTGGTGGGCACGGAAGCGGGGATTGAGGTCAGCGATAACCGTGGCGAGACTTTCGCTCCATCAAACGCCGGTTTCAAACACGTCATTGTGAAGCAATTGGCTGCCGGATTGAAAGGATCGAACGAGATCCTTGCGCTCGTGCAACGGAATGGCTGGGAACTGCTCGAATCGACAGATCAGGGGAAGGAATGGACTCCTGTTTCTTTGACGGATGCACAGGGCAGCAAAGCAGCGCTAAACGCGGATCAAATCGGGGAGGTATTGCTCAGCCCATGGGGCTGGATTTTAAGAATGGCGGATGGACATTTGTGGCTGCGAGAAGAGAAGGGAACGTGGTGGCAGTGGAAGCCCAAGATGAGCACGGAGGCTGCGAAATATAGTGCGTCGTCGGCCAAAACAACGGCGAATACTCGGGCCTTTGCTCGCCAAATCGAGCCAGGAAGGATGGCCTTTGGGGCTAGTTTCGTGCTGGTCGCGAGCGGCGAAGGTGTTTTGCGGTGCGAAGAAGCGGGGAGCTGCAGAGCGCTAAAGGCTTTCCGCAGTGGAACAGTGGTTGACCTTTGGACTTCGAAAACGGGAAATGAGATAGCGATTTTGCAGGACGGAAAGCTCGGAATGTCGCTAGACGGGGGAGTGACGGCTTCCTGGCGCGACGTGCCGGTGGGGCGGGCGCTTTGGATCCGGTGGAGCGAGAAAGAGGAGCAGGGAGATGGAGAGCGCAAGGAAATCCTTGTGCTGGGTACTAGTGCGGGACTCTTTCTTTCAGGCGATCGAGGAACGCATTGGGAGGCGGCGAAAAGCGGTCTACCTGCAGGCGGGATGGGAGCATGGCTGGCGGATCCGGCATTCTGGCTGGTGTCCGAGCGAAGCGGAGGATTGTATTTATCCACGACGAAAGGGACGAGTTGGGCCCGCATCGATGACGACGCGGAACGCGGACGGTTTGCCGGATTCGCGAAGGTTGGAGAACGGGATGTGCTTGCGGGTTCGGAAAGTGAAGGAATCTTGAAAGTAACGGTTCACAAGAAGTAGGCGTCTTTCTCCATTTTGGCAGGCACGCGTGGCCTGCCGCTGCTGATTTACCTTATTGACATAAGAACAACTTTGTACTAAAACGGGAACCTAGAAGTTTCCCGTAATGGCACTCCTCCCCCCTTCCGGCTGTCGGGAATCGCTCCAAACTTCACCCACAAACCCGACGAAAAGGACGAAATGACATGGCATACATTCAGGCAGGCCGGTTAGCAGGTGATCGCATAGAAGCTGGACCCGAATACATGGTTGGCGGACGGGCATCCTCGAAATCCATGAGCGTTCCGCTCAGCATCTTGGTGGTAGATGACGATGCGCACGTGAGGGAATTGTGCCGTTCGGTTGCAGCCGAGTCGGGCATGAAGGTCAGCGATGTCAGTACGGCCGAGGAAGCGCTCGAAGTGATGGAAGTCGCCTCTGTGGACATCCTACTGACGGATTTGCGCTTACCCGGAACGAGCGGATTGGAACTGCTAAAGAAAGTGACCGTGTTGCACCCGGATGTAGCCGTAGTGATGTTGACGCAATACGGGACGATCGATTCGGCGGTGGAAGCGACACGCATCGGCGCGGCGGATTATGTGACGAAACCGTTTCGTCTAGAGGAATTGCGTTCGCGGCTCGAACATGTGGCGCATGCGGTGGAACTCCGGCGGGAAAACCAGTTGCTGCGAGAGCAGGTGCGCACGCGGCCAGGCTTCGGCGGCCTTATTGGGATGTCTCCGAGGATGGAGCGGGTGTACAAGATGATCGAAAAGGTGAGTCAGCGTGATCATCCGGTTCTGATCCTGGGGGAAAGCGGAACGGGAAAGGAATTAGTGGCGCGGAGCATCCACTTCATGGGTTCTCGGAAGGACAAACCGTTTGTGCCGGTAGATTGTTCGGCGCTGGTGCCCACGCTGGTGGAGTCGGAACTCTTCGGCTACACGAAAGGAGCGTTCACCGGGGCGATGCAGGCCAGGCAGGGGCTCGTAGAAGCGGCCAATGGCGGGACGCTGTTTTTGGATGAAATCGGGGAGATGTCGCTGGAGATGCAGGTGAAGCTATTGCGCGTGTTGCAGCAGCGCGAGGTGAAGCCGGTGGGGGCGACGGAACACAAGCCAGTGAATGTGCGGGTGGTGGCGGCGACGAACCGCGACCCGGAGTTGGCAATCAAGAACGGAACGTTCCGGCAAGATCTGTATTTCCGTCTGAATGTGGTGCAGATCAAGCTGCCGCCATTGCGCGAACGCAAGAGCGATATTCCCTTGCTGGTAGCGGCATTTCTGGAAAAATTTGCAGTAGAAACAGATCGTCCGCGGGAGCTGACGGAAGATGCGATGAGGCAGCTGATGTCGTACGACTGGCCAGGCAATGTTCGCGAATTAGAGAATGTTGTGGAACGGGCGGTGGCGCTGGGTTCGGGGCCGCTGATCAGCTCGCTGGACCTGCCGACCAGCTTGCAGTATCACATCACTTCGCGCGCACCCTCCAAGGATGAGATGTTGCCGCTGGAGGAATTGGAGCGCCGCGCAATTCTGAGCACCTTACGGCAGACGAAAGGCGATAAGCAGGCAGCGGCCCGATCCCTGGGAATCGGGAAGACGACTCTGTATCGCAAATTGAAGCAATACCGAATCGAAGCTGGAGCAGCGACGGCCGACTAGAGCAAGAGAAACGGACCATTTTGGGAATGGCTGGAGAGAAGTTTCGACTTGGCACTGGCCGATTTCTATTCGCGATGGTTTTTCAACCACATAAAGCATAAGGGGTTTGGCAGGCACAGTGCTTTTTACAACGTGAGCAGGCGGCAGGGGGCGAGGCTTGTTCACGGGAATACTGGCGGGAGGGCGTTCCGCAGGAAGCGCATCGAAAGCAGGCGCGCGGTCGCTGCTTCGCGCGATTGGTCCATCGAGCAGCCCGGCGGAGTGGATTCGCATGGCGCTGCAGTCTCTGATCGGCGGTCCCGGCATTGACCGGGTGGGGGTGTGGCTCGAGGATCCAAGCAGCGGGGAGAACGGCAAGGCGCTGTTTCGAGGCGAGGTGTGGGATCAGGATGTCGGAGATGGGCCCGAGGAATGGACGCGTCTTTCGGCGGATGCGCCGCTGCCGGTTGAATTGCTGGGCGGGGGAAGCTTCGAGTGCGCTCTCGATGAGCCGCAAGCAGGGCCGATTCTTGGACCGCTGATTGATCTCCATCGCGTCCTTTGGACGCCCGTGGCAAGGCGGAAGGTAATGCGCGGGTTGGTAATGCTAGGGACGCGCCGGAAGAACGGTGCTCTGCCGCGACACCTGGCGGAAAACCTGGCAGCGGAACTTGGGACGTTGCTGGAATTGGAGGAAGCCTGGCGGCTCGCCAGTTCACGCAAGGCGGACCTGGAGCTATGGACGCGGGTGCGGGGGCTACTGAAAGAGAAAGAAAACACCAACCGGATTCTCGGTCAACTTGTGGAGAATTGTACTCGCGGGCTCGCCAATGGGGGAGTGGGCGCGGTATTCGCCGCGATCGGTGAGAGCCGGACCGTGTCGCCAGGTGGTTTCGAATCATCAGCAGCACAACTGAGCATTCGCGCTCAAAGCGGTGACGAAAATTGGGTGAAGCGCGTGAATACGGAGTCACTGCGCCCTTTATGGCAAAGAGCGTTGATGGAGGGACAATCGCTCGGAGGAGAAACGGCGGGAGCCTTCGAGAAGGAGAGTTCGAGGATCATCGTGGTTCCTCTGCGGTGGGGCAGCACCTTGTCGGGCGGGCTGCTGGCAGGATTCTCGAAGCTGAAAGCGAATCTGGATTCGCTGGAGCGGCTGGAACTGCGCGGAGAACTTGCGGCGGAGATTCTGGAACAGGAATTCCAGAAGAACCGGGAGTTGGCACAGCTCCGGTCGAAGATCGCGCTGCTGGAAGCAATTGGCGATGCGATCGTTCTAACGGACAAACGCGGGTGTGTCGTGGGTGCGAGTGGCGGAGCGCGGGAATTGCTCGGGAAGCTGCCCGCATTCTCAGGTACGGACTGCGAGCTGCGATTTGCCGAGCTGTTTCGGCCTCGCGATTGGGAAACGATGGAGAATTGGGCGCTCGGCAAATCGGCGCGGCCGTCCGAGGGCGTAGAAGATGTTGTTCAAGCCGAACTGAGCCCAGGGATCGGGGTGCGCGCGACCCGCTTAGCAGCCAGCGGGGAAGAGGTCGTGGCGATTCGACTAGAGAGGCGGCGGAATGTGGCCGCTGGAGCCACAGAGCGGCGTGATGGAACCGGACGGCCGGACGTCAAGAGTGTGCTGCCGCCGGAACGATCCTGTGAGTTGAGGATGCTGCAAGCTGAAGAACTGGCGACGCTGGTGCAGCGCGTGACCGGAATCGCCCACGAGCTCAACAACCCACTGACCGCGATCGTGGGCCACGCACAACGCATCCTTGCGCGCGGCGCGGGAAACCCGGCGGCCCGTGAAATTCACCAGATACTGGAGCAAGCCGGTCGTGCGTCACAGATTGTGCGCCAAGTGCTGTCGTCGAGCCGGGAAGGTAAGCCGGAGCGGCATCTGCTGTCGCTGAATGAGCTGGTTGAGCGGACCGTGGACCTGCAGAGGGCGAATCTGAACGGTTTCGCGCTGCATCTACGCACCGATCTTGCCGAGCGGCTTCCGCGGGTGGATGGCGATTATGGGCAGCTTCAACAAGTGCTCATCAATCTGCTTCAGAACGCCCAGCAGGCGATCGAACTCAGCGGGGTAGGCGACACCTTCGGTGTGCGCACGTCCACAAATGACAAAAGCCGAGTTCGGATGGAGGTGTGGGACAACGGGCCGGGGGTACCGGTGGAATATCGTTCTCGCATCTTCGATCCGCACTTCACGACGAAGCCTTCTGGAATTGGCACGGGACTCGGCCTGGCCATCGTTTCAGCCATCGTGGGGGAGCATGGCGGCAGCGCGCAGCTCGATTGTCCACCCGAGGGAGGCTCCCGGTTCATCGTTGAGCTGCCAGCCGCAGAAGAGGAATTGCCCGGGACGACGTTCGACGACAAGCGCGTCGTTGCGTTTCGGGCAACCGGCGTGGGCACGGCAGCGCCCCAAGGCACGACTCCCCGCATTCTGGTCGTTGAGGATGAGCCAACGGTGGCGAACCTGATTGCGGACGTCCTTCGAGATGAAGGAATGCAGGTCGATGTGTTTAAGGACGGCCAGACGGGATTAATCGCCACGCAGCGCAACACGTACGACTTGTCCATCTGCGATCTGAAGATGCCGGGTATGGACGGACAAACGTTTTACAAAGAGCTGCGGCGGAGCGCCCATCCGCCAAGAGCCGGCTTCCTGCTGATAACAGGGGATGTGGTGGGCGGGGGCACGCAAGAGTTCCTGAGAGCGAACAGCTTGCCTTACCTGGCGAAGCCCTTTCGAGTCGAGGAACTGACGGCGGCGGTGCGGCAGGTGCTGTACGGGAACCACCATGCTGCGGCTCCGTGAGCGATTTGGGCTCAAGAGGACTGAAGACATGAGGGAAGAAAGCGGCAATTGTCATGAAATCCGCAATTTCGGGGAGTTGTTGCGGCACGAATTAAATAACCCGTTGACGGGAATACTGGGTAACGCGGAACTGCTGTTGGTGGAAATGCACCGCCAGCAGATTACACTGCCGGAGGAAGCGCGTTCGCGCCTGGAAACGATTGCGGCACTCGCGGTACGCATGCGGGAAACGGTGCGGCAACTGAGTGAGGATTGGCAGGCCAATGCGCTGGATTTTTCAACGCAACCGACCCCGAAGGGCGGCGTTCGGGCCGATTATCGCGGCGTGTTATAAGTCGAAAAGAAGTCCAGCACACGCTTTCGAAACTCGACGGGTTGGTAACCGAGCGCGGCGGTGTGAAAGGCCTTGGGAACCACCCAGAGCGATTTCGGTCCGCTAGCAGCACGGTAGATGCGCTCCGCGTGGCGGCAGGGCAGCGTCGTGTCAGCTTCATCACAGATCAACAACACGGGGAACGGCCGCCGGGCTACGGAGCGCTCTGGCGAGACTTCGGCGGCGGGGAGACCGGCGAGGGATTGGCCGCGGGCAAGCATAATCCACGCTCCGGGCGCGAACAGCGTTTTTCCGAGCAGGGGATATTTCTGGAGGCCGGCGTAGTCGTAGGAAGCTTCGCGCAAATCTGCGAAAGAGGATTCGGCGACAACCGCTTCAATCCGCGGATCGGTACCGGCGGACTGGAGAGCGATGCCTGCGCCCATGGATTCGCCGAGGGCGAAAATGTGCGTTGGGTGTTCGGTGGCGATCAACGTATCGAGAATCGCGGAGGTGTCTCTTCGTTCGAGCCAGCCATAAGTTCCGGTGTCTCCGCCACTTTCCCCATGGGCGCGGGCGTCCATCATGGTGACGGAATATCCCGCCTGAAGGAGGACCAGCGCGTGTTCGATGACACCCATACGGTTGTCCGCAACACCGTGAAAGAGCAGAACCCACGAGCCGTTAGGAAGTGGCGCGCGAACTTTCCAGCCCCGGAGCACCACGCCGTCAGGAGCGCGCACATCGAACGCCTCGGAATGCGTGCCGTAATGCGCGAAGGAGACGTCAGCCTGTTGGATGAGGTCTGGCGTGAGCGGGCGACGGATGGGATGCAAGAAGGATGGGGCTACGAGCCAGCCCATGACCGCGGCGATGAGCGGCGGGAAGACCAGCAGGATGATCAGAATGCGGAGCAGGCGTCGCATCTAGAGAAGAATACGCAAAAGATGTGGTGCTGGTTCACCTCCAACGGAGGAGGGCCTGTCGAGCAGACTTACGAACGGAATAGGACATCTTCGCGCTGGAACATTTTTACCGCCAGGAAGAGCGCGGCCGCGGCATAAATGCAGGTAGAAACGAAAATCATCACAATGGAGCCCCAATGGTAGGTGCCGGTGATGATTTCCTTACAGACGAGGCTGGTATTCAATACGGGGATTAGCGCCAATTTAGAGTTTAACTCGACGCCCGGCATCACCGACGCAACGGCAGGAATGACGACAAGAAACGTTATAGGTGTGAGATAGCTCTGGGCCTCTTTGTAGCTTTTTGCAAATAAAGCGATGGTCATCAAGACGGCGGAGAATAAAAAAGCTAACGGAAGCGCCATGAAGAAAACCGCGACAACGGAGACGAGACCCAGGTTCAACTCCATCGGGCCACGCTCAGTCATCATCAGGTGGGTATGTCCGAGGATTGCGAAGGAGGTGCCCATGGAGGTGACGGAAAGAATCGCAGAGACCAGTGAGGCGGAGAACACGAGGAGGAATTTTCCGACCACCAGGTCGAGTCGCGAAATGGGGCTGGAAAGAACCGTTTCAATGGTGCCGCGTTCTTTTTCTCCCGCCGTGAGATCGATGGCCGGATACATCGCCCCCGTCAGACAGAGAAGGATGACGGCATACCCGATGAAACCGCCGATACCCGCGCCACCGACTTTCTCCGGGGGCGCGACATTGTCTTGCTTAATTTCGAATGGGGTGAGCACGCTGGCAGGCAGATTCTTGGCAGAGAGGCGATCCTTAACGACGGAATCGCGATAGGTCTCGACAACTTTCTGCAGATGGTCGGCGCCGAAGCCAGACTTCAATTCGCCACGATAGAAATAAATGTTGACGGTGGGAGCAGCGCCTTGAGCGAGGGCGGCCTGAAAGCCATTCGGGATTTCGACCGCTGCACGAATTTCCTTGTTAGAAATCTGGTCCTTCCAGTTGTCCGCATAAGGGACGACCTTGAGCTGATCCGTTTTTTGTAAGGCTTCGAGCAGTTGCGGCGAGTCCTTGCCCCCAATGATCATCACTTGGGGTACTTCTTTCTCGGCATTGCCAATCATGATGCTGGCCAAAGCAGTGATGCCGACCATAAGAATCGGAAACGCGAGAAGGGGCACGAGGACGGTCGAGATGAGGGTGCGACGATCGCGCAACCATTCGGTGAGTTCCTTGCGGTAGACAACGCCGATTGCCTTGAGGTTCATGTGCTCAGGCCTCCGTGTTCTGATAAGGGCTGACAACGTGCACGAAAATTTCCTCGAGATCGTGCTGATGGTAGCGGTCGCGCAGTTCGGCGAGCGAACCCTCGGCGAGGAGTTTGCCGGACTGGATGATGCCGATGACGTCGCAGAGCTTTTCGACTTCGCTCATGACATGGGTGGAGAAGATGACGGTCTTGCCCCGCTGGCGGCACTCGCGGATGAAATCGATGATGGTGCGCGCGGTCATGATGTCGAGGCCGAGGGTGGGTTCGTCGAAAATCATCACTTGGGGATCGTGGATCAGCGTGCGGGCGATGGAGGTTTTTTGCTTCATGCCGGTGGAGAGTTTATCGCAGCGGCGATCGCGGAAGGAGTTCATGTCCAGGCGAGTGAAGATGTCCTCGCGGCGCTTCTGGAGAGTGGCTTCGTCGAGACCATTTAGGCGGCCAAAATACTCGACCATTTCCTGCGCAGTGAGGCGGGGATAGAGCGCGGTTGCGGTGGAGAGGAAGCCGACATTGCGGCGGACCTTTTCGGGCTCGTCGATGATGTCGTGGCCGCAGACGAGAGCGGTGCCATCGGTGGGCTCGAGAATTGTGGCGAGCATGCGCAGGGTAGTGGTCTTGCCCGCGCCGTTGGCACCGAGCAAGCCATAGATCTGACCGGCTTTGCAGGTGAAACTGACGTTGTCTACGGCGCGAATGGGGCCGCGCTTTTTGTCCTGAAAAACCTTAACCAGACCACGGGTTTCGATCATGGACGAACCTCTTCGCTGGCAATCACTGGACAGGCAACCGTCTG